>Ga0209935_1000113_pt1 | contig 327161 bp, 304 predicted proteins | sample ThiBio_1000_plan_2_FD_183958 | JGI IMG/M metagenome (GOLD analysis project Ga0209935, IMG submission 183958) | Wastewater bioreactor microbial communities from Cape Town, South Africa - Thiocy_cont_1000_plan (SPAdes) | ecosystem: Engineered > Bioreactor > Thiocyanate-remediating >...
GGCCAGGCCTCAGCATTTTATTATGGTGATCCCCTGGGCGAAATGCGCCTGGTAAGCAGAGTTTTTGAAATGTAAGGCCTTTGAATAAGACAAAAGGCTGCCTCATCGCTAACTTTGCAACAGTGCCAAAGCCATGTATTCCAGAATGTGATGCAGTCCCTGAAAGTTGACTGGCTGACGCATACACCGGCAGGTAAGGATGGCACCCGGACAACGGCACGGTCCAAAGGTAAAGTAGAGCGTCCTTTCAGGACCGTTAAAGAGGCACATGAAACCCTGTACCATTTCCATAAACCGGAGACGGAGCTGCAGGCCAACGAATGGCTCTGGAACTATCTGAGTCGTTACAATGCGCAGCAACACCGCAGCGAGAAACACTCGCGCCTGGAGGACTGGCTGGCAAATATCCCCCGGGACGGCGTGAGAGATATGTGCAGCTGGGAACAATACGGTCGGTTCGCCCGGGAGCCGGAATCCCGCAAGGTGGGTGTTGATGCGCGGGTAACGATAGACGGCACCGCATGGGAAGTTGAACCGGATATGGCGGGGGAAATCGTCATTCTGCTGTGGGGGTTGTTTGACGAAGAGATGTATGTGGAGTTTACCGGTGAAACATGGGGGCCTTATTATCCGGTATCGGGGCCTGTGCCACTACACCGTTATCGGACGTTCAGGCGTGGCAAAGCGGCTGAACGGGCCGATCGTATTCATGCTCTGGCCAGACAGCTGAACATCCCCATCAGCGCGTTGTCCGGAAGCGATCTCCGCGTGGTCAGTGATGACACCCAGCAGCGCATTGATGAATTGCCACATCAGCCCTTTGATGCCCGAAAATTTGAATACCACTTTCCCACCGTTATTGCGGCAAAACTGGCTATTGCCGACGATCTGGCCATTCCGCTGGCCAGAATGCCGGATGAAGACCGGGCGTTTATCGACAGTATTCTGGCTGAGACGCTAAACCGTAATGAAGTACTCGCCCGCATCAGAGACTATTTTCGTAACAGACAACCAGGAGAAGACCATGCGGGTTGAAGTGATGGAGCATTATGGGCTGACGCAGTCTATTGAACAGGCCAGGTATTATGAAACTGCTCACCATAAGCAGTTGATGAAAGACATTAAAGGGGCGATACGCGAAGGGCGTCTGATAGCCGTCTGTGGTGTGGTCGGAAGTGGCAAAACAGTCACTCTGCGACGCCTGCAGCAGCAACTGATGGATGAAAACAAAATCATTGTCGCCCGTTCCCTGTCGGTCGACAAACAGAGTGTCCGGCTCGCCACGCTGATTAACGCCCTGTTTTACGACCTGGCGCAGGATAAGCAGGTGCAGATCCCCAAGCAGGGTGAACGTCGCGAGCGGGAACTGCAGGAGCTGGTCAAAAAAGGTAAACGCCCGGTGGCGCTGTTTGTTGATGAGGCGCATGACCTGAACGGTAATACACTGACGGGGCTCAAACGGTTGATGGAAGTGGTTGAAGACGGCGGAGGACGGCTATCTGTCGTTCTGGCAGGTCACCCTAAACTGCGTAATGACCTGCGTCGTCCGACGATGGAGGAAATCGGTTATCGTACCGATATTTTTACGCTGGACGGGATCACCGGCAGCCAGCGCGAATATATCCAGTGGTTGCTGAAAACCAGCACCGGCAAGGGTAAGCCGGAAGATATTCTGACGACCGAAGCAGTTGACCTGTTGGCGATGAAACTTCGTACACCGCTGCAGGTCCAGTTGCACCTGACGCTGGCGATGGAAGCAGGATACCAGACAGGTGAAAAGCCGATTACCGCCACGCTGGTTGAATCCGTACTGTCACGTCAACTGGATGACCTGGAACCGACACTCACGCGGCATGGTTACCGGCTGAAAGATATGGTGGAGCAGTTTGATGCAAAACCTGCTGAAATCAGGGCATTATTTAACAATCAGTTAGACCCTGCCCGCACAGCCGAGCTACGCGACAGAATGTTGGCGGTCGGCCTACCGATATGACGATGTCTATTTGCAGTTATTGTGAGCCCGGCGGACTGGATTGCGAGTCCGTCTGGCTGATTGCGAGCCCATTGTCACTTAATGTGAGTCGGGGGCGTTTTTCATTTGCAGTTAATGTGAGCCGAAATATGCGCTGATTGCGAGTCGGAGGGATTTCGATTGCGAGCCACTACACATAGGGATTATCAACGCGATGAGAATTTTACTGGTTGAAGATGATCTGATGATCGGCGACGTGGTGGCGAATTCGTTACGCGATGCGTCGTATGCGGTGGACTGGATGAAAAATGGCAATGATGCGCTGGCCAGTTGCTTCGCGCAGCATTATGACATTGTGCTCCTGGATCTTGGGCTGCCGGGACAGGACGGCTTTAGCGTCATGAACGCACTTCGCCGTCAGGGATCATCCGTACCGGTGGTGATTGTCACCGCGCGGGATGCCCTTACGGACAGACTTCACGGCCTCGACAGTGGAGCAGACGATTACCTAATTAAACCGTTCGAGTTCAGCGAACTGCTCGCGCGGATACGCGCTGTTTTGCGACGACATAACGGCAACAGTGATCGATTGCTGAGTAACGGTGTGCTCAGCCTGAACCCGGTCAGTCACGAAGTGTGTTTGTTGGCCAGCGGAGAGAACTTTTTACTTTCGAAGCGCGAGTATGCTCTTCTGGAAGCACTCATGCAGCGCCCCGGCGGTATTCTCTCTCGCAGCGATCTTGAAGACCGTATTTATGGCTGGGGGGATGAGATTGAAAGTAACGCTGTTGAGTATTTCATCCACGCTCTACGTAAAAAGCTCGGCCGGAATGCCATCAAAAATGTCAGGGGGGTCGGATGGCTGGTTTCCAAAAGCGAGTGAAAAACTCTCTGAAGCTACAGCTCTCGGTAGCCCTGAGCGTCGCCATTTTATTTACCGCAGTTATTTCCTGTGGTCTTACCTTCTATTTTGCACTCGACGAAGCCCATGAACTACAGGATGGCACCCTGACCCAAATCGCCAGTGTGATATATGACAACCCTGACTCGCAGACTCTTGTTAAGCAACTGGATGGTGATAATGATTCCCGAGTGGTGGTGGAATTCATATCGGAAAACGGTAATTCCCTGCAGGCCCGCGACCCCACTTTTCAGCTGGAAACGCCCATGCATGAAGGTTTTCAGAACGTAATTTCCGGCGGAGAATCGTATCGTGTATTGGTGCATCGACTTTCACCCACCCAATTGGTCGCCATTGGTCAGCAGCTTGACGTACGCGACGAAATCTCATTTGAAAGCGCACTGCGCACGTTGATCCCGCTCAGTCTGCTGTTGCCGATACTGTTGCTGGTTGCGACTGATCTGATCCGGAAAGCCTTTCGCCCCGTTTCACTCCTTGCCGATGAGGTGCATCAGCGAGATGAACGCAATTTGACGCCGTTCCCTGAAGATGCCATTCCTGATGAAATTCGTCCATTTGTGGGTGGTATCAATAAATTGTTGCACAAAGTTAACGATGCCATGCAGACACAGTCACGTTTTATCGCCGATGCGGCCCATGAGTTACGTACCCCGCTAACGGCATTGTCGCTACAGGCGGAGCGGCTGTCGGCGAGCGAAATGTCGCCCGAAGCGCAATTCCGGCTGAACAGCCTGCAACAAGGGTTAAGCCGAACCAAAAACTTGTTAGAACAGCTGCTTCTGCTTGCCCGCGAACAGCAAAATACGCGGCAAGGAAATAATCAGCCTCTGCTCATTACACAGTTATTCAGGGAGGTGATTGAATCCCTGCATCCACTTGCTCTGGAAAAAAGTATTGATATTGGCGTACTGGAAACTGCCAGTGCGAGTCAGCTGGTTTACACCGATAAATACACACTCACTATTATCGTGAAAAATCTGGTAGAAAACGCAATCCGCTATATACCGGAACACGGACAAATTGATCTCAGCGTGATGGTATCGCAGCACGAAGCGATCATTAAAGTTGAAGATAACGGTCCCGGTATTGCCGCAGAAGAAAGGATGCGCGTGTTCGATGCATTTTATCGCCCTGAAGGCGTGACCCAACCCGGCTCTGGGTTGGGCTTAGCGATAGTCAAAGCATGCGTCACGCGGCTGGGTGGGAAAGTTACTTTAGCCCCTGCCAGCCAGTTTACCTCAGGCGTACTGGTCAGCATTGTCCTGCCACTGCAATCTGCGCGATAAAATGTAGATGAAAATTGTACTCTTACTGGAGATACTTTGCGTTCTGCTGGTGTTTTGCCTGCATCCCGACCTCGGTAAGGATATTGCCTGTTATTTGCATAAGATGATTTTCTACTCTTGCCACAGGTTTACGAGTAGGTGATTTGGGAGGAAGCGTCTTAGCCTTTGAAGTTGGCGCGAAGGAGAGAATGGCACTCCGTGCAACGCATTAATTACCGCGGATATCCGCCATCACCTACTTGCGCCTGTGTGTACCATTTCATCAGCTCTGCAGTTCCCGGCTCGTTTTCGGCGGGGGCCCATGGGGCGGCATCTTGATCAGCAACAGGCTGGTACCTACCGTGTTTTACCTCAAAAATAACGCCGCCTTCATCCAGTGACAATACGGTATGCCAGGTGCCTGCATCCATCTCCAGCACTTTACAGTCCTCACCTAACACGACGCGCTGGGTCAGGTTACCCAGGTCATCAAAGTTCAATACCAAAAAGCGACCGGTAAGGGATGTCAGCAGTTCAAAAGTATGCGGGTGGCGATGAGGGCGAACATAAGTTCCCGGTTCCATAGCAATAGCCAGACGCTGCACCGGGTCGCTCAATTCAGGGTGGAAATTATGATGGGCACGTAAGCGGGGGGAATTTGCGGCTTGTGCGCTTTGCTTGCGTAGGTCGTTGAAAGTAAGTTGTTTCATATTATAAGCCTTATTGCATTCTTGCAGCTTACGGCAACCAGGTTGCCGTAAGGCTTTTTGTTATACTAACAATCGATTAGCCACGGCATTCGCGGAACAAATCGCGGTCAGGATTATAGACGCTGGTGCTTACGTCCCACAGCCCCAAAATCGATGAGAACAGGTTGTCGTGGGAATATGATTTTTTCGCCGCATTATTTTCAAGGCAAGACATGTTGATGTGTTTCCCGGCGATAAAGCCCGGTGACATCCAGACCTGCATCGGAATATGCGTCTGCTGATCCGGTGCCAGTTTGTACGGCGTGCCGTGCAGATATAGCCCGCTTTCGCCCAATGATTCACCATGATCGGACACATAAAGCAGCACGGTGTTGTACTGATCGCTGTAATTTTTTAGCTTTTCAATCATCTCAGCTAATACATAGTCTGTATAACGAAGGGTGTTGTCGTAGGTGTTGACCAATTGTTCCTGAGTACAGTTTTCGATATCGCTACGTGCACATTCGGGCATGAAGTGGCGATGCTCAGCCGGATAACGCAGGTAATAAGTCGGTCCATGGCTGCCAATGATATGGAAGGCGACAAGCTTATCACCTGGCATTTTGGCGATTTCATCATCAAGGTTTTCCAGCATCACCTCGTCATGGCACGTTTTGCCATCGCACAGTTTCGGGTTATCACTAGGCTTAATTTCGACAGTCGGGATGCGGCTACATACGCCTTTACAACCGCCATCGTTCTCTTTCCATAACAGCGAGACACCGGTTTTCTGCACGATGTCGAGGAAATTTTCACTGTTAGATGCTTTTTTACTGTCGTACTCGGTGCGATTCATATTCGAGAACATGCACGGAACGGATATTGCGGTAGCGGTACCGCAGGAATGCATATTTTTAAACGAAATAACGCCGCCGGATTTGCTGGTAAAGGCATTGGTATCACGCGAATAACCGTTCATCGAGAAATTCTGGCTGCGTGCCGTTTCGCCAATCACCAGGAACATCAGCGTGGGTTTTTCGTGAGCGACGACGCGTTTAGCATCATTCCCCAGCGTCTGGAAAGGCACTTTAGTCGTAAAGTACGTATCCTTAACATACTGGAAAGTGCTGTAAGCGTAGTTCGCCGGGATGATCTCTTTATTCAATGTCGAGTTATTGCGGCCGACAGAGGCATAATCCTGATAATAAAGTGCGGCAACACCTGCAATCAAACTCAACGATGCCAGCACGGAGAGCAAACGGTAAGCAATGCCTTTATACCATTTTTCAGGATATTGAATTTTTATTGAAAAAAGGAGGATGGCAGGAAGGATACCGGTAAAGACGAACCATATAATAATTGAGCCATTAAGATAGGAATGCGCTTCCTGGGGGTTAGTTTCAATAATGTTTTGAATCATCGTTTGATCAAACATTACTTTATATTTTAGTGTCGAATAACTGACCAGTGAGCCAGTGATAAACAGTAAAGCAAAGAAAGGTTTCAGCAGAAAACGAACTGAGAAAGGCATAAAAACAACGTTAAGCGCCGCAACCAGAACAAAGGGAATAGAAATGACAAAACCAATTTTGACATGCTCTAAATGCGACAAAATCTCGTAAAAATGCAGCAATATTGGCCAGTTAAGTAAAAACGCAAAGATCATTGCCAGAAGTAAAACCAGCGGAATAACTTTCACCCTGAAAAGTACAGGCATTAACACCTCCGGAAAATAGTAAACCAGTAAAAACATTGATGATAATTACAACAATTCAATCTAATATTATGATTGCCTTATTCGCTGCAAAGCAGAGATTATCATTCTGAAATCTTAGGTTAACCTTAACGAGGCTTTGTTGAATAAATCAGATTTCGGGTAAGTCTCCCCCGTAGCGGGTTGTGTTTTCAGGCAATACGCACGCTTTCAGGCATACCTGCTTTCGTCATTTTGTTCAGCGCTCGTACCAGGGCCATAGCCTCCGCAACCTGACCATCGTAGTCACGCAGCGTCAGTGAACCCCCGAACAGCTGTTTTACCCGGTACATCGCCGTTTCCGCTATCGAGCGACGGTTGTAATCTGTTGTCCATTTCCACCGCGCATTACTCCCGGTCATTCGCTGATTAGCCACTGCACGGTTACGGTCTGCATATTCACCGGGCCAGTAACCCGCACCTTTTCGGGGAGGGATAAGCGCGCTGATTTTCTTATGCCGCAGTTCATCGTGACATAGCCGGGTATCGTAAGCGCCATCGGCGGCGGCTGACCTGATTTTCCGGTGGGTTTGCCGGATTAACCCGGGGAAGGCCTCTGAGTCCGTAACGTTGTTCAGCGACAGGTCAGCGCAGATGATTTCATGTGTTTTACTGTCAACGGCGAGATGCAGCTTACGCCAGATACGGCGGCGTTCCTGGCCATGCTTTTTGACTTTCCACTCGCCTTCACCGAAGACCTTCAGCCCGGTGGAATCAATTACCAGGTGTGCGATTTCACCCCGGGTGGGCGTTTTGAAACTGACATTAACCGACTTTGCCCGCCTGCTGACACAGCTGTAATCCGGGCAGCGTAGCGGAACGTTCATCAGAGAAAAAATGGAATCAATAAAGCCCTGCGCAGCGCGCAGGGTCAGCCTGAATACGCGTTTAATGACCAGCACAGTCGTGATGGCAAGGTCAGAATAGCGCTGAGGTCTGCCTCGTGAAGAAGGCGCTGCCGACTCATACCAGGCCTGAATAGCTTCATCATCCAGCCAGAAAGTTATGGAGCCACGGTTGATGAGGGCTTTATTGTAGGTGGGCCAGTTGGTGATTTTGAACTTTTGCTTTGCCACGGAACGGTCTGCGTTGTCGGGAAGATGCGTGATCTGATCCTTCAACTCAGCAAAAGTTCGATTTATTCAACAAAGCCGCGGTGATGCTTACGGTATGGTGGTTATCAAGTTTTATCCTGATTAGCACCCTTAATGGCTATTTCGATAATCAGGACCGCGATTTTCTGACAGGTAAACTTCAGCTCACCGAAGAGTTTCTTAAAACAGAGACGTTCCGGAACAAAACGGATATTAAGTCATTATCAGAAAAAATAAACGATGCGATGGTAGGGCACAATGGTTTATTCATTTCTATAAAAAACATGGAAAATGAAAAAATTGTTGAACTCTATGCCAAAAATTCTGTTGTTCCAGCGGTCCTGCTTAATAAGTCGGGTGATATTCTCGACTATATGATCCAGACGGAAGAAAATAACACCGTGTACCGCAGTATCTCGCGGCGGGTTGCCGTGACGCCGGAACAGGGTAAAAGCAAACATGTCATCATTACGGTTGCCACGGATACTGGGTATCACACCCTGTTTATGGATAAGCTCAGTACCTGGCTGTTCTGGTTCAATATCGGTCTGGTCTTTATTTCTGTTTTTCTGGGCTGGCTGACCACACGTATTGGTCTGAAACCGCTACGGGAAATGACCAGTCTGGCTTCCTCCATGACCGTACACAGCCTGGATCAGCGTCTAAATCCCGATCTGGCTCCGCCGGAAATCTCTGAGACCATGCAGGAGTTCAATAATATGTTTGATCGCCTGGAGGGGGCATTCCGGAAACTGTCAGATTTCTCGTCTGACATCGCGCATGAGCTGCGCACACCAGTCAGTAATCTGATGATGCAGACGCAGTTTGCACTGGCTAAGGAAAGGGATGTTTCGCATTACCGCGAAATTTTATTCGCTAACCTGGAAGAACTGAAAAGGTTGTCACGAATGACCAGTGACATGCTTTTTCTGGCACGTTCAGAGCATGGTCTGCTGCGGCTGGATAAACATGATGTGGATCTGGCAGCCGAACTGAATGAATTACGTGAGTTGTTCGAGCCCCTGGCAGACGAAACAGGAAAGACAATCACGGTTGAAGGAGAGGGCGTTGTTGCCGGAGACAGCGATATGCTCCGACGTGCTTTCAGTAACCTGCTTTCCAATGCAATCAAGTATTCTCCCGATAACACCTGTACAGCGATACACCTTGAGCGTGACAGTGACTGTGTGAACGTGATGATTACGAATACGATGTCCGGCCAGGTTCCCGCTAATCTGGAACGTTTGTTTGATCGGTTCTATCGAGCTGATTCATCAAGGGTCCACAACACGGAAGGCGCGGGGCTGGGATTATCAATTACAAGGTCGATCATTCATGCTCATGGCGGCGAGCTGTCAGCAGAACAGCAGGGGCGGGAAATTGTGTTCAGTGTGCGCCTGTTAATGGATTAATCCCGTTCTTCAGGAGAAACCTGGAAGGTGACAAAATTGTCATCATTCAGTCACGCGATAAACAGAGGCGGTTTTTTATAATCATACATAAATCAGGAGCAGAGTGATAACGCAATCGCCTGGTTCCTGGAGTGATGAATAACCCGCCCTGAGATCAAATGCTTTCTCTGTTATAAGCCGTTGATTGTTTGGGTATGAAAACACCGGAGACCCAACCATGAAAAAGATCCTTGTATCATTTGTTGCCATTATGGCTGTCGCTTCATCCGCCATGGCTGCAGAGACAATGAACATGCATGACCAGGTAAATAATGCCCAGGCACCCGCCCATCAGATGCAGTCAACCTCTGAAAAAAGCGCTGTTCAGGGAGACAGTATGACAATGATGGATATGAGCGGACACGATCAGGCTGCAATGTCCCATGAAATGATGCAAAACGGCAACGCTTCTGCCCACCAGGACATGGCGGAGATGCATAAAAAAATGATGAAAGGCAAACCAGGGGCCACCAACGAATCAGCAACGTCATTTTCAGAAATGAACGAGCATGAAAAAGCCGCTGTTGTGCACGAGAAGGCGAATAATGGTCAGTCTTCCGTTATTCATCAGCAGCAGGCTGAAAAGCATCGCAGCCAGATCACCCAGAATTAACCCGCAGCTCCACTTGTTAGACCCTCATTTGACGCCGAAGTCACTGGCTTACGCTCCCGTCCGGGAGCGTTTTTTTTATTCTTTCATTTATCATTGAGTCTTATGGGAATGGATTTAATCAGTTACTTAATCCCTGCCTCAGCAACAAGTCCCGGAAAGAGCAGCTTTATATTCCGGGTTTTTCTGCTCATAACCTCAACGGTGGCGCTTAGGATGTACTTTGTAAGTACCCAGAGTGTGTGTCATCAGTACCGGTGTTAATGCACCAGCCCATTCCAGCCATGTATACCCATGTAAATCCCAACAGCAGCAATCAGGGCGCTTGAAATATAGGGGGCTCTTCTGGCGATGGTATTGAAGCCACTCCAGCGTTTGGCGACCTGACGAACGCTGATCGCCGCACCCACTCCAACCGTTACGAGGGTCAATGCCAGGCCGATACTGAAACAAACAACCAGTGTGGCACCCAGCGTAAGCGCTTTAAGCTGAAGGCAGATCAACAATACAGTTATAGCTGCCGGGCAAGGGATAAGCCCTCCTGTCAGTCCAAATATCAGGATTTGCCCGTTGGTTACTTCTTTCCCGTCGAAGCGGCGTTTTATGTCATTGGCATGAGCCAGTTCGTGAGCGTCCTGATACTCTTTCGAATTCACATCCAGCCCATCAAGCTCAGAGTGGTCATGGTCATGGTCGTGTTCAGCGAACGCCACATCATAGTCATGGACATGACCACGATGTCCCAGAGACAGACGTACGTTGAAACTGTGAGGCTCAGGGATGGGAGATGTTGACTCCAGATAATCACCATGATCAACAAATTCAAAAGTCTGAGAGATCGTACTGTTTTCCCGAAGTGTGGTTAATGAGATATCTTCAGAAGCCCATCTTTGGCCACTAAGAGTGCGTAGCCGCCAGTGGGGAAGTTGTCCTTCTTCAAAAATGGACAGTTCAACTTTTCCATGGCCAGTATCGATCAACCTTGTTTCGTCATGGTGATGATGTTCATTCTCCTGCATTCCCTCCAGCCAGTTTTTCTCACCGCTCCAGGTTCGCCAGAACATCCAAAAAGCCGTACCAAGGATGATCACTGAAGAGACCATCTGTAGCCAGGGTTCGGCTGATTCTGCGGTAAATTTATTACTGATATACATCCCTCCAAAAGCAATCAGCCATACGACTGCAGTGTGCGACAATGTTGCCGCGACACCCAGCATCACGGCCTGACGTACGGTGCCTTTTATAGCAATGATGAATGCTGCCATCATTGTTTTGGAGTGCCCGGGCTCCAGTCCATGAAGCGCGCCAAGCAGAATGGCGCTGGGGATGAAAAACCATGCGTTGCCTTGCTGAAGAAGTGTCGTAAATTCGTTCATGAGAATCATTCTTGGTTATTAAGTGTAGGCCGGATTCTACTCCCCCCCAGTAAAATATACTACCCCCCAGTAGAATAACGCTGGTATAGTTACATAAAATATCCAGGAGAGTGAGAGCCCACATGTCACATACCATCCGCGATAAACAAAAACTGAAAGCACGTACAAGCAAGATCCAGGGGCAGGTTGCTGCGCTGAAAAAAATGCTTGATGAACCTCACGAATGTGCCGCTGTACTGCAACAAATAGCCGCCATACGTGGTGCCGTGAATGGTTTATTGCGTGAAGTGATTAAAGGACATTTGACTGAACATATTGTTCATGAAAGTGAAGAACAGAAACGAGAAGAAGACCTGGACGTTGTGCTGAAGGTTCTGGATTCTTACATCAAGTGACAGTTTGGCTAAAAGCCCTGAGCATTAATTTATCTAAATAACACGTTATCAAGTGACGGTTTTGGGCTGTTTGTAGCGGCATAGTGAGTTTGTTTAATCAATGAGCTTTAAGATGCCCCCCTTCATGCAAGGCAACGCGTACATTTCTGGTACATCTACTTCCCTTACTTTGCTCAGGGCAACCCACATTGTTAAAGCCTCTACTCGCTGACCATCAAAATCACCCAACGTCAGATAATGGAAAAAAATTTTGGATGACATTTTGAAACGTGTCCTCTGCTGTGAACGTCGAGAGATGCTACGCGAGAAAGGAGATGACCTACTTAGTATCCTGTTAAGTAGGTCTATCTGAAGAAGTAGACAACTTTAAAGTCTTTTTCATGTTAAAGGAGACAACTTTAATGTCTGTGTACAACGACATGATTGGTCAGGCTCCAGGTAACGGGATCAACGGCGATTACGACGGTTCTTACCGTTCACGCCAGATGCTGAAATATAAGAAAACCGTGGGCGATGCCGACATCTACGCATCTTACCTGTTTGAAGACAGCGAATACCTGCCGGGCAACGGCCTGCGCTACAAGCGTAAAGGCGGCGGCTCGCTGGGTCTGGATTACCACCTGACTACCGACCTGACCTGGGGCGCGGCGTGGAACTACACCCGCGCGGACATGCGTAACCCGGACAACGGCGACAGCAAAACCTACGACCAGAACATTCTCGGTACCGCGCTGAGCTGGACCCCGGACAACTGGACCTTCTCCGCAGGCGGCGGCTGGTACCAGAACTTCATGACCACCAAAAAAGTGTCGGTTAACGACTACTTTGCGGGTGATGCATGGGGTATTGAATACTTTGCGGGCTACAAGTTCCCGGTCGGCCAGTACGCGGTTAAATCCATCCAGCCTTACTTCATGGGCGACCGTATTGAGTACGTGAACGGCCGTAACTACCAGCGCATCGACAACGGCGTGGGTATCAGCTTCCAGCTGGATTACGGTTTCCGCGTGGATTACGAACACGTGTTCACCTCCAGCACCGACAACCTGGGCGACATGAACCTGGTGCGTCTGCGTTACGACTTCTAAGTCGTCTTGTTGGGTGCGCCCTGATGCCCTCACCCTGACCCTCTCCCACGGGGAGAGGGAATAAACATTAAAAACGGCAACCCAGGTTGCCGTTTTGCTTTTACCTCGCCACCCGGCTTTATTTTTCAGCGATCAAGCCACTCAGCAATCTCTTCGTACGTCCCGCGATACACAATCTTCTCCGCCTTTTTCTCCAGCTGATAGCCGTACATCGGGTCGTAATAATCCTTCAGCAGCGGCGCAAGCCAGCTGAAGTGCGCGTCAGTGCTGCCGGAGCGTTGCTGTTCCAGCAGCGCGGAATCTAACAGCGCGGTGAATTCTGCATACCGCTGCAGCCCCAGACGGCGGCGAATGGCAAACAGGCCGTGGTGCAGATACTCGCTGTATTCTTTCCAGCCCGCTTCCTCGCCGTATGCGGCAGAAAAGTCTGCCCACATATGGTCGAAATACTCTTCGCGCAGGCGCTCAAGGCGGACGTCAAACGGGTCTTCGACGACAACGATAGGGGCTTCAGCCATGCGGTCGCGCAGGCACTCCGGCAGGTGGTTGGAGCCAATCATCCGGCCCTCGTCTTCCAGCACCCAGCGCGCGGCGTTTTTTTTCAGGAGCTCAACCGCAAGGTGGTTTTCAAAGCTGGCCTGGGAAAGCTGCGGCGTGAGCGTGCGGCCAAACGACGAACCGCGATGGTGCGCCAGCCCTTCCAGATCGATACCCTGCGCGTGCTGCTTCACCAGCAGGGTTTTGCCGTTTCCGGTGCAGCCGCCAATAAGCACCATCGGCTTTTGCGACTGCTCGATAGTCACCTGAATCGCCGTCTGACGCAGAGCCTTATAGCCGCCGCGGATCAGCGGGTAGTCAACGCCCGCCTCTTTCAGCCAGGCCTGCGAGATATGCGAGCGCTGGCCGCCGCGCGCGCAGCAGAGAAAGCCCTCAGGATGGGTAAGGCTGGCTTCCCGCCAGGCGTTAATGCGTGCCTCACGCGTCTCGCCGCTCACCAGCTGATGGCCGAGCGCCAGCGCGGCCTCGGGGCCCTGGCGTTTATAGCAGGTACCGACGGCGGCGCGCTCGTCGTCGTTCATTAAGGGCAGGTTGATCGCCGCAGGCATCGCGCCCTGGGCAAATTCGATCGGCGCGCGAACGTCGATTAAAGGGGTATCAAACGCGAGGATCGCGCGATAGTCCGTTCCATCGTTCATGGTTGTTCCAGAAGAAAACTCAGCAGCAATGGGCGGGGATTGTACGCCGGGGAAGGGGAAGATCAACTCCCCGGCGCAGATGTCTTACTTGAGCTTAGACTGTGCCCAGACAATGCCGCTCGCATATTCCGGCGGCAGGAGCGGGATCATCGCTTCCAGGGTGGCGCTCAGGCGGCCCGTGTCGCTGTCGTTCAGGTTCAGGTGACCGACCTTACGACCCGCGCGTACCTCTTTGTCATACCAGTGCAGATGCACGAGCGGCAGCTTCAGCCAGTCGTAGTTCAGATCGGTGCCGATCAGGTTGATCATCACCGACGGGCTGTTCACCACCGGCTGCGGCAGCGGCAGGTCCGTAATCGCGCGCAGGTGCAGCTCGAACTGGCTGATGGACGCGCCGTTTTGCGTCCAGTGGCCGCTATTGTGCACGCGCGGCGCAAGTTCGTTGATCAGCAGACCGGACGGGGTGATAAAGCACTCCATCGCCATGACGCCCACATACCCGAGTTCGTGCATGATGGCAGAGAGCATATCTTCCGCCTGCGCCTGCTGGTCAGCATTGGCGTGCGGGAAGGCGACGCTGGTGCGCAGAATGCCGTCCTGATGCAGGTTATGCGTCAGCGGATAAAAGACGGTATGCCCGTCTTGCCCGCGCGCGCCAACCAGCGACACTTCACCGCTGAAGTTGATGCCCTGCTCAACGATGCACTCGCCGTAGCAATCGTCCGGCAGTTCTGCCGTTTCATCTGCACGCAGGCGCCACTGGCCGCGGCCGTCATAGCCGCCCACGCGGCGCTTCACGATTGCCAGCTCGCCCAGCATCGCGAAAACGTCATTCCACTCGCTTTTATCGGACAGGAGCTGCCACGGCGCGGTCGGCAGACCGAGCTTGTCGAACAGCTGCTTTTGCGTCAGACGGTCGGCGATGATCGGGAACACGTCGCGGTTAACGAAGGCGTTATGACGCGCCAGCTCGCGGGTCAGAGCCGTTTCTGGCCAGCGTTCGATCTCGGCGGTGATCACGCTCTGGTGGAACGGTACGGCTTCCGGTTCGGCGTCCAGCCCGACGGGCCAGACGGCAATACCCAGCGGCTCACCGGCCTGACGCAGCATGCGGCCTAGCTGGCCGTTACCGAGGACGCAAACCTGCTTCATGCCGCACCCCGCGGGTCCGGATTGTCCAGCACCTCGTCTGTCTGGGCTTTACGCCACTCCGCCAGACGCTGGTGTAATGCTTTATCGTGCGTCGCAAGAATTTGCGCCGCCAGCAGGGCGGCATTGGCAGCACCCGCTTTACCAATCGCCAGCGTGCCGACAGGAATACCGCGCGGCATCTGGACGATTGAGTAGAGGCTATCCACACCGCTTAACGCGGCGCTTTGGACCGGAACGCCCAGTACCGGCACCAGGGTTTTAGCGGCAATCATGCCTGGCAGATGTGCTGCGCCGCCCGCGCCGGCAACGATCACCTCATAACCGTTCTCTTCGGCGCTTTCGGCGAAGCTGAACAGTTTGTCCGGTGTACGGTGCGCGGAGACCACTTCAACGTGGTGCGGAACATTCAGGATTTCAAAGATTTCGGCGGCGAACTGCATGGTAGCCCAGTCGCTTTTGGACCCCATCACGATGGCGACACGCGCCGGATTATTGCGGGAAGACATGCGTCTTAAAACTCCTGTGGTGCGAAACACACTGCTTTCGAGGGCACAGAGAATAGCATGTTATACGGGCAAGGAAAACGGTTGCGCGGTTAAAAGGCGAGCAGTTATGGCGAGAAAGCGATAACAAAAAAGACCGCACGATGGCGGTCTTTTATATGATGTTACTGAAGATCCCCTGCGGACAGGTTCTCGTTGTCGAACGCGCGGCTGACATCGATATGATTCACCATGCTGGTGTCGGCATTCGAGCCCGATTTTGGCACGGAGAAGCGATTCTCCGCGGCCTGTGCGCCAGTGGACACCACGACTGCCAGCAGCAGGGTACTTACGATGCTGATGTTTTTCATTCTCTGTTCCTTCCTCATCGTATTGTCGCTGTCGCACGTCTTCGCTGGCGGCACGGCAATCAGGGTTTTTATTTAGTCAGTTCTGCGGTCATGTACACGCGGTTGTTGACCTTCGCGCTCGTGATTTTATAAGAGGCATTCTGCTCGGCGGCCTGCGCGGCAATTTTCGCTTCTGCGCGGTCAAGGGTAGAGGCGGTTGCGCTCACGCTTTGAGCGAAAGAACCGAAAGAAACCAGGGAAAGAGCGGCAGCTGCAACGAAAGTTTTGATGGATTTCATGGTCGTATTCCTTAAGTGTTTTATCTGGGATAGGGCGTGTTGCCCTGATGTGATAAATAATAGGCCGCCCACGGGCTGATTAAAATCGAAACAATTTGCCGATATTGTTCAAAAAAATAGAATGATGGTGCGAGGGGTTAAAACGGAAAGGCGATCGGCTCCACGCCCTCTGGCGTGACTTTGACCATGGAACCTTCGGTGTGCCAGGCACCTAATACCACGCGATGGGCCGGTTCGCCGTTGGCGATAAGGGAATGGACGTCAGGACGATGGGTATGACCGTGGATCAACCACTGAACGCCATGCTTTTCCATCACGCTCACCACGGCCTGCGGGTTCACGTCCATGATGGTCATGGATTTGCTGCTGTTGGAGGCTTTACTGCCCGCGCGCATTCTGGCGGCGATACGGTTGCGGATAAACAGCGGCAGCGCAAGGAACACCTTTTGGATCCACGGGGTGTGGACTTTGGCGCGAAACGCCAGGTAGCCGGTATCGTCGGTGCAGAGCGTGTCGCCGTGCATGATCAGAACCCTGCGGCCATAAAGGTCGAGCACCTGTTCTTCCGGCAGCAGCGTCATGCCGCTTTCGCGGGCGTAGCGCTTGCCGATCAGGAAATCACGGTTGCCATGAATGAAGTAGCAGGGGACGCCGGAATCCACGAGCGCGTGAATGGCGGCGGCCATTTCACGGTGCAGCGGGTTAGGGTCGTCGTCGCCAATCCAGGCTTCAAAGAGGTCGCCCAGGATGTACAGCGCATCGGCGCTTTTCGCTTCACCGCGTAAAAAACGCAGAAAACCGGCGGTTATCGCCGGTTCTTCTGTTTGCAGATGCAGATCCGCAATAAAGAGTGTCGCCACGAATTACTCGCTGACGGTCACGCTTGTAATCACAACGTCTTCTTTAGGAACGTCCTGGTGCATACCGCTGCGGCCAGTAGCGACGGCTTTGATCTTGTCAACCACGTCCATACCTTCAACCACTTCTGCGAATACGCAGTAGCCCCAACCCTGCAGGCTTTCGCCGGAGAAGTTCAGGAAGTCGTTATCAGCCACGTTGATGAAGAACTGCGCGGTGGCAGAGTGCGGAGCCTGAGTACGGGCCATTGCCAGCGTACCGCGGGTGTTTTTCAGACCGTTGTTCGCTTCGTTTTTGATCGCTTCTTTGGTCTCTTTCTGGTTCATGCCAGGTTCGAAACCGCCGCCCTGGATCATAAAGCCGTTGATCACGCGGTGGAAAATGGTGTTGTTGTAGAAACCTTCGCGGCAGTAGTCCAGGAAGTTTTTAACTGTTTCAGGCGCTTTGTCATCAAAGGTTTTGATTACGATATCGCCATGATTAGTGTGGAAAGTAACCATTTTTGCATCCTGTTCCGTTATTGTGGTACGTCGACCCGCGTTCGGGTCATCTATAGGGGCTTGTTATAGCATAACCACAGGATGCGATCACCTTGCATTGTGTGCTGCTTCGGGTTTGAATTACGGGTAGAATAGCCGGTTTTCAACCACACACGTGTTTACATGGAATCTTCGATGTTAAAAATCTTTAATACAATGACGCGCCAGAAAGAGGAATTTAAACCTATCCATGCCGGGGAAGTCGGCATGTACGTGTGTGGTATTACGGTTTACGATCTCTGTCACATTGGCCATGGCCGTACCTTTGTCGCTTTTGACGTGGTGTCACGCTACCTGCGTTTTCTGGGCTACACCCTGAAATACGTGCGTAATATCACCGACATCGACGACAAAATCATCAAGCGCGCTAATGAAAACGGCGAAAGCTTTGTTGCGCTGGTCGATCGCATGATTGTCGAAATGCACAAAGATTTCGACGCCCTGAATATTCAGCGCCCGGACAGCGAGCCGCGCGCGACCCACCATATTCACGAAATCATCGAGATCACCGAAAAGCTGATCGCACGCGGTCATGCCTACGTTGCGGACAACGGTGACGTGATGTTCTCGGTGCCGACGGACCCAACCTACGGTTCGCTTTCCCGTCAGGATCTGGACCAGCTTCAGGCCGGCGCGCGCGTTGACGTGGTTGACGTGAAGCGTAACCCGATGGACTTCGTGCTGTGGAAAATGTCCAAAGAGGGCGAGCCAAGCTGGCCATCACCGTGGGGCGAAGGCCGTCCGGGCTGGCACATCGAATGTTCCGCGATGAACTGCAAGCAGCTGGGCAAGCACTTCGATATCCACGGCGGCGGTTCAGACCTGATGTTCCCGCACCACGAAAACGAAATCGCGCAGTCCACCTGCGCCCACGGCGGCGAGTACGTGAACTACTGGATGCACTCCGGCATGGTAATGGTTGACCGCGAGAAGATGTCTAAATCGCTGGGTAACTTCTTCACCGTGCGCGACGTGCTGAAGTATTACGACGCGGAAACCGTGCGCTACTTCCTGATGTCCGGCCACTATCGCAGCCAGCTGAACTACAGCGAAGAGAACCTGAAACAGGCGCGCTCGGCGCTGGAGCGCCTGTATACCGCGCTGCGCGGTACCGACAGGTCTGTTCCTGCTGCAGGCGGCGAAGCGTTCGAAGCCCGCTTTGTTGAGGTGATGAACGACGACTTCAACACCCCGGAAGCCTACTCCGTGCTGTTCGACATGGCGCGCGAAGTGAACCGCCTGAAGTCAGAAGATATGGCCGCGGCGAATGCGCTGGCGTCCCATCTGCGTAAGCTTTCCTCCGTGCTTGGCCTGCTGGAGCAGGATCCGGACGCGTTCCTGCAGAGCGGTGCGCAGGCGGACGACGGTGAAGTGGCGGAAATTGAAGCGTTGATCAAAGCGCGTCTGGAAGCGCGTCAGGCAAAAGACTGGGCGGCGGCAGATGCGGCGCGTAACCGTCTGACCGAGATGGGCATCATTCTGGAAGATGGCCCGCAGGGCACCACCTGGCGCCGTAAGTAATTTTCCCCTCACCCTAACCCTCTCCCAAAGGGAGAGGGAATTATTAGGTTTTCTCCCTCTCCCCGTGGGAGAGGGCCGGGGTGAGGGCATCAGCGCCCACGTTTTCTCCACCACAGCAACCCCATCAGCACGACTCCCGGCAGCCACACCCACAGCAGCTCCGACACGATCACCTGATGCCCGTACGGCGTGGTGTAGCGCGACAGCGCAAACGGCGCGACCTTAATCACCTGCCACGGCGCAAAGAAGCGTTCATCTGACCACGGCCACAGCCAGCCGACGCCTTTCCCGCTCGTGGTAATCGAATCCAGCAGGCTGTGCGACAGCAATGACACGGTTAAAAACAGCCAGCACCGCGTCAGGCTGGCCCGGAACCACCGTCGTCCAGTCAGCACGCAGAGTATCGGCACCACAAAGGCGAACAGCAGGGAGTGGGTAAAGCCGCGATGGCCGAAAACATTGCCGTACGCGACGCCGAACTTGAACGCCAGCACGTCGGCATCCGGCAGCATGGCGAGGACAATCCCGGCAAACAGCAGGCGGGGAGGAATCACTTTGGTTCCCAGGCCTAAGCCCAGACAAAGCGGAACAGCAGCGTGTGTAATAACGGTAGGCATTGCGATTATCCATGGCAAATCATGGAAATATAGCAGCAATCCCGCGCCGGCAGACCCGCGTCAAATTCTTATTTTTACGCCGACTCGCGCGCGATAAGCTGTCCGGAAAGCGTAATGCGCTGGGTTTGCAGCGTCGGCTCCTTCAGCGTGCGAATAATCAGACCTGCAGCCTGACGCCCGGTCTCTTCGCTGGCGGACGAGACGTAAGTAAAGGACGGCGAGGTGAGATTAACGTGGAGCATATCTTCGAAACCGACCAGCGCGACCTGCTGCGTCAGAAACACATCTTTACCCACCGTTCGTCCAACCTGATGAATACCGGAGATGGAGCCGATCATGGCATCCGGCGAGTGGCAGAGCAGGGCGGTGATGGTGTTGTTTTTTTCCAGCAGCTGGCGGGTGGCGAAACCCGCTGCCAGGGTGTCATCGCTGCAGGCCGGAGAGTATTCATCGCGCCAGACCAGCCCGTTCTGCGTCATCGCGCTGCGAAAACCGAGCAGGCGCTGCTCGCGGATGAGGCAGCCTTCACGTCCGCCAATGTAGGCGATATTGCGATGGCCGCGCTCGATAAGATAACGCACCGCCAGATTTGCCGCCTGACGGTTATCGCGCATCACCAGATTGCATTTTTCATCCAGCAGCGACTGAGAAACCACCACCAGCGGCAGCGGGCAGCGGCGAATCTGCTCCGGCAGGGTGGAGGTGCGGGTATCCGAGGCCAGATAGATAACCCCGGCGACGCCCTGCTGCTTAAACGACAGCAGGCAGCGCTCAAGATGGTCATGGTCGTTCTGGGGCTGGCCGAGAAAAACCATATACCCCTGTTTTTCAAGATCCTGAACGATGCTCGCCATCACCTTGATGGAGAAACTGTCGCTAAAGTCGCGGAGGATCAGGCCAATCAGATTGGACGTATTGGCGCGGAGGTTGGCAGCGGCAACGTTATGAACATAGCCCAGCGTATTGATGGCAGCGTTGACCTTCTCGATCGTTGCCTCTGAGATTTTCCCTTTCTGGCGCAAAACCAGCGAGACCGTTGAGACCGATACGCCCGCGTGCTTTGCGACATCAATAATGCTGACTTTCTTCAAAACCGCTCCCTGAAATTCACCGATTATCAGTCAGATACGACAATGCGTCTCCCAGACTACAGGAGACGCGTCGTTCAGGCATCTTATTATTTGCCGATCATGGTGGACATGGTCTGGGCGATAAACTGTGCTCTGGCACCGAAAATCACCTGAATACCGTTGTCGCCGACGAAGACCACGCCGCGCGCACCCAGTCCGTTCAGGCCATCCTTATCGACCACCTCGCTTTTTGCCACTTCCAGGCGAAGGCGGGTGATACAGGCGCCGACGGAGTCGATGTTGTGCGCCCCGCCCAGCAGGGTGATGATCTCGGTCGCGAGTTCTGAATCAGACTTATCATCCGCGTTGGCGGTCACTTCAGTGCGGCCCGGCGTTTTCACATCGAAACGACGGATCACAAAGCGGAAAGTGAAGTAATAAATCAGGCCCATTGGAATGCCGATGATAATCGCATTCAGGAAGTTGGTCTTGTAGCCGTTAAAGGACGGCAGGATCCCGAATGACAGATAGTCGATAAAGCCCGCGGAGAACGACTTGGCGATATGCGCATGCAGCAGATACATGGTCATGTAGGCCAGGCCTGCCATGATGGCGTTAAAGACGTACAGAATCGGCGCCACGAAGATAAAGGTAAACTCGACCGGTTCGGTGATCCCCGTCAGGAAGCAGGTCAGCGCCGCAGAGAACAGAATACCGGCCGCGATTTTCTTATTCTTCGTATGGGCTTCGTGATACATCGCCAGGCACGCGGCGGGCAGCGCGAACAGCATCAGCGGGAATTCGCCCTGCATGAATTTACCGGCATTCTGGTAGGTGTCGCTGCTGAAGGACTTCACTCCTTCTTCCAGCATCTTGAACCAGATGGTCTGGTCGCCGTGGATCACCTGTCCTGCCTGAGTGGTGTAATCCCCGAACGAGTACCAGAAGGACGGATACCAGATGTGGTGCAGGCCGAGCGGGATCAGCGCGCGCTCTACCAGACCGAAGATAAAGGTCGACGCCGCCTGATTATCGCCGTTAACCACCACGGAGAGCGCGTCGATACCGGCCTGGATATGCTGCCATACGTACGGCAGCAGCAGCCCCATCAGGAACGACAGAAACGCCGTTGCAATGGCCACGAAGCGCTTGCCGGAGAAGAAGCCCAGGAACTCCGGCAGCTGCATGGTGTGGAAGCGGTTATAGCACCAGGCCGCGAGAATACCGCAGATCAGGCCGCCGAAGACGCCCATCTGCAGCGTCGGGATGCCGACCACCATGGCGTATTTCCCACCCTGGGAGGCCATTTCCGGCGTGATGCTCAGCACGGTGCTGATGGTGATATTCGTGACAAACACCGACACCGCCGCAGACAGCGCCGCGATGCCAGATTCTGACGCCAGACCCACGGCGGAGCCAATGGCAAACAGCATCGGCAGGTTATCAAAGATAACCCCGCCCGCGTTCATCATCAGCGGCAGATGGAACTTATCGCCGAAGGCCAGCAGCAGGCCCGCAGCGGGAAGCAGTGAAATTGGCAGCATTAAGGCGCGACCAATCATCGATAACTTAGACAGCGATTTAACAAACCCTGATATCAGACTCATGCTGATTTCCCCCGAGTAGCGCTTTTTTGGCGCTGTTATTGTAAGTAGAACGTTTTAGTAGAACGTTCTACTTATCGTGGGCAAAGAGTGAAAAACGCGCAACTGAATTCTCACGTTTCAACAGATGAAATAGTGATTATTTGAAGTTGATCGATAAATAACCGCGATGGTTGTGAGGGAATTTTATATCCCCTCTCCCTGTGGGAGAGGGTTAGGGTGAGGGCATAAAACGGCTCAGGCCGTAACGGTTACGCTCTGTCCTTCAAAGCTCACGGTCTGACCCGCGACAATCTTGCAGCGCTTGCGCGTTTCTACCACGCCGTCGACTTTTACCAGCCCGTCGGCGATAACGATTTTCGCCTGCGCGCCGCTTTCGCTCCAGCCTTCCAGCTTCAGCAGATCGCACAGCTCAACGTGCGGGTGTTTACCTAATGAAAAAGTCGCCATCTTACGCGTCCTCTACGTCGTGATATTCTTCGCACGCCTGCAGCGTATTCTGAATCAGCGTTGCTACGGTCATCGGGCCTACGCCGCCCGGTACGGGGGTAATGTAAGACGCGCGCGCGGCGGCATCTTCGTACACCACGTCGCCGACCACTTTGCCGTTTTCCAGACGGTTAATCCCGACGTCCACGACAATCGCGCCCTCTTTGATCCACTCGCCCGGAATAAAGCCCGGTTTGCCGACCGCGACGATCAGCAGATCGGCGTTCTCGACGTGGTGACGCAGGTTTTTGGTGAAGCGGTGGGTCACGGTGGTGGTACAGCCCGCCAGCAGCAGCTCCATGCTCATCGGGCGGCCCACGATGTTGGAGGCACCGATAACCACGGCGTTCAGACCGTAGGTGTCGATGTTATAGCGCTCCAGCAGCGTCACAATGCCGCGCGGCGTGCACGGGCGCAGACGCGGCGCGCGCTGGCACAGGCGGCCAACGTTGTACGGATGGAAACCGTCCACGTCTTTATCCGGCGCGATACGCTCCAGCACCTTCACGTTGTCGATACCCGCCGGCAGCGGCAGCTGAACCAGAATACCGTCGATTTCTTTATCGGCATTCAGGGTGTCAATAAGTTCCAGCAGCTCTGCTTCGCTGGTGGTTTCCGGCAAATCGTAAGAGCGGGAGACGAAGCCCACCTCTTCACACGCTTTGCGCTTGCTGCCGACATAAATCTGCGATGCCGGGTTGCTGCCAACCAGCACAACGGCCAGCCCGGGGGCGCGTTTTCCGGCAGCTTTACGCGCCTTCACTTTTTCCGCGACCTCAGAGCGCACCTGCTGCGCAATCGTTTTACCGTCAATAATCTTTGCTGCCATCAGAGAGAAGATTCCGTCTGTAACGTTTGAAAGGGGGGATGGCGTGTATTTTGTCAGAAGCGAGCGTCGCTGTCAGTCACCCTTTACGCGTTTTTATCAGTGAGACGCAAAAACCCTTCTTAAGGGATGGTCAATTTCTTAGGCGGGATTAGGATGTGACCTGGCGAAATAGCAGCGTTTTGACATATTTAAAAAACGCGTCCTGAGCTACTTTGTCTCCTCCGAAATAAGCTTTCAATTAATCAATTGAACGTATTTCTTATTCCCGATTATTCGCGGGAAGGGTTATTTACATTTTAAAGGAATAGACATGAAACTCAGCAACATTGCTTCTACTGTTATTGCTACTTTGGCCCTGGTTGCAGGTGCCGCAAATGCAGCAGATCCTGCTGCGCCGGTTTCCGTAAATGGCGGTACCGTACATTTTAAAGGTGAGCTGGTTAATGCGGCTTGTTCAGTAAATACTGATTCTTCCGAGCAGACCGTTAATCTGGGTCAGTATCGCACCGCGAAATTTACCAAAGTGGGCGACACCACCTCTAATATTCCATTCAACATTGAACTGAATGATTGCGATCCGCTGGTTGCCAAAACTGCCGCTGTTGCGTTCACCGGTCAGATCGACCCAACCGACAAAACCCTGCTGGCCGTGACTTCTGGTAACAACGACAACACCGCGAAAGGCGTGGGTATCGAAATCCTCGACAGCAAATCCAGCGTTCTGACCCCAGACGGCGCGACCTTCTCTGCTGCGCAGACGCTGATCGAAGGGACCAACACCCTGAAGTTCACCGCACGTTACAAATCAACGGCTGCCACCACTGAGCCAGGCCAGGCGAACGCTGACGCCACCTTCGTAATGAAATACGAGTAATTCCTCCGCACAGGGATGTTCAGGCCTCACGGACGAGGCCCGTCATACGCTAATGCCAGGAACGAAGGATGACAAGGACTGGAACACTACTGCTGTTAACCCTTGCGATGGCTTGCCCGGCATCGGCGCATACCGTGGTGATCGAAGGTGGCAAGGTTCATCTCAGAGGTGAACTGGTGAACGGCGGCTGCGCCGTGGCGCCCGACAGCCAGAATATGCGCATCGACATGGGGCAGTACCGAACCAATTCATTTTCCGGTGTGGGCAGTTTTTCCACGGTTAACGTGCCTTTTACCGTGCGGCTGCTGGACTGCAGCGTTGATGTTTCGCGCACCGTGGGGATCCAGTTTCAGGGCGTGACGCCCGCAGAAGATCCGCAGGTCTTTCTGGCGACCTCGCGGCCGGGTGAAACGCCCGTCAGCAGCGGCGTGGGGCTGGCGCTTTTTGACGAACAGCAGCGTCAGATTATCCCAAATGCCACGGCCGTCAGCTGGCTGCCGATCGATACCCGCGAGCTCGCGTTCCATTTTAGCGCCCGCTATCGGGCTATTTCCGAACACCTCGAGCCAGGCAAAATTCAGTCGGATGTCTGGTTTACGTTGATTTATCCATAACACCTGCGAACACATTATTAAAGGTACGGTTGTGATGAATACCCTAATTAAACCAGGACTTTTTTTATCGTTTATTTTGATGATGGTTTCTGCCTGCGCAAATGCTTCCGGCGGTATTGCGCTGGGGGCCACGCGCGTTATTTATCCCGCAGAGGCGAAGCAAACGTCGCTGGCGATCACCAACAGCAACAAACAGGAACGCTATTTAATTAACGCGTGGATCGAAAATGCGAGCGGGCAAAAAGAAAAAACCTTTGCCGTCACTCCGCCCCTGTTTGTCAGCGAGCCGAACAGTGAAAATACGCTGCGTATTATTTACGCCGGGCCAGCGCTGCCTGCCGATCGCGAATCGCTCTTTTACATGAACGTGAAGGCGATCCCGTCGGTGAATAAAGCGAAAACGGAAAACAATAACGTGCTGCAGCTGGCGATCCTCTCACGCATCAAGCTGTTTGTGCGCCCGAACAACCTGGCGATGCAGCCGGAAGAGGCGCTTTCCCAGCTGCGGTTTGAGCGCGCGGGCAGCCATCTCAAAGTCAGCAACGCTTCCCCGTATTACATCACCCTCGTCAACCTGAAGCTGGGCGGGCAGCAGCTGGATAACCTGATGGTTGCGCCGAAAAGCTCGGCTCAGCAGGTGCTGCCAGCCGGTGCCAGCGGTACGCTTTCCTGGCAGAGCGTGAATGACTACGGTGCCATCACCCCGGCGCGTAGCGTCAACCTGTGAGCAGAGTCAGGTCGATGAAAAACCACCAGAGACGTTACTGCCCGGTTGCACTGGCGCTGATGGCTGCGCTCTGGCCGCAGGCTGGCTGGAGCGAAAGTTATTTCAACCCGGCCTTCTTGTCCGACGACACCGCCAGCGTGGCGGATTTGTCGCGTTTTGAACAAGGACACCAGCAGGCACCCGGCGTTTATCGCGTGGATATCTGGCGTAACGATGAGTTTATCGGTACCCAGGACGTGCGTTTCGAGCAGGCCGAGAACACGCCGCCGGTGGCGGGCGGTTTGTCGGCGTGCATTACGCGCGCGATGCTCGATCGCTTTGGCGTCAACGTCGCGGCGTTTCCCGAGCTGGCTAAGGTGCAGGGCGACACCTGCGTTCCGTTGACCACGGCCATACCCGGCAGCGAAACGGTATTCAATTTTGCCTCTCAGCGTCTGGACGTCAGCCTGCCGCAGGTGGCGTTGCAAAACAGCGCCCGGGGCTACATTCCGCCTGAACAGTGGGATGAAGGCATTCCCGCCGCGCTGGTGAACTACAGCTTCACCGGTAACCGGGGAAGCGAAGACGACAGCTATTATCTGAACCTGCAGAGCGGATTGAACTATGGCGCCTGGCGTTTACGTAACAACGGCGCATGGCGGTACACGGAGAATAACGGGCAGCGGCACAGCGAGTGGCAGAATATTGGCACCTGGGCGCAGCGCACCGTCATCCCGCTCAAAAGCGAACTGGTGCTGGGCGACAGCAATACCGGGAATGACGTCTTCGACAGCATGGGTTTTCGCGGTGGGCGGCTCTTCTCGTCTGACAGCATGTACCCGGACAGCCTGCAGGGCTACGCGCCGACCGTGCGGGGGATCGCCCGTACGCCTGCCAAAGTGGTGGTTCGCCAGAACGGCTACGTTATCTATCAAAGCTATGTCCAGCCGGGCGCATTTGCGATTACCGATCTTAACCCGACCTCCTCAAGCGGTGACCTGGAAGTCACGGTTGAAGAGAAAGACGGCACCCAGCAGCGCTATACCGTGCCGTACTCCACCGTGCCGCTTCTGCAGCGTGAAGGGCGCTGGAAGTATGACCTCGTTGCCGGGGATTACCGCAGCGGTAACAGCGATCAGGATACGCCATTCTTCACTCAGGGCACCCTGATTACCGGTCTTGCCAACGGTTACACGCTCTACGGCGGTACGCAGCTGGCGTCACGCTATACCGCGGTAGCCGTCGGGGCCGGGAAAAACCTGGGCGACTGGGGCGCGGTCTCGCTCGATATCACCCACGCCCGCAGCCAGCTCGCGGACGACAGCAGGCATGAAGGGCAGTCTCTGCGCTTCCTCTACGCGAAATCCCTTAACGGCTTCGGCACTAACTTCCAGCTGCTGGGCTACCGCTACTCCACAAAAGGGTTTTACACCCTCGACGATGTCGCCTGGCGCTCAATGGAGGGCTATCAGTATGCCGAGAGCCAGAACGATAACGATGTGCCGGACGTGCAGAGCTATCACAACCTGACGTGGAATAAAAAAGGCCGCTTCCAGCTCAACGTTTCTCAGTCGCTGGGTGACTACGGCTCGGTCTATATCTCCGGTAGCGAGCAGACCTACTGGGGAACAGACGAGACGAACCTCTGGTACCAGCTGGGCTATGCGGGCGGCGTGAAGGGGATCAACTACTCCGTCTCGTGGTCGTGGAACAAATCCGTTGGGATAGACGGCACCGATCGGATCGCGTCGTTTAACGTCTCCGTGCCGTTCAGCCTCTTTACCCGTCAGGGCTATCGCCGGGACAGCGCGATTGACCGCGCCTACGCTACGGCATCCGCCAGTCGAAACAGCGATGGCGACACAAGCTGGCAAACCGGCGTCAGCGGAACGCTGCTGGAGGATCGCAACCTGAACTACAGCGTGACCCAGGGACACGCCAGCACCAACGGCGCAAGCGGAAGCGCCAGCGCCAACTGGCAGGCGACCTACGGCACGCTGGGCGTTGGCTACAACTATTCCCGCGACCAGCACGATCTCAACTGGCAGCTCTCCGGCGGGGTGGTCGGCCACGCCGACGGCGTGACCTTCAGCCAGCCGCTGGGCGACACCAACGTGCTGATCAAAGCGCCGGGGGCATCGGGCGTCAGTATTGAAAACCAGACCGGCGTGAAAACCGACTGGCGAGGCTACGCGGTGATGCCGTATGCCACCGTCTATCGCTACAACCGCGTGGCGCTGGATACCAACACCATGAGCAACAACACCGATATCGAAAACAACGTAAGCAGCGTGGTGCCGACCAAAGGCGCGCTGGTACGCGCCAGCTTTGATACCCGCATTGGCGTGCGCGCCCTGCTGACGGTAACGCGCGGCAACCAGCCGGTGCCGTTCGGCGCGGTGGTGCGTGAGACCAAAAGCGGCGTCACCAGCATGGTGGGGGATGACGGGCAAATTTACCTGAGTGGGCTGCCGCTGGAGGGCGAACTGCTGATCCAGTGGGGCGACGGGGCGCAGTCCCAGTGTCGCGCACCTTACAGCTTGTCTGAACAGAGCCTGCAACAGGCAATCACACTTAAGGGGATCGGCTGTGATTAAAACTCAACTCTTTGCCTTGTCGCTGCTGGCGTTACTGCCCGCGACAAACGCATTAGCGACCGTGTGCGTCAATGAAAAAGGCGTGCCGACGGAAGTGCATTACGACCTGACGGATAAATTCAACAGCTCGAATAACCAGATTGGGCAGGTCGTGACGCTCAGCGAGAAATCGCAGTGGGTAGGGGTGAATGCCGTCTGCCCGAAGGGCACGACCGGGAATACCACCAAGCGCAGCTATGTGACCGATTATCCGGTAACGGGGACCAGCGATGGCTATCAGTATCTGAAGCTTAACGACTATCTGGACGGGGCGATGAAAATTACGGACAGCTATGCTGGCGTGTTTTACCCGCCAAAAAGCTATATCCAGATGGGGAGCCATCCTAACGTCTCCAAAAACAAACCGTTTGGCGTTCAGGACTCCAGCCTGGTCTTCCGTCTTAAGGTGACCCGGCGTTTTATCAACATGGTGGTGATCCCGCGTGCCACCATGTTCCGCGTTTACGTCACCACTACCTCTTCCGATCCGTTAACCACTCCGGTCTATACCATCAGCTACAGCGGAACCATTCAGGTGCCGCAAAGCTGCGCCATTAATGCCGGTAACGTGGTGGAGTTTGATTTCGGCGACATTGGTGCCTCCTTGTTCAGCAAGGCGGGCGTGGGTAACAAGCCGGAGGGGGTCTCATCGCAAAGCAAAACCATCGCCATTAAATGCACCAACGTGGAGGCAAACGCCATGCTGACGATGCGCGTCGAGGCGGAAAAAGTCTCTGATAATGTGCTGGTGTCGGATAACCCGGATGTGGGGTTCATCATTGCCAACGAGAGCGGGGCGCCGCTGACGCCCAACAACCTGACGAGCAAAATTCCGTTCCGTCTCGACGACAGCGCGCAGGCGCAGGTGGGGATCCGGGTCTGGCCGGTGAGCGTGACGGGCAATAAGCCAGCGGAAGGGCGCTTCACCTCGCGCGGGTATTTGCGCGTGGATTACGACTAAGGAGCCGATATGCGAAACAGGATCCGTTTTCTCACCGTAGCGCTCTTTGCGCTTTGCACGCAGGCTCAGGCGGACACCGCGTTGGGCGAGATTAACATTCGGCTCTACGGCAATATCGTCGATTTTACCTGCGTTGCCGAGGGCAGCGACAGCGACAAGGCCGTCCCGCTGGGCACCTGGCCCACGAAACAGCTCAGCACCACCGGGAGCCGCACGCAGCCGATGCCGTTTACGCTGAAGCTGACCGGCTGCCCGCCGGGCGCGGCGTCCATTACGTTTTCGGGTAAAGCCGACGGAAGCAATAGCGGCCTGCTGGCGCTGAATGACGCCAGTACTGCAAGCAATGTCGCCGTTGAGATCAGGGATGCGGATAAAACGCGGCTGGCGCTTCAGCAGGCCAGCCAGCCGGTCTCGGTTGATGCGCAGGGAAATGCGATTCTGTCATTTTATGCCAATTATATTGCCACTGCCGATAACCCTCAGCCCGGACGGGCTGATGCGGATGCCACCTTCATGATTAATTATAATTAGCACTGACCGCACTCCCTGCAGCTCAGATAAGCTGCAGGGAGTGAATTCAGGTTATAGCAGCTCGTGGGCTTTGGCGTAATCAATTAATTCCACGATGCTTTGCACACCCAGCTTGGAATAAATATTGGATTTGTGCGCGCTAATGGTCTTGTTGCTTAATAGTAGCTGTTCAGCAATTTCCTTGTTGGATAATCCATTCGCCAGATACCGTAATACCGTGACCTCGCGATTCGATAATGGCATATCTACTGCCATCCCTTTCCCTGAACCCAGGTGGTTTATAAAGTTCAGCGTTTCCGACGGGAAAAAGGAATAGCCCATCAGGATCATTTCTACGGCGTTGTAGATCTCACCTAAATCTTTTCGTTTACTGACGAAGCCATTTGCCCCGGCGCGAATGGCGCGACCCGCGTAAAATAACTCTGATTTAGACGAGAGGAACAGAACCTTAATGTTCTTGTTTAAGTTTCTGATTCTCTTAAGTAAAGCGAAAGCATCCGTGCCCGTGAGTTCAATGTCAAGGATCACCAGATCGATAGGGTGATTGCGGATACAGTCAAGGACTTCATGGCTATCGCCAGACTTGAGCTTGACTGTGATATTCTTATTTTTCTGTAGCAGGACTTCTATCGACATTCTGACGATAGGATGTTCGTCCATAATGATAACGGATGCCGGTTTCATTTTTAATGCCTCAGATTGTTAAAAGCGTTATGCAGAGTTTGGTAAAACTCTCGAAATGCCGGAAGGATATAATGTGCAGATCCCTATACCGTAGTATTTCCCTGGAAAGAGCGAAAGCATCCTTGTTTACGTAATGAAAAGAACTATGCCTCAGCGCGGTCATCTCATTAGGCTGGTGTTGGCAAAAAGGTTTTTCTTATTCATATTTGATACGCATCTTATTATACAGGGTAAGTTTTTTCCGAAAACCCTGTAAATTAATATGAGGGTATTGGTTTGTATTATCTTCTGGATCTGAATCGCTATTTTTTTAAATTTAGCGGAAATATCCTGTTATCTCATTTACCGCATTTTTTCATCTTTATGTAATAACAAAAAATAACAGATATCTCTGTATGTTGATTAATTGTTAACAAAAATACGCCTCTTTGAAAGGGACGAACCCGCAAAAGTGAGGTTGAAAATTGCCCTCGCAGGCCGTCTGACCTTCATCTGAAAGTGCTTACGCCGATCCGGATAACGGCGTCTGGTGCACAGGAGAACGTGCTGCCCGCTTTGCTTTTTACTCCTGGCAGTTGTCGCTAAGCTGCTTGTTTTTACATCATTATCATCTTGTTAACGCCTTCTGCATTCGCTTAACGGATGGAGGAAAGTGCTGCCGTTCCGCTAATCTGTGGCATTTCACAAGGTTCGCGCCCATAAATTAGGAATAGTTATAAATTCGATTATATTGTTAAAAATTAACATTTTCGCAACGCAAGTGGTAAGTAAATTCTTAAACCGCTTTAGGAAATAAGGGGTTAGGAGGTGAGTGAAAACGTGCAGTCTGAGAGGTTATTAAGAAGATGCAGCAATTCCTGGCGATGGCTTAGCCCCAGCTTTAGGAGGATGCAGCTGAGACGATAGATAATGCGGCTATAGGGGCGATTCTGCATAAGGGCAATCTGACGCAATGTCTTGCCCCGGGAAAGCTCCTGCAGAATGGGCCATTCGTTGCGCGAGAACCAGTCTTTCTCGGTACCCGGCGGAGGGAGGGGATCCTGCAGGCTGTGCTGGAGCGCGGCGGCGTTCAGCTGACGTTCGAGCACATGAAAGGGACCTGCCGCTTTGCAGAAGAGGCGGGTGTCGTAATTATCGGCCCGGACCAACAGCCAGGGCGTCAGGAACGGAGAAAACAGGCTATGCCGTCTCAACTGATCCAGTTTCTCCAGAAGCCCCGTGGATCGGCTTTCAATATCCACGACCAGACGGGCTGAGGGCCACTGCGTCTGAGCGATAAGGGCGTCGTCCAGCGTGGCGTAGTCGCAGCAGCTGCTCAGGGGAAACTGCCCGTGGAGAAAACCGGTGCGCAGGTAGTGATCCTCCGTCACCAGAAGGATAAACGGGGCGTCGGTTTTGCGGGGCTGGCTGATGGACTGGCTCAAAAATTCGAGCCGGTCGAAAAAGGGGGGAGCAAAAGGTGAGCGCGTAAATCCCAGTGCATCACTTCCTGTACGCCGCCGCCGGTAACGGCGCACTGTCATTCGCATGGTCTCCCTCCTGGAAATGGCTTTTTAATCCTCCGGCCATGTCCAGGACGGCCAGTAATATCCCTGGCCGAGGTCTGCGCCTGCCTGCAGTGCCCAGGTACGATCGCGTTCAGTCTCAATACCTTCAATAAGCACTTTCCCGGCAAGCTGAAAGCAAAGGGAAACCAGTTGCCTCAGCGCAGGGGTGTCGCGTAAACGCCAGAATGCTTCCTTATCTATTTTGATGCCGCTTAACGGGAGTCGGCAGGATAAAAACGACTGCACTGTGACGTCATCCACGTCATCAAGCCAGATAGCGTGTCCCTGTTTGCAAAGTTGCCGCAAATTTTGAACGACATGCTGCTTCTCTACGAGGGAAAGCGCCAAAAAGGACGCGAGGTCGACAATCTCAATATTGAGCGGCACGCCTGGCAACCGGATAAGTCGCTGAAAAGACGCGGGCTCTGTCAGGACGGTTATCGGCAGATTAATAAAAAGATTATGACCGTGCGGCGTATTTTTTAACGCGGCAAGCTGCGCTTCAAGCAGCGTTATCGACCACTCTGCGGAGCGATCGCAAAAAAAGTTCTCGCTGTCCCGCGTGTCGGACAGAACGCTAAGGACCTCCACGCCAACCTGGCGCAAGGAGGAAAGGGCGACGATGGGCTCAAGCTTAATGCCGACGATGTCCTGAGAAATGTACTGTAACCGGGGGGGCGTATCGATCAGGTTTTGCGCTGTCACTCCATTGTCCTGTTGTCTGTCAGCCTCCAGGCGGCCGGGATACCTGACTCTAGTGTGACGAGCTGACGGTCAGGAAAACAGCAGGCGTTACTTAAATGCAACTAAGCCTTTTCGCAGCGCTAAATTTTACGGTGAAACAGGACGAAATGTTGAGAAAATAGCCGTATTTACAATCGGCTAGCGGTAATTGGCCCTGAAAACGGAAAAGGCATTGACTCACCTGCCATTGACCGTATAATTCTTCGCGTTTCACCACCGCGAAGTACACGCATATCAGTGCGCCCTTAGCTCAGTTGGATAGAGCAACGGCCTTCTAAGCCGTAGGTCGTAGGTTCGAATCCTACAGGGCGTGCCATTTCATTTCATAGAGTTACGCCTCTTTCACATCCTCCTGATTTCCGTTGTGGGACATATTTGGGACATCGCCCCTAAAATTTACCGGTCAAGAAGGACATTTATGTGGTATCTACTCGCAACTTCGCTTGCCGCACTCTCCCTTAATAAAAGCCTGGCTTACCTGATGCTGGGATTAACGGCATTTCTGGGCTGGAAACAGGGCATTCTTGACGCCCCGGCGCTGCTGGTTATTGCATCAATCGTTGTTGGCTGGTCTGTTGTTGAATGGCTACGTAATAAAAATAATAAATATACATATCTGGTCGAAGGCCTGTGCGTGGCCATCGCCGTTGCCCTGGTTTTGCATCTGATCCCGGGTTTTCATAACCCCAAAGTGCTGGATGCTGTCGTCGTAGGTCCGCAAAGCATACCGTTCAGTATGTACTTTAATATGGACAAGGCAGTGGTGCCGTTCTTTTTAATTACGTGCATGCCAACGTTATTCGTCGCAAAACCCCTCTATAAAGCGGGCAAGGTCGGCTGGGGAATATTGGTTCTTGCGATACCCGTGCTGTTACTTCTGGCTGTTGCGTTGGGCGGACTTAGAATTGAGCCGCATGCGCCTGAATGGTTCGCTCAATTTGCCCTTGCGAATATTTTTTTCGTCTCTTTGGCTGAGGAAGCCTTGTTCAGAGGCTACCTGCAGCAACGCTTGTCCCGGATTATTCATCCTGTTGTCGCGCTGTTGATTGCCTCAGTCATCTTTGGACTGATGCATTATAGCGGCGGTTTACTACTGATTATTTTTGCCAGCCTCTCCGGCATTATTTACGGCCTGGCGTGGATGTGGAGCGGCAGGCTCTGGGTTGCAACGTTATTCCATTTTGGGCTGAACTGCGTGCATTTATTGTTCTTCACCTATCCTATGTATGCCCCTCATGCGGTTATGTGATGCTTTTTAAATTAGTCGCCTTATAAATTTAGCGACCTCCGGATAAGCATAAAAAGCCCCGCAAGATCGGGGCTTTTATATCTGCCGGGCGCATGAATAACAGATTTACCTTCGCGTCATAATGAATAGAAGGCTAATGAATTTCACTGTAGGCAGGCTTAAGGTTTTCTTAATCTAAAAATTATCTCTCATTAAAATTTGGATTTTTATCATTCTAAAATCTGCTAAAAAGAAATTTTACACTTTTACGACTAAACCCGATTGATACTAATTATCATTAGCGTTGTTGTATGCTTTAATCCTGTCCCACAAAGCTATGAGTCGTTAATCCCGTTGGTCTATAAAGGATATGTTCATGAATTCTCGCCTGCTGTCCTGCTTCTCGCTTGCCTTGTTGTCTTCATCCCTTTTCCTTTCCACACAAGCGGTTGCCGCTGATAACAACGAAGGTATCGTTGTTTATAACGCGCAGCACGAAAACCTGGTGAAGTCGTGGGTTGACGGTTTTACCAAAGAAACCGGCATTAAAGTCACTCTGCGTAATGGCGATGACAGCGAGCTGGGTAACCAGCTGGTTCAGGAAGGCAGCGCGTCCCCGGCAGACGTATTCCTGACGGAGAACTCGCCTTCAATGGTGCTGGTGGATAACGCCAACCTGTTTGCGCCATTGGATGCAGACACCCTGAAGCAGGTACCGGCAGAATATCGTCCGGCGCACGGCCGCTGGATTGGCATCGCGGCCCGCAGCACGGTGTTTGTGTATAACCCGGAAAAGCTGAACGAACAGCAGCTGCCTGAATCGCTGATGGATCTGGCAAAACCCGAGTGGAAAGGCCGCTGGGCGGCATCACCGTCAGGCGCGGATTTCCAGGCCATCGTGAGCGCGATGCTGGCGCTGAAAGGCGAAAAGGCCACGCTGGAATGGCTCAAGGCGATGAAAGCCAATTTCGTTGCCTATAAAGGCAATAGCACCGTGATGAAAGCGGTCAATGCCGGTCAGATTGATGGCGGCGTGATTTATCACTACTACCGTTTTGTCGATCAGTCCAAAACCGGTGAAAACAGCAAAAACACCCAGCTTTACTACTTCAAACACCAGGATCCGGGCGCGTTCGTGAGCCTCTCTGGCGGCGGCGTGCTGGCGTCCAGCAAACACAAAGCGCAGGCGCAGGCCTTCATCAAATACATTACCGGTAAAGAAGGCCAGGAAAGCCTGCGGACCAACAACGCCTTTGAATATGCCGTGGGCGTGAACGCGGCCTCAAACCCGAAACTGGTCCCGCTGAAAGATCTTGATGCGCCGAAAGTTGAACCTTCAACGCTCAACAGTAAAAAAGTTATCGAGCTGATGACGCAAGCCGGCCTGCTGTGATCCTGAGAGTGAAGTGAACGTCTTATGTCTGGTCTGAGTCTCGACATCGGAAAAAACAGAGTGCAGGAGCCTGCCCGCAGGCGTCCTGCACTGCCGATGGTTGCGTTAGCTGTATTGTTTTCATTGATGGCGCTTCTGCCTTTGGGGTTTATCATTGCCATTGGCATTGAGACCGGCTGGGAAACCATTAAGGCGCTGGTGTTTCGCCCGCGTGTTGCTGAGCTGCTCAGCAACACGCTGTGGCTGACGGCTTTAGCGGTTCCGCTGTGTATCGTGACGGGCGTGGCAATCGCCTGGCTCACGGAGCGCACGCAGCTTGCCGGGCGAGGGATCTGGTCCGCACTGGCGGTCGCCCCGCTGGCGATCCCCGCGTTTGTGCAAAGCTACGCCTGGGTGAGCGCTGTCCCGTCCATGCACGGGCTCTCCGCGGGCGTGTTCCTCTCGGTTCTTGCCTACTATCCGTTTATCTATATGCCGGTTGCGGCGGTGCTGCGTCGCCTTGACCCGACGCTTGAAGATGTCGCCGCTTCGCTGGGTACGCCGCCGTGGCGGGTCTTTTTCCGCGTGGTGCTGCCCCAGCTCAAGCTCGCTATCTGCGGCGGCGCGCTACTGGTGGCGCTGCACCTGCTGGCGGAATATGGCCTGTACGTGATGATCCGCTTTGATACCTTCACCACGGCAATTTATGACCAGTTCCAGTCTACCTTCAGCGGCCCGGCGGCGAACATGCTGGCGGGCGTGCTGGCCTTGTGCTGTCTGGCTATATTAATGCTGGAAGGCGTGACGCGCGGAAAAGCACGCTACGCGCGCATTGGCGCCGGGGCCGCGCGCGAGCAGAAATGCTGGCCGCTGAAGCCTGCGGCCGCCGCGCTGGGCCAGCTGTTTTTCATCGTGCTGATTGTTCTGGCGCTGGGCGTGCCGTTAATTGTCCTGTGTCGCTGGATTTGGCTCGGCGGAGTGCAAAACTGGATGAGTGCCGATCTCTGGCATTCCCTGCGCCAGACGCTGATGCTCGGCGTGGGCGGCGCGCTTCTGACGACGGCGTGCGTGATCCCCATCGCGTGGCTGGGTATTCGCTATCCGCACCGCATCTTCCGGATGCTGGAAGGGTGCATCTATATCACCAGTTCGCTGCCGGGCATCGTCACGGCGCTGGCGCTGGTCACCGTCACCATTCATTTCGCTCGTCCCATTTACCAGACGGAAATTACCCTGTTCCTTGCCTACCTGCTGATGTTTATGCCCCGCGCGCTCATCAACCTGCGGGCGGGGATTGCGCAGGCGCCGGTCGAGCTGGAGAACGTGGCGCGCAGCCTGGGCAGCACGCCCGCGAAGGCGCTCTGGAGCGTCACGATGCGGCTGGCCGCGCCGGGTGCGGCGGCGGGGGCCGCGCTGGTTTTCCTCGGCGTCAGCAACGAGTTGACCGCCACGCTGCTGCTCTCTCCGCTGGGCACGCGCACGCTCTCCACCGGATTCTGGGCGCTGACCAGTGAAATTGACTATGTGGCCGCCGCGCCTTACGCGATGCTGATGATCCTGATTTCACTCCCGCTGACCGCCATTCTCTATATGCAGTCGAAAAAAATTGCAGGGCTATGACATGCTTGAATTAACCGCCATTTCTAAATCGTTTTCTGATGTGCAGGTGCTCGACAGCTTAAACCTGAGCGTGGCGCCGGGGAGCAGGACGGCGATTGTCGGGCCGTCCGGGTCGGGGAAAACCACGCTGCTGCGTATTCTGGCCGGGTTCGAAACGCCTGACACCGGGCGCATTGTCATGCAGGGGAGAACGCTGTTCGATGAAAACAGTTTTGTTCCCGCCCACCTGCGCCGGATTGGTTTTGTGCCTCAGGAGGGTGCGCTGTTCCCGCACCTCAATGTGGCAGACAACATCGCCTGGGGGCTGGACGGCACTCGCCACGAGAAGCGCCAGCGCGTTGAGGCGCTGATGGAGATGGTTTCTCTGGACAGGCAGCTCGCAACGCACTGGCCCCACGAGATTTCCGGCGGACAGCAGCAGCGCGTGGCGCTTGCCCGTGCGCTGGCACAGCGTCCTTCACTGATGCTGCTGGATGAACCATTCTCGGCTTTGGATACCGGCCTTCGCGCGATGACGCGTAAGGCAACGGCCGATCTGCTGGCCGAAGCGGGCGTGGCCTCGATTCTGGTCACCCACGATCAGAACGAAGCGTTGTCCTTTGCCACGCAGGTTGCCGTCATGCGCTCCGGGCGCTTCACGCAGGTCGGGACGCCTTATGACGTTTACACCCGTCCCGTTGACGAAGAGACGGCGCTGTTTCTTGGCGATGCCGTGATCCTCCCTGCTCAGCTCGCTGCCGGGTATGCCGTGTGCGCGCTGGGTGAAGTGCCGACGGACAACGCGCAGGCGACAGGACAGGGCAGGGTAATGATGCGTCCTGAACAATTACGCGTGACGGCATGTGCAGCGCATGAAAGCCCGATCTCGATTCTCGACGTGGACTTCACCGGCCAGCTGTCAACGCTCACCCTGGGATTAGCCGGGCAGCAGCAGCCCGTAATTCTGAAGACCGTAAGCCAGCCAGGATGGAACCCGGGCACGGCGGTACGCATTGATATTGCTGGCACCGCGCGGGTATTCGAATATTCTTAATATTCGTTAGTAATTTCATGCAACGGGTTGTTATAAAAGATTTTTCCCGAACGCATGGCAATTCCTGAGATTCTCTACCATGCTCATAAAACCTCACCACAATGCGTGAGGTTTTTCGTAGTTGCTGATTAATCTCAAGGAAAAAGGTTATGAAAAAGACGACTGCTATTTTGTTGGGAACGGCGTTACTGTTTACGACCAATGCTTTTGCTGCCCAGCTACTCACTAAAAGCGAGTTCAAGAAAGTTGCATCTCAATATAAAAAAATCGGTACGGTAAACACCTCGAATGAAGTATCGGTGGATGATGCGAAAAAAGAACTGATTGAGAAAGCCGATAAGCAAGGTGCGGATGTCCTGGTGCTCACTTCAGGGAACACCAACAATAAAATTCACGGTACGGCCAATATCTACAAGAAAAAATAATGTTATTGCAGCCACCCCCGAAGCGGGGTGGCCGTTCCCCCTCTTTTCTCGCCAAATCTCCTCATGAACGCGGTTACACTTGCTAACGCATAGATAATGCGTATAGTTCTCATTTGCATTGCATTCAATACATTCTAAGGCCCGACAACGGGTCATTTTTGCGCGCACTTTAAAATGAGTTAACGATGAACAACACCATCATGCACAAAACGCTGCTGGCGCTCGCCGTTGCCGCGGCGACACATTCCGCCTTCGCGGCGGACAATCAAAAAGAGGACACCCTTGTTGTCCAGACTGCTCCAGCCAGCGATTTCAAACCCGGTGGCGACCAGTTGGTACCGGCCTTTCTTGACGGACAGGTGGCGAACGGCGGGCGCATGGGGATGCTGGGCCAGCAGAACGCCATGGACGTGCCGTTCAACATCATCAGCTACACCTCGAAGCTGGTGGAAGATCAGCAGGCGAAAACCATTGCCGATGTCGTCGCGAACGACGCGGGCGTGCAGTTCGTTCAGGGGTACGGCAACAGCGCGGAGACCTACCGCATCCGTGGCCTGAAGTTCGACGGCGACGACATGACCTTTGGCGGCCTGTCCGGCGTGCTGCCGCGCCAGGTGGTGGATACCCAGATGGTTGACCGCATCGAGATCTTCAAAGGGGCCAACTCGCTGATGAACGGCGCGGCAAGCTCCGGCGTGGGCGGGATGATTAACCTTGAGCCAAAACACGCGGGCGAACTCCCGCAGGCGAAAGTCGGCGTGGACTACACCTCGGATTCCCAGATTGGCACCACGCTGGATGCGGGCCGTCGCTACGGTGACAGCGACCAGTTCGGCGCGCGGGTGAACCTGGTTCATCGCGAAGGGGAAACCGGCATACCGAATGACCGCCGCCGCACCACGCTACTCTCTACCGGCCTGGATTACACCGGCGACCGCTTCCGCACCTCGCTGGATCTGGGCTATCAGAAGAAAACCTTCCACGGCAGCCCGACCAGCGTCAATATTTCCGCGGTGGATTTCGTTCCGGAGCCGCCGAAAAACGATCGCAACTTCTCGCAGAAGTGGGCCTACAGCAATATCGAAAACGAATTTGGGATGTGGCGCAGCGAGTACGACATCACCGACGGCTGGACCGCCTATACCGGTCTTGGCGCGCAGCACGCGCACGAGGAAGGCATCTACAGCGCGCCGAAGCTGGTGGATAAAAGCGGCAAGGCAACGGTCAGCCGTCTCGACACCAACCGCATCAGCGATTCCGTCAGCGGCATGGCGGGCGTTCGCGGTAATTTCAATACAGGCTTCGTCTCGCACAAGGTCAACATTGGCTATTCGGCGATGACCAAAAACGAAAAAATCGCGTGGAAAATGTCGGCGGCGAAAGATAACCCGACCACCAACATCTACCACAACACCGGCGTCGATATGCCGGACAGCACCAACTTCAATGGTTCCGGCGGAAAGTACAGCGATCCGCTGACCAGCGGGCGCACCCGTACCCAGGGCTGGCTGCTGAGCGATACGCTGGGCGTGCTGGACGACAAGCTGCTGTTCACCGCAGGTGCCCGCCATCAGAAAGTCGTCATTCGCGGGTATAACAAAGTCACCGGTGCGGAAAACGCGGCGGACGGTTTCGACGGTAGCCGCTGGATGCCCACCTACGGCGTGGTCTACAAGCCGTGGGAGGAAATTTCCCTTTATGCAAACCACACCGAAGCGCTGCAGCCGGGCAAAACCGCACCTAACACCGCCACCAACTACGGCCAGAGCACCGGTATCGTTCACTCTAAGCAGAACGAAGTGGGCGTGAAGGCGGACTTCGGCCGCGTGGGCGGATCGCTTGCGCTGTTCGAAATCAAAATGCCGTCGGCGATCCTCGACAACAGCGGCCACTACGGCCTGGACGCCGAGCAGCGAAACCGTGGCGTGGAGCTGAACGTCTTCGGCGAGCCCGCGCTGGGGATGCGTCTGAACGCCAGCGCTACCTGGCTGCAGGCCGAACTGACCAAAACCAAAAATGGCGTGAATCAGGGTAACGATGCGATCGGGATTCCGAACTTTTACGCCGTGCTGGGCGCTGAGTACGACATCAAGCCGATTGACGGCCTGACCGCCACCGCCCGCGTGAACCACTCCGGCGCGCAGTACGCTGACCTGGCAAACACCAAAAAGCTGGACAGCTACACCACGCTGGATCTGGGAATGCGTTATCGCTTCGCGGTGAACCACAATGAAAACCAGATGACGGTTCGCGCGGGCATCGACAACGTGACCAATGAAAACTACTGGGCCAGCGTGGATGATTCCGGTACCTATATTACGCAGGGCGAACCGCGCACCTTTAAGGTTTCGGTTGGCTACGCGTTTTAAGCGTTCCATCTCGTTATCCGGGGCAGGGATGCCCCAATCCCTTGCTACCTCCAGCATGAAGTGTTAAAACGTGCCCCTTCTAAAAAAGAGACAGGGGTAGGACGTGAAAGACGCGTCATCCGCTTCAGGCCATGGTAGCGCTGAAGCCTCGTCGGATCAGAATCCGACGCTGCAACGTGGTTTGCAAAATCGACATATTCAGTTAATTGCCCTTGGCGGCGCGATCGGTACCGGGCTGTTTCTCGGCATCGGCCCCGCTATTCAGATGGCTGGCCCGGCGGTGCTGCTGGGTTACGGTATCGCCGGGATTATCGCCTTCCTGATCATGCGCCAGCTTGGTGAAATGGTCGTTGAAGAGCCGGTGTCAGGCTCCTTCGCGCACTTTGCTTATAAATACTGGGGTCCGTTTGCAGGCTTCCTGTCCGGCTGGAACTACTGGGTAATGTTCGTGCTGGTGGGGATGGCGGAGCTGACCGCCGCGGGCATTTACATGCAGTACTGGCTGCCGGATGTTCCGACGTGGATCTGGGCGGCGGCCTTCTTCATCATTATTAACGCCGTTAACCTCGTCAACGTGCGCCTGTATGGCGAAACCGAGTTCTGGTTTGCGCTGATCAAGGTGCTGGCGATTATCGGGATGATCGGCTTTGGCCTGTGGCTGCTGTTCTCCGGCCACGGCGGCGAGCGCGCCACGATCGACAACCTGTGGCAGCACGGCGGCTTCCTGGCGACCGGCTGGAAAGGGCTGATCCTCTCCCTGGCAGTGATCATGTTCTCCTTCGGTGGACTAGAGCTGATCGGCATTACCGCCGCGGAAGCGCGCGACCCGCATAAAAGCATTCCCAAAGCGGTCAACCAGGTCGTGTACCGGATTCTGCTGTTCTACATCGGCTCGCTGGTGGTGCTGCTGGCACTCTATCCGTGGGTGGAAGTGAAGTCCGACAGCAGCCCGTTCGTGATGATTTTCCACGATCTGAACAGCAACGTGGTGGCCTCGGCGCTGAACTTCGTCATTCTGGTGGCGTCTCTGTCGGTCTATAACAGCGGCGTTTACTCCAACAGCCGCATGCTGTTCGGCCTCTCCGTGCAGGGCAACGCGCCGAAGTTCCTCACCCGCGTCAGCCGTCGCGGCGTGCCGGTGAATTCCTTGTTCCTTTCTGGTGCTATCACCTCGTTGGTGGTGCTGATTAACTATCTGCTGCCGAAAGAGGCCTTTGGCCTGCTGATGGCGCTGGTTGTTGCCACGCTGCTACTGAACTGGATCATGATCTGCCTTGCGCACCTGCGCTTTCGCGCCGCGATGCGCCGCAAGGGACGCGAGACGCAGTTCAAAGCGCTGCTTTACCCGGCGGGGAACTATATCTGTATCGCTTTCCTCGGACTGATTCTGGTGCTGATGTGCACCATGGATGAGATGCGTCTTTCGGCGATGCTGCTGCCGGTGTGGGTTATCTTCCTGTTTGTGGCGTTTAAGCTTTCCCGCAAAAAGTGATCTGCTTTTCTCCCTCTCCCCGTGGGAGAGGGCCGGGGTGAGGGCACCAGACTGCACCTGCCTTCACGCCCGGCAACCCACCTCACCGATGCTGTAGGGTCAACGAGCGAATATCGTTCCCGGTCGGGGACTGGTGAATACGCAGCCCAAATTCATCCACCACTGCGAAAATATGGTCGAAGATGTCGGCCTGAATCTCCTCATATTCTGCCCAGACCACCGTGTTGGTGAAGGCATATATTTCAATCGGCAAACCATTCGCATCAGGCGCTAGCTGGCGCACCATCAGCGTCATATCTTTGCGAATACGCGGATGGTTGCGCAGATATTCATTCAGGTAGGCGCGGAAGGTCCCAATATTGGTCATCTTACGCAGATTTAATACTGACTCCCCTTCACCGTTCTTCTGATTCCACAGGCTAATTTCCTCATGTCGCGCGGCCAGATAGGGCTTCAGCAGCTTCGCCTGAATGAGTTTCTGCTGCTCCTGCTCGTCGAGAAAATGAATGCTGGTGGTATCAATATTCAGGCTGCGCTTAATGCGTCGCCCGCCGGAGGCCGACATGCCGCTCCAGTTGATAAAGGCGTCGGAGACCAGCGCCCACGTCGGAATGGTGGTGATGGTGTTATCAAAATTGCGCACTTTAACGGTGGTCAGACCGATGTCCGTTACCGTGCCGTTGGCACCGTATTTCGGCATCTCCAGCCAGTCGCCGAGCTTGAGCATGTCGTTGGCGGAAAGCTGGATCCCGGCCACAAGTCCGAGTATCGGGTCCTTAAACACCAGCATCAGAACGGCGGCCATGGCGCCCAGACCGCTGATCAGAATCGCCGGGGACTGGCCGATCAGCAGGGAGATAATCAATATCCCCACCAGGATGGCGCTCACCAGCTTGATGCCCTGGAAGATCCCCTTCAGCGGCAGCTGTGACGCGGTGGCCATTTTCTGCGACAGATTAAAAATCACGTCCAGCAGCGAGAAGAAGGAGAGCAGGGCATACACCATGACCCACAGCTTTGCGCAGGTAGTGAGAATTTCCGCCGCTTCGCTGCCCTTTTGCAGCCACAGTACCGCCTGAACGTTGACGATTATCCCCTGAAGGGTGAAGGCCAGACGGTGAAATAATTTATTCTGGGTAATGATCTGCAGCCATAAATGGCTGCTGGCCTGCGCGCGCTTTTCGAAAGCGCGAAGCACCACTTTGTGCAGAATAAAATGAACGATGATGGCGGTAAGAAAAATAATACCAAAGATAATCACTAAAGAGGTGGTGTGATTAATTTCAATGCCTAACTCTTCAACCTGAGCAATTAATTCCTGCATAACGTCTCCTGTATTGATGCAGCCCCATAATGGCGGCTGCGGATCTATTATGCAAATTCCCGGGCTTATTTGGTGGCCTGGCAGACCTTCACCACCGGCAGGCACAGGCTATGGCGGATGCGCAGCGTCGCCAGGGCAAGCGCCACCATCATCGCCGTTTCCACCATCAGGAAGACGTTCACCGCCTGGGTGTAATCCCCGTGATGGTTTTGCAGCGCGTGCAGCAAAATCGCGCCAAAAATGGCCGGGCCAAGCCCCAGCGCGGCCTGCTGCAGCGTGCTGAGAATGGCGCTCGCGGCCCCCGCGTCGTCAGGCTGAATATCGCGCATCCCGATGCGGTAGAAGCTGTTCACGATCAGCGCCTGCCCGTAGCCGACCAGCCCGGTCGCGGGCGCCAGCGTCAGGGCGGTATTCTCCATTCCCCAGACGCGGAACGTAGCGATCAGCGCCAGCAGGCCGGCAATCTGGATCGCCAGACCCGTCAGCAGAATGGTACTGGTGCTGTAGCGAGCAATCAGCCTCGGCGCGAACCACGCCGAAATAAAGTAAGTTACGCCCAGCGCGATAAAACTGTTTCCGGACTGCCACGGTGCCATCCCCAGACCGGTTTGCATGGTCAGCGCCATACAGAACATAAACCCGGACCAGACGCTGAAAAAGAGCATCGCAATCAGAATGCCAAAGCGAACGCTGCGAAGCTGCAGCAGGCGAGGCGGGATCAGCGGATGGGCATTCTCACGCTCCTTTTTGCGCGCATTCAGCGCCGTCAGCCAGCCCAGCGGAATAATGGCGAGAAGCATAACCTTCAGCGGCCACGACCAGTGCCACTGGGGGCCGAGCGCCATCGGGAACAGCAGGCAGCAAAGAATGATCGCCAGCAGCACGGTTCCGGTCCAGTCGATCCGTGACGGCGTCTCGCGACGGGTTTCGGGTACGAAATGGCGGCTCAGCCCCAGCACCACCAGACAGATCGGCACGTTGATGAAGAAGGCGTTACGCCAGCCCAGCCCGGCGATATCCGCCGACACCAGCCAGCCGCCGCCCATCTGTCCGACGATAAACGCAATCCCACCGATGCCGCCAAACAGGCTGATGGCCTTAGCGTGCGCCGTACCTTTCAGCGTCACGTGCAGCGTGGCAAGAATTTGCGGCACGATCAGCGCGGCTCCCGCCCCCTGGACGATGCGCGCGGCCAGCAGCTGTTCAATGTTGCCCGCCATCCCGCAGAGCAGCGAGGCCAGGCCAAAGCTCGCGACGCCCCACATGAACAGACGCCGACGGCCAAAGTTATCCCCCAGCTTGCTGCCGAGCGCGAGGCAGACGGCGAAGGCCACGCCGTAGAGGGCGACTATCAGCTCCAGCTCGGTGGCGGTGGCGTTCAGCGAGTGGGTGATGGCGTCCAGCGCGACGTTGGTGATTGAGGTATCAATCATCGGCAGCATCTGGCCGGTTAGCAGCAATATCAGGCCAGCGCGGCCCGGTGAAACAACTGACGTATTCATGGTAACTCCATTGCGTCATTCAACAGATGGTCGTAGCATCAACCATCTGATAAACGGGTACCAGTTCTTGCTTATACTGGTACTGGCACTACCATGCAGGGGGATTTATGGCCTTGATGTCTGAACCCGTCGTCTCACTTCAGGATGACACCCGAAAACAGCTGGGGGCATTTTTACGCGCGCGACGTGAAAGCCTCGATCCGCAGCGTCTCGGCCTGCCGCGCAGCGGTCGTCGCCGCACGCCGGGTCTGCGCCGGGAAGAGGTGGCGATGCTCGCGGATGTGGGCGTGACCTGGTACACCTGGCTTGAGCAGGGCAGGGACGTCAATCCGTCCAGCTCGGTGATGGCGGCTGTGGCAAAAGCGCTGCAATGCACTCCGACCGAGGCCCGACACCTGTTTGTGTTAGCCGGGCTGCCGCCGGGTGAAGCCCCGCAGGCGGTCTGCTGCGAGGGTATCAGCGAGGGCACGCGCCGCCTGCTGGATACGCTGATGCCTAAACCCGCCAGCATTCAGAAACCGAATTTCGACATCGTGGCGTGGAACGACAGCTTTGGGCACCTTATGGGCGTCGATTTCAATGAAATTCCGCCGGAAGACCGCAACTGTATTTACCTGTTCCTCACCCATCCGGCGTGGCGCGCTCGTCTCGGCAGACGTGACGATGTGCTGCCCATATTTGTCTCCTATTTCCGGGCGGCGATGGCCGAGCACCGGGGCGATCCGCTGTGGGAGGCCAAACTGGCGCGCTTCTTTGCGGTGTCGGAAGAGTTTAAAACCCTGTGGCACCAGCGCAACGACGTGCGCGGCGTGGAGAACCAGCTCAAGCTGTTTACCCATCCCGAGCTGGGGGATTTTACGCTGCAGCAGATGTACTGGTACTCCGCGCCGCGAAACGGGTCGCGGCTGCTGGTGTATTTACCAGTGGATGAGGCGGGAGAAAGGGCAATGGCATGGTTGGCGGAGCAGAACAAATAAACCTGGTTTACCGGGTCAGTAGTTATCCGGAAGCCTGTTTATTGCCATTAAGAGCCCACGTTCAATTTTAATATAGTTGCCTGTTTTCAAATCGCTCAGGATCTTCATAATTCGACTGCGCGAAAGATGAGTCTTTTCCTGTATGTAGTCACAGGCATTAACAGACAGACGAAGGTCTTCCTTCTCTGTCATCAGTGACACAAGATTAAGGCGAATTAACTCATAAGTAGACAACCCAACCGAAGTTTCATGAGCTTCCAGTAATCGTTTAATGGCGTACATATACGAATAGGCGGCCTCCTGCCAAAGATTGCGATTGTTAATAATTGCAAATGTAGATTTTAGCGGTTTGATTTCATATCTAATTTCACCGCAGGCCTGCATATAAAATCCCGCATTGGTATCAATAAGATTATTCATACCAACGATCATCGGGGCTTCGATAAACTTCAGCAGAAGCCGGTCTCTCGTGCGGTAGACGGCGACGATGCCGGAATGGAGTATGAATGTCATTGGTTTTTCATGCTGATCCAATGAAATGATTTGCCGTTGGTGTCCTACCCTGACGCGCTCCGGTTCAGAGAGTTCATGTATAAGTTTTATAATATAATTTTCAGGTTTCATAGCGTACAACATACCCTGAGAAATATCACTACGAGTATTTCAGAGGTTGATAAAAGTAGTGGAAGTGAGAACAAGGTTATAAATGACACCATGGGCACACGCAATATATAACATGTTATCTTATAGAGGCTGAGAGGATGAAGGATGTTTAACGTACAGGCGATGAGGAAACCGCGTTGAATGCAGCCAGCAAAGACGCAAAGCGAGAGAAAATCATGATATCCCTTTCAGCACCCTACAATGAAAAAAAGACCGAAAACGACCATCCTTGAGCCGCATCCGAGAGAAAAACCCGTTTGTTAGTTATACGTGAATGACATCGTGATAACGGAGCTGATTTTTCCCGGTGTCGCGCCACCGTCTTTACTGAAAGCGCGAGTATGCATCTTAAAGGTGGGTGTCGTGCCTGCGGAGGCAATATCAATAGTCGCCGTTTTGCCATTGCCGTAAGCTTCATTAGCCAAACCTTCAAGCTGAACAGCGATATTTTTAGCCGCTTTGTCTTCTCCCGCATCTACCGCCGTGTTGCTGTACAGCGTGTTAGGATCGCCAGCATCGGCTGTGCCATGAAATGTCGCGGTTATGGTTGAAGTACCCGCCGGGCAGCTTTTGAAAACGACGTTAATTGGTACCCATGCAGAACCGCTTCCTGCTGCGTTCAGATCGGCGCTTTGCAGTTGATCGCCTAAAGAGATGTTTAACGACTCACTTCCCGTATCGATTACGCAAGGTGAGGCGACAATATTGCCCGTTACGGTAATTTGTACTGGGTCAGCGGCAAACGCGGAGTGAGCCGAGACGACAGTAAGAAAAATACAGGCTGTTGATGATAAAAAGAATTTTTTCACATTGAACATAGTAATGGCCATTTAAGCAGATTTTGAGTGCATCTTGCCCACAGCGCCGAAGTCGCTAATGACGCTGAATTGAATATTTCCGGAATTAACCCCCGCAGGGAGCGTAAACGATGTTGTTTTGCCCGGTGATGCATAGGAGACATTCGTAAGTTTTTTTCCGGCAACACTTATTTCATTGAAATTAATGTAGCAGGGCGTCGGATTGTTGATATTCAGTTGGTTGCCGGAAATATGCCAGCTGAGTTTGTCGCTTTCTTTCTCTACGTCCAGGTTTTTCAGCGAGTCCGGGCGATAAATCAGTTTAATGCTGGTTGATACCGCAATCTGTAACGTATTTTTTTCACGTGGCGCAGATGGGATTGCCTTAACACGTAGCCAGAACATGGACTCTTTATCTTGTGGAAGATTGCCTGACTGGATAACGCGCATTAGGTTTTCTTTCCCTCCATCAAGGCGATAAAGCGGAGGGGTGATGATGAAGGGCGGTTTTTGCTGACTACTCTCAAGATTATCGATAACCGTCTGAATAAGATAAGGACTACTGTCTGGATTACGAACGCTGAGTGACACTTCTTTTTTTGCACCTGCATAGACGAGGCGTGTTCCGCCAATATTGACCGTTGCGTGAGCCATCTGGCAGGTGGCGGCGACAGTGCAGCCAAGCAGTAAAATAGTAATAATTTTCACGGTAAAACTCCGAGAGATAATATATGTCTCCTTAATGGGAAAGACAGTTTTCCATGCTGATGCTGTAATTCTAAGTGCCGCTAAGGGTATTGTCCTTCTAAACAATATCCTATTTAGGATCCAAGAAAGGATCGTATTTCATTTTGACTAAAAAGTTAATATTGTAAAAATACCCTTGTAAATAAAATATTGTTACAACATGCTGAGTGTTTTTTCGCTGAAAAATAATGTTTTATTTGTGAGAACAGGATTTTTCTTTTTTATTATAGGTATCTGGAGTTTTAAATGAAGAAGCATATGTTAGCTGTAGTTATGGCATCTATTATGGCAAGCGCTACCTGTGCACAGGCGGCAAGCACTACGACCGTTAACGGTGGTAATATTAAGTTTATGGGTTCTGTGGTAGACGCACCGTGCGCTGTTGCCCTGGAATCTGAAGACCAGGTTGTCCATATTGATCAAATTACGTTGAAAAGCCTCGGCGCTAAAGATGCCGTTTCTGGCCAGTCTAAGCCGTTCTACGTGACCCTGACTAACTGCGATGTCAGCACTTATACGAATGCCGCTATCAGTTTCAGCGGTCAGTCAGACGCTATAACTGCAGGTGCTTTGGCTAACACCGCAGGTTCTGGCGGAGCAACTGGCGTGGCTTTGCGCCTGTTTGGGCCAGATGGTAAGGCGATGGATGTTAACTCTGGTACCGCATCTGACACCATTCCGCTGTCAAAAGGCGACAACACCATTCCTATGAGTGTTGATTATCTGACAACTGGCGATAAACCAACTGCGGGTGCTGTTGAAGCTGTTGCAACATTCCAGATCATCTATTCCTGATTGCTTTATTTATCCCCCTCTGGAATTCCGGGGGGGATATTTCTGGCGCTTCATCATTATTTTTTTATTGAGATAAACATGTTTCGTCTGATAGCACTGATAATTTTCATTCAACTGCTATTGATTCAGCCAGGTATTAGTAGCGATATATCAACCGTGGGAAAAGTGCATTTCTATGGTGCTGTGGTTAATAGCTCATGTTCAATTGATACGCAGAGTTTTGACCAGAGTGTCATGATGGGTCAAGTCCGCACCGGTTCATTTTTAGGGCCAGGAAGTTGGGCTGAACCGGTCACCTTCTGGATTAAGCTTGAAAATTGTGCCACTTCAACCAGCGAGTCGGCAAGCGTCACCTTCAACGGACTGGCTGATCTTAAGGATCCACAGGTCTTTCAGGCAGGTTTTGGCTCTGGTGCTGCAAAGGGCGTCGGAATTGGTATTTTTGATATGAGAGGCAACCAGGTGATCCCTGATAGCCAACCTCTCGCAAAAATGCCGCTGATTGCGGGAGAAAACACATTACTGTTTACCGCCCGATATCGCTCTGTATCGATGCCCGTTACGGCGGGGGATGCCAGTGCGGCCGTCACTTTCTCGGTGATTTATCAGTAAGTAAAAATGGATAAGTACTCACCAGGATGTTTTTTATTTTTTTGGATTTTTAAAATGAAAACCTTTATTTCAACGTTGCTCTTATTAATGATCTGCTTGGGAAATAGTCATTTAGTTTATGCAGAAGGGATCGCGCTGGGGGCCACCCGAATCATTTATCCGCTGGGTGAAAAACAAACCAGCATCAATGTTGTTAACACCAATAAGAAAGAGACGTTTTTGGTGCAATCTTGGGTATCCGATCCGCAGGGTAATAAATCCACACAGTTTACCGTGACGCCGCCATTGTTTGTGATGAAGCCTGAAAAAGCGAACGTTCTGCGCATCATGTACGTAGGCCCAAAACTTCCGGAAGATCGCGAGTCAGTATTTTACTTCAATAACAAAGCAATACCTTCACTCGATAAAAAACAACTCCAGGGTAATACCTTACAGATCGCTACGCAAAGTGTGATCAAATTATTTGTTCGCCCTGCGCATTTAAAAATGAAATCAATGGATGCACCTGCAACGCTGCGTTGCCAGCGTAGTGGAAAAAGCATCACTATTACAAACCCTTCTCCCTATTTTGTTTCGCTGGTGAAATTCAGCGTTGGAGGGAAAGCATTGCCGAACAACATGGTTCCCCCGATGGGTAACCTTCAGGTAACGGCGCCGGATAATGCCCAGGGCAGTATTTCTTTCCAGACCATGAATGACTATGGCGCAGTAACCCCAGCACTAACATGCAATGCGTAATGCAGACAGGTCATAAGTTGTTATGAAACTTCGAAAACAAGCTCGAATGATTAATGCAGTCCGCTGGCGGTTATCTCCATTAGCGTTAGTTATTGGATCGGGTTTATTTTCCGGTGTTTTGCATGCAGAGAACTATTTTAATCCGGCTTTTTTGGCGGATGGTGAAAATCAGGTTGCCGATCTATCCCGCTTTGAAAACGACGGCAGCCAGGCCCCTGGGGTATATCGCGTAGACATTTATCTCAATAATGATTTTATCACCAGTCATGATGTCGAGTTTCAGGCCCGGCAAACGCAGAATTCCAGCGCCCCGTCATCCTCCGATGATACAGGTTTAACCGCCTGTTTATCCGGAAAAGTATTGGATGGTCTGGGTATCGATCTAAGTATTCCGCAAGACCGAAAACAGTCTGTAGACGGACAGTGTATCGACATCGCGACTTTAATTGAAGGGGCTAAAGCCAGTTTTGATTTTAGCAAGCAGCGCCTGGATCTCAGTGTGCCACAGGTTGCGCTTAAAAATAGCGCACGGGGCTACATTCCTCCGGAAAAATGGGATCAGGGGATCAACGCCCTGCTTCTGAACTACAACCTGAATGGCTCGAGACGAAAAGACAGCAGCGGCGAAGGTAGCAGCAATTTTCTGGGGCTAAACGGCGGCGTTAACCTGGGAGCATGGCGTTATCGTGACTATTCTACATTTAACCGTAGCACCAGTAGTAATGGAGAGACAACCAGCCAGTGGCAACATATTAGTGGTTTTCTGGAACGCACGATCATCTCGCTGAAAAGTGAACTGACGGTGGGTGACAGTTATACCAGTGGTGACGTGTTTGACAGCGTTAGCTTCCGTGGTGTTCAGCTAGCCTCAGACGACAATATGTTGCCGGACAGCCTGAAAGGCTTCGCCCCAACGGTGCGCGGTATTGCAAAAAGCAACGCTCAGGTGACGATCAAACAAAACGGATACGTTATTTATCAGACTTACGTAGCGCCTGGCGCCTTTGCAATAGACGATCTCTTTCCGACATCCTCAAGCGGGGATTTGACGGTAGAAGTAAAAGAGCAGGATGGTGCTATTACCTCCTATTCTGTCCCTTATTCCGCCGTCCCGTTACTACAGCGCGAAGGTCGTCTGAAATATTCTGCCACAGCCGCGAAGTACCGCACCAGCAACGAACAGCAAGATCAAGTCTCTTTCGCACAAGGAACATTAAGCTGTGGCTTGCCGCATGGTTTTACGCTGTATGGCGGCGCACAGCTGTCTGACAATTACAAGGCAATGGCGATCGGGACGGGGGTCAATATGGGCCACTGGGGCGCGCTGTCTGCGGATGTCACTCACGCCCAAAGTACGCTTATTGATGAGACCGAGCATAGCGGTCAGTCATTGCGTTTGCTTTATGCAAAATCGTTAAACGAAATAGGAACTAACTTCCAGTTATTGGGCTATCGCTATTCAACGTCAGGCTATTACACCTTTACGGATACTACGTACAAGCACATGGATGGCTATAACAGCAATCCGCTGAACGAGGATGATGATGATAACAACGATGTGCCGCACTGGTTCGACTACTACAACCTCTATTACACCAAGCGCGGAAAGTTGCAGGTCAATATTTCTCAACAGCTGAGTGGTTTTGGCTCCATTTATCTCAGCGGAAGCCAGCAAAGTTACTGGCATAACGATGATAAAGATACGCTGGTGCAGTTTGGTTATAACACCACCTGGAAGGATATTAATATCGGTTTGAGCTACAACTACAGCCAGATGTCCGGCCAACCCGTAGCCGACAAAATGATTGCATTCAACCTGTCGTTACCGATCGGTAAATGGCTCTCAGCGCAGGGAGCCTCGTCGTCAAATAACGCATTTGCGACGTACAGCATGAACCACGATAACCACGGTAGCGTCACCCAGAACGCCGGGATCAGCGGTACTCTGCTGGAAGGCAATAACCTGAGCTACAGCGTTCAGCAGGGCTACGGTAATCAGGGTACAGGTAATAGCGGTAATGCCAGCCTTGCTTATCAGGGCGGATATGGTAATGCCAACGTAGGTTACAGCTACGACAGCAGTAATTCTCAGCAGGTGACCTACGGCGTCGCGGGCGGCATCGTGGCGCATCGCCACGGCATTACTCTGAGCCAGCCGCTAGGGGAAACGAATGTCCTGGTTGAAGCGCCGGGTGCGGATAACGTTAAGGTTGAAAACTCCACCGGCGTGAAAACGGACTGGCGTGGATATGCTGTTGTGCCTTTCGCAACGACCTACCGTAAAAACCGTATAGGCCTGGACACCACAACACTGGGTGACAAAGTTGATCTTGAAAACGCGGTAGTAGACGTTATACCCACGCGAGGTGCACTGGTTCGTGCAACATTCCAGGCGCATGTCGGAAGCCGGGCATTATTTACGTTGATGCACAATAACAAACTAGTTCCCTTTGGGGCGACGGTAACACGAAATGATAATGGTATGGGTAGTATTGTAGGAGATGACGGACAGGCGTATTTGTCCGGGTTGGCACCGAAAGGTGAGTTGCAGGTGCAGTGGGGAGAAGGGGCTGAGCAAACGTGCCGGGCGAACTACCAGCTCCCTGCTGATGCAGAGAATTCCGCCATTACCCAGATGAAAGTCATTTGCCATTAAAAAGGATGCAAACGGTGGAATTGAATTTGAAATGCTTTTTTGTCGTGACTCTGACGCTGCTGGGGGGGATTTTTTGTGTTCCCTTTGCATCGACAGCAGATTCGACGTTAACGATAGCGGGCAATATTATTGCCAGTGGTTGTACTGTTCGATATCCGACCCCGACGGTGATGATTGGTGTATTTTCTGGGAAAGATTTTCCTACGGTAGGAAGCACCACAGCATTCAAAGCTATGAATATTGATTTAAAAGATTGCTATTCAAAATTAAAAAATGTTCAAGTGAGTTTTTCAGGTGTTACGGATAAAGATAATCCTGCTTTGTTGGCGATAACCGATATTGGGAAAGACAAGGTGTTAGCGACGGGGGTGGGAGTTGAATTGCTCGATAATAATTTTAAAACATTGCCATTTAATAGCGAAAAGCCATTGGTATATGAGCTCGACGGGGAAGAAAATACGCTATCATTTCTAATGCGTTACAAGTCGACAAAAGCACAGGTGACGCCAGGAGATGCCTCTGCTGTGATGTATTTTGATTTAATATATCAGTGAGTTTTTATAATGAAAAACACAAGGCGTTTTTTTATAATGTGCTTGCTTTTAAACGTATTCATATTTGATGTTGAAGCACATGATGGTACTGTAACTATATCTGGCACAATACAAGATAATACATGTGAGCTGGCTACAGACTCGCAAAATAAGACCGTTGAAATGGGTGTGCTGGCAGTCAATCAGTTTACAAGGAAGGGTAATCAAACGCCAGAAAAGGCCTTCTCAATTAATCTTATTAACTGTGGGCCTGCGGCAAGTGAAGCTTCTGTTACCTTTTCAGGTACACCCGACCCACAAGTCAATACCCTCTATTCTCTCGACCACAGTTCCGATGCGGCCACAGGTATTGCGCTGGGAATTTATGATAGTAATGCCCAACCGATCGCTCCGGGTGCTCAAAGCTTGGGTGTTGCGTTGGAACCAGGCCAGACATCAGTTGAGTTGGCGTTTACAGCGCGCTATGTATCTGTTGACGATAACGTTGAGATGGGGAGTGCGAATGTATATGTTACGTTTATAGTCAACTACGCATAATAAAATGCTGGAAAGGACAGAGAAATAGTAGATTTTTTTGATTATGCTAATAATATAACCGCGTCCACAAATTTTTAGGTATTCTATGTTCTCTTTTTTACGTTATTTATGTTTATCTGCACTGTTTTTTTCAACTCATTTACTTGCTTGCAGTGCAGATGCTTATTTTGGTCCAACTGATGACGTTCATTTTAATGATGTAATAGTGCAGCGAGATACCCCTGTTGGGACTGTTATTGCATCAGTGGCCGGTGAAATGAGTGGTGGTGAGTATTATTACGGGATTACTGACTGTGATATATATGTTGCAATGAATTATCAAGGGGCTGTTCCAGCACCAATAGAGCATGTTTATAATACAAATGTTCCAGGGGTAGGCATTCGTTTTTATTTCTCTACGTGGTCGCATGGCGGCGTTTATGCTTCACCTACACCAGGCACTTTTTTGGATCATTTTTCAACATCCATGAGCTATGGAATTAATCCCCCTGTTGTGGATTTAATAAAAACAGGAAATATTACGTCAGGATCTCTGGCAACTGGGAGTGTAGCTCATGTATATGCTTTGAATAATGAGAATACAAACGGGGATGTGACATGGAGCATAAATTCGCCTGCGGTTATTACACAAGTCGCCTGTGCCATAAATTCAGGTCCGTTGTCATTTCCAATTGGCAATGTTTTATCGGCCCAGTTTATATCTACTGGAACCGTATCTCAGGAAGTAAAAACTGTTGATTTAAAACTAGACTGTGATCCTGAAGCAAATATCAATTTCACATTGACTGGTGTACAAAACCCCGACTCATCAGACAGTAGTATTTTGGCATTAACGGGGCAGGGCCAGGACGATGCTAAAATTGCGGATGGTATTGGTGTCCAGCTTCTTTATAATGATAAACCGCTGAAATTAAACGAAAGACTGGAAATTAAACATTCCGCTGGCGGAAACGAAATTTTCCCTATTACTGCTCGATATATTCAAACTAAAGATAAGATTAAAGCTGGCATTGCAAATACCACCGCAACGTTGAATCTGACCTACCAATGACCTTCAATATGACAAACCGGGCAGGATGCCCGGCCTCACGTTTTACCCGTGCTTCATATCAATACGCTGCATAAACCGTTTCAGATCGCGCGCTTTCCTTAATGCCAGTTTCGATACGACTTCAGCGGGTACCGGCGTTTCGGGTTTAGGCATCACCGTCACCACCATTCTTCCCTCTTCAACCACAATTTCCACTGGCGCACTTCCGTACCGCGCTCATCACTGGATTTAATTACAGGCGTAATAATAACCAGAAGGAAGGGGAAGTCTGTTTAAAAATACTTAAACCTGCATTTATGACTTACCTGAATATATAAAAACCGCGTTAATCAACGCGGTTGAAATAGATTTCGATCCCCTATTATTTAAATCGAACGTCCCACGGCATTAGCCGATGTGCCCGCTGTTTTAATTTTTCTGCATCACCCTGACGATGTGAAAATAATAAAATATTAACCTGATCGTTCCAGGCGTCCTCTTCCATATGCAATTTTATCCATTCACCATTTTCTTTGGCGTATCGTTCCAGCTCATCGATATCGCCCGTCTGGTTGAAATGCCACAAATGAAGCTGGCTAAGATCGCGCTGATAGCGCATCTGCATGAGCCCCGGCACGTGTAAACCGGTAATGCTCTCAGGGAAAGCAAGTCTGCCCGTCTCAAAATTTCCCAGCACAATGCTGGCAAAAAAAAGCTGTGCAGAAAGCACTAAGCCATACAGTGCGATGAACACCAGCGGCCAACGTAACCGCGAACTGCGAACCTGAAATGTGCGGAGTTCTCCGTCTGCCGAGGCCATTAAAATCAGAATGGCAAAATAGTGCGCCACGGAATAATAGAGTGGAAACTCCACCTGAGTGTGCAGCAGAATCGGCAAGGTGGTGAGCAGTGCCGCCCACTGCCACAGGCTTTTTCGCCTCAGGAAAAGAATTATCCAGCCCCACAGGAGACACAGCCCGCCCGCCAGCGCCATCACGCCGCCCTCCGCCCAGATAAACAGCGTCTCATTGTGCGGGTGTTGCATCATTTCTCGGCTTGGATTATCGAACGGCAGCGCGGCCATAAAATTCTGGAAGGCGGGTTCAAACATTCCTAACCCCCAGCCCCGCCAAGGATGAACGCCGATCATACGTAGCGTGTATTCCAGGGTTAACATCCGCTGATTGCTGGAGCTTTCGTGCGCGAGGGATGCGTCCAGAGGCTGATTCAGCATCAGCATGCCTAAAAGCCCACCCGCGAACGGCAAAAGGACCACCAGCAGGCGGCGACCACGTGTCGTTCGAACGCGAAAACGCGGGTGGCTGAACATCACCGATACGCACAGAATGCCGATTAACCCGCCGAGCCAGCCGGTGCGTGAGTGAAACACAACCAGCGTGGCCGATATCACTATAATGCTGACACAAATAAACAGCAGGCGATACGATTCTGCGCGAACCCGGTAACAGACGCATCTAGCATCGGCAAGAACAAACAGCAATGCGACCAGCCCCGTCGCCAGAAATGAAGCGGTGACATTCAGTTGCTGAAATATACCCGGTGCGTAGCCAGAATAATTTTCAGCCAGGTTATTGAGCGGGAAGGGGAGATACGCCGGGCAGTAAAGCCCCGCCAGCGAAATCAGACATTCCACAACGGCAGCGATAGCCAGCAGATAAAAAATCCCTGTGGTTTCTTTCTCCTGAAGAGGAACCTGAAGCAGAGTCACGTAACACATCACTCCGCCCCAGATCCCGACCAGCCGGGGTAGGGCAGTCGGTAAGCCTTCAGAAGGAGACCAGAGGATCGGCAGCGTAAACAGAACCGCGCTCGCCAGCATGAGTATGCTGGTGCGTGTAATACGCACGGTTGCCGTACGCAGAAAAAGCCATACCAGCAGCGACAGCATAGACATCACGCCCCAGCAGAGCAGGTTCATCGGCAGGTTCATGCCGTAATCGCCGTTGTTAGGCCAGGGGATATGGAGTAGCACCAGCCAGTAAAGGCTGAAAGTGGACAGTATCAGCACGCGTATCGTGCGGGCGTTTAGCAATATATTTGCCAGCGTAATCAAAGAGGATGTCAGCGTGTTCATTAGAGCCTGAAGAGGGTAAATCATGATTGTATTTACCCCCTCCGACAGGGGCTAACGCTCCTGCGTCCATTCTGAGACTTTCTCCGTCAGTACTGCCATTGCACCGAAAACCCAAGCGTGACGGGACTGGTATGCATCTCATCCGGTTTTGCCAGTGGTACGCCCGCAAAAAGGTCATACCCCAGATGGCCTTTTACCCCGCGCACGCCAGCGACCGCACCGGCAATGTGCGCCCCGCTCCAGTAATCATTTTCTGAGCCGCTGACTTCGCCATAGTCTGCGCCAATATACGGCTGCATTCCCCATACCGGCAGATTCAGGTTGATATCGTTGCGCAGATACCAGCCTTTGTCTGCATACAATGAGGACTCTCCGTCAAAGCCGCGCACCGTCCAGCGGTTGCCGATGGTGAACTTATCGGGCTGGGTCAGCCTGTCCGGAGAGGTCTGTTGCTTGAAGTGCGGTTCATAGCTGAGGGCAAACTTGCCCAGTTTGAACGGGAAAGTACCGTCTGCACTCAGCGTAATGATGCGCGCCTGCGCGTCGGCACTGCCCACCATCTCTTCAGCATCGGGTTCTTCACCAAACCACGGTGCGGCATGTTGATAACCGAGGCTTGCCGTAAGCTGACCGAAGGGAAGATAGGCTAAATGTTCCAGGCTGAGCTGCCAGCTGCTGGTGTCCCGGTGCTGAACCTCCACTTCCACGTCGTTAAGATCGTAGCGGGAATCCCGCTTGATCCCTTTAAAGCCCAGCGTGGTTTTCTGGCTCGCGCTGCGGTAAACCACGCGGTTAAGCGCGGCGGTCATTAACTTTTCATCGCTACTGTACCGGTAGTTAAAATCACCGCTATGGAGAGTCTGCGTCGTTCTGTACTGGCTGGCATAAAGTTCCAGCGCCCAGTATCCCCAGGGAACGGAGTAAAACACCGAGGTATTATCGTTACGCTTGCCGTTTTCATTCTTGAAACCACCGCCATACGCGGCATAAAACATATCGTTGAGCGAGGTGGGGTTATCCAGATACAGCGCCAGGCCCCCCTGGTACCGTCCGGTGTATTTACTACCGGAATCATCAAACCAGCTGCCCAGTCGCCAGGCTTTACGCTGGTCGCGCTTGATCTCAACGCGGGTATCGCCAGGATTTTCCCCCGGCACCAGACGAAAACTGGCCTGCGAACCGGGAATACGCTGCAGGTTTTCCAGCCCCTGTTCCAGACCGCGTAAATCGAGGAGATCGTCCGGCCCTTGTGGGACGTTATTCCAGCGATGAACGGAGAGGCCGCTTTGATCCTGAATAATGACATCACTGACGCGTCCAGGCAGAATTCGCAGGGTTAACGTTCCCTTGTGCAAATTTTGCTCCGGTATTAATACGCGGGTGGTAATAAATCCGTGGGATATTAATCGATTCTGCACGGCCGTATGTATGGCTTTAATTCCCTTCACGCCAATACAGTTATTCTCAGCCTGACGAATGATATCGCGAAAAGTGAGCCAGTGAGGAAGCGACTGCGTATTGTCGATGTTCAGATGCTGAATGTCGTAGCACACTGTCTCATGTGGCAGTGCAAGCGCATCAGTTGCGAGCATGCTTTCTGATGAAAGGACTGACTTCCCAGGCGGTGCAAGCTGTTCGTGCCTCGCCTGATCCTGCTGCTGAGTGGTGGCCGGTTCAGCATGTACAGTGTCGGGAAGTGACGCGAGCAGTGATAGCAGAACGAGGCCAGATCGATAATTAGTCATGTAAATAACTTTATGGACCGCGAAGGATCCTGAATATAACGAAAAAATAGATAGCCCCATTCCAGGAATGGGGCTTTGGTTTATTTCAAACGATTACGCGGTATAAATGGAGTAGCCGCCTGGGTAATAAACGATACCCTGAATGGGATACCCGTAATACAGATCGCCCGGATAATAGACAACGCCGTTTTCCCAAACGCCATTACCTTCAGGTGTACCGTTTGGCTTAACGGTGGTATTTCCACTATTATTCGCCGTGGTATCTGAATCTGGGTTGGTATTATTGTTATCAGCAGTGTTACTACCGTTGTCTTGATTTGCTGTACCGGTCTCGTTAATCACACCCATGTTATTGACGTAACCCATGGTGTACACGCGATCGCCGGTAATATTACCGCTGGCTTCGTTGTTAATGCCGTTAGCCGTGTTCAGCGTAATACCGCTTGCACTGGTGATGTTACCGCTGTTGGTCAGGTAGTTGCTGACCAGGATAATACCGTTATCAGCAGACAGCGTACCGCCGTTGATGAGGGTTACGCGGTCCATCTGTGCGTTCAGGGTATTACCCGCCACAATCGTGCCGTAGTTATACGCGGTGCTTTGAGACCAGCCGTAGCTACCCATTACGTCGAGATTAATGTCATGCGCCGCGCGGATGTCACCGCTGTTGTCCAGATTGTTCATGATAAACAGCATGGCATCAGAACCCGCGTTGATCTGGCTACCTGCATCGGTCATCAGATAAGAGGCGGTAATGTTGATGTTATGGTCTGCGACGAGCGTACCGTTGCCCCGGTTTTCCAGGCTAGTGGTGTTCAGGTTGATATCATTCTTGCTGACGATCGAGCCGCTGTTGGACAGGTCTGCCAGCTGAAGATCCATCTGATTAGCGGTAATGTCGCCGCTGTTGTCGAACTGACTGCTGTTCATCTGCAGCGCCAGGCGACCGCCAGCCGCGATGGAACCGCTGTTCTGCGCCGGGCCGCCATAGTTATTCCAGCCATTAGAACCGATGGTTAACATCATATCCTGACCCGCTTTAAGGGTTCCGGCGTTCTGGAACGTACCGGTCACGGTCATGTCGATATTGCCGCCTGCTTCCATCTTACTGGCAAGGTCAGAATAGTAGGACGTGCCGTACATAAAGAGGTCTTTTTCGGCTGCGATGGTGCCGGACATATTATCCAGCGCGCCATTGATTGAAACAGAGCCGTCGCTGTGGATTGATCCATTGCGGTTAGAGAGCATGTTGTTGCCGCTCACCTGAAGCTGGCTGTCAGATCCCAGAGACTGAATCACACCGTTATCGTTATTCAGCATGGAGGCGTTGATCATGTTCCAGCCGTTCCCGGCGGAAATGAGACCGTTGTCGTTCGTCAGCGTGTCGACATTGACGCTCATCGCACCGTTGGTTTCTACGCGGCCAGCGGAGTTGTTCAGGCTGGCAGCGTCAACGCTGAGGGCACCCTTAGCAACAATGCGGCCATGGGTGTTATTCACGCCCTGCGAGTTGTAATTCCAGGAGGCGCGGCCGATCGTCAAATCGCCATTGCTGAGAATTTCACCGTCGCTGTTGTCCAGCGAGTCAGCGGTAATAAAGGTATTCTGGCTGCCCTGAATGGAACCACGGTTGTTAACGGTATTTTTGCCGGAAACATTAACCATCGCAGCTTTAATGACGCCGTTAGTGTTGTCCAGCGTGTTGTCTGCGGCAACGGACACCATCCCCTCAGAGGTAATCTGACCGTTATGGTTCAGGACATCACTTCCCATCACGGTAGCTGAATTTTTACCGCTGATACGTCCGCCGTTGTTTTCGACCACACCCTCAACGTTGATTGACAGCGTGTCGGATGCCGTCAGGTCAGCACCATCGATATGCACGCCAACGCCGGCGTCAGTGCCTTCCATATAGATTTTATTCGCGTACATGGAGCCCAGCGCAGACACATCCAGCGCTACGTCCGGGGCATTGCTGCTGTCATACTTCTTCTGCACGCGGCCATATTTATCAATGTGGTTATTACCCGTGACGATATTCAGTTCGTTAGCCTGAAGTTTCGCATTGACCTTCACTGAACGGGCAATAATGTCGGTGTACTGCGTAGAACGAGTATCCATCCCTTTACCGGTGATGGTCACCTGACCTTTGCTCACATCCAGACCGCTAACATTACCCTTGTTATCGTAGGTGGCAGTACCGGTGGTCAGCGTAGCGTGGTTGGTATTGATAAAGCCGCAGCCGTCACAGGTAATGCCTGATGGGTTGGCGATAATCACCTGCGCGGACTGGCCTGCCACTTCGACCATGCCGTTCAGCTGGCTCGGATCGGATGAACGCACTTCGTTCAGGATCACTTTAGCGCTGCCGCCGGCCATATTAGCGTTGCCATTGATCTGGCCTGCTAATTGGGAGTTGGTTGCTGTGCCGCTGTTATTCAGGATCACGCCGTTGCTTTCGACGTTAAATTCGGAATAAACGTTATGGGAAACCCCACCCGCGCTCGCCTTGTTGATATCAACGATGGTTGCGCCACTTGCATCCGTATGAATGGCCGGTTTGTCGGTATTACCTGCCACGATGGCAGCCTGAGCTGGCATAATCATGCCCAGCGCAAGCATGGTCGCAAAGCAGGTCGGCGCCAGTTTGGCGTGCAATACCTTTGAATTAGCCTTTGTGCTCACTGCACTTTTATTTTTCATATATCTATCCTTGTAATTCCTTGAAAAAGTGTTCCCATTTCTCTTCATGCGAAATGGACGCACATAAAAACATGCAGAACTTCGATTCCAAAAATAGACATGTAACAATTCATACAAAATGTGCATTAATTAATGCGGTACCAGAAGGGAATAATTAACGTGAACGTGACAAAAAATAAATGGATATATTTTTGAGAGTTATTGATTGGGGTGATGAGAGGCTATAACAGGTTGATATCACATAGAAGAACGTAATTAATAATTATAAAATTGCATGCGAAATTTCCGATATAACTATTTCTATGCTGTTACAAATAATTTGCCTGCTAACGGATGCATCTATACACAGCGGGAGTATGCGGTATTGAAAACAGGCACGCCGGATCCCAGCGCGCCAGAGGAGATCAGCACTCAGTTACAATCGTGCTCAGCGGCAGGCGAGACTTCGGCAGCGTGGCGTTGAAATCTTCCACGCTGTGGTGCCCAACCGGTACCACCACCAGGCTGGTAAAGCCTTTCTCTTTCAGGCCAAACTCTTCGTCGAGAATAGCGGCGTCGAAACCTTCAATCGGTACCGCGTCCAGACCCATCGCGCCTACGCCCAGCAGGAAGTTGCCGACGTTCAGGTAAACCTGCTTCGCCATCCACTGGTCGTCATCTTTCAGATCCACGCGGTGCATGTCGGCGAAGAAGGTGCGGCCCTTGTGGTTTGCGGCTTTGGCTTCCGGCGTGTTGAAACGGCCATCGGCCTCTTCCTGATCCACGACGCGCTCCAGCCAGGCGTCATCCAGCGCGGTTTTCGCGCAGAACACCACCACGTGAGAAGCATCCAGCATTTTGCGTTCGTTGAACACATAGGTGCCCGCGGCGGATTTCGCCACGCGCGCTTTTCCTTCCTCGGTGCTGGCCACAATGAAGTGCCACGGCTGGGAGTTGGTGCTGGACGGGCTGTACTGCAGCAGGGTTTTGATTTTTTCCGCTTCTTCCGCGGTCAGTTTTTTGCTTGGGTCGAACGCCTTGGTCGAGTGGCGTTTCAGGGCGACAGAAATGATATCCATAACAACTCCTGGTGATGAAATTCGCCCGCTCGCGGGCGCGAAAGGAAAGCAGATTACAGCGGGACGCGGAAAAAGATAAGTGCAATTCGAGCGCTTAATCTGTTCGTCTCAGACGAACAATCAGACCGGACGGATCCACTTCTGGTCTTTTTTCGGCAGCTTATCCACCACCAGATTCCAGGAATCACGGATGAGGTCGGTAACCAGTTCCGGCGTCACGTCGTCGGTGCCGTAAAGGGAAATCCAGTGCTTTTTACTCAGATGGTAGCCCGGCTCGATCCCGCGATAGATCTGCTGATTTAACAGTGATTTCTCCGGGTCTGACTTCAGGCTGACGTGTGGTCGCCCGTGCGCGACCGCAACGATCATGAAAATCTTTCCGCCCACTTTAAACACGTCAAACTCCGGACCAAACGGCCAGCAGTGTTCGGTGAAGGGCAACTCAAGGGCCACGCGCATTGCGTGCTCCTGCAAGGATTTACTGTCCATCGCTCTCTTCCTGGGCCAGCCCGCGCCACATCACTTCAAAACCGAGCGCTTTAAAATCAACGGCGCGGGAAGGGTCGCGAGTGGCAAATTCCATCGTGGATTCGGCCAGCGATAAGAAAAGCGCATCGCCAAAGGTTTTAAATTCATCTGACATAAACACCTGACGCACCGAGCGGCGGCACAGTTCATGGAGTTCCGGGAACATCTCTTTCACCGCCTGTTCCGTTTCGGCGCTCAGCTTTTCACTGACGCCAATCTGGCGGATAGCCGCATGAGAAACGGGGTTACGAATACCCCAGTCCACGTAGCTGTTCCAGATATTGCGGGTATGCTCTTTGGGAAGCGTGATGGTGCGATCGAGGTTTGCCAGCATGGCCTGGCAGAGATCCTGCTTCAGGTGCAGATAGAGGGCATTCAGCAGATCGTCTTTAGTGGGAAAGTAGCGAAACAGGGTCCCTTCGGCGACGCCCGCGTTACGGGCGATTAACGACGTTGAGGCGGCAATACCTGACTGTGCAAACGCCACCGTTGCGGCTTCCAGTAAGGCCTGTTTTTTATCTTCACTCTTCGGACGTGCCACTAAATTTTTCCCCCTGTCAATTATAAAAACCCTGATTGAAACACGTGCTTTGACACGCTGCAACGCGGAATGTCAAAGATCGAAAACGTCTTGACGACTTTATCATCATATCTATAATGAGTGCTTACTCACTCATAATCAAGTTTACCCCGCGCAAACTATCGGATGGGGCGCGTTTTCGGGTCTGGATATGAAAAAACCTCTCTTCATCTGCGTGGTGTTAATCATGATTATTGCTTCAGCTGCGAGTTTACCGTTTGTTCTGAATGCCGGATTCGGCCAGCCGCCGCAGGGTGAGCAGCTCACTGAAGTGGAGGCCTCTCCCCAGTATCGCGACGGGAAATTCCACAACACGCTGCCGACGCCGGGCTATAACGGCGACAAAAACATGCTGGTCGCGACGTGGGATTTTCTGACCAAAAAAACCGAAAACGCGCGCCCGGCCCAGCCGCTGCCGCTGGTGAAAACCGATCTTGCGAGCCTGCCGCTGGAGGAGGACACCCTGGTGTGGCTCGGCCACTCCTCGTGGTACCTGCAGCTCGCGGGCAAACGCATCCTGATCGACCCGGTGCTCGGCAACTATGCCGCGCCGTTCTCGTTTCTGAATAAAGCCTTTGCCGGGGAATATCCGTGGCGCGCTGAAAGCATGCCGGAAATCGACCTGCTGATTATCTCGCACGATCACTACGATCATCTGGATTACGCCACCATCCGGGCGCTACTGCCGAAGGTGAAGCGCGTGGTGACGCCGCTGGGCGTGGGATCCCATCTGCGCTACTGGGGGATGAAGCCTGAGATTATTGACGAACGCGACTGGAACCAGTCGGTACGCATCAGCGATGAAATGACGGTGCATGTTCTGCCGGCGCGTCACTTCTCCGGGCGCGGCATCAAGCGCGATCGAACCCTGTGGGGCAGCTTTATGTTCGTCACGCCAGATCGGAAGGTTTATTACAGCGGGGATTCCGGCTACGGCCCGCACTTTAAGGCCATCGGCGAGCAGTTTGATGGCGTGGATGTTGCCATCATGGAAAACGGCCAGTACGACCAGGACTGGAAGTACATCCACATGCTGCCGGAGGAAACGGCGCAGGCCTCGGTGGATCTGAACGCGAAAGCCGTAGTGCCCGGGCATAACGGACGCTTCGTGCTGGCGAAACATACGTGGAACGATCCGCTGATCCAGCTGGCTAAAGCCAGCAAGGATAAAAACTATCGGCTACTGACACCGGCGCTGGGCGAGCCCGTCCGGGTGAATGACGCCACGCAAACCTTTCGCGCGTGGTGGGAATAATGTTTAAGCGAGAAGCAGAGGGGGACAGCAGCATGACCATTTCCGCTCAAGTCATCGACACTATCGTCGAATGGATCGACGACAATCTGCACCAGCCATTACGTATAGAAGAGATTGCCCGCCACGCGGGCTACTCGAAGTGGCACCTGCAGCGGTTGTTTATGCAGTACAAAGGGGAGAGTCTGGGGCGTTATATCCGTGAGCGCAAGCTGCTGCTGGCGGCGCGCGATCTGCGTGAATCCGACGCTCGGGTGTACGACATCTGCCTGCGTTACGGGTTTGACTCGCAGCAGACGTTTACCCGTATCTTCACCCGCACGTTCAACCAGCCGCCTGGGGCGTACCGCAAGGAGAACCACAGTCAGGCGCACTGAGCTGTTTTCCGCCCTGGCGGGTCACAAAAATTGCCATCACAGGCCGGGTAAGGCGAAGTCGCCACCCGGCTTTTTTATTGGCTTACGACGCCAGTGAAAACCAGCGGCGCCAGACGAAACGCAGCACGAAGAATTCGATGGCACCCAGCAGTAAAAACCACACGCAGAACAAAATGGTGTAAAGCTGGTTCAGATCGACCATGTGAAAGGTCTGAACCAGCTTCTGCGCCAGCACCAGACCCAGCGACGGCGCGGGCAACAGCAGACAGGAGAGCAGGGCCAGCAATAAAATGCCGCCTGCCGTAAGCAGCGATTCTAACGGGTGTTTCATCGTAATGTTAATCGTCAGTTAAAAATGTCATTGTCCGGCATCCTGTAACGTAAAGCAATATCAGCGACTAAGACGTTATTGAATAAAACGAAGATATTATTTGGGGAATAAATAACAAAATACGACCCGGCATTTATATTAATATCGCGTTATGTAAATAAATGTCTTTGTCAGGAAAATAATTTTACAAATGTATAAGTGCTATAACCAATTAACGTGGCAATAACAATGGCCGCGATAACGTATAACACCAGTCGGCGTCCGCGATAAATACCCCACATGGTTCCCCCTCGTTTAGTGTTGGTTTAGAAATATTTTGTAAAAATCAGGCCATCGAAATAGTTTTAATCAGTTTTGAATAACCGAGAAGTCATTATATTGCGGTAGATCAATTTTACCCGCAAGACTTAAAAATGAATTTATTTAGCCAGAAAGGAATTCAGGCTTCTGTTCACCGGATATTGAAGGAAAAATACGATGACCGAAAAAAAATTGTCCCCAAACGTGCCGCCTTCCGGCGGGCTGGCATACCAGCAGACCGTCGAGCAGGTGCTTACCCACACGCAGAGCCAGGCCAGCGGTCTGGATCGTGCAGAGGCGCAGGCGCGTCTGCAAAAAACAGGGCCGAACGCGCTGCCGGAGAAAAAAGGCAAACCCGCCTGGCTGCGTTTCCTGGCCCATTTTAATGATGTGCTGATTTATGTCCTGCTGGCCGCTGCCGTATTAACGGCAGTAATGGGCCACTGGGTTGATACGCTGGTAATTCTGGGCGTGGCGGTAATCAATGCTTTAATTGGCCATATTCAGGAAAGCAACGCGGAAAAATCCCTGAAGAGTATTCGCAATATGCTCTCCAGCGAGGCGCGCGTTATTCGTAACGGCAATCACGAAACTCTACCCACAACTGAAATAGTCCCGGGCGATATTATTGTATTACGCGCGGGAGATCGTATTCCGGCGGATATGCGTTTAATCGAAGCGCATAATTTACGCGTGGAAGAGGCGATTCTGACCGGTGAATCCACCGTGGTGGATAAACATATCAATCCGCTGAGCGGCGAACTGCCGCTGGGCGATCGCACCAATATGGTCTTCTCCGGGACGACCGTAAGCGCGGGCGGCGGCGTCGGCGTGGTCACCGCGACCGGTAAGGATACGGAACTCGGCCACATCAACCAGATGATGGCGGGTATCGAAAAGCACCGCACGCCGCTGCTGGTTCAGATGGACAAGCTGGGTAAAGCGATCTTCGCGATTATTCTGGCGATGATGGCCGCGCTGTTTGTCTTCAGCCTGGTGTTCCGCGAGATCCCGATGGGCGAGCTGCTGCTCTCCCTGATTAGCCTGGCGGTGGCCTCCGTGCCGGAAGGTCTGCCGGCGATTATCTCCATCATCCTCTCGCTGGGCGTGCAGGCGATGGCGCGCAAGCGGGCGATTATCCGCAAGCTGCCGACGGTGGAAACGCTCGGCGCGATGACCGTGGTCTGTTCGGATAAAACCGGCACCCTGACCATGAACGAGATGACGGTTAAAGCCATTATCACCGCTGACGCCTGCTACCGCGTGGACGGCAACAGCTACGAGCCGGTGGGCAACATCTACCTGGAAGGCAGCGACGAGCCGGTCCACATCCAGCCGGGCACCGTGCTGGAACAGTACCTGCGCACCATCGACCTGTGTAACGACAGCCAGCTGATTCAGGACGAGCGCGGCCTGTGGGGCATCACCGGTGGGCCGACCGAGGGCGCGCTGAAGGTGCTGGCGGCGAAGGCCAGCCTTGAGCCGGTCATGACCACGCTGGTTAACAAAATCCCGTTCGACTCGCAGTACAAGTACATGAGCACCCACTACCAGATTGGCGGTGAGGAGCAGATCCTGATCACCGGCGCGCCGGACGTCATTTTCGCCCTGTGCGCGCAGCAGCAGACCCGCAACGGTGCGGAAGCCTTCAACCGCGCGTACTGGGAAACCGAGATGGAGCGCTATGCGCGTCAGGGGCTGCGCATGGTCGCCGCGGCGTTTAAGCCAGCGAACGGCGAGCAGGAACTGACCCATGACGACCTGAGCCACGGCCTGATCTTCCTCGGCATCGCCGGGATGATGGATCCGCCGCGTCCGGAAGCCATTGATGCGATTAACGCCTGCCAGCAGGCGGGGATCCGCGTGAAGATGATCACCGGGGATCACCCGCAGACGGCGATGAGCATTGGCCAGATGCTGGGGATCGCCAACAGCGAGCAGGCGGTCACCGGCTACGAGCTGGAGAAGATGGACGACGCCGCGCTGGCGGAAGCGGCGGTGAAGTATGACATCTTCGCCCGTACCAGCCCGGAGCATAAGCTGCGCCTGGTGAAAGCGCTGCAGGACAAGGGTGAAATCGTCGGCATGACCGGCGACGGCGTGAACGACGCCCCGGCGCTGCGTCAGGCTGACGTCGGCATCGCGATGGGCATCAAGGGCACGGAAGTGACCAAAGAGGCGGCGGACATGGTCCTGACGGACGATAACTTCGCCACCATCGCCAGCGCGGTGAAAGAGGGGCGTCGCGTTTACGACAACCTGAAGAAGACGATTCTGTTCATCATGCCGACCAACCTCGCGCAGGGGCTGCTGATTGTGATTGCGCTGCTGGCGGGGAACATCATTCCGCTGACGCCGGTGCTGATCCTGTGGATGAACATGGCCACCTCCGCCACGCTCTCCTTCGGCCTGGCCTTTGAGGCCGCCGAGCGCAACATCATGCGTCGTCCGCCGCGTCAGACCGGGCAGCACGTGATGGACGCCTACGCCGTCTGGCGCGTGGCCTTCGTCGGCACCATGATTGCCATCGCCGCCTTTGCGCTGGAGGCCTGGCTGGCCCCGCGCGGCCACAGCGCGGAGTTCATCCGCACCGTGCTGCTGCAGATGCTGGTCTGCGCCCAGTGGGTGTACATGATTAACTGCCGCAACACCGAAGGATTCTCCCTGAATCGCGGCCTGCTGGCGAACAAAGGGATCTGGCTGGTGACGGGCGTGCTGTTCCTGCTCCAGGCGGCGATTATCTACCTGCCGTTGATGCAGATGCTGTTCGGCACCGAAGCGCTGCCGCTGCGCTACTGGTTTGTGACCCTGGCGGTAGCGAGCGTGATGTTCTTCGTCGTCGAAATCGAGAAGCGACTGACCCGCAGGTTCCGTAAGGCTGCATAACCAAAACCTTACCCCTCACCCTATCCCTCTCCCCTAAGGGGAGAGGGGACCGCCCGGTTTTCTCCCTCTGCTCTGAGGTGAAGGGGCTGCTCGGTTTTCTCCCTCGCCCCTTTGGGGAGAGGGCCGGGGTGAGGGGAGAAACAACGCTGAGGTACTCCCATGAAACTCCCACTCCTGTTCGCGCTCCTCGCCTGCACCCTGCAACCCGTATTCGCTGCCGCCATCCCCGTTCGCGTCGCCACCGTGGAGCAGACCGCCCACGCCGCCGAGCGCCAGATCCCGGGCCGCATCGAAGCCATCCACACCGTTGAGCTGCGCGCGCGTACCGAAGGCGCGATCGCCAAAATCCACTTCCGCGACGGGCAGTACGTGAAAAAAGGCGACCTGCTGTTCGAACTGGACGACGCCGAGCCGCGCGCCGCCCTGCGTCTGGCGCAGGCTGAGGTGAGAAGCGCCGAAGCCACGCTGCGCCAGGCGCAGCAGCAGCTGTCCCGCTTTGAAAGCCTGGGCAGCAGCAACGCCATTAGCCGTCACGACGTGGACAACGCCCGCATGCAGCGCGACGTCGCCAGCGCGGCGCTGGAGCAGGCCAAAGCCCGTCTCGAAACCCGTAATGTCACCCTGAACTACACCCGCATCACCTCGCCGATTGACGGTCGCGTGGGGCACAGCCGGTTCCACGTCGGCAGCCTGGTCAACCCTGCCAGCGGCGTGCTGGTGGAGGTGGTGCAGCTCGATCCCATCCGCATCGCCTTTGCGCTGGAAGAGGGCGCGTTTGCCACCAAAGCCGGACAGCATGCGGATATCAGCGCCATGAAGCAGGCCTGGCAGACGTTCATTGACAGCAACGGCCAGCGCGTCAGCGGCGAGCTGACGTCCGTGGACAACCGCATCGATCCGCGCACCGCCAGCGTGATGCTGCGCGCCGAGTTTGCCAACCCGCGCCATCAGCTGCTGCCCGGCGGCAGCGTGAACGTGACGCTGCGCCCGGCCAGCGAGCAGCCGGCTCTGACCCTGCCCGCCGCGGCGGTCCAGCAGAACGGCGACGGGTTCTTTGCCTGGGTGGTTAACGCCGACGGCAAAGCCGAAATGCGCCCGCTGAAGGTCGCCGGACAGATCGGCCAGCAGTTCCGGATTACCTCCGGCGTGAAGCCCGGTGAGCGAGCGATTACTGACGGCGCGCAGCGCGTGCAGCGCGGCGCGGCCGTCCAGATACTGAATTAAGGAGCCATCATGCTGACGTTTTTCATCAAACGCCCGCGTTTCGCGATGGTGATTGCGCTTGTCATCACCCTGCTGGGGGCCATTGCGCTGAGGATTATCCCGGTGGAGCAGTACCCGCAGATCGCGCCGCCGGTGGTGAATGTGTCTGCCAGCTGGCCGGGCGCCAGCTCGGCTGACGTGGCGGAGGCTATCGCCACGCCGCTGGAGACGCAGCTGAACGGCGTGGATCACATGCTCTACATGGAGTCCACCAGCTCGGACGAAGGCTCGTATAGCCTGAACATCACCTTCGCGGCGGGCACCGATCCGGACCTCGCCGCCATCGACGTGCAGAACCGCGTCTCGCAGGCCGTGGCGCAGCTCCCGACCGAAGCGCAGCAAAACGGCGTGCAGGTGCGCAAGCGTGCCACCAACCTGATGATGGGGGTAAGTCTTTACTCACCGGAAAACACCCACACGGCGCTGTTTGTGAGTAACTACGCCAGCACCCAGGTGCGCGAGGCGCTGTCGCGTCTGCCGGGCGTCGGGCAGGTGCAGATGTTTGGCGCGCGCGACTACAGCATGCGCATCTGGCTGCGTCCGGACCGCATGAACGCCCTGAACGTCACCACCGACGACGTGGCGCAGGCGCTGCGCGAGCAGAACGTGCAGGGTGCGGCAGGCCAGGTCGGTACGCCGCCGGTGTTTAACGGCCAGCAGCAGACCCTGACCATCAACGGCCTGGGGCGCTTAAGCCAGGCCGAAGACTTTGCCGACATCATCATCCGCGCGGGCGAGATGGGCCAGCTGGTGCGCCTGAAGGACGTCGCCACCATCGAGCTCGGCTCGCGCAGCTACAGCTCCGGCGCGCAGCTGAACGGGCACGATTCCGCCTACCTCGGCATCTACCCGACGCCGTCCGCCAACGCCCTGCGCGTGGCCGACGCGGTGCGGGCGGAGCTGGATCGCCTCTCGACGCGCTTCCCGGACGACCTGGTCTACGAGGTGAAGTTCGACACCACCTCCTTTGTGGCCGCCACCATTAAAGAGATCGGCGTCTCGCTGGCGCTGACGATGCTGGCGGTGGTGGTCGTGGTGTCCCTGTTCCTGCAAAGCTGGCGCGCGACGCTGATTGTCGCGCTCGCCATTCCGGTATCGCTGGTGGGCACCTTCGCGGTGCTTTACACGCTCGGCTACTCCGCCAACACCCTCAGCCTGTTCGCCATTATTCTGGCGCTGACCATGGTGGTGGATGACGCCATCGTGGTGGTGGAGAGCGTCGAAACGCTGATGGCGGAAGGGCAGAGCCGCACGGCGGCGACCGCGCTGGCGCTGCGCCAGATCGCCGGGCCGGTCATCGCCACGACGCTGGTGCTGCTGGCGGTGTTTGTGCCGGTGGCGCTCCTGCCGGGGATTGTCGGCGAGCTGTACCGCCAGTTTGCGGTGACGCTCTCCACCGCCGTCACGCTCTCAAGCCTCGTGGCGCTGACCCTGACGCCCGCCCTGTGCGCGATGCTCCTGCGTCCGCGCCCGGTGCAGCCCGCGGCGATTTTCCGTGGGTTCAACCGGGGGCTGGAGGCCACGCGTGGCGTCTACACCCGCATCGTGACTGTCTTCAACCTTCGCCCGTGGCTGGCGCTGCTGGCCACCGCAGGCGCGGCGGCCGTGGTGGCGTTCAGCTTTACGTCGATGCCTAAAGGCTTCCTGCCGCAGGAGGATCAGGGCTACTTCTTTGCCAGCGTCCAGCTGCCCGAAGCGGCCTCGCTGGAGCGCACCGAAGCGGTGATGACCACGGCACGCGAACTCATCGCTAAAAATCCGGCGGTGGAGGACGTGATTCAGGTCTCCGGGTTTAACATTCTCAACGGCACCAGCGCCTCCAACGGCGGGTTTATCTCCATCATGCTCAAGGACTGGAGCGAGCGTCCGCCGCTGGATGAGGTGATGGGTACCCTGCAGCGCCAGCTGCTGGCCCTGCCGGAAGCGACCATCATGACCTTCGCGCCGCCGACGCTGCCGGGGCTGGGCAACGCCTCCGGCTTCGACCTGCGCATCCAGGCGCAGGCGGGGCAGAACCCGGCGGAGCTGGAGCGCGTGACGCGTGAGGTGCTGGCGAAAGCCAACCAGCACCCGCAGCTGAGCCGCGTGTTCACCACCTGGAGCAGCAACGTGCCGCAGCTGACGCTGACCGTTGACCGCGTGCGCGCCGCGCGCCTCGACGTGCCGGTGTCGCGCATCTTCAGCAGCCTGCAAACCGCCTTTGGCGGCACGCGCGCCGGGGATTTCAGCGTCAACAACCGCGTCTACCACGTGGTGATGCAGAACGAGATGCAGTGGCGCGAGCGCGCCGGGCAAATCAGCGAGCTGTTCGTGCGCAGCAACAGCGGTGAGCGGGTGCGCCTGAGCAACCTCGTCACCATTACGCCGAGCGTCGGCGCGCCGTTCCTGCAGCAGTACAACCAGTTCCCGTCCGTGTCGGTGAGCGGCTCGGCGGCGGAAGGGGTGAGCAGCAGCACCGCGATGGCGGCGATGGGCGAGCTTCTGGCGCAGAATCTGCCTGCCGGGTACGACTACGCCTGGAGCGGCATGTCGTATCAGGAGCAGCAGACCGGCAATCAGGCGATATGGATCGTGCTGGCGGCGGTGGTGATGGCGTGGCTGTTCCTCGTCGCGCAGTACGAGAGCTGGACGCTCCCGGCGAGCGTGATGCTTTCCGTGCTGTTCGCCCTCGGCGGGGCGCTGGTCTGGCTGTGGATGGCGGGCTATGCCAACGACGTGTACGTGCAGATTGGTCTGGTGCTATTGATAGCCCTCGCCGCCAAGAACGCAATTCTTATCGTGGAGTTCGCCCGCGCGCGGCGCATGGACGGAATGGCGATTGTCGATGCCGCGCGGGAAGGGGCCTCGCGCCGCTTCCGCGCGGTGATGATGACCGCCGTGTCGTTCATTATCGGCGTCCTGCCGATGATGCTGGCGACCGGGGCGGGGGCCCAGAGCCGTCGCATCATCGGCACCACGGTGTTCAGCGGCATGCTGGTAGCGACTGTGGTGGGGATTGTGTTTATCCCCGCGCTGTTCGTGCTGTTCCAGCGCCTGCGCGAGTGGGGTCACGGCCTTACGGACTCGTCGCCCACAGCTCGCAGTGCTTCTGAACCAGAGAAATCAGCGAGCCACCGTCGGCGATAAACTCCCGCATGCGCTGCGCCTCGCTCTTGCCCTGCTTTAACAGCAGGGCAATTTCATTGATTGCGCTCGTCGCGCCGAGCTTCTCGGCCGACGGCGCAACCTGCTCCAGCAGCCACGCAATGTCTTCCGCCACGGTTTTGTGCTCGCCGGTATGCACGTCCGTCAGGATCCCTTCCAGCCCGTAGCGACAGGCCTGAAAACGGTTAAAGCGGTACAGCAGAAAATCTTTTTCCTGATGCTTATAGGGCCGCGCGGTCAGCAGCCAGTGCGACGTCGCCTGAATAAGCCCGGCGATGTTAATCGCGTGGCCGAGCGTCAGTGGCGTATCCATCACCCGCACCTCGACGGTGCCGAAGTGCGGGCTGGGGCGAATATCCCAGTGCAGATCCTTAATGCTGTCGATCATGCTGGTGGAACTCAGGCGGCGGAACAGCCCCTCGAACTCCTGCCAGCTGTTGACCCACGGCATCTGGCCGTTATCCGGAAATCCCGAGAAGATGTTGAGCCGCGACGAGGAGAACTTCGTGTCCGTGCCCTGCATGTACGGCGAGGCCGCCGCCAGGGCGATAAAGTGCGGCACGAATCGCGACAGGCCGTGCAGCAGGTAAATCGCGTCGTCCCCGGTCCGGCAGCCGACGTGCACGTGCTGGCCGAACACCGTCGCCTGCAAAATCAGGTAGCCAAAGCGCTCCAGCGTGACGTTATAGCGCTCGTCGTCGCACACCTCCTGCCGCTGCCACTTCTGGAACGGGTGCGTCCCGCCGCCGCAGATCTGGATATGCTGCTCCGCCGCCGCGCGCAGGATGCTCTGCTGCATCACCGAGAACTGCGCCGCCGCCTGGTCGATGTTCTGGCACACGCCGGTGGCGATTTCGAGCATGCTTTCGGTGATATCGTGTTTGACCTCGCCGCCTTTGATGTCGTCTTTGACGGCGGCGATGAGCGCGGAGGAGTCCTGGCTCAGATCGTAGCCCGGCGGGTTAACCACCTGCAGTTCGAGTTCGATGCCGAGGGTGAAAGGTTCAGAGGACTTAAAATCGGGTAAAGGCATGGCGCACTCCGTTGTCTGTAGTGTGTTGAGTATAGACAACGACGTGGCGCTCACTTTTCAGGGTGGTATAACTGTTAGCAGGCTTAGCGAAAAGGGGAGATAACCATGTCTGACAATCCAGTGATTGCGCTGATTGGGCCTGGCGCAATTGGTACCACCATCGCCGCGGTGCTGCATGACGTTGGCCGCACGCCGCTGCTGTGCGGGCGCACCGCGCACCCGGAATTACGCTTGCGCCACGACGAGGGTGAAACCGTGGTACCCGGCCCGGTATTGACCGATCCGGCCGTCATCACGCGCCCTGTCGATCTCGTTTTTGTGGCGGTAAAAACGACGCAAAATGCCGACAGCGCCGGGTGGCTGCGCGCCCTGTGCGATGAAAACACCGTGGTCTGCGCCCTGCAAAACGGCGTGGAGCAAAAAGCCCAGCTTGAGCCGAGGGTTAACGGCGCGACGGTGCTGCCGTCGGTGGTCTGGTTCCCGGCCCAGCGCGAGCCGGATGCCTCCGTCTGGCTGCGCGCCAAACCGCGCCTGACCCTGCCGGACGTGCCGCAGGCGCAGCGGGTGGTGGAGGCGCTTCGCGGTACGCGCTGCGCGGTTGAGCTCTCGACAGATTTCGCCTCCGTCGCCTGGCGCAAGCTGCTGCAAAACGCGGTCGCCGGGCTGATGGTGCTTTCTAACCGCCGCGCCGGGATGTTCAGGCGCGAAGATATCAGCGAGCTTGCGCTGGCCTACCTGCGCGAGGGGCTTACCGTCGCCCGCGCCGAAGGGGCGAAGCTGGATGATGACGTGGCGCAGGAGATCCTGGCGAACTTCCAGCGTGCGCCAGTAGATCTGGGCACGTCGATCCTGGCCGACCGCCAGGCCGATCGCCCGATGGAGTGGGATATCCGCAACGGCGTGATCCAGCGCTACGGCCGCAAGCACGGTATTGCGGTGCCCATCAGCGATGTGGTGGTGCCGCTGCTGGCGGCGGGGAGCGAGGGGCCGGGCTAACGGCCGCTGTTTTTCCGTTCGGCAAAATAATGGGCGGGCGTGCTGCCCATCGCTTTTCTGAACATGGTGATAAATGCATTCACCGATTCATACCCGAGCGTTGCCGCCACGTTCTGGACGGGCACGCCGCTGGCCAGCTCCCGCAGGGCAATAATCAAATGCAGCTGCTGACGCCAGCGCCCGAAGCTCAGCCCGGTCTCGCGCTGCATCAGGCGGGCAAACGAGCGCTCGCTGAGGGCGAGCCGTTTCGCCCAGTCCTTCAGGGTGCTTCTGTCCTCAGGACGGCTGACCAGCGCGTCCGCCATGGCGCGAATTTTCGGATCGGTTGAGACCGGCAGGCTTAGCTTCTGCTGCGGCATGCTGGCGAGCTCGTCAAGCGTGACCCGGGTCAATCTGGCGACGTGGCCGTCGGGGGGATAATCCACGCCTTCGCGCGTCAGACGATCGACCAGCTCCTTAATCAGCGGCGAGATCGCCAGCGTGCAGCATCTCTCCGGCAGCGCCGCCGCGCCGGGCTCAATAAACAGATAGTTAAGATGCGCGTTCCAGGTCGCCCTGGCGCTGTGCGGGATCCCGCCGGGGATCCAGACGGCGCAGTCCGGCGGCACGATCCAGATGTCATTTTCCGCGTAACAGCTGACCGCACCGTATCGGGCAATAATCAGCTGGCCCTTGCGGTGGGTATGCAGCGGCACTTCCGCGGCGTAGTCCACGAAGTCCAGATGACGCGCCACCGCCGGGCTGGCGGTAGAGTCGGGGTCATACAGCGTAGTAGCGGGTTGAGGATTCACGTTTCTGGCAGCATTTAGGTATTTTTTGACAGAATAGAGTATTTAAGCGGGTCTGCAAGCCGGTAATAATCCCGGCATGAAAAACATTTTCTCTCATCCCGTGCACATCCCTGCCGCGCTGCGAAACGATGCGGGCGCGCTGATCTACTCTGCGAAGAGCTTTGCCGCGGCGATGCTGGCTTATTACATTGCGCTGTCGATCGGCCTCGAACGCCCCTCGTGGGCCATTATTACGGTTTACATCGTGTCGCAGACGTCGGTCGGCGCATCGCTGAGCAGAAGCCTCTACCGGCTGGCCGGTACCGTGGCGGGTGCCAGCGCGACCGTTGTGATTGTGCCTGCCTTCGCAAATACGCCAGTCCTGTGCAGCGTGGTGCTGACGGGCTGGATCGTATTCTGCCTGTGGCTCTCCCTGCTGGAACGCACGCCCCGGGCTTACGCCTTTGTGCTGGCAGGCTACACCGCGAGCCTGATTGGTTTTCCTGCGGTGTCCGATCCCGGCGGCATTTTTAACGTCGCCATCGTCCGCGTGCAGGAGATCGCGATTGGGATTTTCTGCGCGGCGCTGATCCACCGCTACGTGCTGCCCGCGCGCGTATCGGGCCAGTTCAACGCTAAATTATCCCAGACGCTACAGGCCGCGCGCGGGCGGGTGGCGGACACCCTATCAGGCAAACCTGACGCGGCTTCCGGCCCTCTGCATCTGGCCCTGGCGCTGCAGTTCCTGCAGGGCATCAGCCACCATATTCCGTACGATTTTGCCCTTTCAGCCCCGGTGCGACAGGCCAGAAAAGCGATCCACGACCGGCTGGCGCGGCTGGTTATCGTCAACTGTGAACTGCACGATCGCCTGCCAGCGAGCGGAACCCTGCCCGCCGACGTGCAGGCGTTGATGGGCGACGTTCAGGCCTGGCTTACCGCTGAAGGCGCTGATGCCGGCAGTACGGCAGAGTCGCTGCGGCTCCGCTGTGCGCTTCTCATCGATCGGTATGCCGCGCAGGCGCAGACGTTTGACGACGCGCTGCAGGTCAGTTTTATCCGCTACCTCTCGGAGGCGATCGCGCTTCTGCAGCAGTGCGAACGTCTTTCCGGGGCCATCCACCGTGCAAAACCCGTGTTTGGTGAGGTGCAAACCCGCGCGGCGAAAGGCTACGTTTTCCACCGCGATCCTCTTACTGCCGCCCGCACGGCGCTGGGGGCTTTCGGCATCATCCTGAGCGGCTGTCTGGTCTGGATCTTCTCGGCGTGGCCGGATGGCGGTACGGCGGTTTCGATACTCGGCGTCTGCTGCACGCTGTTTGGCAGCTTCGACACCCCGGCGCCGCATATCGTGAAATACATCATTGGCTCATTCTGGGGCGTGGTCATTAGCCTGTTCTACAGCTTTGCGCTGCTGCCGCAGGTAAGCGATTTCCCGGTGCTGGTGGCGGTGCTTGCCCCGGCGTATCTGCTGGCCGGGTCGCTTCAGGCGCGCCCGCCCACCACGTTTATGGCGATGGGCATCACCCTGACCCTGCCCATTCTGTGCGAGCTGGGGGCGCACTACAGCGGAGACTTCGCCGTCGCGGCCAACACCGCCATCGCGCTCTTTGCCGCGACCGGCTTTGCCGTCGTCAGCATGAGCCTGCTGCAAACCGTGCAGGCGGACGGCGCCATCGCGCGTCTGCTGAACCTCTGCCAGCGCGACATTCGCCGCAGCGTGAAGGGCACGCTGCGGGTTGATGAAACGCACTGGATCAACCTGATGATGGACCGAACCGCCCTGTTGCTGCCTCGCCTGCAGCGCAGCGCGCGCGCGCCGGAGCAGGCGCTGGATCGACTGTTACACGCGCTGCGTCTGGGGCTGGCGGTCATGCATTTACGCCGCAGTGACGCACCGCCCGGCTGGGAGGTTGACGCGCTTTTTCATCGGTTAAACGCCGGGGACCGCCACGCCTTACGCGAACGCATCGATGCCCTTATCGAGCGCCATCTGCCTGCGGCAGATGAACATACGCGCCAGTTGGTCTTCAGGCTGGTGGATCTGCACTGCGCATTACGGGAGCCAGACCATGGTTAACGATCTCAATATCGGCGGCGTTTTTATTCCGGGGCTGCTGATGGTCGCCCTCGCGGCGCTGGTCTGCACGCTGGGCCTCGTCGCGCTTTTCTCGCTCAGCAGGCTCTACCGGCGCTTACCGTTTCGCCCGCTGATGGATGTTTCAACCTGGATCGTCACCTTTTTCCTGCTGATGCAGGGTCTGACCGCGTTGGGGTTATTGTCATGAAATCACTGCTCTCTTTACTGGCTCGCTATGCGCTGACCTTAAGCGCGGCCGCGGCGGCCTCGCTTCTGGCCTTTATGATGTGGAAACACTACGCGCAAACGCCGTGGACCCGCGACGGCCGCGTGCGGGCGGACGTGGTGCAGATTGCGCCGGACGTCTCCGGGCCGGTCATCAGCGTGGCCGTGCGGGACAATCAGTGGGTGAACCGGGGCGATGTGCTTTACACCATCGATCCGCGCTGGCTTAAGCTGGCGGTGGTCAGCGCGCAGGCGGACGTCGAGTCGAAACGCCATGAGATGCTGATGCGCCAGGACGCGGCCCATCGCCGCACGCTGATTAAAAACGCCATCTCGAGCGAGGATTTACAGCAAACCGGCAGCGCGGCGAACGTCGCGGCGGCCAATTATCACGGCGCGCTGGCCGCGCTGGATCTGGCAGAGCTGAATCTGGCGCACGCCACCGTGCGCGCGCCGGTCTCGGGGTACGTCACGCACCTGCGGCTTCGCCCCGGAGACTACGCGACGGCGGGGGAGACGAAGGTCGCCATCGTTGATGCCCACAGCTTCTGGGTGGTGGGGTACTTTGAGGAGACTAAGCTGCGCCATATTCGCGTCGGGGATGCCGCGCAGGTGATGCTGATGGGCTACGAGCCGGTCATTACGGGCCATGTGGAGAGCATCGGGCATGGGATCGGGGACAGCAACGATGAGGCGGGCGGGCTGGGCCTGCCCGACGTCGAGCCCACCTTTAGCTGGGTGCGGCTGGCACAGCGCGTGCCGGTGCGCATTCATATCGACAGGTTGCCGGAGGGCGTTGAGCTGGTGGCGGGGTTGTCGGCGAGCGTGGCGGTGGGGCGGTAGATAAGGATTGAAGCGACTATTCCTTGTCTACAAACTTGTCGGCTTCAGGAGAGTAATGCTGATAAACGCATGCGAGCTTATGCCCGTCAGGATCGCGCAGATAGGCAACATAAAAGCTGGGGCCGTACGCGCTTCGCGTACCAGGCTCGCCTTCATCCGTTCCTCCCGCAAGGAGGCCAGCTGCATGGAACCGTCTGACAAGATCCGCGTTATCTGCACTGAATGCGAACATTGTCCCGTTTCCCGCCGTCGCGGGCTGCTGGTCAAAAGGAGGACAAATACAGAAGCTGAACCCCTCGCCGGGATTATTTTCATCTCCCCACATTGCCCAGCTTTCAGTCCATGCCGGCAGACGTGAATAGCCCAGAACGTTAAAAACTGCGTCATAAAAATTCACGGAGCGCTGAAAGTTGTTTGTACCTATTGTGATATAAGCCAGCATCTTATGACTCCCGTCCTTCAATATTCGATTTAACAGCCTTCAGCGTCCTTTTACGGATCCAGCCGCTTCCCGCCCGTATTATCAGCCAGTAAGCCGACATTTTTAGTCGAGTGCGTCTGTCCGGACAATAGATGAATGTTTCCGTAGAGAGCTCATGTTTGCCGGGCGCCAGCTCCGTTACCTTGTAGCGCAGCAACAGTTTCGCGCTGCCCGGCTCGGCTGGGGTCTGAAAAGCACTGGCATCCGGCACGTTTTCCAGACCGAAATCGGAACGCCAGAATTGTCCTCTTAAGCCGTAACAGATTTCTGAAGCTGAATTTTTCAAAAGGGTAAAACTGTGCAAACCAAAGTTGCCGATCGACTGTGCCTTCTGGTTGCGCAGAAATTTTTGCGGTATTTGACGCAATGACATTAATCGCCGAATCACGGCATCTTGCCGGACGTCAAAGCTGGCAATCATTGGCAGAATATTTTCAGGGCGGCTAGTGTGAATGACCGTTAGGTGTTTTTCATGAAACTGGAACTGGGGGAGAAAAGCGGGAACATCTTTCCACTGAGCAAGCGCTTTGCGGGTAACGAATCCTGGGTTAAGCATCTCTCTTCCTTGTCATCCCTTGCGTCCTGCCAGAGTAACAGATGGTGTGTTGCAGGCAATTACCAGGAAAAGAGAGGGCAACAGGGAAGTAAATGTAACGAGCCGGTTGGGTTAACCACGTTCGCTTCTTTGCGAATGGAGGAGCTCAGTGATTTCTTTGCGCTTTCTTGTTGCCCATTCAGGTTTGATAGAGAGCATTAAACTGTATTGCCTTCTGAAATAAACCTCTCTAAATTCTCGTTCAGATGAATGGCTTGCTGCATAGGTTGAGGCCATCCCCGCCACGGCACTTTCCACAAACCAATACAGAATTTCATCGTCACTGAGCGTTACTTTTCGCTGTATCTCAAGGCCTCTTTCACTGACGATAAAATGATATTCTTTACCATGAATTTCAAGATAGGGAGTTGCAGCCCCATCGGGTTGGTCAGGGATAAAGAAGTAATGGTTTGGCCTTGTGCCTCCCCCTAGTTGCTCACCTATTTTTAGAAGCTCGTTTCGTAGTTCTTCAATTGTTTTCATAAATAGCTCTTTGTTCTTGTATGTAAACGACGCATTATCGCGGATTGGGTACAAAGCGCCTGCTCTCGATCACTTCCCCACAAACGCACTCACCGGCAAACCAAAACCCTTCGCCAGCGCACGCATATGATCCAGCGTTAACGTGCGCTGTCCATTAAGGATTCGACTCACCAGAGACTTCTTGCCAATTTCGTTCTCGAAGTCGCTCTGAGTGAGTTGGTATTGATCCATCAGCGTTCGCAATAACGCAACGCCTGACGGAATGCGGGCAACACGCGCGTTAAATTCCGCAAACTCCGGAGACTCGTTTTCGTACTTATCGATTTTTGCGGTGAGCATATCTACCAGCGGGCTATCGGGTTCGTGTTCGACCAGATACTCCACCAACGCCAGCGCATCCTCGTAATCATGCCGCGACGGGCTTGAGCCCAGGAAAGGGAGCGCGTTTGTCAGATCGTTTGCCGCTTTGATGGCTGCTGCATAATTCATTCTTTCGTTCTCCGGTAGAGGTCCGTGAGCTTGTCATATTCTGCGTATGTGCTGATGTGTTTGATGAAAATCTTTCCTCGCTCAAAATCAGCCAAAAACATCACCGCTGCCCACATCAATGACCCACCATTTCACCCGGTATTTCATCCTGTCCAGGCTGGGGAATCGCTTTCGCATATCGTCCGGTGACGGGTAGTGTTCCTCTTTAGTACTCGGTAAAGATCGTCCAGGGCTTGTGCTTGATTAGGAAATTGTCTGGTAGTCGCGTCGAAAGGCGCTCTTGAGACTACGTGCATCCTTGCCCCGTGTTTCCATATTGGAAATATAATAGGTGATAGTTGGTGGGTTGATAATATGGAAAAAGTGATGGAGTACAGTTTTCAAATGCTCGTGCTGACGGCGGTCATTTAATGAGTGTGAACACTGTATGAGGTGACTGTGAAAAAAATGTCCGCTTTGTGCCAGAAGCGGACGTGGAGGAGAATGTTAATTTGATTCGAAATATTTGCGTAATATCTTTTCTAATAGCGAGAAAACGACCGTCACCCTTTTTGGAGTAATCAGCTGGTAAGGCCGGTATAAATAAAATTGCCATTTCTCCTGTCGCAATTCTGGCAGTGGGGGAACAAGTTGGCCGCTTGCTAAGTACTCTCTACAGATAAAGTCGCTTGACTGTACAACCGTTTTTCCGGCCAATGCAGCCTGAATTTCGGCATATGGATCTGTAGTATAAAATTCAATATGACGAGGGACAAAAGTATTTACTGCGTCACTCATAAACTCAAATGATTTTCCCGTCTCAGGATTAATTAAACCACTAAATGGATAACGCTGTCGAAGATCTTCTAAATCAGTAGGTGCCCCCAGGCGCGCAATGAGTTCAGGGGATGCGACTAAAATATGTTCAACTTGCCCAATATTTTTAATGATAAAGTTTAGATTAGGTTCTCGCCCTACGCGTATACCTATATCGATACGATGCTCGATAGTATCAAGTTTCATCATATCTAAACGCCAGTCGATAAATAACTCAGGATAGGGACGTAGTGCAGTCAATAGTTCATACAAGATTTGTTCATGATTTGGAAGTCGAAGTAATGTGATACGAACAATGCCCTTCATTTCATTATCATCTTTTGCCGTCTGAAATAGTTTTTCTGAATCCTCCAGCAGTCGCTTCGCTTGGGGTAAAAATAGTTCGCCGAAACTGGTGAGAAAGATCGAACGCGTATTGCGTTTGAATAGAGGTTCACCAAGTTGTTTCTCCAACTCAGCGACTGTTCGGCTTACTACTGATGGTGAAACCGACAGCTTGATTGCTGCTTCGCGGAAGTTCAAGGTCTCAGAGGCGATGATGAAAAATTTTAGAGCATCAAGTTTGTTCATGATTGTTGTGAAATTTGCATTAATATATTTTGATAATAGCAATTAATTTGCAACTATTCCAGTTATATAATCGAACAATAATATAAGTAACCTGTCTTACTTTTTATCAGAAATCAAAAGAGTAAATTATGTCAATTCAACCAGTAGAGTTAAACAAAGCCTATCGGCTATTACAGATCGGGCCAACGACGATGATATCGGCTAAAAATGATGGCATTGAAAATGTCATGGCAGCGGCCTGGGTGGGATTAGTAGGCAATAACAAAGTGATGGCTTTTATAGGTCCACAGGCATTTACTCGCGGGCTTGTAGAAAAAAGCGGATATTACGTTGTACAGATCCCAGTAGTAAATCAGATGGATATGGTCTTATATGCTGGAGGCAACAGTTATTCCGACACACCCGATAAAAACAGTAAAATTCCACTATTTTATCAAAAAGAGTTTGATCTGCCTTTAGTTGAAGGTTGCGCTGGCTGGTTAGTATGTAAGGTCATACCTAATGAAGAAAATGAAAAGCAGCACAACTTGTTTATGGGGGAAATTGTCGGAGCATGGAGTGATGACCGCGTTTTCAGAAATGGGCACTGGATTTTTGATGATGCGCCAGATGAATTACGTACTGTCCATTACGTAGCTGGCGGACAGTTTTACGCCATTGGTAAAGGTACAAAATTCAATTATGGCCCGGGAAAAGACTAATCCTTACTTCTGTATAAATGTAGCCATATAACATTGCTATATAGAGGTAGTAGCATAAAAAAACAACTTACTTAAGATGTCCGCTCCTCGCTTTTAGCAGACATTCAACGTTAGCGTAAGGTCGAAATCCTGCTTCTAACCAGCAGGATTCCGGCCACCTATCACCCACCTCAATGTGCCGAAATATAAGGCTCCTTTACAAATTCCGCCAGCAACCAGACCATATCATGCAGCAGCCCGGTGAGTTCTTTCGCCACGCTCGCAGGCAACGTTCCGCCCATAACCGCCAGCGTTAACGCTACGGCATAATCCACCTGCAGCGTCGTCTCCTGCCAGCAGTCCGGTACACACGAGGTTATCTTTTCACCCGCAATCAACTGTTCAACCAGGTACGGCGGAAGTTCCGAGTCACAGCACTCCCGCAGTCGCTTAAGCGCAACCAGCAATCTCTTACATAGCGTGGCAAATGTCACCGCGTCGTCAGTTTCCACCAGCATGCTGACATACGCAGTGCAGGCATCGGCCAGTTCGAAGAGATCCGCAGAATCGGAAATTGAAGTGTTGATGAGGTGATGAACTGCGCTTTCCTCAGAAAGCGCGTAAGAAAATCCAGGGGTAGTCGCCATTTAGCATCCTCTTTGTCCAAAAAAACGTCATGTTATGCTAACGGGTTCCTACGCCCGGTTACGGATGTGCCGTAACGCAGGCACTTTACGGCGGCGAAAAAGGGAAGGAAAGGGATCACCCTGAATTACATAAGGTTTCTTGAAAGTTTGCGAGGCGGCTTCCAGAAGGGCATTGCCGGGAGGCGGCTACGCCTTACCCGGCCTACAAAACCGTCAACCAACCCGCGACACGAACCGTAGGCCCGCGCAAGCGCAGCGCCGCCGGGCACAGTGTGAACCACGGTTACTCCTTCACGCAGACCTTTTCATTTTGAGCAATCCTTCTAATAACGCCTGCGTCGCGCGGGAGGATTTGCCAGCCTGCGAACAAACCAGCCCAAACTCCCGGCACAGCGAAGGCGTCACGGGCACGACGCACAAGCCGCGTAATTCACCCGGCAGCGCGGATTCAGGTATAAGCGCGACGCCCATGCCTTCGCGTACCAGCAGGCAGGCGCTGATCCAGTCGCGGACGGTCACCCGCACGTCAGACAGCTGCAAGCCAGCCTGTTCCATCAGGCTTTTTCCATTGACGGCGCAAGCGCCGGTTGCGAGCACGAAGGGCTGGTCTGCCAGTTCCTCAAGGGTGATGCCGCGCGTACGTGCATAACGAGCCTGACGGTGACTGGCTGGCAACACCGCGACCCATGCATCCTGCCCTAAGATCGCTTCAGCACGCCCGGGAACAGGGTTCATGACCACGCCCACATCAACCGTATCTGCCGCCAGCCACTCTTCGACCTCCTGGTCCGTACCTTCCAGTACGACCACCTCGATTTCAGGATGCAGGCGCTTAAAATCCCGCAGCAGTCCGGGCAAAAACGTGGATGTCACCGAAGGAAAACTGGCAAGACGAATACGCCCGCCGCTCAGCCCCCGGCTCTCATCCGCCAGTGCACGGATGGCATCCAGCCGCGCCAGCATACTCCTTGCTTCTTTGACAACCCGCTCACCCAGCGACGTTACGCCGATGTGGCGCCGCTCTCGCGTGAATACCGCAAATCCTAATGAGGCCTCTAACTGAGCGATCGCCTGGCTGGCGCCCGACTGCGTCATGCCTACCTCTTCAGCGGCACGGGAAATATTACTGGCATCGGCCACTGCAACCAGCAAGCGCCAGTGTAAAAGATTCATCATGGATATCAGTAGCTCAGCTAATAGCTATTTTATGAATCATTAATTTTACAGTGAGAATGGCTTTAAGCACAGTGTATGTAAATCACACAACCGCTTTAACGGAGAGATTATGAAACTCTATTACGCCCCGGACACCTGTTCACTCTCACCCCATATCGTGCTTCGCGAACTGGCGATTGAGTTTGAACTGGTTAAAGTGGACAACAGGAGCAAGCTTACCGCTGACGGGCGCGACTTCCTGACCATCAACCCCAAAGGTTATGTCGCTGCGCTTGAGCTGGATGACGGGAAAATCCTGACCGAGGGGCCAGCCATTTTGCAGTACCTGGCAGACCTCAAGCCAGAAAGTGGGCTGGCACCGCGAGCAGACGGCTGGGAGCGGGTGCGGCTTCAGGAATGGCTAAACTTTATCACCAGCGAAATACACGCGGGATCGGCACCTCTTTTTAATCGTGCGCTGCCCGAAGAGGCCAAATCGATTTTTCGTGAGAAGCTCTTCAGGCGGTTCGATTTTCTTCAGGAAACGCTCTCCACAAGCGTTTATCTGACGGGAGCGTCTTTCAATGTAGCAGACGCCTATCTTTTCACCGTGCTGGGATGGTGCACGTTCTTCTCAATTGAACTCAACGACTGGCCCGCGCTAGTGGCGTACAGGGAAAAAATCATTGCCCGGCCCGCGGTGCAGGCCGCATTACGTGCGGAGGAGAAAGTCTAGGTCTGCGTATTCCACCGCAGGTATTCATGCCTGAAGCAGGAGGCAAGTGAGGATGTGGAGCCAGGATGCGTTAGCTTACTGTCACTCTGCATCTGATTGTCTGGCGCTTTTCACGGCATCCTGCTTCCCCGGATTGCACTGCTGTTTTGTTCCTGGAAGATAAAATTTTCCCGACGCGTCCGGCTCTGTTCCGCCCGGACAACCCGCACGGCCCGGAGCTGAGACGGTGCCATCCGAACCGTTTCCTCCATCAGAACCGTTTCCGCCATCCCCACCATTACCGCCATCGGCAGCATTTACAGCAAATGCGCCCAGTAGGAGCAAAAATGCAATAACTCGTGTAGTCATCAAAACCTCCATTGTTCAGGGTATTTCAAGGCATCTTGCCAGCCTGGATTCAGCATCTCTCTTCCTTGTCATCCCTTGAGTGCAGCCAGAGTAACAGATGGTTTGCGGCAGACAATTACCAGGAAAACGTAGTACCGAAGCGTGCATCAACATGACCGTTACCGTTCTAAGAACCGACAGAGGCTGACATTGCCGGGGGGCGGCTGCGCTTTACCCGGCCTACAAAAAACCAAAACCCCTCTATTGCCGTCACCCCTCGCTCATCATCATCAAAAACCGCTTCACCGTCCGCGAGCGTTCAAAGCGCCGCCAGCAGAGCGCGATATCGGTATAAAGCTCCGGCGAGCTCAGCGCGTGATAGGTGACATTCGGCGGTGAAATGGCCGCCATGGATTTCGGCACCAGCGCGAACCCGCCGCCCGCGGAAACCATGCTCAGGGAGGGGTCCGCTTGGAAAAGGGAAAATAACCTACGCTAAGACTACTTTTTAACCAATCGGCTATTGGATATCACTCGGTTCGCGGGGCTACAGCGTTTCTGTGTCCGAAACCGAACGATTGCGTACACCATGCCAATAACATGTACGAAAGTAAGCAAAACTGTTAACGGACAGTCAGATCGTTCCGTACATCCCTTACGGTCAGGGGTTCGCGCTCAATGGAACGAAATCACTCGTTAAGCTCAAAACGCTTAACGTAGGAAAATTTCCGTTTTCCAAGCGGACCCCAGGGAGGAGGAAAGCTGCGACGACTGCAGCGCGTGCTGCACGTCAATTCCGGCCCGCTCGCAGCAGCCGTGAACCCGTTCGTACAGCCCCGGCGCGACCTCCTGCGGGAACAGCACCACCGGTGTATTCCGAAGCTGCTCTAACGCCAGCGAATCGCACGCCGCCAGCGGATGATCGCGATGCAGCGCCACCACCATCGGCTCCCGGTCGAGGATTTTTAACTCGAACGCCTTGCTGCTCTCGCACGGCAGGCGCACGAAGGCGATATCCAGTTCACCCTCCGCCAGCATCGTCGTCAGCGACGACATATTGGCTTCCACCTGGTGAACCTGCACCGCCATGTTCTGCACCTGAAACTGGCGGATCAGCGCGAAAATTTTGGGATGAAAAGCGTCGGAGCTGGTGATGCCAATCGACAGGTTGCCGTTCAGCCCGCGCGCGATGCCGCGGGCTTTTTCCAGCGCGGCATCGCTCAGCGCCAGAATTTTGCAGGCGTCCTCGTAGAAGGCTTCTCCCGCCTCGGTCAGCTCCACGCCCCGCGTCAGGCGTCTGAACAGCGGCGTGCCCACTTCCTCTTCGAGCCGTTTGATCTGCTGACTCAGAGGAGGCTGTGAAATACCCAGCGCTTCGGCCGCCCTGGTGAAGTGTCGCTCGCGTGCAACCGCGACAAAATACCGCAGATAACGAAGTTCCATATCTAAAACGTCTCAAACCAGCATGGTTTCTATATTGGAACTCTCTGCTGAATCGGGTCAACATTTATTTAACCTTTCTAAATAAAGTTGAAGAGGACGAGCACGATGATGCATTCATCTGCCTGCGACTGTGAGGCCAGCCTGTGCGAGACCCTGCGGGGGTTCTCCGCCCAGCATCCTGACAGCGTGATCTATCAGACATCGCTAATGAGCGCCCTGCTAAGCGGCGTGTACGAAGGAGAGACCACCATCGCCGATCTTCTGGCACACGGTGATTTTGGTCTGGGCACCTTCAACGAGCTGGACGGTGAAATGATTGCCTTCAGCAGCCAGGTGTACCAGCTGCGCGCCGACGGCAGCGCCCGGGCCGCGAAGCCAGAACAGAAAACGCCGTTCGCGGTGATGACCTGGTTCCAGCCGCAGCACCGCAAAACCTTCGATGCGCCGGTCAGCCGTCAGCAGATCCACGACGTCATCGACCAGCAGATCCCCTCCGATAACCTGTTCTGCGCGCTGCGCATTGACGGCAACTTCCGCCACGCCCACACCCGCACGGTACCGCGCCAGAAGCCGCCGTACCGCGCGATGACCGACGTGCTGGACGACCAGCCGGTGTTCCGCTTTAACCAACGCGAAGGGGTGCTGGTCGGGTTCCGCACGCCGCAGCACATGCAGGGCATCAACGTGGCGGGCTATCACGAGCATTTCATCACCGACGACCGTCAGGGCGGGGGCCATCTGCTCGACTATCAGCTGGAGAGCGGCGTGCTCACCTTCGGTGAAATTCACAAGCTGATGATTGACCTGCCCGCCGACAGCGCGTTCTTACAGGCCAACCTTCACCCCAGCAATCTTGATGCAGCGATCCGTTCCGTCGAAAACTAACAGGAGAACTACCGTGAACAGTGAGAAACAGTCACGTCAGTGGGCGCACGGCGCCGATATGGTTGTCGGCCAGCTGGAAGCGCAGGGCGTGAAGCAGGTGTTCGGGATCCCGGGTGCGAAAATCGACAAGGTCTTTGACTCCCTGCTGGACTCCTCCATCGAGATCATCCCGGTACGCCACGAGGCCAACGCGGCGTTTATGGCGGCGGCGGTCGGGCGGCTGACCGGCAAGGCCGGGGTGGCGCTGGTCACCTCCGGGCCGGGCTGTTCTAACCTGATCACCGGCATCGCCACCGCCAACAGCGAAGGCGACCCGGTGGTCGCGCTGGGCGGGGCGGTGAAGCGGGCGGATAAAGCCAAGCTGGTGCACCAGAGCATGGACACCGTCGCCATGTTCAGCCCTGTTACCAAATACGCCGTGGAGGTCAGCTCGCCGGACGCGATTGCCGAGGTGGTATCGAACGCGTTTCGCGCCGCCGAGCACGGCAGGCCGGGGGGCGCGTTCGTCAGCCTGCCGCAGGATATTGTCGACCAGCCCGCGACGGGGGCGATTTTACCCGCCAGCGGCCCCGCGCTGATGGGCCCGGCACCGGAGTCAGCGATTAACGACGTGGCGAAGCTTATCGAAAACGCCAAAAACCCGGTCATTTTACTCGGCCTGATGGCCAGCCAGCCCGCGAACAGCGCCGCGCTGCGCAAGCTGCTGGAGAAAAGCCGCATTCCGGTGACCAGCACCTATCAGGCCGCCGGGGCGGTAAACCAGGAGCACTTCACCCGCTTCGCCGGCCGCGTCGGCCTGTTCAATAACCAGGCGGGCGACCGGCTGCTGCATCTGGCGGACCTGATTATCTGCATCGGCTACAGCCCGGTGGAGTACGAGCCGTCCATGTGGAACAGCGGCGACGCGACGCTGGTGCACATCGACGTGCTGCCCGCCTATGAAGAGCGTAACTACGTGCCGGATCTGGAGCTGGTGGGGGACATCGCCGAGACGCTGAACCTGCTCGCTAACCGGATCGATCGTAAGCTCGAGCTGAGCCAGCGTGCCTCCGAAATTCTGGTCGATCGCCAGCATCAGCGCGATCTCCTCGACCGCCGCGGCGCCTCGCTCAACCAGTTTGCCCTTCACCCGCTGCGCATCGTGCGCGCCATGCAGGACATTGTGAATAACGACGTGACGCTCACCGTCGACATGGGCAGCTTCCACATCTGGATCGCCCGCTATCTCTACAGCTTCCGGGCGCGTCAGGTGATGATCTCCAACGGTCAGCAGACCATGGGCGTTGCCCTGCCGTGGGCGATTGGCGCGTGGCTGGTGAACCCGGGCCGCAAGGTGGTTTCAGTCTCCGGTGACGGCGGCTTCCTGCAGTCGAGCATGGAGCTGGAAACCGCGGTGCGCCTCAACGCCAACGTGCTGCATATCATCTGGGTGGATAACGCCTACAACATGGTGGCGATTCAGGAAGAGAAAAAATACCAGCGGCTATCCGGCGTCGAGTTCGGCCCGGTCGATTTCAAAGCATATGCCGACGCCTTCGGCGCGAAAGGCTTTGCCGTGGAGAGCGCCGAGGCGCTTGAGCCGACGCTGCGTGCGGCGATGGATGTGGATGGCCCGGCCGTGGTGGCCATTCCCGTCGACTACAGCGATAACCCGCTGCTGATGGGTCAGCTCCATCTCAGCCAGATTTTGTGACTCAATATAAGGACAGAGAAATGCAAAAAGTTGCTCTCGTAACAGGCTCAGGCCAGGGGATTGGTAAAGCGATCGCGCTTCGCCTGGTGAAAGACGGCTTTGCCGTCGCCATCGCCGACTATAACGTTGAGACGGCAAGAGCCGTCGCCGATGAAATCATCCGTAACGGCGGCAACGCCGTCGCCGTGAAGGTCGATGTCTCTGACCGCGAACAGGTATTTGCGGCGGTGGAGAAAGCGCGCACCGCGCTGGGCGGCTTTAACGTGATCGTGAATAACGCCGGGATTGCGCCGTCTACCCCTATCGAATCCATCACGCCGGACATTGTCGACAAGGTCTACAACATCAACGTGAAAGGGGTGATCTGGGGGATCCAGGCCGCGATTGACGCCTTTCGCAAAGAGGGGCACGGCGGCAAGATCATCAACGCCTGCTCCCAGGCGGGCCACACCGGCAACCCGGAACTGGCGGTCTACAGTTCCAGCAAGTTCGCGGTGCGCGGCTTAACCCAGACCGCGGCACGGGATCTCGCGCCGCTGGGGATCACCGTTAACGCCTACTGCCCGGGCATCGTCAAAACGCCGATGTGGGCGGAAATCGACCGTCAGGTCTCCGAGGCGGCGGGTAAACCGCTCGGCTACGGGACCGAAACCTTTGCCAAACGCATTACGCTTGGCCGTTTGTCCGAGCCGGAAGATGTCGCCGCCTGCGTCTCATACCTGGCAGGCCCGGATTCCGACTACATGACCGGCCAGTCGCTCTTAATCGATGGAGGGATGGTGTTCAACTAAATACTAATATACCCGTCATACTTCAAGTTGCCTGTGCGTAGGCTTTCCTCGCTCACCCCAGTCACGTACTGATGTACGCTCCCGGGGATTCGCTGCGTCGCCGCCTTCATGCAACTCGAATTATTTAGGGTAAAAGCTCTGACATGAGTTTTCCCCTGCACCCGTGCAGGGGCTTTTTTTTGTCTCCTCCGTCATTGTGCATTACACTGCGCGCTGCAAAACTTTAGTCATTACGATCTGACAGGCGGTAACAGCGATGAACGGTACAATCACAACGTGGTTTAAAGATAAAGGCTTTGGATTTATCAAAGATGAAAACGGCGACAACCGCTATTTTCATGTGATTAAGGTCGCGAACCCCGATCTGATTAAGAAAGATGCCGCGGTGACCTTTGAGCCAACCACCAACAACAAAGGCCTTTCCGCCTACGCGGTGAAGGTGATCCCCGAAAGCAAACATCTCTTTATTGCCGGCGAGCGCGTGAAGCTCTCCTCCATCAAATCCTTCGTGGTGTTTAACGAAGAAGAGCCGGCTGATACCAAAATCGACAAAGAGAACGCGGTGCTGTCGGTTGGGCTGCTGATGAACAGCATCAAGCCTAAATCCGAGAAAAAGCCGGGCGAAATGCGCACGGTGAAGAAGCTGGCGATCACCACCTTCCAGAATACGACGCTGATCTTCACCGAAGATGAGATCGACATCGACGCCACGGTGAAGCTGCTGAAGTAAGGTTTTGCCGGGTGGCGGCTACGCCTTACCCGGCCTGGAAAACCCGCGCGGCGCTCGCCGCCACGCGGTTTACCCCATCCTGTGCTCGCCCCGCAACATCGCCTCACGGTCAAACATCCTCTGGATCTCCCCGTGCGCCATAAATGCCGCCCGGTCGGACATATGGGCAATCACGTCCGCATCGTGGCTCACCAGCAGGTAGGTCATGCCGTGCTCGGCTTTCAGGCGGTTGAGCAGGTTCAGAATTTCCGCCTGCACCGACATATCCAGCGCCGAAGTCGGCTCGTCCAGCAGCAGAAGCTGCGGGCGCAGCAGCAGCGCGCGGGCAATGGCCACGCGCTGACGCTGGCCGCCGGAAAGCTGGTGCGGATAACGCCTGCCCGCGTCGGCGGAAAGCCCCACCTGCAGCAGCGCATCCGCTACCTTTTCGGCAATCCGCGTTTCGCCGTGGATGTTTAACGGCTCCGACAGGGTGCGCGCAACGGTGTGGTTCGGGTGCAGCGACGCCCACGGATCCTGAAACACCATCTGCACGTTGCGGCGAAGCTCGCCTTCAAAACGCCGTCCTGGCCGTAGCGCGTCTCCCAGGATCGAAATGCGCCCGTTCCACTCGCGCTGCAATCCCGCCAGCACGCGCAGAATAGTTGATTTCCCGCAGCCGGATTCGCCGATCAGGCTGAAGGTTTCGCCTTTTTCAATGGCAAAGCTGGCGGCGGACACCGCCGTTTTCTCCCCGAATCTCACCTGGAGATCCTTAACCTCAACGAGCGCCATTATCGGCCTCCTTCCACGGCTGCGTGCGGTCCAGCGTCGGCAGCATCTGGCCGAACGTTTGCGCATTGGGTCGGCAGGTCCACAGGGTTCGCGTATACGGGTGCGTCGCCTGCGGAAGTCGGCTTGCCGCCATCTCATCGACCTTCTCGCCCTGATACATCACCAGCACGCGGTCGCAGTGCTCCGCCACCAGCGGCAGATCGTGGCTGATTAACAGCATCGCCATCTGGCGCTCTTCGCTCTGCTGCACCAGCAGTTCGAGGATCTGGTTGCGCAGGCGGGCGTCCAGCGCGGAGGTGGGTTCGTCGGCAATCAGCACCTGCGGGTTGTTGATCAGCGCAATGGCGATCATCACCCGCTGGCCCATGCCGCCGGAGAGTTCGCCGGGGTAGCGAGTGAGGACGTGTTCGTTGAGCCCGACGGCGCGGATGATGTCGTGAATGCGCCCCAGGCGCTCGGCGCGGGGCAGGCGCTGGTGCAGGGTCAGCGCTTCATCGAGCTGAGCGGCGACGTTTTTCGCCGGATTCAGCGCGTAGCGCGGGTCCTGCAGGACCATCGCAATCCCGTTGCCGCGCAGCGCCTGCCAGCGGCGGGTGCTCAGGGTCAGCAGGTCGTTGCCGAGCACGTTAAGCCGGTTCGCGCTCACGATGCCGGGCTTACGCACCAGCCCCATCAGGGCGCGGGCGGACATTGATTTGCCCGAGCCGGATTCCCCCACCAGCGCCAGCCGCTCGTTGCCCAGCGTGAAGCTGAGGTTGTTGACCACGCGCGCGGCGGGATAGTCGATGTTCAGCGCATCGACGATGACGCGTTGTTCAGTCATGCTGTGGCTCCAGTACGTCGCGCAGGCCGTCGCCCAGCAGGTTAAAGGCGAGGCTGGCAAACAGAATCGCTCCGCCCGGAATGGCGGCAATCCACCACTGGTCGAAAATCACCTGCATGCCGTCGGCGATCATCGCGCCCCATTCGGCCATCGGCGGACGCGCGCCAAGGCCGAGGAAGCCCAGACCGGCGGCTGCCAGAATAATCCCCGCTAGATCCAGCGCCAGCCGCACAATCGCGGACGGCAGGCACAGGGGCAGGATATGGCCGACCAGCAGGCGCGGGCCGCGAATGCCCATCATCTCGGCGGCGGCCAGATAATCGCTGTGGCGCAGCCGCTGGATCTCGCTCCGCGCCTGACGCGCGTAGGCCGGCCAGGTGGTTAAGGCCAGCGCCAGCGCGCCGTTGACCAGCCCGGGGCCAAGCATCGCCACAAACGCGAAGGCGAGGATCAGGCGCGGCATCGACATTACCACGTCGGTAAAACGCATCAGGATGCGCTCCAGCCAGCCGCCGTAGTAGCCGGACAAAATCCCCACCAGCAGCCCGGTGGGCAGGGTGATTACGGTGACTAACGCCACCAGCCCGAGCGCCGGACGGGTGCCGTAAATCAGGCGTGAAAGCAGATCGCGCCCGTAGCTGTCGGTGCCCAGCCAGTGCTGGCTGTTCGGTGCCTGCAGGCGCGCGGCGGCGTCCTGCCAGTTCGGGTCAAGCGGCGCGAGCCACGGCGCGAACAGGGCGATAACCACCAGCAGCGCGATGGCAGCCAGCCCGCAAAACGCGGCGGGGGAGCGGCGCAGGCGGCGTAAGAAAAGATAAAACGGCATCAGCGCACCCTGGGATCGGTCGCCCGCACAAGCAGGTCGGTGAGGTTATTGATCAGCACAAAGCAGACGCCAATCAGCAGCGTGCCGCCCATGACGGCGGTGGTGTCTCCGGCGAACAGGGCGGTGGTGAGGTAGCGCCCGATCCCCGGCCAGGAGAAGACGGTTTCAGTCAGTACCGCGCCTTCCAGCATGCTGGTGTAGGCGAGGGCGATCACCGTCAGCAGGGTGCCGCGAATGTTCGGCAGCACGTGGCGCAGCAGGATGGTCATCTCCCCGGCGCCCTTGGCGCGGGCAAGCAGGATGTACTCTTTGTTCATTTCGCTCAGGCAGGCGGAACGCGTCAGGCGCGTGATGCTCGCCAGCGAATAATAGGCCAGCAGCAGCACCGGCAGCACCAGGTGGCTGAGGGCGTTGCGGAACGCCTCGCGATCGCCGGAAAGCCAGGTATCCACCAGCGCAAAGCCGGTACGCGGCTCGACGGTGAACTGCCAGATATCATCCAGCCTGCCGGGACCCGCGCTCCACTGCAGCTTCGCGTAGAACAGGGCCAGCATCAGCAGGCCGAGCCAGAAAATCGGTACCGAGTTGCCGAGCAGGGTGAGCGTTCTGATGGCTAAATCGAGCGGCGAACCGGCGTAGCGGGCGCACAGCACCCCGGCAATCACGCCGAGCACGGCGCCGATGATTAACGCCAAAGTCGCCAGCTCCAGCGTGGCGGGAAACGCGTGCAGCAGATCCTGCAGCACCGGCTGCCCGGTGGCGCTGGCGGTGCCTAAATCCCCGTGGGCAAGGTTTTGCAGGTAGTGCCAGAACTGCACGGGCAGAGGCCGATCCAGCCCAAGCTGGTGGCGAACCTGATCGTAGGTTGACTGGCTGGCGTGATCGCCGACGATCTGCAGCACGCGATCGACCGGTGAAAACGCCGAGAGCGCAAACGTGACGAGCAGCAGCCCGAGGAGCGTGAGCAGCAGGGTCAGCAGACCCTGGAGCACGCGGGTGGAAAGATGTGGCATGGGTAAATCGTTATCCTGAAAATATGCACGGACGACCCCCTCTCCCTGTGGGAGAGGGCGGGGGTGAGGGGGAACAGGCGGCTCTGTTGCACGATGTTGCCCTCACCCCAACCCTCTCCCACGGGAGAGGGAGAAGGAGAAGGGCTACTTCGTGACGCGATCGTACCAGACCATATCCGCGTTCAGCCCCTGCTGATACCCCTTCACGTTATCGCGCACCACGATCTGGGTTTTCCCCTGATCGACGAACACGTACGGCGAATTCTGCTGCAGCTGTTCCTGCATCTTTTTGTAGAGATCAAGACGCTTCGCCGGATCCGGCTCGGCTACCGCCGCCAGCGTGGCTTTGTTCAGCTCCGGAATTTTCCAGCCGTTAAGCCCGGCCACGGTGCTGGATTTGCCGTCGTTCCACGCAAAGGCGCTGGCGTTAGAGTGCGCGTCGAAGTAGTCCGGGATCCACAGACGAATCGCCGCCTGATGCTGCTTCGCGCGCACGCGGGCATAAACCTGGCTCCCGGCGGCAGGCAGCAGATCGACCTTCACGCCGCCCTGGGCAAAGCTCGCCTGCATCGACTGGGCGATGGTGATAAACGGCGGCTTGTTCTCCACGTCCAGCGTGAAGTGCGCGTCTTTAATGCCCGCTTTGGCGAGAATGGCTTTCGCTTTTGCCGGGTCAAATTTAAACGGGTTGTCTTCCAGCGCGCCCGGCAGGCCGACCGGCAGGAAGCTCTGATGAACAAAGTACTGGCCTTTCAGCAGATTTTTGGTGATGCCTTCATAATCGACCAGCCAGCGCGAGGCTTCCCAGAACGCCGGGTTGTTCAGCAGCGGGTTGGCGCTGTTGCCGGTGTTAAACACCAGGTAATTTTGCTCGGCGGACGGAATGCTCAGTACCTTCACGCCCGGCTTGCCGTCCAGGGCGCTTATCTGATCTGCTCCGAGATCGCGCGCCACGTCCGCATCACCCTGCTGGATCAGCAGGCGGCGTGAAGCCGGATCGGGGACGTTTTTAATGATGATGCTTTTGAGCTTCGGCGCGCCGCCGGGCGCTGATTCGTTAGCTTCCAGCACGATGGCCTGATGCGGCTGATAGACGCGCATTTTGAACGCGCCGCTGCCCGCCGAGTGCATTTTCAGCCAGGCGTTGCCGAAGTCATTATCCTTCACGTTTGCCGCGACCTGCTTTTCATCGACGATGGAGGCAATCGGCGTGGAGAGAATATTCAGCGCCACCGACGGGCTAACGTCCGCCGTCCAGTGAAGCTGGAGGGTATGGTCGTCCACCTTTTTCAGCTGGCTGGCGATGTTGCTCGCGTCCCAGCCCAGTACGTTCAGAATAAAGGCCGGGGATTTGTTGAGCGTCACGGCGCGGGTGTAAGAGAAAATCACGTCTTCCGGGCGCAGCGGGTTACCGGAGGCGAATCTGGCATCGGGCTTAAGCTTAATCGTCAGGGTTTTGGCTGCCGCGTCCGCTTCCCAGCTGTCTGCCAGAATCGGGGTGATTTTTTCCGGGTTATCGCGGTCCGGCTGTACCAGACGCTGATACAGGCTCGGCACGGTCTGGATGCTGGAAAGCTCGTTGGCTTCGGCCGGGTCGAGGCTCACGATGTCATCCAGCCCCTGGGCAACAACCAGCGTGTTGGGCGGAGTAGCGGCGTGGACAGCGCCTGAGAGCGCAGCCAGCACCAGTAACGGCAACAGTTTTTTCGTCATAGCGATCCCTGAGAAGAATATATTGTGATTGTTTTATGCTCCGCTACGTTAGGGCGACTCTGACATTCCGCAAAGTCGAAATTCAGCTTTGCTTATGCCTTCCAGGAATATCGCATGCGTTCGGGCTATTAAAATACGCTGCTTTTCGCCCGCTTTTTAACCTGCTATAACAAACTCCTTACCTTTCAGGGAGTCACCGCCGTGCCCGAAATTAATCAACATGGTCAAACCGTTAACGATATCGTTCCCGACTGGAGAGGCGCGCGCGTATTAACCCGCACGCCGCTGTTCGGCCAGTATTGCCGCCTGGAGCCGCTGGATGCCGATCGCCACGCGGCCGATCTCTACGAGGCCTATGCGCTGGGCGATGACAGCGACTGGACGTGGCTTGCCAGCACGCAGCCAGCGAGCGTGGAAGCCACCGCGCACTGGATCGTGGGTAAGGTGATGGACGATGAGCTGGTGCCGTTTGCCGTCATTGATTTACGCACCGAACGCGCGGTGGGGCTGGTGAGCTATATGGCTGACGAGCGGCTGCTGGGGTCGGTGGAGATCGGGCACGTGACCTGGTCGCGCAGGATGAAAGGAACCCGGATGGGCACCGAAACGGTGTGGCTGCTGCTGAAAAATGCGTTTGAGCACGGCTACCGGCGCGTCGAGTGGAAGTGCGATTCCATGAACGTTGCGTCACGCAATGCGGCGGAGCGGCTGGGGTTTGTCTGGGAAGGACGCCTGCGCCAGAAGCTGGTGCGCAAAGGGCGCAACCGCGACAGCGATATGCTTTCTATTATTGACGGCGAGTGGCCGCAGCGCGATGCCGAACTGCGCGCCTGGCTGGCGGCGGAGAATTTTGACGGAGAAGGGCAGCAGATTAAGCGGCTTGAGGCGTTTCGGTTATAAGTGTTTTATGTAGGGTACATCTGAAACGGTCGATCAATCTGCGGAAATGGCAATTTCAATCAAATTGGTTTTTCCTGACTGTAGCCCCTGCGTCACCGCCGTGGCGATATCCGCGGCCTGGGTCACCCGGCAGCAGCGGATACCCATCGTGGTGCCCAGCGACTGGAAATCAATTCGCGGGTTAATCAGATCCATCCCGATAAAGCGACCCAGCTTTGTCGAACTGTAGCCCGGCTGTCCTTTCATGAAGTTTTTCAGGATGTTGTACTCCAGGTTATTCATCACGATAAAGGTGACGGGCAGATTTTCGTGCGCCGCCGTCCAGAGCGCCTGCGGCGAGTACAGGGAGGCGCCGTCGCCAACCAGACACACAACCGGCTCGCGCCCCAGCCCCAGCGAGTGACCTACTGCTGCAGGCATTCCCCAGCCCAGACCGCCGCCGCGCATAAAGTAGTAGCGCGGGTGCTGCTGGTCGGAGATAAACCGGCGAACGTGTCTGGCCGTTGCAATCGCTTCGTCGACAATCGTGGTGCCCGGTGGAACGGACTTTATCACCTCGTAGGCCGCGACCATCGGCGAAATCGCCGGGCGCAGCCGCTCGGCTGCCAGACGCTCTTCCTGCAGTTGCCACTCTTTTTCACGTTCAGCGCGTGCAGCTTTAAGCAGCCGCTGATGCGTCAATTTGCTTGCCACCCGGCGCTGCTCAAGCTTCGGCAGCAGTTCCTTCAGGGAGAGTTTTATATCCCCCATCACCGAGAGGCGCGTGGCGTAGGTGCGTCCCAGCTCGTTCATATCCGCCGAGAGCTGATACACCGCGCAGGTTTCCGGAATGGCCTCGCCCTCGCTATACAAAATGGTAATCAGGCTTCTGCCGCCGATGATAAACACCGCATCGTAGGCATTAACGACGCTGGCGATTTCATTTGCGGTGGTGGGCATATTGCCTCGCCATAGCGCGTGCTGCGTGGGAAAGGGCAAATTCAACGGCCAGGAGGAGCCGTAGACATGGGCGCCGAGCGCTTCAGCAAGCTGGACAATCTCCTGCGTCGAGCCGCTGGAGTGAACTTCATCCCCCGCCACAATCATGATCCTGCCGGGGGTGACTTCGCTTAGCGCCTGCGCCAGCTCGTCCAGCGAGCCCGCCACTGTGTGGTAGTTCACTTTAGAGGCCGTTTGTATCCCGGCGTCGCTCAGCTCTTCCATCACGTTCATCGGAAGCGAAAGCAGAACCGGACCCGCGGGAGGGTAGCTGGCGGCATGAAACGCCCGACGCACCAGCACCGGAAGCTGGTCGGCGCTGGTGACCTCCTGCGCCCATTTCACCACCGGCGATCCAATGGAGACAATGTCATCGTACAGGAGCGGGTCGCGCACGTAGTGCCGGGTATCCTGCTGCCCGACGGTGACAACCAGCGGCGTTTTCATGATCCGCGAATTAATGAGATTCCCCATGCCGTGCCCAAGACCGCTGGCGGTATGCAAATTGATAAAACCGGTCTTGCCGGAGGCTTTCGCGTAGCCGTCGGCAATGGCGACCACGCTGCTCTCCTGGAGTGCCAGAATATAGTGAATATTTTCATGGCGAAGAAGGGCATCAATGAGCGGGAGTTCGGTGGTGCCGGGGTTGCCAAAAATATATTCCACACCTTCACTCTCCAGCACTTCAAGGAGAATATCGGCACCCGATCGCATATTTAAATCTGACAGGGACGTTAATGATTTAATCATAATGACACCTCATTCAGCGTTATTTAACTCATGCTAAAATTCTTCCTGCGTAGGACGGACAATTATTTCATTTACATCAACGTCGCCAGGCTGTTCGATAGCAAATAATACGGCCCTGGCAATCGACTCTGCCGGAATAGCCTGCTTATAAAATTCATGCAGGAACTGTTTGCTCGGGGCATCAGAGCTGCCAAACTGCAGCTCGCTTTCAACGGCGCCGGGGGAAATAAGGGTCGTCCGAACGGTTTTCCCCGCTTCCTGACGTAAGCCTTCACTCAGGGCGCGGACGGCGAATTTCGTGGCGCTGTACACCACGCCGCCGGGGGCAAGGACCTTGATACCCGCCACGGAGGCCACGTTAATAAAGTGTCCGCTCCCCTGACGCTGGAATACCGGGAATGCCGCTGCGATACCGTACAGCACGCCTTTGATGTTGGTATCGATCATCCGGTCCCACTCGTCGGTTTTCAGCTCGCTGAGGGGAGCAATTGCCATAAAGCCTGCGTTGTTGATCAGCACGTCGACGCGCTGGTATGCGGCGACGGCAGCGTCAATCGCGCGCTGAACCTCCTCCTGTCGGGTCACGTCCGCCTTCACGGCAATCGCCTGGCCGCCCTGCTGAATAATGCGATCCACCAGGGCGTTAATTCTCTCCAGACGACGGGCAACCAGCACCAGAGAGAAAGGTTTATTTGCCAGATGAAGGGCAATGGCCTCACCAATACCGCTGCTGGCACCGGTGATAACAACAACTTTGTTTGCACTATTATTCATGATCTTATCTCACTGTTGTATGATTCAAAATAAATAAAAATAAGGGAGCGGTTTAAGAATTATGAAAAATTCTTAAATGCTCGTTTTTGATATATTCTGTATCTGGAATGAAATAATGCTCGCTTAAAACTTAATGGAGTGCGGAAGAAAATGTCAATGACGTTTTTTAATAATTAAATTAATTGCAAGCTTAATATTTAATTCTTATATGTAACAATCATATGAACAGAATAAAATTTGGTGATCCCCGCGGCCCTGCGAACAAGGCCGGAGGATTAAATCTTGCCGCTGTACAGCACGGGGCCGGTGGGTTGACCGGTGGGTGACCCACCTTCGGGCTCGAGGCTTATGGCTATCATCGCGTCAGGGGTAAGGGTGTTGTTCCCGAGGGCAACATGAGTCGGTATATCACGTTGCAGCAGCCCAAGGGATATCGGGGCCTTCCCGGCAGGAATAAGCCAAAGCTGCAGGCTGTTTTGCGCCGCGACAGCGTTCGGTCTGAGAGGGGTGATGCTCAGATACTGGCGGCGGCTGTCCGCACTGACGATCCATTGCCCGTGCTGTTGGGCATCGTTGAGCACCATCAGCGGTGCGAGTTCCGGCGTTCGGGTGGAATACCAGGTCACGACGGTAACGGCGGCGAGGCCGGCCGCGACCACCCAGCCGAGATAGGGCCGGCTTTGGCGCAAAGGCTTTTTCGGTGGCAGATCGAGGGCTATCCTCTTCCACACCGTCTCGGGTGGGTGAACGGGCGTAAGGTGACTATCGAGCGTGCTGAACATTTCCTGCCAGTACGCCACGCGGGCAGCCAGACCGGGCTCAGCGGCAAGCCTCTTCTGGAACTGAAGCCGCGCCCCTCCGCGCAGGGTGCCGAGGGCATATTCTGCAGCCAGCATGTCATCGCGTTTTTCGCTGTCATTCATAGGCCCACGCACTCCCGAAGATGATCCATCGCGCGGCGGATCCAGCTTTTTACCGAGCCCACGGGCTGCTGGAGCCAGTCGGCAATGTCGCTGTGGGACATGCCCTGATAGTAGGCGAGCGTAATGCTCTGGCGCTGTTCCTGACTTAGATGATCCAGACAATGCCTGAGTCGTGCTGCCTGCGCGTCGTCGTACCAGTTGTTTTGCTCATCGTTTTCGCTAAGCAGACTCTCTTCGGAATACGACTCCTCGCGGGCGGCAGCGCGGGTTTGCCCGCTGCGCAGCCAGTCAATACAGCGGTTGCGAACAATATGCGTAAGCCAGGTCATCGGAGAGCTCAGGGCGGCGTTATAGGTGTCGGCTTTACTCCAGACGGTGACAAAACAGTCGTGAAGGATTTCTTCTGCCCAGGCGCGATGGCGTAGCATGCGCAGCGCGACGGCAAACAGGTGAGGCGATGTGAGTCGGTAAAGCTGTTCAAATGCGCGGCGATCGCCGTTAGCGATCGCCTGCATTAATTTCAACTGCTGTTCAGCCAGCGCGTTATCCATGTTTTTCCCGGAAGGCAACGTCACACTTCCGAAGTATAGACAACTACTTAGGCATCAGGACGGTATCGATCACATCGATTACGCCATTTTTCTGATGGACGTCATAGGTGCTGATATTCGCCACGTTGCCTTTACCATCCTTGAGCTGAATATTGTGCGGGCCGTTACTCATGATCCACAGCGGTTGACCGTTAACGGTTTTCAGCTCCGCGTGGCCGCCGCCCTGTTTAATTTTCTGCTCCAGCGCTTTCATATCGTAATTACCGGCGACCACGTGATAGGTCAGAATACTGGTGAGCAGCGCTTTATTTTCCGGCTTCACCAGATTGTCGACCGTACCCGCAGGCAATTTCGCAAACGCCGCATCGGTGGGCGCAAAGACGGTGAATGGCCCTTTGCTCTGCAGCGTATCCACCAGCCCGGCCGCTTTAACCGCCGCCACCAGCGTGGTGTGATCTTTAGAATTCACGGCGTTTTCAACAATGTTTTTGCTCGGGAACATTTCCGCTCCGCCCACCATCACGGAGCCTGACGTCATGGCTGCTGATGCGCCTGCACAGAAGAGTAAAGCGCTGGATACGAATGCAACACTGAGTAGCTTTTTCATCATTTATCCTCGGATTAAGGAGCAAAGGCGTTGCTCACATACTCACATACGAGGGCAGGGTGGAAACTGGATGCAGGCAAATGAAAATAAATTTTGGGCGGGAAGATAAACTCCCTCTCCCGTATGGAGTGAGAGATCCCCAGTCATTTTTTAACCTGAAGCGATGCATGTGGTTTCAGGAAAATGAACGCCTTACAGCGATGTCCTGGTCCGGCTGTAAATCGCCGAAGCGTTTCCGTAAGGCCGGGGCGAGGCGCAGGGATGCGCCGAGAGGGCGTGGCCTGCAGGGATGCAGGCTCATGCCCGACCCGATAGCCTGAAGGAATAAGCTGAGGGCACCGCGAAGCGGCGATTTACCGCCGGGAGCCCGGGTTGCCAGGGCGGTGGCGATTGAGCCGCCCTGGCACGTTCACAAGTTACGTCGTTACAGAGTGGCAAGGAACGTCAAGTGAACGGAATGACCACCGCAGCCGTATGTTCCCCCTCACCCCAGCCCTCTCCCTCAAGGGAGAGGGAGTCGTCCGTACAGGCATTGTTTTGTGGGGATCCCTCCCCCGTATGGAAGAGGGTTAAGGGGAGGGGAAATACCCTCAGCGTCGAACCGGCGCCCCGTTCGCCACATAATACGCCGCCGTGCTCTTCGCCAGCGGCTCGCGCCCGCGGATCGCGTCGGCAATTTTTTCGCCAATCATAATAGTGGTGGCGTTCAGGTTGCCGGTGATGATCTGCGGCATGATCGACGCATCCACCACGCGCAGCCCTTCCAGCCCGTGAACGCGGCCTTCGCCGTCGACCACCGCCATCTCGTCGTAACCCATCTTGCAGGTGCCGCACGGGTGGAAGGCGGTTTCGGCGTGGTTACGCACGAACTCGTCGAGCTGCTCGTCGGTCTCGCATTCGACGCCCGGGCTGATTTCGCGACCGCGATATTTGTCCAGCGCGGGCTGGCGCATGATCTCGCGGGTGATGCGGATAGCGTCGCGGAACTCCTGCCAGTCCTGCTCGTGAGACATATAGTTGAACAGGATCGCCGGATGCTGGTGCGGATCGCGCGACTTGATGCGCACGTGCCCGCGGCTTGGGGAGCGCATGGAGCCAACGTGGCACTGGAAGCCGTGCTCTTTTACCGCGTTCGAGCCGTTGTAGTTAATCGCTACCGGCAGGAAGTGGTACTGAATGTTCGGCCATTCGAACTCTTCGCGGCTGCGGATAAACCCGCCCGCTTCGAAGTGGTTGCTCGCGCCCACGCCGGTGCCGCCAAACAGCCACTCGGCGCCAATCTTCGGCTGGTTCCACCACTGCAGGGCAGGGTAGAGGGAGACCGGCTCTTTGCATTCGTACTGGAGGTACATCTCCAGGTGATCCTGCAGGTTTTCGCCCACGCCGGGCAGGTCGTGCACCAGCGGAATATTGAACTGCTTCAGCAGCTCCGCGTTGCCCACGCCGGAGCGCTGGAGGATCTGCGGGGAGGCAATCGCGCCCGCACACAGCAGCACCTCTTTATTCGCCGTCGCTCTGGACGGGATGGTGCTTTCGCCCTCCAGCCACTCGACGCCCGCCGCGCGCTTGCCGTCAAAAATAATATGATCGGTCATGGCGTGAGTGCGGATGGTCAGGTTCGGGCGCTTTTTGGCCTGGTCCAGATAGCCGCGCGCGGTGCTGGCGCGTCTGCCCTGCGGCGTGACCGTGCGGTCCATCGGGCCGAAGCCCTCCTGCTGATAGCCGTTGAGATCGTCGGTGCGCGGGTAGCCCGCCTGCACGCCCGCCTCCACCATCGCCTCAAACAGCGGGTTCACGCCCGGCTTAGAGGTGGTGACGCTCACCGGACCGTCGCCGCCGTGGTAGTCGTTCGGCCCCACGTCGCGCGTCTCGGCCTTGCGGTAGTAGGGCAGGCAGTTGAGGTAGCTCCAGTGCTCCAGACCCGGCTCTTTGGCCCAGTGGTCGAGGTCCATGGCGTTACCGCGCACGTAGCACATGCCGTTGATCAGCGACGAGCCGCCCAGCCCTTTGCCGCGCCCGCACTCCATGCGGCGGTTGTTCATGTACGGCTCTGGCTCGGTTTCATACGCCCAGTTGTAGCGCTTGCCCTGCAGCGGGAACGCCAGCGCGGCGGGCATCTGGGTGCGGAAGTCAAAGCGGTAGTCCGGCCCGCCCGCCTCAAGCAGCAGGACGGTGGTATTCGGATCTTCAGTCAGTCGCGTTGCCAGTACGTTGCCGGCAGAGCCGGCCCCGATAATGATGTAGTCAAATTGCAAATAAACCTCCCGGTTAAAATATGGACTGGAATTTACCCATCTCAACCTGGATGGACTTCACCTGGGTGTAGCTCTGCAGCGTCATCACGCCGTTCTCGCGACCAATGCCGGAGTGTTTGTAGCCGCCGACCGGCATCTCTGCGGCGGATTCACCCCAGGTGTTGATCCAGCAGATGCCCGCTTCGAGCTGATGAATGGCGCCGTGCGCACGGTTCAGGTCGGCAGTGACGATGCCCGCCGCCAGGCCGTAGTCGGTGTCGTTGGCGCGGCGGATCGCTTCTTCTTCACTTTCATAGGTGAGGATGGACATCACCGGGCCGAAGATCTCTTCGCGCACGATGGTCATCTCGTCGGTGCAGTCGGTGAACACGGTCGGGGCGACCCACGCGCCGTTGTCAAAACCTTCGCCCTTCAGCGCGTCGCCGCCGCATAGCACGCGCGCACCTTCCTCTTTGCCTTTGGCGATGTAGCGCAGCACGCTGTCGCGGTGCGGGAAGCTGACCATCGGGCCAAAGTTGGTGCGTTCATCGAACAGATCGCCCGCGCGGATGCGGCCCACGCGCTCAACGATTTTCTGCTCAAACGCGGCCTTGAATTTCGCGGGTATGAACACGCGGGTACCGTTGGTGCACACCTGGCCGGAGCTGAAGAAGTTCGCCATCATGGCGATGTCCGCCGCGAGATCCAGATCGGCGTCGTCGAAAATAATCAGCGGGGATTTGCCGCCCAGCTCCATCGTTACCTCTTTCAGGGAGGAGGCAGCCGAGTTGGCCATTACCTTCTTGCCGCTGGCGACGCCGCCGGTGAAGGAGACTTTGGCGATGCCCGGATGCTCGGTCAGGTACTGGCCGGTCTCCGCGCCCACGCCCGGCAGGACGTTAAATACGCCGTCCGGCAGGCCCGCTTCGGTGTAGATCTCCGCAAGCTTCAGGGCGGTGAGCGGGGTGACCTCGCTCGGCTTGAAGATCATCGCATTGCCCGCCGCCAGCGCCGGGGCTGATTTCCACAGGGCGATCTGGATCGGGTAGTTCCACGCCCCGATGCCCGCCACCACGCCCAGCGGCTCGCGGCGGGTGTAGACGAATGAGGTCTCACGCAGCGGGATCTGGCTGCCTTCCAGCGCCGGGATCAGCCCCGCGTAGTACTCCAGCACGTCCGCGCCGGTGACGATGTCGACGGTGGAGGTTTCGGAGTACGCTTTACCGGTGTCGAGGGTTTCCAGCTTCGCCAGCTCGTCGTTGCGCTCGCGCAGGATATCAACGGCGCGACGCAGAACGCGCGAGCGCTCCATGGCGGTCATCGCCGCCCAGATTTTTTGCCCGCGTTTTGCGCTTTCCACGGCGCGGTCGACGTCTTCGCGCCCGGCGGCCTGTACGCTCGCCAGAACTTCACCGTTGGCCGGGTTGATGGTCTCGAAGGTGCGACCGCTGGTGGCGGAGGTATAACCACCATTGATATAAAGCTGCTGTTCTGCCATTCGGGACATAAATTCTCCTCGGTTATTCGGTCGGTAAATGCTGGCTGATAAAGTGGCTGGTGAGCGACTGCGCCAGGGTCTTATCCAGCGGCTTGCCGCTCAGCGCGGCGCGCAGCCACAGCCCGTCGATCAGGGCCGCCAGGCCGTAGCCCGCCTCTTCAGCCTGTTCGCGCGGCAGCTCACGGCGGAACTCGTACACCAGGTTTGACAACAAGCGACGGCTGCTCACCTGCTGCAGGCGGTAGAGCATCGGCTGGTGCATGCTGCTCGCCCAGAAGGCCAGCCAGGCCTTCATTGCCGCGCCGCTGGTCTGGGTTTCATCAAAATTGCCGCCGACAATGGCCTGCAGGCGCTGCTCCGCGCTGCCGTCCGGCAGAGCGCGTAAGCGGCTCAAAACCGCGTCGCGCAGCTGGCCGGTGATGTCGCGCATGGTCGCTTCCAGCAGACCGTTTTTGTCTTTGAAGTAGTGACTGATGATCCCCGTGGAAACGCCCGCCCGACGGGCGATCTGCGCGATCGTCGCGTCGTGCATTCCCACTTCATTTATTGCTTCCAGCGTGGCGTCGATAAGCTGCCTGCGCCGGATCGGCTGCATCCCCACTTTGGGCATTTTTGCCACTCCATTCATCAGCGTTGGTAATACATTAAAGCGGTTTTTGATTGGACGTTCAATATAAAATGTGTCTTAATTGTTGCGGATTTGGATTTTAATAGTTACAAAAACAGTGGGGATACTGGATGACAGACCTTTCACAAGACAGAGAAAAAGACAAAATCAACCCGGTCGTTTTTTATACGTCCGCCGGGCTGATTTTGTTGTTTTCCCTGACGACCATCTTCTTTCGTGATTTTTCTGCCGAGTGGATTGGGCGCACCCTGAACTGGGTGTCGAAGACCTTCGGCTGGTACTATCTGCTGGCCGCGACGCTCTATATCGTCTTCGTGGTCTGCATTGCCTGCTCGCGCTTTGGTTCCGTGAAGCTCGGGCCTGAGCAGTCCAAGCCCGAATTCAGCCTGCTGAGCTGGGCCGCGATGCTGTTTGCCGCCGGCATCGGCATTGACCTGATGTTCTTCTCCGTGGCCGAACCGGTCACGCAGTATATGCAGCCGCCGGAAGGGGCGGGGCAGACGATGGAGGCCGCGCGCCAGGCGATGGTCTGGACACTGTTCCACTACGGCCTGACGGGCTGGTCGATGTACGCCCTGATGGGCATGGCGCTCGGATACTTTAGCTATCGTTATAATTTGCCTCTCACCATCCGCTCCGCGCTGTACCCGATCTTCGGTAAAAAGATTAACGGCCCGATTGGCCACAGCGTCGATATCGCGGCGGTGATCGGCACCATCTTTGGTATTGCGACGACGCTCGGGATTGGCGTGGTGCAGCTCAACTACGGGCTGAGCGTGCTGTTTGATATCCCGGATTCGATGGCGGCCAAAGCGGCGCTGATTGCGCTCTCCGTCATTATCGCCACCATTTCGGTGACGTCGGGCGTCGATAAAGGCATCCGCGTGCTCTCCGAGCTGAACGTGGCGCTGGCGCTGGGGCTGATCCTGTTCGTGCTGTTTATGGGCGATACCTCGTTCCTGCTCAATGCCCTAGTGCTCAACGTGGGCGACTACGTAAACCGCTTTATGGGCATGACGCTGAACAGCTTCGCTTTCGACCGCCCGGTAGAGTGGATGAACAACTGGACGCTGTTCTTCTGGGCGTGGTGGGTGGCGTGGTCGCCGTTTGTCGGCCTGTTCCTGGCGCGTATTTCGCGTGGCCGCACCATCCGCCAGTTCGTGATGGGCACGCTGATAATCCCGTTCACCTTTACCCTGCTGTGGCTGTCGATTTTCGGCAACAGCGCACTGCACGAGATCATCCACGGCAATGCGACCTTCGCGCAGGAAGCGATGGCGCACCCGGAGCGCGGCTTCTACAGCCTGCTGGCGCAGTACCCGGCGTTCACCTTTAGCGCCTCCGTGGCGACCATCACCGGCCTGCTGTTTTACGTCACCTCGGCGGATTCCGGCGCGCTGGTGCTGGGCAACTTCACCTCGAAGCTCAAAGACATCAACAGCGATGCGCCGAACTGGCTGCGCATCTTCTGGTCCGTCGCCATCGGCCTGCTGACGCTCGGCATGCTGATGACCAACGGCATTTCGGCGTTGCAGAACACCACGGTGATCATGGGCCTGCCGTTCAGCTTCGTCATCTTCTTCGTGATGGCCGGGCTGTATAAATCGCTCAAGGTGGAAGACTACCGCCGCGTCAGCGCCAGCCGCGACACCGCGCCGCGTCCGATGGGCGCGCAGGACAGGCTGAGCTGGAAGAAACGTCTCTCGCGCCTGATGAACTACCCGGGCACGCGCTACACCAAACAGATGATGGAGACAGTCTGCTTCCCGGCGATGGAAGAGGTCGCGCAGGAGCTGAAGCTGCGTGGAGCCTACGTGGAGCTGAAAAACCTGCCGCCGGAGGAGGGCGAGACCCTGGGGCACCTGGATCTGCTGGTGCACATGGGCGACGAGCAGAACTTTGTTTATCAGATCTGGCCGCAGCAGTATTCAGTACCCGGGTTTACCTACCGGGCGCGCAGCGGGAAATCGACCTACTACCGGCTTGAGACCTTCCTGCTGGAAGGGAGCCAGGGGAATGATTTGATGGACTACAGCAAGGAGCAGGTGATTACGGACATTCTGGACCAGTATGAACGGCACCTGAACTTTATCCATCTGCACAGGGAAGCGCCGGGGAATAGCGTGATGTTCCCGGATGTCTAAACGGATTCTTAAATAACAATATATCTGTATATAAATACAGTTTTTCAATGCGATATTACTCATGGAAGAGTCATATTGCAGCAAAAGCCTGATGCTGAAGCATTCAGGCTTTTGCTGCATCAGGGAAGGAATCATGCATGAGCCACGCGATAGAATTTATCGAAACATCACTTTTTACCCGGCAGTTCAAAAGTATTGCTACGGATGATGAATTAAGGGATCTCCAAAAGGAACTCATTGCCTGGCCTCATAAAGGCGATTTGATCCAGCATACAGGCGGGCTACGTAAAATAAGAATGGCTGTTGGCTCAAAGGGAAAAAGCGGCGGGGCCAGAGTCATCTACTTTCTGGCTACTGAAGAGGTGATTTTTTTCCTCATGGCCTATCCAAAAAGCATGAAGGACAGCCTGACCGATGTAGAGAAAGCCGAACTCAGAAAACTCACGTCTGTTCTCACCAATAGCGCTTCCAGTTCCGTCAATTAAAGGTGTACTATGTACTCCATCAGGCAAGAAGGGGCAGACAATGAGTATCTTTGATGAACTTAAGGCTTCGCTTGAAGAGGCTGCCGAGATCCAACGTGGTAAGAAAACTCCATCACGAGTCACTCGCTATGAGGTCGCGGACGTTCGGGCGATAAGAGAGCAGTTAAATGTCACTCAAAGCGAAATGGCGAAGGCTCTGGGTACAAGTGTTGATACGATTAAAAGCTGGGAGTCGAAACGGCGAAACCCAACGGGATTAGCGGCGAAAGTGCTAAATGTGATTAGAGATAATCCCGCGTTTTTCAGAGCGCTTGCGGGGCAGTGAGCTGATATCTATCTGTACAATTTATGCCGGGTGGCGGCGATGCCTTACCCGGCCTACAACACCGCTTTACCATAGGCCTGATAAGCGTAGCGCCATCAGGCTTTTAGCAGCGTAAACACGCTCGTATCATTATTCTGCCAGATGAGGATGAAGCGTTTACCCTCAGGATAGTCTCCAGCCGGGTTCGAAAGCGCCAGCGTGATTGTTTTTTCCGTTAACTCTGTGACTCTCGCCCACTCAAACCCCATGTAAGTATTTGCCTTTGGAAAGAGCGCCTTAAACAAACTCTCTTTGGCGCTAAATGCCAGCGTCAGCGCCAGCGCAAAAGGGTAGCCCGAGTGCGTCAGGCATATCGCTTCCTGCGCATCAACGATGCCGTCCTGGATTTCGCGGGCTTCGTGGTCTGGAAGAATGGCTTCGCAATCAATACCTACGAGCGCATCTTGATGACGGACGGCAACCGCCATCGCCTGCGTGCCGCTATGAGTAATGCTTCCCGAAACCCCTTCCGGCCAGAGCGGTTCGCCGCTGGGGCCGATGCCGGGGATCGCGCGTTCATTTATCGCACCGAGCGCATGCGCGGCGGCGATGCGGCCTGCCAGATGCTCGGCTTTGCGTTTGCGTCCGGCGTTTGAAAGTTCAGCGTAGTGGGGGAGCCAGAGAAGGTCGGCGTCGGTGAAGGTGGTGGGGGCGAAGGTGACGTTGTGGACGGTGTGGCCGGCAAGAATGAACGTGGTGTGGGTTGTGTGCATGTTTTTTCCCTTCAGAATTGTGCGGCCTGATGCCCTCACCCCGGCCCTCTCCCACGGGGAGAGGGAGCAAACACGAAAAACGGCAACTCAGTTGCCGTTTTGTTTTTACCTTAGAAGCGCGTATTCACGCTCATGTACCAGGTACGACCCGGCTCATTATACGTATACGCTCCCGCACCGTACATATACGCACCGGTGGTGGCGTTGCCCGTGGTCTGGGCATTACCCGCGCGCCACTGGCGTTTGTCGAAGACGTTATCCACGCCGCCGGTCAGGCTGACGTTTTTGGTCATGTCCCAGGTCGCGCTCAGGCCAACGATGCTGTACGGACTGATTTCGTCTTTCTCAGACCCGGTCACCGGCTGACCTTTGTAGTTATACTTCTTCGGCTGCTGCTTGCCGTACCAGGTAAAGGTCGACTGGAGCGACACGTCCTGATGAACCTGCCAGCTCAGGGTCGAGTTCAGCGTGTACTCCGGAATGATCGACAGACGGTCGCCGGTCTCCTTGTTTTTGCTCTGCAGCATCCAGGTGATGTTGTTGGTCCAGTTGATCGTGTCGCTGACCGGCACGTTCAGGGAGCCTTCCAGCCCTTCGACGACCGCTTTCGGAACGTTTTCCCACTGGTAGATATCCGTCTGCACTTTACCGGAAGAGGTGTGACCGATCGGCGCGTAGCCCGCTTCAATCTTGTCGCGATAGTCGTTGCGGAACCAGGTCACGCCCGCCAGCCAGCCGTCGCGTTTCCACTCCAGACCAATCTCTTTGTTGATGCTGGTTTCCGCTTTCAGATCGTCGTTGCCCATCATGTAGCAGCCCACGCCGTCCGAGCTGGCGTAGCAGCCCTGGCCTTTGCTGTAGAGCAGGTAGTTCGGGTTGGTCTGGTACAGGCTCGGCGCTTTATAGGCGCGCGCGATCCCCATCTTCAGCGTGAAGTCATCGCCCAGACCTTGCGACAGGTTCAGGGACGGGCTCCAGTTGTTGCCGACGATAGTGTGGTGATCGAAGCGCAGGGCAGGGGTCAGCATAGTGCTGTCGGTCAGCTCCATGTTGTTTTCGGCGAACAGGGAAAAAATCTCCGCCGAAGTGTACGGGCTGCGGTCGTTGCTCATGCCCGGAACGGTGCCGCCCTGCAGGGTTTGCGTAAAGGAGGTGGAGTCCTTCATGCGCTGCTGGTTCCACTCGGTGCCCAGCGTCAGGTTCTGGTTGACGAGGAAATCAATCGGCAGGTTGATCTCGCTGTGCAGCATCACGTCGGCCAGGTCGGTGTCGGTGAATTTATTGCTGTTGAATAACCCTTCCGTCCCGCCCGCCAGACCTTCGCCCAGGCGGGAGTTGCGGGTGTGTTCGTACTGCGCCCAGCTGCTGGTGGTGATGCCGTTATCCCAGCCGCCGTTCCAGGTCACCGCGAAGTTCTGGCGGTAGATACGGTTAGTCTCTTTGCCGTAATTCTTCTTCACCAGCGCGCTGTCGTTGTTGGTGTTCTGCGTGTCGCCCGCGTAGAGGTTGTTCTGGCGGCTGTAGCCCGCTTCGAACTCCAGGGACTGCATGGGCGCGAAGTCCCAGCGCACCACGCCATTGATGTCTTTGTTTTCCACGCCCTCGCGGCCAGCCGGCAGGGTGTTGGCGTAGGCACCGGTACGATCGGACTGATGACCCTGGTTGATGTCCCACGCGTCGGCCTGGGTTTTATCGAGGTTACCGAACATGCGGAAGCTGAAGTCGCCGCCCAGGGGGCCGCTCAGGCTGAAGTTGGTGCGCCTGGTGGAACCTTCGTCCTTATGTTCTGGCGCGTTCAGGTAGGTGTTCCAGGAGCCGTGCCACTGGTCGTCGAATTTTTTGGTGATGATGTTTACCACGCCGCCTGCCGCGCCGTTGCCGTAGCGCGCGGCTGCCGGACCGCGGATCACTTCGATACGCTCGATCATCTCCGGCGGCACCCAGCCGGTATCGCCGCGGGTGTCGCGCTCGCCGCGCCAGCCCAGACGAATAGAGTTGCGGCTGGTGACCGGCTTGCCGTCGATCAGGATCAGGGTGTTTTCCGGGCCCATGCCGCGAATGTCAATCTGACGGTTGTTGCCGCGCTGGCCGCTGGTGGAGTTCCCGGTCAGGTTAACGCCCGGCATGGTGCGGATGATTTCCGCCACGTCGCGCGCGGGCGGGTTTTTGCGGATCTCGTCGGCGGTAATGGTCGACACGCCCGGCGCCTGTAAATTCTGCTCGGCGGCGGTGATCACCATCGTATCTTCGTGCTGCGCAGAGGCGGTGTTGTCGTCTGCCATGGCGGGCAGCGCGACACCATAAATCCCTAAATTGACCAGCAAGGCCAGAGAGTGAATCTTCTTATTCATTGTACGTCCCGCTTTTATGGTTATTTAATGAGCGCGCTTCCCACAGCGCGGGCATTACGCTATTGCAAATGCAAATAGTTATCAATAATATTATCAATAAAATTTGCTCTGAAACAAAAAAGACTGTGAAACATGGGGTTATAAGGGTGACGACGTTAACAACCGGAAGTGAAGCGTGGTGGCAGTCGAAAAACGGACCTGAATGGGAACGTCAGAAGGAGAAGTGTCGCGTCACCTTCTGGTGGCGGGATCCGGCAGGAACGCAGAAAACCTCATTGGTCAAACGCGTCTGGCTCTACGTTACCGGCGTGACCGATCACCATCAAAATGCCCGCCCGCAGTCCCTCGAGCGCATCCCGGATACCGACGTCTGGCAGTGGCAGGGCGAATTCAGCCCCGAGTGGCGCGGGAGCTACTGTTTTATCCCTTCTGTAAATGAAAACGATTTTGCCGATACCGTGTTTGAAGGCGAACTGCCGGACCGCATGGCGCTGCGCGAAGGCTGGCGCAGGCTGCTGCCGCACGCGGTTTCCGACCCGCTGAATCGGCAGAGCTGGCGCGGCGGGCGCGGTCATGCCGTTTCGGCGCTGGAGATGCCGGACGCGCCCGTTCAGCCCGGCTGGGACCATCCCGATACGCAGTATCACCAGCCGGTCTGCATTGAGTGGAACAGCGAGCGTCTCAACAACCGTCGCCGCGTGTGGATTTTTACCACCGGGGACGACGGCACCGAGCGCCCGCTGGCGTTGCTGCTCGACGGGCAGTTCTGGGCCGAAAGCATGCCCGTCTGGCCTGCGCTGACGTCGCTCACCACCGGGCGCCAACTGCCCCCTGCGGTCTACGTATTAATCGATGCGATCGACATGGAACACCGCAACCGCGAATTGCCCTGTAACCCCGATTTCTGGCTGGCGGTACAGGAAGAACTTCTCCCTCTTGTAAAACATCTCGCCCCCTTCAGCGACCTCGCCGACCGTACCGTGGTGGCGGGCCAGAGCTTTGGCGGACTCTCTTCGCTTTATGCTGGCCTCAGCTGGCCGCAGCGTTTTGGCTGCGTGCTGAGCCAGTCCGGCTCGTACTGGTGGCCGCACCGCGGCGGGCAGCAGGAAGGATGCCTCATCGAACAGCTCAGAGCCGGTGAGCTGACCGCGAGCGGGCTGCGTATCGTCCTCGAGGCCGGGCGCAACGAGCCGCTGATTTTCAATGCCAATCAGGCGATTTACGCCGAACTACACGCGCAGCAGGTTACCTGGCGTCAGGTTGACGGCGGACACGATGCGCTTTGCTGGCGCGGTGGGCTGACGCAGGGGCTGATGACCCTCTGGCAGCCGCTCATTCAATAACGGAGTCTGTATGGAATTCAGCAATCCTTTCGATAATCCGCAGGGACAGTTCGCCATTTTGCAAAACGACCAGGGGCAGTACAGCCTGTGGCCGCATCAGTGCGAACTGCCGGCGGGGTGGCGCGTGGTGTGCGAAGCGCAGTCTCAGGAGGCGTGCCAGCAGTGGCTGGCCGGGCACTGGCGCACGCTTGAACCGTCTCATTTTGCGGGGGAGAACGCATGAACCGTCTTCCCCTCGTCGCCGCCCAGCCGGGTATCTGGATGGCGGAGCAGCTGTCCACGCTGCCAAACGCCTGGAGCGTGGCGCACTACACCGAGCTGAAAGGCGATATCGACGCGCCGCTGCTGGCAAAAGCCATCGCTGAGGGCATGATGCAGGCCGATACCCTGCGGATGCGTTTTGCCGAGGATAACGGCGAGGTGTGGCAGTGGGTGGATGACACTCTCATTCTGCCGGAGCCGTCCATCGTTCGCGTTGCCTCTCACGAAGATGCCGTGGCGCTGATGGAGGCCGATCTCAACCAGAACCTGCGCGTCGACAGCGGTCAGCCGCTGGCGTTTCACCAGCTGATTCAGGTGGGTGAAAGCCACTGGTACTGGTATCAGCGCTATCACCATCTGGTGGTGGATGGCTTCAGCTTCCCGGCCATTACCCGCCAGATCGCCGCGATTTACGCCGCGTGGAAAAAGGATGAACCGACTCCTGACTCCCCGTTTACGCCATTTGCCGAAGTGGTGGAAGAGTATCAGCGCTATCGCGACAGCGAGGCGTATCAGCGCGACGGCGCCTTCTGGGCGGAGCAGCGCAGGCAGCTTCCTTCTCCGGTCTCGCTCTCTTCCGCGCCGCTGCCGGGACGCGCCGCCACTACCGATATTCTGCGCCTCAAAATCGCCGCCGACGGTCGCGCCTTTAGCCAGCTTGCACAGGCGGCAGGGCAGGCGCAGCGTACCGATCTGGCCCTTGCGCTGGTGGCGCTGTGGCTGGGCCGCCTGACCGGAAGGCTGGACTACGCCGCCGGGTTTATCTTTATGCGCCGCATGGGCTCCGCCGCGCTGACCGCGACCGGGCCGGTGCTCAACGTCCTGCCGCTGGGGGTGAATATCAACCCGCAGGAGAGCCTGCCGGAGCTGGCGCTGCGCCTGGCCAATCAGCTGAAAAAAATGCGCCGCCACCAGCGCTACGACGCCGAGCAGATCGTGCGCGACAGCGGGCGTGCCGCAGGCGAAGAAGCCCTGTTTGGCCCGGTGCTGAACGTGAAGGTGTTTGATTATCAGCTGGATATCGACGGCGTGGAGGCCATCACCCACACGCTGGCCACCGGCCCGGTGAACGACCTTGAACTGGCGCTGTTCCCGGACGAACAGGGCGGATTGAGCATTGAGATCCTCGCCAGTAAGCAGCGTTACGATGAGGCGACGCTTTCCCGTCACGTCGCGCGCCTGAACGCGATGCTGATGCAGTTTGCGGCCAACCCGGACCTGCGCTGCGGCGAAGTGGAAACCGTTTCAGAGCAGGAATACCAGAGGCTTGCGCGCATCAACGATACCGGACTGGCGCTGCCGGCCACCACGCTGGCGGATCTGGTGGCGGAGCAGGCGAGCAAAACGCCGGACGCCCCCGCGTTGGCGGACGCGCATATTGAGCTCAGCTACCGCCAGATGCGCGAGCAGGTGGTTGCGCTGGCAAACCTCCTGCGCGCGCGCGGCGTGAAGCCGGGCGACAGCGTGGCGGTGGCCCTGCCGCGCTCGGTTTTCCTGACGCTGGCGCTGCACGGCATCGTCGAGGCCGGCGCCGCGTGGCTGCCGCTCGACACCGGCTACCCGGACGACCGCCTGCGGATGATGCTGGAAGACGCGAAGCCATCCCTGCTCATTACTACCGACGAGCAGCTTCCGCGCTTTAGCGATCTGCCGATTAGTGCATTTAGTTACAACACCCTTTTACCGGCTGCGGATGCAAAACCGCTGCGACTGGCGAAGCCGGAGCAGACGGCGTACATCATCTTTACTTCCGGTTCGACGGGGCGTCCGAAAGGGGTGATGGTTGGCCATACCGCCATCGTTAACCGCCTGAAGTGGATGCAGGACCACTACCCGCTGGACGCGACTGACGTGGTGGCGCAGAAAACGCCGTGCAGCTTTGACGTGTCGGTGTGGGAGTTCTGGTGGCCGTTTATCGCCGGGGCGAAGCTGGTGATGGCCGAGCCGGACGCGCACCGCGACCCGCAGGCGATGCAGAGCTTCTTCGCGCAGTACGGCGTGACTACTACCCACTTCGTGCCGTCGATGCTGGCGGCGTTTGTCGCCTCTCTGACGCCGGAAAACGTCGACTGCTGCACGACGCTTAAGCAGGTGTTCTGCAGCGGCGAAGCGCTGCCGACCGGGCTGTGCCGCGAGTGGGAGCAGCTCACCCGTGCGCCGCTGCACAACCTCTATGGCCCAACCGAAGCGGCGGTGGACGTCAGCTGGTATCCGGCGTTTGGCCCCGAGCTGGCGGCGGTGGAAGGCAACAGCGTGCCGATCGGCTTCCCGGTGTGGAACACGGGGCTGCGCATTCTGGATGCGATGATGCGCCCGGTGCCGTTCGGCGTGGCGGGCGATCTGTATCTCACCGGCATTCAGCTGGCGCAGGGGTATCTGGGCCGTCCGGACCTCACCGCCAGCCGCTTTATTGCCGACCCGTTCGCCCCGGGCGAGCGGATGTACCGCACCGGCGACGTTGCCCGCTGGCTGGACAACGGCGCGGTGGAATATCTCGGCCGCAGCGATGACCAGTTAAAAATCCGCGGACAGCGCATCGAGCTGGGCGAAATCGACCGGGCGATGCTGTCGCTGCCGGACGTGGCCCAGGCCGTGGCGCACGCCTGCGTGTTCAACCAGGCGGCAGCCACCGGCGGCGATGCCCGCCAGCTGGTGGGGTATGTGGTTTCCGAATCCGGCTTACCGCTGGATCTCGACGCGCTGATGGAAGCACTAAAAGCACAGCTGCCGCCGCATATGGTGCCGGTGGTGCTGCTGCAAATCAGCGCGCTGCCGCTCAGTGCGAACGGCAAGCTGGATCGCAAGGCGCTGCCGCTGCCGGAGCTGACGAGTAAAACCTCCGGACGCGTGCCGGAAAACGAATCCGAAATCGCCGTCGCGCAGGCGTTTTCTGTCCTGCTGGGCTGCGAGGTGAACGATATCGACGCCGATTTCTTTGCCCTCGGCGGACACTCGCTGCTGGCGATGCGCCTGGCGGCACAGCTCAGCCGCACGTTTGGCCGCAGGGTCACGCCGGGGCAGATAATGGTCGCCTCGACGGTGAGCAAGCTCAGCGCGCTGCTGGACTCGCAGATGAGCGACGAGCAGGCGCAGCGACTGGGGTATGAAACCCTTCTTCCGCTGCGCGAAAGCGACGGCCCGACGCTGTTCTGTTTCCACCCGGCGTCCGGCTTTGCCTGGCAGTTTAGCGTCCTGGCACGCTACCTCAGCCCGCGCTGGTCCATCGTCGGCATTCAGTCGCCGCGTCCGGACGGTCCAATGCAGCAGCGTGCGGATCTGGATGGGGTGATTGAGCATCATCTGGCTACGCTGCGTAAACAGCAGCCGCAGGGGCCGTATTATCTGTTCGGCTATTCCCTCGGCGGCACGCTGGCGCAGGGTATTGCCGCCCGTCTGCGCGAGCAGGGTGAAGCGGTGGCCTTCCTCGGCCTGCTGGACACCTGGCCGCCGGAAACCCAGAACTGGTCGGAGAAAGAGGCCAACGGCCTCGACCCCGAGGTGCTGGCGGAAATCGAGCGCGAGCGCCGGGCGTTTATCGCCGCCCAGCAGGGTCAGGGCTCCAGCGAGCTGTTTAACGCTATCGAGGGCAACTACGCCGACGCGGTGCGGCTGCTCACCACGGCGCGCAGCGCGCGCTTTGACGGCAAAGCGACGCTGTTTGTCGCCGAGCGCACGCGAACGATGGATCCGCAGGTCGCCTGGGCGCCGTGGGTGGCGGAGCTTGAGGTGTACAGCCAGGACTGCGCCCACGTGGATATCATTTCACCGCAGGCGTTTGAGAAGATAGGGCCGGTGTTGAGGGAGATATTGGGGTAACGTCAAAAGCGCCGGGTGGCGGCTACGCCTTACCCGGCCTACGCATCCGTGGTTGATGTTTGTTGGGTTTGCTCCCTCTCCCTGTGGGAGAGGGCCGGGGTGAGGGCATCAGACCGCACGCTTGCCCAGCGGCACCACCAGCGGCGTACCCGCCACCGGATCGTCAATAATCATGCAGCGCATGCCGTAGATCCGCTCGATCAGCTCCGGCGTTACAATCTCTTTCGGCGCGCCCTGCGCCACGATCTCACCGTCGCGAAGCGCAATCAGATGCGTCGCATAGCGGCACGCCTGGTTTAAGTCGTGCAGCACCGCCGCCAGGGTATACCCCTGCGTGCGGTTCAGCTCGCTCAGCAGCTCCAGCAGGTCAATCTGATGGCTGATGTCGAGCCAGGTTGTCGGCTCGTCCAGCAGCATGATCGACGTTTCCTGCGCCAGCACCATGGCGATCCACGCCCGCTGACGCTGTCCGCCGGAGAGGGTGTCCACGCTCTGCTGGGCGAGATCGGTGATGCCCGTCGCCAGCATCGCGCGGTTCACCGCCTCGTCATCCTCTTTGCGCCAGCGGGTAAACAGCGGCTGATGCGGGTAGCGCCCGCGCGAGACCAGCTCCTGCACCGTGATGTCGCCCGGCGTGGTGGCGTTTTGCGCCAGCAGACCGATGCGTCTGGCCACCTCTTTGCTGGCGAAGCGCTGGATCTGCTCCCCGTCGAGGAACACGCTGCCTTCAGCCGGCGTCATCAGGCGGCTCAGGGTGCGCAGCAGGGTCGATTTGCCGCAGCCGTTCGGGCCGATAATCGCGGTGAAATGGCCGTCCGGAATGGCGACGGATAAGTCACGGGCAATGATTTTTTTGCCGTAGCAGAGGGTTAAGTTTTCGCCGCGCAAGCGGGTGGTTGAATCAGTCATTTCCTGCGTGACTCCTGAACGAGCAAGACGATGAGGTAAATCCCGCCGAGGCTGACGGTCACCACGCCCACCGGCAGTTGATAAGGCATAAACAGCCGCTGGGCGCAGAGATCGGCGGCCAGCAGCAGCAGCGCGCCGCACAGCGCCGCCTGGGTTAATCCCCAGCGCGCCGTGCCGCTAAGTCGCCGGGCGATGTGCGGTGCCACGAGGGCGATAAACGAGATTGGCCCGGCAATCGCGGTGGAGGCGGCGGTCAGCAGTACGGCGACCAGCATCAGCATCAGGCGCGAGCGCTCGACGCCCACGCCCAGCGCGCAGGCGCTGTCGTCGCCCATCTCCAGCAGACGCATGCGCCGCACCAGCAGCAGCGCGCCGATAAACATCAGCAAAATCAGCGGCGCGGCGGGCCAGGTTTTGCCCCACGTCAGGCCGTTGAGCGATCCGGCGTACCACAGCCCGGCGGAGAGCGCGGTTTCCAGCGAGGCCTGCAGTAAAAGCCAGGTGTTAAAGGCCATCAGCATGGCGCGGATGCCGATCCCGATGATGATCAGGCGAAAGGTGTCGATACCGTTGCGCCAGGCCAGCGCCCAGATCAGTAATGACGTCAGAATGCCGCCCGCCATCGCCGTAAAGGTAATGGCCGTCAGGTGCTGACCAAATAGCACCATCGCCACCAGCACGCCGCTCCAGGCCCCGGTGTTAAGGCCCATCACGTCCGGGCTGCCGAGCGGGTTGCGCATCAGCGACTGGAATATCGCACCGCTCACGCCGAGCGCCGCGCCGACCAGAATCGCCATCGCCACGCGCGGCAGTCGCCACTCCGTCACCACCATGGTGATGTTGCGCGGCGCGCTGCCGAGCAGGGCGTTGAATACCTGAGTAAAGTCGAGCGTCACCGCGCCGCTGCGCAGGCTCCAGACAGCCAGCAGCAGAATGACGATAGTCAGCAGGCATACGCTGGTGAGTAAACGACGGGACGGGGCCATCATGCGCCACCTCCGCGTTTACGGCGTACCAGGAAAATCAGCACCGGCGCGCCGATAAAGGCGCTGACCACCGAGACGCGCAGCTCGCCGGGCACCAGCAGGCGGCCCAGCACGTCGGCAAACAGCAGCAGGGCAGGGGTCGCCAGCAGGGTCACCGGCAGCGACCAGCGGTGATCCGCCCCCACCAGCCAGCGCGCCATGTGCGGCATCATCAGGCCGATAAAGGCGATCGGACCGACCACGGCGGTCGCGCTGCCGCACAGAATCGTGATGGCCAGAAGTCCAGTCAGCTGCGTGCGCGCCACGCGGTTGCCGAGGGCGGTCGCGGTGTCGCTGCCGAGGCTCAGGCTGTTGAGCGACCGGCTTAAAAACAGCGCCACGGCGGCGGCGATAATGACCGGGATCGCCACCACTTTTAGGGTTTCGAGGGTGCGGATATCCAGCGAGCCGGCCTGCCAGAAGCGCAGCTGGTCGTAGACGTCCGGGTTGAGCAGGGCGATGCCGTTGGACAAGCCCTCCAGCACCGCCGCGAGCGCCACGCCCGCAAGCGTCAGGCGTACCGGGCTCAGCTGCCCGCCGCCCTGGCTGCCGGTAAAGGCGACCACCAGCGAGGCGGCCAGCGCGCCGCAGAAGGCCATCACCAGCTGTTCGGAGGGCGAGGTCAACCCGAACAGCGCCGCGCCGAGCACGATGGCAAAGCTGGCGCCGGAGTTAACGCCGAGAATACCGGGATCCGCCAGCGGGTTACGGGTAAGGGTTTGCATCAGGGCACCGGCAAGGCCGAGCGCGCCACCGGCCAGCAGTCCGGCAAGCGTGCGGGGCAGACGGGCGTCGAGCACGATGACGCAGTCGGCGCTCTGGCAGGTGCCGGAGAGCGCATCAACGATAACGGACGCGGGCAGCGGCTTCGCGCCGACCAGCAGGCTGAGTGCAGCCGCAAGGATCAACAGCAGCAATAAAACGGGCACGGCAACGGCGCGCACCGAAGAAGAGGAAAACGACATAGCAACATCCATGATTTGATAATGATAGTGATTATCGTTATCTATCTTATTTGGCTATGTTAGCATGTGCGCCCATGGAATGGGTAGAAATAGACTCAAGGCTTTGTCATGAATCAAAAATCCTGGCTGCTCAATCTCAGCCTGCTTAAAACGCATCCGGCGTATCGCGCCGTTTTTATCGCTCGCTTTATCTCCATTTTGTCCCTCGGGCTGCTTGGCGTCGCCGTGCCGGTCCAGATCCAGACCATGACGCACTCCAGCTGGCTGGTGGGGTTATCCGTCACCTTAACCGGCGGGGCGATGTTCATCGGCCTGATGGTCGGCGGCGTGCTGGCGGACCGCTACGAGCGTAAAAAGCTGATCCTGCTGGCGCGCGGCACCTGCGGCGTGGGCTTTATTGGGCTGTGTCTGAACGCGATGCTGCCGGAGCCGTCGCTGATCGCGATTTATGCCCTGGGGCTGTGGGACGGTTTCTTCGCCTCGCTGGGCGTGACGGCGCTGCTGGCGGCGACGCCCGCGCTGGTCGGGCGCGAGAACCTGATGCAGGCGGGGGCGATCACCATGCTCACCGTGCGTCTGGGCTCGGTGATTTCGCCGATGGTGGGCGGCCTGCTGCTGGCGACCGGCAACGTGGCCTGGAACTACGGGCTTGCGGCGGCGGGAACCTTTATCACCACGCTGACGCTGCTGCGCCTGCCGCTGCTGCCGCCTCCGCCGCAGCCGCGCGAGCATCCGCTGAAATCGCTGATGGCCGCGATTCGTTTCCTGTTCAGCAACCCGCTGATTGGCGGGATTGCGCTGCTCGGCGGCCTGCTGACCATGGCGAGCGCCGTGCGCGTGCTCTACCCGGCGCTGGCGGGAGAGTGGCAGATGAGCGCCTCGGAGATTGGCATTCTCTACGCTGCCATTCCGCTCGGCGCGGCGTGCGGGGCGCTGACCAGCGGCAACCTGGCGCAGAACGCGCGTCCGGGGCTGATTATGCTGCTTGCCACGCTGGCCTCGTTTATCGCCATCGGCTTCTTCAGCCTGATGCCGGTGTGGGCGCTCGGGGTGCTGTGTCTGGTGATTTTCGGCTGGCTGAGCGCCATCAGCTCGCTTTTGCAGTACACCCTGATCCAGACCCAGACGCCGGAAGGGATGCTCGGGCGCATTAACGGCCTGTGGACGGCGCAGAACGTCACGGGCGATGCGATTGGCGCGGCGATCCTCGGCGGGCTGGGGGCGATGATGACTCCGGTGGCCTCGGCGAGCTGCGGCGGGTTTGTACTGGCAATTATTGGCGTGATTTTGTTAGTGGCGCTGGTGGAATTGCGGCGGTTCAGGCAGGAGAGTGCTCCGGTGTGATTTGCCGGGTGGCGGCTGCGCCTTACCCGGCCTACATTTTGCACTCGTAGGCCCGGTAAGCGAAGCGCCACCGGGCGCAGCTGTTACCCAAAGATTGCTTCTAAACGCTGCAACACCAACACCGCGCTGTAATAATCCAGGCGGAACGTCTCCGTTCCCAATGCCCAGACCCGTTTGTTTTTCACCGACGGCAAATGCGCCAGCAGCGGGTTGGCGTAAATCGCATCCACGTCTTTCCGATCGCCGGCAAACACAAACAGCCCTTCGCCGTTCAGCCCCGTCGCCAGGTTTTCACCGCCCAGCTGGATGATGTCGTGGCGTTTGCCCTGGCTTTTTGAGGTGTGCAGTCCGGCGGGCAGCTCCGCAAGCGTAAAGCCCAGCTGGTGCAGCAGCTTGCCCTGAGCGGATTCCGCAGTCCACAGGTTGGCGCTGTGCGCGGCGGCGGTGTAGACGATGGCGTTCACCGGTTGCGGCGGCAATTTCATCTGCTGTTTCACCTGCGCGAGCTGTTTATCAAACGCGGCAATGCGCTCTGCGGCCTGTTTTTCCTGCCCGGTGAGGCTGCCCAGCTGCGTCAGCAGTTCCTGCCAGCTTTTGTCGTCGTAGTTGATGATAAGCGTTGGGGCGATGGCGGAGAGCTGATCGTACAGCGCCAGCGCGGAATCCCCGCCGGTAGCGCTGATCAAAATCAGATCCGGCATTTGCGCGGCAACCGCTTCGGCGCTCGGCTCGCCAATGTACAGCCGCGCAACCTTGCGCTGTTTCGCAATATCACCCCACTGACGCAAAAAGCCCTGCGCATCCGCCACGCGGTTGTTCGGCGTGGTCGCGCCGCTGGCAACGACCGGCGCGTCAATCGCCAGCAGGGAGCCGGTTAAGGTCACGCTGGTGGAGACAATGCGCGTCGGTTTGCTCTCAAGCGTGTGAACGCCACGGCTGTCGGTCACCTGACGCGGCCAGTCGGCGGCAACGGCTGAGGCAAGTCCTAAAACAAAAAGTCCAGATAAAAGCAGGGTATTACGGAATAGGGCAGGGAATTTCACAGCGCGACATCCTGTTTTTGTTGAAGATAATGCTTCTCATTTTCATGGTTGATGCGAAGGGATGCAAGCTTTTGTCGCATAAGTTATTTGTCCGACGGTTGACAGCGAAGCGATGTGGGATTAGGTTAGCCGACGAAAATATAAATGATAATCATTATTGCTTCTTTTATCATTTTGAGGAGGATGATATGGACACGTCCCTGGCTGAGGAAGTTCAGCACACCGCGACCACGCTGCAATCAGACAGCTTTTTCTTTATGTCGCCTTACCGCAGTTTTACTACCTCAGGCTGTTTTGCCCGCTTCTCTGAACCCGCCGTCGGCGGTGACGATCCGGCCGGGCAATTCCAGCAAAAATTAGCCCAGGCCTTCCGGAATGCGAAAGCTAACGGTATCGCTCATCCGGTGATGGTGGGGGCTATTCCGTTCGATACCCGCAAGCCATCTTCTCTGTTTATTCCGCAGCGCTGGCAGACCTTTTCCCGTCCGGCACGTCAGCAGTCCGCACGCTATTTTTCCGGCTCGCAGGCGCTGAAGGTGGAACAACGCACCGAGATCCCGCCGCAGCCCGTGTTTGAAGAGATGGTCGCTCGCGCCGCGTCGCTTACCGCCACGCCGCAGGTGAACAAGGTGGTGCTGTCGCGTCTGATTGATATCGCGACCGACAAACACATGGACAGCGGCGCGCTGATGGAGAGGCTGATCGCCCAGAACCCGGCGAGCTTTAACTTCCACGTGCCGCTGGAAGACGGCGGCGTGCTGCTCGGCGCCAGCCCCGAACTGCTGCTGCGTAAAGAGGGCGCGCACTTTAGCTCGCTGCCGCTGGCAGGCTCGGCGCGTCGTCAGCCGGACGACGTATTAGATCGCGAAGCGGGCAATAAGCTGCTGGCCTCCGAAAAGGACCGTCACGAGCACGATCTCGTAACCCAGGCGATGAAGGCCATTCTGGCACAGCGAAGCCACCACCTGAGCATGCCGTCTTCCCCGCAGCTCATCACCACGCCGACGCTGTGGCATCTGGCGACGCCGGTTGAAGGTGACGCGCGTGAAAACGAAAACGCCCTGACTCTGGCCTGCCTGCTGCACCCGACCCCGGCGCTGAGCGGCTTCCCGCATGAGGCGGCAAAAGAGCTGATCGCCGAGCTGGAGCCGTTCGACCGCGAGCTGTTCGGCGGCATCGTCGGCTGGTGCGACAGCGAAGGCAACGGCGAGTGGGTGGTGACCATCCGCTGCGCGCGTCTTCGCGAAAATAGCGTTCGCCTGTTTGCCGGCGCGGGCATTGTGCCTGCCTCTTCGCCGGTGGGCGAATGGCGCGAAACGGGCGTGAAGCTCTCCACCATGCTCAACGTGTTTGGCTTGCACTAAGGATCGCTCATGACCATTCCCTTTACCCGCTGGCCTGAGGAATTCGCCCGCCGCTACCGCGAAAAAGGCTACTGGCAGGATCTGCCGCTGACCCACATCCTGACGGATCGCGCTGAAAGCGATGCCGTGGCGATTGTCGACGGCGAGCGGCACATCACCTACCGCGCGTTTAATCAGGCGGTGAACAACCTGGCGTCCGCTCTTCAGGTGCGCGGGCTGCAGCGCGGCGAGACCGCGCTGGTGCAGCTCGGTAACGTGGCCGAGTTCTACGTCACTTTCTTTGCGCTGCTGCAAATTGGCGTCGCGCCGGTTAACGCGCTCTTTAGCCATCAGCGCAGCGAGCTGAACGCCTACGCGGAGCAGATCAAACCCGCCGTGCTGATTGGCGATCGCGACCACGCGCTGTTTGCGGGCGATGATTTCCTCAACGCCTTTGTGGATGCGCATCGCTCGGTACGCCTTGTACTGCTGCGCGGCGATAAGGACGAACACGCCCTGGAAGCGGCGATTGCGCGTCCGGCGGATAACTTCATTCCGAACCCGACGCCCGCTGACGAAGTGGCGTTTTTCCAGCTTTCCGGCGGCAGCACCGGCACGCCGAAGCTCATCCCGCGCACGCACAACGACTACGACTACAGCATCCGCCGCAGCAACGAGATCTGCGGAATCAATACACACACCCGTTATCTGAACGCGCTGCCCGCGGCGCATAACTACGCCATGAGCTCGCCGGGATCGTTAGGCGTCTTCACCGCCGGCGGCTGCGTGGTGCTGGCGAACGATCCGAGCGCCACGCTCTGCTTCCCGCTGATTGAACGGCATCAGATTAACGTCACCTCGCTGGTTCCTCCGGCGGTAAGCCTCTGGCTGCAGGCGATTGCCGACGGCGCGGGCAACGCGCAGCTCAAATCCCTCAGGCTGCTGCAGGTGGGTGGCGCACGCCTCTCCGCCACGCTCGCGGCGCGCATTCCGGCGGAAATCGGCTGCCAGCTTCAGCAGGTGTTCGGCATGGCGGAAGGGCTGGTGAACTACACCGCGCTCGACGACTTGCCGGAGCGCATCATCAACACCCAGGGTCGCCCGATGTGTCCGGACGACGAAGTGTGGGTGGCGGACGAACACGGCAACCCGCTGCCGCGCGGTGAGGTCGGGCGTCTGATGACGCGCGGGCCGTACACCTTCCGCGGCTATTTCAACAGCCCGGAACACAACGCCAGCGCCTTTGACGCCGACGGCTTTTACTGCTCTGGCGATCTGATCGCCATCGACGAGCAGGGCTACATCACCGTGCAGGGGCGCGAGAAGGATCAGATCAACCGCGGCGGCGAGAAGATCGCCGCCGAAGAGATTGAAAACCTGCTGCTGCGCCACGAGGCGGTGATCCACGCCGCGCTGGTGAGCATGGAGGACAGCCTGCTGGGCGAAAAAAGCTGTGCGTATCTGGTGGTGAAACAGCCCCTGCGCGCGGTCGAGGTGCGCCGCTTCCTGCGCGAGCAGGGCGTTGCCGAATTCAAGCTGCCGGACCGCGTGGAGAGCGTGGATGCGCTCCCGCTGACGCCGGTCGGCAAAGTCGATAAGAAACAGTTGCGCCTGTGGCTTGCTGAACGCGCCCGGGGCTGAGGAACAGAGTATGGCCATTCCAAAATTAACCGCTTACGCGCTGCCGACCGCCGCAGAGTTGCCGACCAGTAAAGTAAACTGGGCGTTTGAGCCTGAACGTGCCGCGCTGTTGATCCACGATATGCAGGAGTATTTCCTGAACTTCTGGGGCGAAAACAGCGCAATGATGCAGCAGGTGGTGGCGAATATCGCCAGACTGCGCGCTTACTGCAAAGCGCACAATATTCCCGTGTACTACACCGCTCAGCCGAAAGAGCAGAGCGACGAAGACCGCGCCCTGCTGAACGACATGTGGGGGCCGGGCCTGACCCGCTCGCCGGAGCAGCAGCGCATTGTCCGCGAACTGACCCCGGACGAAGCGGACACGGTGCTGGTGAAGTGGCGCTACAGCGCGTTTCACCGCTCGCCGCTGGAGCAGATGCTGAAAGAAACCGGACGCAACCAGCTGCTGATTACCGGCGTTTACGCCCACATCGGCTGTATGACCACCGCCACCGATGCCTTTATGCGCGACATCAAACCGTTCTTTATCGCCGACGCGCTGGCGGATTTCACCCGTGACGAGCACCTGATGTCGCTGAACTATGTGGCCGGACGCTCGGGCCGCGTGGTGATGACCGACGAGCTGCTGCCGTCCGTTCCGGCGACCAAAGCCGCGTTGCGTGAGCTGATCCTGCCGCTGCTGGACGAGTCCGACGAGCCGATGGATGACGAAAACCTGATCGACTACGGCCTGGACTCGGTGCGCATGATGGCGCTGGCCGCCCGCTGGCGCAAAGTGCACGGCGATATTGACTTCGTGATGCTGGCCAAAAATCCAACCATCGACGCCTGGTGGGCGCTGCTGTCCCGCGAGGTGAAGTGATGGGGCTGGATTTCACCGGTAAAACCGTCTGGGTGACGGGCGCGGGTAAGGGGATTGGCTACGCGACGGCGCTGGCGTTTGTGGAGGCGGGCGCACGGGTGACCGGCTTCGATCTGGCTTTTCCGCTGGGGGATTATCCGTTCGCCACTGAAACCCTGGACGTGGCGGATGCCGCGCAGGTGCATGAAGTGTGCGGGCGGGCGCTGGCGTCGCTTGAACGGCTGGACGTGCTGGTCAACGCGGCGGGCATTCTGCGCATGGGGGCGACGGACCAGCTTTCGCAGGAGGACTGGCAGCAGACCTTCGCGGTCAACGTCGGCGGCGCGTTCAACCTGTTCCAGCAGACGATGGGCCAGTTCCGCCGTCAGCAGGGCGGGGCGATAGTCACCGTGGCGTCCGACGCGGCGCACGCGCCGCGCATCGGCATGAGCGCCTACGGCGCGTCGAAGGCGGCGCTGAAAAGCCTGGCCCTGACCGTCGGGCTGGAGCTGGCGGGCAGCGGCGTGCGCTGTAACCTGGTGTCGCCGGGCTCAACGGACACCGATATGCAGCGCACCCTGTGGAAAAGCGACGACGCGGAGCAGCAGCGTATTCGCGGCTTTGGCGAGCAGTTCAAGCTCGGCATTCCGCTGGGCAAAATCGCTCGTCCGCAGGAGATTGCCAGCACGGTGCTGTTCCTTGCTTCCGATGCCGCCAGCCATATCACCCTGCAGGATATCGTGGTGGACGGCGGCTCCACGCTGGGGGCGTAAGATGATCTGGAAACGTCATTTACCGCTCGAGGAGCTGAACGCGACCAGCCTGAACACCCTGGTGGCGCATCTCGGTATCGTCTATACCCGCCTCGGCGACGACACGCTGGAAGCGGAGATGCCGGTGGATGCGCGTACCCATCAGCCGTTTGGCCTGCTGCACGGCGGCGCGTCGGCGGCGCTGGCGGAAACGCTGGGGTCGATGGCCGGTTTTCTGATGACCCGCGACGGGCAGAGCGTGGTGGGGACGGAGCTTAACGCCACGCACCATCGTGCGGTCTCTCACGGCAAAGTGCGCGGGGTATGCCAGCCGTTGCATCTGGGGCGTTCGAGTCAGAGCTGGGAGATTGTGGTATTCGACGAGCAGGGGCGGCGGTGCTGCACCTGTCGGTTGAGTACGATGGTGTTGGGCTAAGCCAGGCAGATCAAAGTGATCGGCTTAACACTGTGGTGTAAATCTCTGGTTTGACCACGCATTATTGCGTTTCAAAGTTGTTAAATTTTTCCGGTTGTTCTAGAAACAAAATGTAACATCTCACTGTTTCACAACAACGGACAACAACTATGAACAACTCAGGGAAATACCTTATATGGGCAGGGCTCTCCGTTGTGGGAGCCTTTGCCCTGGGCTACATCGCCCTCAACCGGGGGGAGCAGATCAATGCGCTCTGGATCGTTGTCGCCTCCGTCTGCATTTATCTGATCGCGTACCGTTTTTATGGCCGCTATATCGCAAAGAACGTTCTGGGCGTTGACGCGACGCGCATGACGCCTGCCGTCCGCCATAACGACGGGCTGGACTACGTGCCGACCGACAAAAAAGTGCTGTTCGGTCACCATTTTGCGGCGATTGCCGGAGCGGGCCCGCTGGTGGGGCCGGTGCTGGCGGCGCAGATGGGTTACCTGCCGGGGATGATCTGGATCCTCGCGGGCGTGGTGCTGGCGGGCGCGGTGCAGGACTTTATGGTGCTGTTCGTCTCGACCCGCCGCGACGGGCGTTCGCTGGGTGAGCTGGTGAAAGAGGAGATGGGGGCAACCGCCGGGGTAATTGCGCTGGTGGCGACCTTTATGATCATGGTGATCATCCTCGCGGTGCTGGCGATGATCGTGGTGAAAGCGTTGACCCACAGCCCGTGGGGGACCTATACCGTTGCCTTCACCATTCCGCTGGCGCTGTTTATGGGGATTTATATTCGCTACCTGCGCCCGGGCCGCATTGGTGAGGTGTCGGTAATTGGCCTGGTATTCCTGGTGTTCGCCATTATCTCCGGCGGCTGGGTGGCGGAAAGCCCGACCTGGGCGCCGTTCTTCGACTTTACCGGCGTCCAGCTGACCTGGATGCTGGTGGGCTACGGCTTTGTGGCGGCGGTGCTGCCGGTATGGCTGCTGCTGGCTCCGCGTGACTATCTCTCTACGTTCCTGAAAATCGGCACCATCGTCGGGCTGGCGATCGGCATTCTGATTATGCGTCCGACCCTGACCATGCCTGCGTTAACCAAATTCATCGACGGTACCGGCCCGGTCTGGACCGGTAACCTGTTCCCGTTCCTGTTTATCACCATCGCCTGCGGCGCGGTGTCGGGCTTCCACGCGCTGATCGCATCCGGAACCACGCCGAAGATGCTGGCGAATGAAAATCAGGCCTGCCTGATCGGCTACGGCGGCATGCTGATGGAATCCTTTGTCGCCATCATGGCGCTGGTCTCTGCCTGTATCATCGACCCGGGCGTGTATTTCGCGATGAACAGCCCGATGGCGGTACTGGCACCGGCTGGCACCGTTGACGTGGTGGCGTCCGCCGCGCAGGTGGTGAGCGGCTGGGGCTTTGCGATTACCCCTGATACGTTGACGAGCATCGCCAGTGAAGTGGGCGAGCAGTCGATTATCTCCCGTGCGGGCGGAGCGCCGACGCTGGCGGTCGGCATGGCGTATATTCTTCACGGCGCGCTGGGCGGGCTGATGGACGTGTCGTTCTGGTATCACTTCGCCATCCTGTTCGAGGCGCTGTTTATCCTGACGGCGGTGGATGCAGGAACCCGTGCGGCGCGCTTTATGCTGCAGGACCTGCTGGGGGTGATCTCCCCGAACCTGAAGCGTACCGATTCGCTCCCGGCTAACCTGCTGGCGACGGCGCTGTGCGTGCTGGCGTGGGGCTACTTCCTGCATCAGGGGGTAGTCGATCCGCTGGGCGGGATTAACACCCTGTGGCCGCTGTTTGGTATCGCCAACCAGATGCTGGCAGGCATGGCGCTGATGCTCTGCGCGGTGGTGCTGTTCAAGATGAAGCGCCAGCGTTACGCGTGGGTGGCACTGGTGCCAACCGCGTGGCTGCTGATCTGTACCCTGACGGCGGGCTGGCAGAAAGCCTTCAGCCCGGACAACAAGGTGGGCTTCCTGGCGATCGCCAACAAGTTCCAGGCGATGATCGACAGCGGCAAGATCCCGGCGCAGTACACCGAGTCGCAGCTGTCCCAACTGGTGTTTAACAACCGTCTGGATGCCGGGCTGACCATCTTCTTTATGGTGGTGGTCGTGGTGCTGGCGTTGTATTCTCTCAAGACCGCGCTCGCGGCGTTGAAAAACGATCAGCCAACGGCGAAAGAAACACCGTACGAGCCGATGCCTGAAAACCTGGAAGAGATTGTGACCCAGGCGAAAGGGGCGCACTAACCTGTTTGCCGGGTGGCGGCTTCGCCTTACCCGGCCTACATTTCTTCTCCGCCCTCACCCTCCGGGAGAGGGCCGGAAACAAACGAGAAACTGATTATGTTCGACACTCTATCCAAAGCAGGTAAATACCTGGGCCAGGCCGCCAAAATGATGATTGGCGTGCCGGACTACGACAACTACGTCGAGCATATGCGCGTCAACCATCCGGACCAGACGCCCATGACCTACGAAGAATTTTTCCGCGACCGCCAGGACGCCCGCTACGGCGGCAAGGGCGGGGCGAAGTGCTGTTAACCCTCTTTCGGTAAATAGAGGCTGATCTGTTCCTGCCTGCAGCCGTAGATCGCTGCCAGCTTTTCACGGGTGCGCTTTTGCGGACGGGAGTCGAGCGCTTCCAGCTGCGACACGGCGGACTGGGTGATGCCGAGTTTTTCCGCCACCTCCTGCTGGGACATGCCGCGCAGGATACGCCACGCGGCCTGCAGGCTGACGTTCTCGTTATGCATGACGTCGCACACTTCACCAGGTAATCCTACGTCATCATAACAATCGTGTTCGACTTCAATATCCTCTAGATCATCATCGGTTTCGTCGTCGATTTCTGCCATCTGTAAGCACATACGAAAGTATTCATCATAGGGAATAACGACGTACTGCGCTTTTCCGTCATCGTCCTTAATTAGCTGAACAGCCATAGGGGGCTTTCTCCTCGTGAAGGTAGGTCGTTGATGTTCTGCGCTTGACGGCCAAAACATAACAATGGTTATCGGGATCGTCCCGAAGTGTAATCAGAATGCGGTAATCGCCAACGCGTAGCCGGAATTGATTTTCTGTTGCCGATATTTTTTTGATATCGGGCCGGGGAGCTGAGCGATCGTCCAGCTCAGCAAGTTTTGTTTTGATTCTTCGCTGATATCGGCCATCGATTTTGAAAAACTCTTTCTTTGCATTCTTTGACCAGACAATCTTCATCCGTACCTCCACTGTACGCCCACACAAAGTATAAGGAAATAATAAGGCTATTAGATAAATTCCGAATTTCTAATGGGGTACTGTAGAGCGGGGAAATAACCGGAGAAAGCGGCAAAACGCGAACCGTCGAGGATGCTCGGAAACGCCTCTGCCGGGCGACAGAGGCTTGCAGGGAGATTGCGATCAGGCGTTCAAACCGCCGTCCACATCCAGGCCGGTGCCGGAGATCTGCCCGGCCGCCGGGCTGGCAAGAAACGTGACCGCCGCCGCGACGTCTTCCGGCTGACCGTAATGACCCAAAGCAATAAGCTGACGCTGAGAGTCAGCCTGTTCCCCGTCTTCCGGGTTCATATCGCTGTTGGTGGGGCCGGGGTGCACCAGGTTAACGGTAATGCCGCGCGGCCCTAAATCACGGGCCAGCCCGCGGGTGAGGGAGTTCAGCGCCGATTTGGTCATCGAGTAAACGGCAATGCCCGGCTGCGCCACGCGGTTTGCCAGACAGCTGCCGATGTTGATAATGCGCCCGCCGTCGGACATGTGCACCAGCGCTTCCTGAATGGCGATCACCACGCCGCGAATGTTGACGTTGATTAGGGCGTCAATGTCCGCCAGCGTCATAGACTCCAGCGGGCCGCCGCGCGCGATCCCGGCGTTGTTGACCAGAATGTCCAGCCCGCCAAGAGAACGCGCCGCATGGGTGACGGCATCCTGAATCGCCTGCGCGCTGGCGCTGTCGGCCTGCACGGCTTCGCTGTGTCGTCCCAGCGCCTTAATCTCATCGGCGACCGCCTGGGCTTTATCGGCAGATTTTTCATACGTAATAATCACATCCGCACCGGCGCGCGCCAGCGACAGGGCAATCGCACGACCCAACCCGCGGCTGGCACCGGTAACCAGCGCCTTTTTACCTGTTAAATCGATCTGCATGATGACCTCGTTACGAGAGTGGTAAGAATCATCATTAGGTATAGCCTGTCGGCGCGATCAACGGCTGAAGGATTCTACTTTCTCAAACGCGGCGCGCAGAACGTCAGGCGTTAACGTAACAGGTAAATAGTGAATCGACTCCACCGGGCGCAGGGTGTGGGCGATGACCCGATCCAGCTCGTCGCGGTTATTGATGTCGACGTCCAGCTCGCGAAGCGTGGTCGGCAGGTTAAAACGCTGGTAAGCCGTCACCAGCTGCGCCAGCACGTCGTCCTGGCCGAGCAGGGCGCTCTGCACCAGAATGCCGTAGGCCACCTTGGTGCCGTGCAGGTATTTCTCCGTCTGCGGCAGCACGGTTAAGCCGTTGTGTACCGCATGCGCCGCCGCCACGCGCGTATAGCGTTCGCCCAGGCCGCCGACCATCCCGCCGCCGGCGATGATTGCATCCACCACGTCCCGGAACGCCTGCGTCTGTTCGCCGCGCTGCTGGTCGGCCAGCGCCTCTTCGCTGCGCGCCAGCAGCACGTCGCGGATCGCCAGCGCGCCGTTAATGCCCAGCCGCACGGTCAGCGGCAGGTTCTCCGGCTCAGGTGCCAATACCACCGCTTCGTACCACTTCGCCAGCGTATCGCCGATGCCCGCCAGCAGATACTCCGCCGGAGCGTTAAGGACGATCTGCGGCTCCACCAGCACCAGGAAGTTGGCGTCGTCGAAGATCTCAAAATGCAGCGCCTGACCGGCATCGTTGTACCAGACGGAGAGCGGGGTCCACGCCGCGCAGGTGGCGGCAATGGTGGGGATGCCCACAAACGGCACCCCTAAGCGGCGCGCCACGGCCTTGACGGTATCCATCACCGCGCCGCCGCCGACGCCAATCACCACGCTGGCGTCGCTGCCGGATTCATTCACCAGATGGGTGACGTCGCGCTCGCTGCAGTGGCCTTTAAACAGCAGGCGTTTCGCTCCCGGCGCGTTAAAGCTCTCGGGCAGGAAAGGGCGCGCGCCTTCGATAGCGCGCTCGCCGTAAATCCACACCGCGCGGGAGAGCTGCTGCGGGGTAAAGAAGTTATCCAGCTGCGCAAGGCTTCCGGGATGAGAGAAGTAGTTCGCCGGGCCAGGCACGACGCGGATATCGGTGTTGCTCATGATGGTGTCCTTTTTGCGGAAGCGCTAACCCGATGTTATGTCTGGACATCCGGATGGCTAATAATATTTCGCTTTAACTTATGCCTTTTCCGTCGTTGTCAGTCAACCAGAGCTGTGAAAAATTCGATAAATCAGAAGAGTAATGAAGGATTTACGCGGATGGTTTCCAGTCGCCTTGAGATGCGCGGTATCAGCCTGGCCTTTTCCGGCTTTCAGGCGCTGTCGCGCGTGAATTTCACCTTAACCGGCGGATCCGTACACGCGCTGACCGGTGCCAACGGCGCGGGAAAATCGACCCTGATGGCGGTGCTGTGCGGGACGCACGACCACTATGAGGGCGAGATCAGCATCAACAACCAGCCGGTGAGCATCCGCGAACCGCTCGATGCCAAACGGCTGGGGATCCACCTTGTGCAGCAGGAAGTGGACGTAGCGCTGATCCCGGGGTTAAGCATTGCCGAAAACATCATGCTCGACCAGCTGGCGCTGCCGGGGCATCGCTTCAGCTGGCGCGCGATCCGCCAGCAGGCGAGACAGGCGCTGGCGCAGCTCGACGTGACGCTGGACGTTCGCCGTTCCATCGACGGCTGTTCGCTGGCCGAAAAGCAGCAGATTTTGCTGGCGCGGGCGCTGTCCCATCACTGCCGTTTTTTGATTCTTGATGAACCCACCGCGCCGCTGGACGCGCACGAGAGCGAGCGCCTGTTTGAGGTAGTGAGACGCTTAAAGCAGCAGGGCATCGGCGTGGTGTTTATCTCTCACCGCATTCACGAGCTGAAGGCCATCTGCGACACCCTGACGGTGCTGCGCGACGGCAAGCTGATCGAGTCCGGCCCGATGGCCGATCTTAGCGGCGAAGCGATCGTCGAGAAGATGCTCGGCCACGTGCTGAGCGATATCTATCCGCCCGCGCGGCCGCCGCACGGCGACGAAACGCTGTTACGCGTTGAGGGGCTTCACGACGACGCGCTGCTGAAAGATATCTCCCTGCACCTGCGCAAAGGCGAAATTCTCGGGATTGCCGGGCTGGCGGGGGCGGGGAAAACCGAACTCTGCAAGGCGCTGTTTGGCGCCAGCAAAAGCCGCGTGGCGCGCGGTGAGCTGAATCATCAATCCTGGCAGCCGCGCGACCCGGCCGACTCCGTGCTGCGCGGTCTGGCGCTGGTGCCGGAGGAGAGGCGGAAAGAGGGCATTTTTATCGACGAGCCGGTGAGCATGAACCTCGCCGTGTGCGCCGATAACAGCTTTTCGCGCTGGGGCCTGTTTGGCCATCGTCAGGCGTGGCGCTGGGCGGAAGAGGTCATCGCCCGCATCGGCGTGCGCGCGCGTGGGCCGGGGCAGGTGCTGCGCCGTCTTTCCGGCGGCAACCAGCAGAAGGTCGCCATCGGTAAATGGCTGCGCAATGACGCCAGCGTGCTGATATTCGACGAGCCGACCAAAGGCGTGGACGTGAAGGCCAAAACCGATCTGTTCCAGCTGATTGACGGCCTGGCGCGCGAGGGCAAAGGGGTGATTTACGCCTCGGGCGAGTTTTCCGAGCTGGTCGGGCTATGCGACCGCATCTGCGTGCTATGGGACGGGCGCATCGTGGCGGAAATCGCCGGGGCCGAGGCCCGCGAAGAGACACTACTTTATTATTCAACCGGAGGAACGGCGTCGTGAGCAAGGCCCTTTCAGTGAACGCGGCGGCGTCTGGCCGCCAGCAGATTTTCGATTTTCTCTACAGGTGGGGCATGCTGTTAACCGTCGTCGCGCTGGTGGCCGTCTTTGGCCTGGCGTCGGACAGCTTCCTCGATCCGAACAACATCATCAATATCCTGCGCTCGATTGCCATCGTGACGGTGATTGCCATTGGCGTGTCGATCTCGTTGACCATCGGCGGGTTCGATCTCTCCGTGGGATCCACCGCCTCGCTGGCGAACGCGCTGGTGATTTCGCTTTTCGTCTGGCACGGTTTTGGCACCACCGAGTCGATTTTGATCACCCTCGCGCTCTGCACGCTGGTGGGGCTGTTTAACGCCTTTCTGATCGTCATCCTGCGCATTCCGGACATGCTCGCGACGCTTGCCAGCCTGTTTGTGATCCAGGGCGTGGCGATGACCTACAGCTACGGCGGGTCGATTACCGAGAACATGGTGCTGCCGAGCGGCGACATGGCGGAAGGGATCATTCCGGCGGCGTTCAGCCTGCTGGGGCAGGTGCCGACCATCGTGATCGTCATGCTGGTGGTGACCGTGCTGGCGCAGCTGGGCCTGTCGCTCACTACGCATGGCCGACGCATGTACGCCATCGGCGGCAACCCCGAAGCGGCGCGCCTCTCCGGCATTCGCACCACGCGCTACAAGGTGGCGGCCTACGTGATTGCCTCGCTGCTGGCGGGTCTGGGCGGGATTTTGCTGGCTTCACGCATCGGCTCGTCGCAGGTGAATGCGGGCGGCGGATACCTGATGGATGCGGTGGCGGCGGCGTGGATTGGCTTCTCGCTGGCCGGATCCGGCAAGCCGAACGCGCTGGGAACCCTGGTTGGGGCGGTCATTCTCGGCGTGCTGTCGAACGGGCTGGTGATGCTCTCCGTGCCGTATTACGCCATGGACATTATAAAAGGGCTGGTGCTCGCGGTAGCGCTGGCGATTACCTACATACAAAAACGCTGACAACACAACGGGATAAAAAAATGAAAAAGATTGCACTCTCTTTGGTGGCACTTGGGTTGCTCACGGCTCTGCCAGGCTTCGCGGCCACGCCCGCGCCGCTTCCGGCAGCCATTGCGAACCATGACGGCCCGATCCGCATCGCGGTGATCCGTAACCTCGGCTCAGATGACAACACCACGCAGTTTATTGCTGGCGCAATTCAGGAAGGGAAAAAGCTCGGCTTTAAGGTCAGCACCTTTTTAAGCAACGGGGACGACGCCAAATTCCAGGACTTTGTGAACCAGGCCATCAGCCAGAAGTATGACGGGATTATTCTCTCTCAGGGGCGCGATCCGTACTCCACCGCGCTGGTGAAGAAAGCGGTGGATGCCGGGATCAAAGTCGCCGTCTTTGATACCGCCGTTAACGGTGAGATCCCGGGCGTGACCGTCACCCAGCAGGACGATGCCTCCCTGACGAACCTCTCCTTCGGCCAGCTGGCGAAAGATTTTAACGGCAAGGCCAATATCGTCAAGCTGTGGGTGGCGGGCTTCCCGCCGATGGAGCGTCGTCAGGCGGCCTATAAAGAGCTGCAAAAGCAGTATCCGGACATCAAAGAGCTGGAGTCTATCGGCGCCGTGTCCTCTGACGTGCAGGGCGATACCGCCAACAAGGTGGGGGCGATCCTGGCGAAATACCCGAAAGGCAAAATTGACGCCATCTGGGGAACCTGGGACGCCTTCAGTCAGGGCGCGTATAAGGCGCTGAAAGAGAACGGCCGCACCGAGATCAAGCTCTACAGCATCGACATCTCTAACCAGGATCTGCAGCTGATGCGCGAGCCGGGCAGCGCGTGGAAGGTGAGCGTGGCGGTGGATCCGAAGCTGATTGGCGCAACTAACGTGCGTCTGGTGGCGAACAAGATTGCCGGGGAAGCCACGCCTGCGACCTACGATTTCAAAGCGGCGGCCATTCCTCAGGCGCTGCTGACCGCCCAGCCGGGCCCGGTGAACGTGGCGTCGCTGGGGAAAATCATTCCGGGCTGGGGCCAGACGGAAGATTTTATCGCGCCGTGGTTTGCGACGCTGGAAGCGAAGAATAAATAAAACCAGGCCGGGTGGCGTCAGGTGCGGCCTGATGCCCTCATCCCGGCCCTCTCCCACAGGGAGAGGGGGAAAACCCAAAGGAGCTAACGGTGACGCAAGTACCCCTTCCAGAATACAGCCGCAATATGCGGCTGATTGGCCATAGCGATCAGGGCGGTCGCCCGGACGGCGTGCAGCTGATGGTCCATCGCGGTTTCGCCTATATCGGCCATATGGTGTCGCAGGGATTTTCGATTGTCGACGTGCGCGACCCGAAAAACCCGAAAGCGGCGGGCTACGTGCCCGCGCCGCCCGGCACCTGGAACGTGCATCTGCAGGCGCATGACGACCTGCTGCTGGTGATTAACGCCCGGGATCTGTTTGCCGATGCCCGCTTTGCCGACGAGAAGGTCTACTACACACGCCAGGTGGGGGAGACCGTCAGCGACGTGCAGGACAAAGGCTGGAGCGCCGGGCTGCGGGTGTTTGATATCTCCACGCCCGACAGGCCGCGCGAAATCGGCTTTCTGTCGCTGAGCGGCATCGGCATCCACCGCATCTGGTACGTCGGCGGCCGCTGGGCGTATGTGTCAGCGCTGATCGACGGCTTTACCGACTACATCTTCCTGACCATCGATCTGGCCGATCCGCGTAAGCCTGAAGTGGCGGGGCGCTGGTGGCTGCCGGGGATGAACCAGGCCGAAGGGGAGAAGCCGAACTGGCCGGAAGGGAAACGCTACGCGCTGCATCACGCGATTATCGCGGGCGATACCGCCTACGGCAGCTGGCGCGACGGCGGCCTGACGCTGCTGGACGTGAAGGACCGCACCCGGCCGAAGCTGATTAGCCACCGCAACTGGAGTCCGCCGTTTGGCGGCGGGACGCACACCGCGCTGCCGCTGCCGGACCGCGATTTGCTGGTGGTGCTGGACGAAGCGGTGCTGGATAACCAGGAGGACGGCGAAAAGCTGATCTGGCTGTTTGATATCCGCGAGCCGTCGAACCCGGTCAGCATCTCGACCTTCCCGCAGCCGGATGAAACCGACTACGTGGCGAAAGGGGCGCATTTTGGCCCGCATAACCTGCACGAGAACCGGCCGGGGAGCTTTGTCAGCTCGACGCTGATTTTTGCGACCTATCAGAACGCGGGGGTGCGGGCGTATGACATTTCCAATCCGTATCGACCGGTGGAAACCGGTGCGCTGGTGCCCGCCGCGCCGGAGAGAATGATGGACACGCGGCCAAATCGCCCGCAGGTGATCCAGTCGTGCGACGTGTTTGTGGATGCGCAGGGGATAATTTACAGCACGGATTATAACGGCGGGCTGTCGGTGATTGAGTATCTGGGATGAGTGCGGTTTGATGCCCTCACCCCGGCCCTCTCCCACAGGGAGAGGGAGAAAACCAAATGTAATCAGCTGTACTGCCGCACCCGTGCCACCAGATCTTCGGCGCTGTCGATGCGGTCGGCAATGACAATCAGCGCTTTACCGAGCGTTATCGCGTGGCGCAGGCACTCGTGGCGCATCGCCTCGTCCTGGATGGTGTCGATATCCGCGACGTGGGAAAGCCCGACGCTGCGGCGAATGAGCTCGGTGCCGCAGAAGCCGATGGCGTCATGCCAGACCTTTTTCAGGAACGCGGAGGCATAGCCCGGCGCGCCGAGCGCGGCGTCGCGCGTTTTCTCGTTTGCCAGCGCCTGGAAGCGTTCCGCGAAGGTGTTCCACAGCTCCTGAATATCGGTCAGGCGCTGCTCGCGCGCGGCGGCGGCATCGCGAATGCCCAGATGCCCCGGCAGGCCGCAGAAGTTCAGCAGCAGGTTGCCGATGGCGGTACCGACGTCAAAGCCAATCGGGCCAAAGTAGCCGAACTCGGCGTCGATGGCCTTCAGGCTGCCGTCAGCCACAAAAATCGAGCCGCTGTGAATATCGCCGTGCAGGAGCGCTTCGGCGTGCGAGAAGAAGCGGTGCTTCAGGGAAGCTACGGCAATTTTAAGCTGAGCGTCGTCGCGCAGGGCCGCGACGTCATTTTCCAGCTCGGCCGGGTAGCTGTTGCGTTCGTGGATCTGGTACGGATCGTTGAAGAACAGATCTTCGGTGATCTCGCACATCTCCGGGTTGATGAATTTCGCCACCTGCGCTTTTTTCGCGTGCGGGTGCAGGTAGAAATCGCTGGTGTGGAACAGCGCGTGGGCGAGGTATTCGCCCAGCTGACGGGCCGCCTGCGGGTAGTAAATGTTTTTAATCAGCTCGCCGCGCCAGATGCGATGGCTGGAGAGGTCTTCCATCACCATCACCGCCAGCTCCGGGTCAAAGTGGTGGATTTTCACGGTGTGCTGCGGGCTGTGCTGGTAGTGCTCGACCAGCGTTTGCGCTTCAAGGCGGGCGCGGTCCAGCGTCAGCGGCCAGGATTCGCCGACGCAGCGCACGTAGGGCAGCGCCTGCTTAACGACGATTCGGCTCACGCCCGCGCCGTCGAAAATTTTGAATACCAGATTGAGGTTGCCGTCGCCTACTTCCTGCGCCTCTACCAGCGATGAAGGATCGTCAAGTCCGCCAAACTGCCTGGCATACTCCACGGCGTCCTGAGCGGTAAAGGTACGGTATTGCGACATGGCCTGCTCCTCACGAGTTTTCTAATTAAGACATGTAGACGTCTATACATCTGGATTTCATCCTGACACAATGTGCTACAACAACGCAACAGGGAATTAACGACATGCAGACATTACAGACGACCAGCCTGCGGGTGGCGGATAATCAGCTCTTTATTCTCGATCAGCAGGCGCTTCCGCAGGAGAAACGCTGGCTGGATGCCTCGACGGTAGAGGCGCTGGTCGGACATATCCACGCCCTGCGCGTGCGCGGCGCGCCGCTGATTGGTCTCTCTGCAAGCCTGCTGCTGGCGCTGCTGGCGGAAAACGGCAAAAGCCGCGACGAGCTGGCGGCGGCGCTGGAAACCCTGCGCGCATCCCGCCCGACGGCGGTGAACCTGATGAACAATCTCGACCGAATGAAGCTCGCCCTGTGGCAGGAAGATTTTGTACCGGCGCTGGTCGCCGAAGCGCTGCGCCTGATTGACGAAGACAAACGGCTTTGCGACGCGATTGCCAAAGCCGGCAGCGCGCTGGTGAAGCCCGGCAGCCGTCTGCTGACCCACTGCAACACCGGCGGGCTGGCAACGGCGGGTGTCGGCACCGCGCTGGGCGTGATTGCCCGCGCGCATCAGGAGGGTAACGTCAGCAGCGTCTGGGTGGATGAAACCCGTCCGCTGCTGCAGGGCGGCAGATTGACCGCGTGGGAGCTTGGCGAGCTGGGGGTGCCGTATCGGCTGATTACCGACTCCATGGCCGCCAGCCTGATGGCAAAAGGGGAAGTGGACGCCGTGTGGGTGGGCGCAGACCGCATTGCCGCCAACGGCGACGTGGCGAACAAGATCGGCACCTATTCCCTGGCGGTGCTGGCGAAGTTCCACGGCGTTCCGTTCTACGTGGCCGCCCCGCAAACGACCCTCGATCCGGACTGCCCGAACGGGGATGCGATCCCCATTGAGCAGCGCGCCGCCAGCGAGGTGACGGGCGTGGCCGGAAGCTTTGGCGCGGTGCAGTGGGCGCCGGAAAACGCGCAGGTCTATAACCCGGCGTTTGACGTCACACCTGCCTCGCTGATCAGCGGCTGGGTGCTGGATACGGGCGTAGTCACGCCGGAAGCGGTGGCAAACGGGAAATTCGCCTGAGTCCGGCTATCCTTTAAGGGATTCCCCTGAGAGGACAATATCGTGACGCTCGATCCTGAAACTGACTTAAAACTGGAGCGCGTGGTGGACGCACCGCGCGACCTGCTGTGGCTCTGCTGGACCACGCCGGAACACATCAAAAACTTCTTCATTCCTGCTCCCCATAAGGTGACCGAATGCGATCTCGATCTCCGCGTGGGCGGGCGGTTCAACACCGTGTTTGAGGTGGACGGGCAGCGGATGGATAACCGGGGCGTCTTTCTGGAAATCGATCCCGGTCAAAAGCTGGTCTTTACCGACGGCTATACCGAAGGCTGGAAACCGGCCGAGAAGCCGTTTATGACGGCGATCCTGCTTCTGGAAGATGTGGGCGAGGGCAAGACCCGCTACACGGCGATTGCTCGTCATCCGACGAAGGAAATCCGCGAGCAGCATGAGCAGATGGGCTTCCACGAAGGGTGGGGGATTGTGCTGGATCAGCTGGTGGGGTATGTGAAAGGACTGGAGCGTTGAAGCTCGAGCGGCCTGATGCCCTCACCCCGACCCTCTCCCACAGGGAGAGGGAGCAAACACTAAAAACGGCAGCTCTAGCTGCCGTTTTGCTTTTACCTATGCGAGGCGTGGATACGCATCCGCGATGGCATCGCCCGTAAACTGCGCCACCCAGCCTTCCGGGTTATCGAAAATACGAATCGCCGTAAAGTTCGGCTCGGAGCCCATATCAAACCAGTGCGGCGTGCCCGCGGGAACGGAAATCAGGTCGTTTTTTTCGCACAGCACCTGATATACCTCATCGCCAATGTGCAGGCAGAACAGTCCCGCGCCTTCCACGAAGAAGCGCACTTCGTCTTCGCCGTGGGTGTGTTCGTTCAGGAACTTCGCGCGCAGCGCCTCTTTCTGCGGGTTGTCGGCGCGCAGGCTGATCACGTCCCAGCTCTGATAGCCTTTCTCCGCCACCAGCTTGTCGATCGCATGCTGATACGCCTCGATCACGGCTTCGGGCGCGGGATCGTGTCCTAAATCGCGATCCGCCGCCCAGCGTTCAAACCGCACGCCTTTGGCATTGAGCTGCTGGGCGATCTCGGCGACGTCGGTGCTGTGCCACTGGTGTTGACTGGCGTCTTTATCGGAATAAATGGTCAATGCGCTCATGAAGGGATCTGCTCCGGATTAATCTCGTCAAACTGGTGGACCTGATGGTGATGGCTTGCGCCGTCATCATCACCGCGAATCAGCTGCAGTGTGCGAAAACCTGCCTGTTCAGCCGCGTCCAGCTCCTGATGAATATCGGACAGGAACAGGATCTGCGACGGGGCGATGCCCGTTTGTGCCGCAATGTTCTGATAGGACTGCACCTCGCGCTTGGCGCCGATGTGGGTATCAAAATAGCCGCTGAACAGATGAGTAATATCACCTTCGTCGCTGTAGCCAAATAACAGTTTCTGCGCGGCGACGGAGCCAGAGGAATAAACATAGAGATCAATCCCTTGCGCTTTCCACTTTTCCAGCGCAGGCAGTACGTCCGGGTAGAGGTGGCCGGTAAAGTCGCCGTTCACGTAGCCGTCATGCCAGATGATCCCCTGCAGGGCTTTGAGCGCCGTGGATTTGCGGTCCTCATCCATAAAGGCAAACAGGGCGTCGATAAGCTCGCTGACGCTGGCGTGCGGGTTACCGATTTCATCACGAAGGTTGTCCAGAATGGATTTGACCGGCTCGGCGTACTGCTGCGCGGTCACGAAGGCCGCCAGCCGCTCACGCGCGTAGGGGAACAAAACGTCATGGACAAAACGGATATCGCTGGTGGTCCCTTCAATATCCGTCACAATCGCGCGAATCATACTCTCTCCAGTTGTCGTAAACGCATTTCGCATTCAAATAAGAATTCTAGTCCTTCCAGATGACGGCGGGCCTCGGCCACGTCGCGTCCCCAGCAGGTTAAGCCATGACCGCGCAGAAGAAAACCATAATTAAGCGGGCGTTCCTGTGCGTAATGGGCGATTCGGGAGGCGAGGGCGTCAATATCCTGGTCGTTATCGAAGACCGGGATAGCCACCGTATCCAGATGCGTGGTCTGCCCGGTGAGGGATTTTTGCATCTCAAAGCCGCTGATGTTGAGCTCGGCTTCTTTGACCAGACGCGACAGCACCGTGGCGTTGACGGTATGAACGTGCAGGACGGCGTTGGCTTCCGGGAACAGGCGATAAATCAGCGTGTGAAGACCGGTTTCCGCCGACGGCCTGCGGCCAGACGGCGCGCGGTTGGTGGCGATTTCAACCTGCAGAAAATCCGCCGTTGTCAGGCTGCCTTTGTCTTTGCCGGATTCGCTGAGCCAGCAGAGGCGCTCGTCCTGACGCACCGACATGTTGCCGCCGGTGGCGGGTGCCCAGCCTTTGGCGCCAATCCAGCGGCAGGCGTCGACAAGATGTGTGAGTTGCAGGTTGTCTGTCATTTCCTTTTACCCTCGCGGCCAGGAATATTCATATGGTTTAGACGTCTAAGCGTCTTGATTGCCAAAGACTAACATCGTGTTATAGTGGCAGCAACATAAGTATTACAAGCAGGCACGACACAATGAGCAATAACGCATTGATTCCTCAGAGTAAACTTCCCAATCTCGGTACTACCATCTTTACGCAGATGAGCGCTCTGGCGCAGCAGCACAACGCCATTAACCTTTCTCAGGGATTCCCGGATTTCGACGGCCCGACCTATCTGCAGGAGCGCCTGGCGTACCACGTGGCGCAGGGGGCGAATCAGTATGCGCCGATGACGGGCGTGCAGGCGCTGCGGGAAGCCATTGCGGATAAAACGGCGGAGCTGTACGGCCATAAGCCCGATGCGAACAGCGATATTACGGTGACGGCAGGGGCGACCGAAGCGCTCTATGCGGCCATCACCGCGCTGGTGCGTACGGGCGATGAAGTTATCTGCTTTGATCCGAGCTACGACAGCTATGCGCCTGCGGTTGAACTCTCCGGCGGCGTGGTGAAACGCGTGGCGCTCCAGCCGCCGCATTTTCGCCCTGACTGGCAGGCGTTTGCTGCGCTGCTGAGCGACAAAACCCGCCTGGTGATCCTGAATACCCCGCACAACCCGTCGGCGACGGTGTGGCAAAAGGCCGATTTCGCCGCGCTGTGGCAGGCGATTGCGGAACGTGAAATTTACGTGCTGAGCGATGAAGTCTACGAGCACATCTGCTTTGCAGAAGAAGGACACGCCAGCGTGCTGGCCCATCCGCAGCTTCGCGAGCGTGCTATCGCCGTCTCGTCATTCGGTAAGACTTACCATATGACCGGCTGGAAAGTGGGCTACTGCGTCGCACCGGCGGCTATTAGCGCCGAGCTGCGCAAGGTGCACCAGTACCTGACCTTTGCCGTGAACACGCCGGCTCAGCTGGCGCTGGCGGATATGCTGCGCGCCGAGCCGGAGCACTATCGCGAGCTGCCGCATTTCTATCGTGAACGTCGGGATCTGTTTGTGACGGCGCTCAGCAAAAGCCGTCTGGAGATTTTGCCCTCAGAAGGGACCTATTTCCTGCTCGCCGACTACAGCGCGATATCGGATCTGGACGACGTGAGTTTCTGCCAGTGGCTGACGAAAGAGGTGGGCGTAGCCGCCATTCCGCTGTCGGTATTCTGCGCCGATCCCTTCCCGCATAAGCTGATTCGTCTTTGCTTTGCGAAGCAGGAATCGACGCTGCTGGCGGCGGCAGAGCGCCTGAACACGCTCTGATTATTTCACCGTCCAGGCTTCTGAGTAACGACGGTCTGCAAACAGCTCCAGCAGACCGTTGATTTGCTTGAGGCGCAAGACTTCATCGCCGTCCATTCCCAGCTCCTTGCTTATTCTCTCGTCATTCCAGCCAAGCTGCACCAGCTCGCGAACGATCTCCGACATAGCGTTAATCTGGTGTCGACCCCGCGCCCGGTTGTGACGAATAGTGGCAGCCATACGGTCATGTTTATCCTGTCGGTCCTGGCGCAGGAAGGTCACAGGGAGATAACCCTTGAGCTGGTGCTTCAGTGCCGCCCGATTTGTACCGATTTCATGGCGATGAAAACCATCCACAATTTCGTAGTGTTGCGGTTCACTTTCTGTCACAACGATAGGTTGGGTGAATCCATCGAGTTCCAGCGACTTACTGAGCAGCCTTTTTTCTGGCGGGGCAACATTATTGGGGTTGTAGTCGTTAGCGGTAATAGCGTCCTGTCTGATCCAGAGGACGCAGTCTATCGGTTGTGCACGAAACGGACTGTGTTTATGGATCGCTTCACGAAAGGCATTTATGGCGTTAATGCGTTCCTCTTCGGGAAGTGACTGAAGGTACGTTTCCATCTCGTTGATTAGTTTTTGTCGCATAATATGCCCCACTCCTTGCGTTTCGCCTTCACTCTGTCGCTGTAGCGCTGATAATGTTTGGGTTTATTTGGGCTGAACGATAGCGCCCTGCACCAGTAGTCGTTATTCAGGAGAACCTTACAAATACGGCGCCATGAGGGAACATCTTTGGCACCGATATCACCGTCCTGCGTATCGGGAATCTCCTCTGTGCCTCTCTTCTGATACCAGTGCAGATAAATGGCGATTTTATTGCGGTAATGCTCAGCCGTATTTTGCGGCATGCTGTCGAGGAGCAGCATGGCATATTCGCGCCAGCACAGGTGTTCGGGTTTCAGAATTTTTCGGTGACCATAAAAATGGTTATCGTGTCCGGCGTACATCCCCCCGCTGCGCGCACCGCTCACGCGCTCACACATGGCCGCCCAGCGATCGGGCTCAACAACGTGGTAGAGCCATAATCCCTGGCGCTGTTCCGGACCAAAGGGTTCACAAATCCGCATGTAGCGTAGCGGCACGCCGGCCTGAAACATCAGGTCATAGAGTGGGTTATAGCAACACCCTGATTTGGCGAACCAGGTCCATATATCGGCGGTTTTCCAGTCGTAGAGAGGGTAGATATACCAGGCATGTCCTCCCGGTGCGACGGTTGTCCAGGGTTTATCGTCGGCAAACCGCTGTTTACGCGCCGACGCGACAGCCAGAAAACGGTTGTATGACTCATCGGCGCGGATGCCAATCAGTACCGCCGCCGGGCGATTGCAAGAGAACCAGTCTGAGAAACCGCGGACAAAGGTTTCAAACGTCATGCCTGGCTGGTAGAAGGGAAAAAAAGTGGGATCGGTTATCGCATCGTCAGGAGGCTGGCGGACCCATTGTGTGCCGGGTTCCCAGCATTGCCATTCCGGCTGGAATTGCGACAGTGAATTTTGCGTTGTCAGGGGGAGCGCGACCCACCAGAAATGGTCGATAACATCGCTGTACAACTCGCGCATATGTTCCACATGGATAATGGTATGGGAAAACTGCGCTTCCCAGTCGATAAAGAGCACATCTATTTTGATGTTCATCAGTCGCGCCTGCTGGGCAACCAGATGCAGCATGACGGTGGAGTCTTTACCTCCTGAAAAAGAAACACAGATTCTGGGTAAGTTTTCGAGCGTCCATTTTATTCGCTCCCGAGCAGCGGTAAGAACATCCTGATTTAAAGGGTATTTATAAATTGACATGCTTATTCTCATCCTGAGGAATAAATACCTGACTGTAGCGTTAATACTAATAAGAGGATTATATCAGTCAATAATTAATTGGATATGTAACGGTTATGCCGCGTAATTCTATAACGGTGGTGTATGTTTTAACGGTGTGGTTCCCATTTTGTGCGAGAACCACAGCAATATCTCACGGTAAGGATATTTCTTCAATAAAACTCGCGAATGCCGAGCTATTGAGTGCGGAACGATTGTACATCATGTAAATATCAATGCCGGGGAATTGAATGTCAGTTTCCACTTTTCGCAGGTTGAGGGCTGGCCCATATTGTTCGAAGGCCGGTGCGGGCACTAATCCTATGAGGTCGGACGAACCTATCACCGACAGAAGGGATATAAAAGAGTCGCTACGATAGACGATATTTCTTTCGGTTAACAGGTTTTCGGCCTTTTCCTGATAGTCTTTGAAGCTGTTTTCATCGTTCAGGTAGGCGGTGAAGTTTTCATTCAGAATTTCTTCACGGGTGGGATTTTCACTGAGACGGGGATGGCCCTCCCGACAAACGAGGACGAAAGGAAGTTTATGGTAGAGGCTACAGGCGACAGAATGATTGTTAGAAGAAGAAAACGAAAATATCAGGTCGGCTCTTCTGTAGGCTAAGAGATCTTCTGCTGAATCAGACGAAAGAAAAACATCATGTAATTCAATTGAATAGTTATGGTTTTCCATCAGCAGTTTTATAGGGTCAAGCGTTGCTTTCGTACTCATAAAATGCGGGCAATAAATGACAAAGTTCTTCTTCAATCCGCTGCTGTGCATGATATTGATAGTCTGCTCCAGCTGGTTCAGGTTCTGTTCCAGATGATGATGCAGATTGACGCCGACGGTCGTGGGCGTGATCCCTTTACCGGAACGGATAAACAGAGGATCGTTGAGTTGTCCTCTCAGACGCTGCAGTGACTGGCTCACGGCAGAGGGTGTGATATACAGCGTCTCGGCGGCTTTACTGATACTAAGGTGCTGGTAAATGCACTCGAAAATGACTAACAGATTAAGATCGAATTTTTTAAGGTCATACAGGTTTGCCATGTTTCGTCCTGAAGGTACTGCGTTTGCTGTGGTTATCATATAACTGATAACAATAGTTTAAGGCTAACCATTTATAACTCTTTCGGTTAGCTCTCTTAGTTTTAAATTAAATCATCTTAATATATCACGGTGGCAGATTATTGAAATAGCGCTTCAAAAGCGATTAAGACAATTTTATCTTAAGAAAGGGAACAATGATTTTAAATAACAACTGTCATTTATATATTGCGATAGTTTTATAATAAAAATAAATTTATAACGCACCGTAATGATGTTCGGCACAACCTATCACAGCCATAGGCAGGAATGCCTCTCTTATGGATTGCTCAATCCCTGTGCGGGTGGTGTAATCAAACGGCTGTTACCGCCTTGATATAAAGGGTTGTAGAGCGCAACGCAACGCCAGTCTCGGCTGGCACTGAATGTACCTGCGGGGAATTCAGGTATCAGGGCCGCCCGTTGAGGCGGCCTTTTTACTTTCAGGCTTTCCTGTAAAAGGTTCACCTTGTTGTCTTGTCGACGTTGTAAGGTTTGGCTGATTGATTTGATAAAGCATACGCATTAGCCCCGATGAATAAAGTTGGTTACCTTACATCTCAACGAAAACACGGAGGAAGTACAGATGTCTTTGATTAACACCAAAATTAAACCTTTCAAAAACCAGGCGTTCAAAAACGGTGAGTTCATCGAAGTTACCGAGAAAGATACCGAAGGCCGCTGGAGCGTCTTCTTCTTCTATCCGGCTGACTTTACCTTCGTTTGCCCGACTGAACTGGGTGACGTTGCAGACCATTACGATGAACTGCAGAAGCTGGGCGTAGACGTTTACTCCGTCTCTACCGATACCCACTTCACCCACAAAGCATGGCACAGCAGCTCCGAAACCATCGCGAAAATCAAATACGCGATGATCGGCGACCCGACTGGCGCCCTGACCCGTAACTTCGACAACATGCGTGAAGATGAAGGCCTGGCTGACCGCGCCACCTTCGTTGTTGACCCGCAGGGCATTATCCAGGCTATCGAAGTTACCGCTGAAGGTATCGGCCGTGATGCGTCTGACCTGCTGCGTAAAGTGAAAGCCGCTCAGTACGTGGCTTCTCACCCAGGCGAAGTGTGCCCGGCGAAATGGAAAGAAGGCGAAGCGACGCTGGCTCCATCCTTAGATCTGGTTGGTAAAATCTAAGTTTTGCCCATTCGGTAATTAATGGGCGCACCCGCGCCCATTTCATTCCAGCACCATGATGCAAGTTGCATTCAGGCCGCCCGTATAAGGCAGCTTGCATGATGACGTCTTAAGAGAGGGAAGAACAATGCTCGACACTAACATGAAAACCCAGCTCAAGGCCTACCTTGAGAAACTGACCAAACCCGTTGAGCTGATTGCCACGCTGGACGACAGCGCCAAATCGGCAGAGATCAAGGAACTGCTGGCGGAGATCGCCGAGCTGTCGCCGAAAGTGACCTTCAAAGAAGACAACGCGCTGCCGGTCCGTAAGCCCTCTTTCCTGATTACCAACCCAGGATCCGACCAGGGACCGCGCTTTGCCGGCTCGCCGCTGGGTCACGAATTTACCTCACTGGTGCTGGCGCTGCTGTGGACCGGTGGTCATCCGTCAAAAGAAGCGCAGGCGCTGCTGGAGCAGATCCGCGATATCGACGGTGATTTCGAATTTGAAACCTATTACTCGCTCTCCTGCCACAACTGCCCGGACGTGGTGCAGGCGCTGAACCTGATGTCGGTTCTGAACCCGCGCATCAAGCACACGGCGATTGACGGCGGTACCTTCCAGAATGAAATCACCGATCGTAACGTGATGGGCGTTCCGGCCGTCTACATGAACGGCAAAGAGTTCGGCCAGGGCCGCATGACGCTGACTGAAATCGTTGCCAAAGTGGATACCGGTGCTGAAAAACGTGCGGCGGAAGAGCTGAATAAACGCGATGCTTACGACGTGCTTATCGTCGGTTCCGGCCCTGCGGGCGCGGCGGCAGCGGTGTACTCTGCGCGTAAAGGTATTCGTACCGGCCTGATGGGCGAACGTTTTGGCGGCCAGGTGCTCGATACCGTGGACATCGAAAACTACATCTCCGTGCCGAAGACCGAAGGCCAGAAGCTGGCGGGGGCGCTGAAGGCGCACGTCAGCGACTACGACGTGGACGTGATTGACAGCCAGAGCGCCAGCAAGCTGGTTCCGGCAGCGGTCGAGGGTGGTTTACACCAGATTGAAACCGCGTCCGGCGCGGTGCTGAAAGCGCGCAGCATTATCATTGCCACCGGCGCGAAATGGCGCAACATGAACGTTCCGGGCGAAGATCAGTACCGTACCAAAGGCGTGACCTACTGTCCGCACTGCGACGGCCCGCTGTTTAAAGGTAAACGCGTGGCGGTGATCGGCGGCGGTAACTCCGGCGTGGAAGCGGCTATCGACCTGGCGGGGATTGTTGAGCACGTTACCCTTCTGGAGTTCGCTCCAGAGATGAAGGCCGACCAGGTTCTGCAGGATAAAGTTCGCAGCCTGAAAAACGTAGACATCGTACTGAACGCGCAGACCACGGAAGTGAAGGGCGACGGCAGCAAAGTGACCGGCCTGGAATACCGCGACCGCGTGAGCGGCGACGTGCACAGCGTTCAGCTGTCAGGGATCTTCGTGCAGATTGGTCTGCTGCCAAATACCACCTGGCTGCAAGGCTCGATTGAGCGCAACCGCATGGGCGAAATCATCATCGATGCGAAATGTGAAACCAGCGTGAAAGGCGTGTTTGCGGCGGGCGACTGCACCACCGTGCCGTACAAACAGATCATTATCGCCACGGGCGAAGGGGCGAAGGCGTCTCTGAGTTCCTTTGACTACCTGATTCGCACCAAAACCGCATAACAGAAGAAAGTAAGGCTACACCTGCAATAGCGAGAGGCCACCGAAAGGTGGCCTCTTTTTTTATCTTACGACCATCACCGGTATATGGGTGTGGCGGATCACGCTGGAGGCGTTAGAGCCCAGCAGATGCGTGGTAATGGAAGGGTTGCGCGAACCGATGACCACCACGTCTGCTTTCAGCTCGTTCGCCAGTTCGTTTACCGCATCGCGTACGCTGCCGAATCTGACGTGCGTTTTGATGCGCGAAGGGTCGATGCTGAAGTGGCTGACCATGGTTTGCAGTCGAGTTTCCGCTTCATGCTGCAAATGCTCCTCGAAGCGACGCACATCGGCGGCAAAGCGGTGCAGGCTCAGGCTGGCGGAACCCGGCAGTACGTGTAAAAGATGGATAACACCGTCCTGCTGCGCCAGGAACTCCGCATGGCGTACGGCCTTGTCGCTCAGCTCCATCTCAAAAACATCAACCGGCATAATGATTCTCTGATACATACCCGTTTCTCCTTGTTTATAAACGCTGAACTCATTCAACCATAAAATAGATATGGTTTCTGTAAGCGCCCCGTCAGTTTTCTTAAGTTGCCAGGATAAATCTCAAAAGGCCCGTATTCCGGGGCAGACCTTCAGGGGTAGCTACCCTTATACACTTACCTGGAACCTTTCGGAGGTCGCATGAAAGCACTTACGTATCACGGTCCGCACCATGTACGCGTCGAGAATGTCCCCGATCCCATTATCGAACAGCCCGACGATATCATTCTGCGCGTCACGGCCACGGCTATCTGCGGCTCCGATTTGCATCTCTATCGCGGAAAGATCCCGAAGGTGCAGCACGGCGACATTTTTGGCCATGAGTTTATGGGGGAAATCGTCGAGTGCGGCGCAGAGGTGAAGAATTTGCAAAAAGGCGATCGCGTGGTGATCCCCTTTGTCATTGCCTGTGGGGACTGTTTCTTCTGCCGTCTGCAGCAATACGCGGCCTGTGAGAATACCAATGCCGGGCAGGGCGCCGCGCTGAACAAAAAGCAAATCCCCGCGCCGGCCGCGCTGTTTGGCTACAGCCATCTCTACGGCGGCGTGCCGGGGGGACAGGCGGAATATGTCCGCGTGCCAAAAGGCAACGTCGGGCCGTTTAAGGTCCCGCAACTCCTCTCCGATGATAAGGCGCTGTTCCTTTCCGATATTTTGCCCACGGCCTGGCAGGCGGCAAAAAATGCGCAGATTGAAAAAGGCTCAAGCGTTGCGGTTTTCGGCGCCGGGCCGGTGGGGCTCCTGACCATTGCCTGCGCGCGGCTGTTAGGGGCCGAGCAGATCTTTGTTATCGATCACCACCCGTACCGTTTGCGATTTGCCGAGGCGCGTTACGGCGCAATCCCCATCAACTTTGATGATGATAACGACGCAGCGGAAAAAATCATCGAGCAGACCGCTGGCCAGCGCGGCGTTGATGCCGTGATTGATGCGGTAGGGTTCGAAGCGAAAGGCAGCACCACCGAAACGATCCTCAGCAATCTTAAAATTGAAGGCAGCAGCGGCAAAGCGCTGCGGCAGTGCATTGCTGCCGTTCGACGCGGTGGCGTAGTTAGCGTACCCGGCGTGTACGCCGGGTTTATTCATGGCTTCCTGTTTGGCGATGCCTTTGATAAGGGGCTGACGTTTAAGATGGGCCAGACGCACGTCCATGCCTGGCTGGGTGAGCTGCTGCCGCTGATCGAAAAAGGGCTGCTTACTCCGGAAGAGATCGTGACCCATTATCTCCCCCTTGCCGATGCGGAACGCGCCTATAAGGTATTCGAAAAACGGGAGGAGGAGTGCCGGAAGGTGATTCTGGTCCCTGGCGCAGAAACGCCTGAGGCCGCAGAGCAAAAAGTTAAGGGCCTGGTGAACGCTTTCCCGGGTGGGGTTGCATAAGTGCTCGCCTAGCTGTGGCGTTCAAGATAAAGCACGGCCATGACGATAATCGCCGCAATAATCAGAAAAATAAGTGTGATAACCAGTATCTCACTCATGACCGTCCCCACGGCACCAAAACAGATTAAGCGTGGATTAAGGGCTTTTTGCGCGATATAAGAAAATGGGGTGAATTTACGGAAAGAGGATGCGGCTGCATCCTCTGTGCAAAGCGGGTGGGCGCTTGTTCAGAAGTGGTTAACGCAGGTAATCGCCCGCGGCTTCTGGCTGGTAGAGCAGCGCCAGCACTTCAAGATGGGCAGAGGCGCCGCCCGGCAACTCCCAGTGGATGGTATCGCCCGTGCGCAGGCCCAGCAGTGCGGCACCCACAGGCGCAAGAACAGAAAGCTGTGTGCTGCTGTCGGTCATCTGAGCCGGGTAAACAAGCGTGCGGGTCAGCTCTTCACCGGTGGTCAGGTTGCGGAATTTTACCTGGCTGTTCATGGTGACCACGTCATGCGGCATCGTCTCAGGCGTGCACATCTGCGCCCGGTCGAGCTCCTCATTCAGGGCGTCGGCCACGGGAAGTGAGGCAAACTCCGCTTTTTCCAGCAGCCTGTCGATACGTTCTGCGTCGAGCTCGTTGATGATAATTGTAGGTCTGGACATTTTTACTCCATGTCGTTAATGCTGCGCGTAACGCAGAAACCAATCCAAAAGAAAACCCTCGCCGTCTGGCAGCGAGGGTTTAACTCTCCCGATGATACTGGCTGAGCGCGCAAGTTTGAAGTGATGAAGGTCACATTCATGGTCCATATGAATTTTCGCTGAAATTTATTCAGTCTTCATTCCGGGCGGAATACGTTACGCTGAGTGTCCTGAACCCGGGCGTTGCGCGAAGCGCAATTCGCGTCCGCCCACCAACGAGAGAGAACTATGTACTTCTACCAACCGTCTCAGGGGCACGGCCTGCCGCACGATCCGCTGAACGCCATTATTGGTCCACGTCCGATCGGCTGGATCTCCTCATGCGACAAGGCCGGTCAGCTCAACCTCGCACCGTATAGCTTCTTTAACTGCTTTAACTATCGCCCGCCGATCATCGGCTTTTCCAGCAACGGCTGGAAGGACAGCGTGCGTAATATTACCGAAACAAAGGAATTTGTCTGGAACCTGGCGACGCGCGATCTCGCGCAAGCGATGAACCAAACCTCTGCGATGCTTCCGCACGATCGGGATGAATTTAGCTTTGCCGGGTTAACGCCAGCGGCGAGCCAGCTGGTCAAAGCGCCCCGCGTCGCAGAAAGCCCTGTGAACTTTGAGTGCCGCCTGTCGCAGTGCATTCAGCTTACCTGTGCCGACGGCACACCGGTCGATACGTGGCTGGTGCTGGGGGAGGTGGTCGGTATCCATATTGCCGAAACGCTGCTGGAAGAGGGGATTTACCAGACGGCGAAAGCGCAGCCCATCCTGCGTGCGGGTGGGCCGACGGCGTATTATGGCATCAGTGACGAAAACCGGTTTGATATGGTGCGCCCGGGCGCGGATCAGTAGCCGGCTTTATCAATCACGAACTGTTTTCCGCAGTTACCCGGATGTGGCTGCGGGGCAAATGACGCCGCAGAAAGCGGGTTGTTAATGGTGTCCGCCTTCAGCGAAACCTGCATCTCGGTCAGATACGCCGGATTGCCGTTGCAGGTCAGCTTGATCGCTTTGATGTTTTCTTTGCCCCAGCTTTTGGCAACGGCACCGTCAAAGTCGCTGCGATTGACGGTTTTCCCGTAATTATCGGCGAGGAATTTACCGACCGCGCTGTTTTTAACTTCCTGATTCATCCGCACCATCGTGCCGAAATAGGCATCCGGATCGAAACCAAAGCAGACGCCATGTTTGGCATATTCATAACGTTCCAGGCAGGAATTACCGCCCGCGCCCGGCATCACGTCGTTGAGCTTTGCGGCTGCGGAAAGCGACAGTCCGGTTTCGGCGGCATCGCATTTGCGGCTAGCCTTTACTTCCGGCATGTTCGGAATGGGGCGCGTGGCGCAGCCAAAACGCATCCACCGACGTTCATCCACGCCGCGTGCGGCAATAGATTTCGGCAGGCCAGGCCATAGACCGTGAACGGTCAGAATATCGGCTTTATTATCGCGCTCTTTTTGCAGGCGACATTCGTCAGGTTCATTGCGGTTGCGTTCGACCATGCTCTGGCAAAAACCGGTTTGCCAGGACAGAGCCAGCACATAGCGATCGAAATCGCCATACTGTGTTGCCTTCAGCGGTTCCGCCTGTGCGGAGAAGAGACAGAGAGCAAGCGCGATTGCGCCAGACGGGATGACGATATCCTTCCTGAACATATGATTTCCTGATCGAATGAGCACGATTAATTTCTGGAAGTTATTAAAGCACAAAAAGCGCCTACAGGCGCTTTTTGGATATCCCTAATTTAGCTTAGGCCGCGCCGGGTACCAGCACTTCCGTGGCGATAATCACGATAATCAGACCAACTATAACGGGCACTGAGGTGCGTTTGACGACTTCGAATGGCGAGATTTTCGCCATCCCGGCAACGGCGACGACCACACCCGACACCGGCGAAATGGTACGGCCCAGGTTTGACGCCTGCAGCATGGGAATGGAAAGGTAGGCCGGGTTAATACCGGAGGAGTGAGCCAGTTTCGGGATCATCTCAACGAAAGCGTAGAAAGGCGCATTACCGGAACCGGTGGTCATCGCCGCCAGCATGGTGAGCACCACCAGAACCAGCATCAGGATAATACTGGCGGAGCCGAACGAGGTGGCGATAGAAATCAGGCTCTGGATAAAGCCGATCGTGCTCAGACCCTGGGCAAAAACGCCCGCTGCAACCAGCAGGATCACCACGCCAGCGAAGGCATCCGCCATACCGCGATACGCAACTTCCAGACCCGAGAAGACTTTTTGCGTGTTAAAACCGCGCACAAACTCCAGCACGGCGGCCAGCAGCATACAGATGACCAGAATGGTGATGATGTGCAGCTGTGGACCCCATTTTCCGTCAAAAATCAGCACTCCGACGATCGGGGTGAACGGCAGAATGGCATAGAACGCGGGAGCGGTCGTGGTGATTTCACTCACGTCCATCATTTCATGGCTGATGTTTTCTTTCTTATCGAGATAGCGCTGCCAGAAGAAATGCGCGATCCCCATGCCCACGATGGCAACAATTGAGATCGGTAACGTGGTTTTAAAGGCGAAGTCGATGAGTGACATCTCCGCCGCCTTTGCCGCCAGCACAACGTCGCCGGAGGTCGGGGAGAGAATAATCGCTGCCGGAGACGCGCAAATTGCCGCGGCCGCGCCACGGCTGATACCGACGTTCACCATGACCGGGAACAGCGTCGCCATGAGCAGTACGCCAAGCCCTGTAGCCGACGAAACGGCCAGTGACATGAGGCAGGCGAGGAAATAGGCTGCGACCATTAGCAGATACGGCGAGTTGATGTATTGCAGGGGTTTAGAGGCAAGCTTAACGACCATGTCGTTGGCGCCGATATGGGTCATATAGGCTGCAAAACCGCACAGCATCATGATCATCATACCCAGATCGCCGCCGCGGCTCATGAGCAATATTTTAATGTATTCAACAATATCTGTAGCCGTGTAACCGGTGCTGGTCGCGCTGGCAGGTAACACCTGGTGCCCCATTATTGCGCTGATAATCAGCAGCGTTAGACCGCCGACAAATAATACGCCCGTGGCCGAGTAGCCTTTAATGATGTAGCGTGCGACGCCGACAATGACGACGACTCCAATAAGGAGTTCGAATAACGTAAGCATGATTTCCCCTGTATCTCTGCTGCAATGGAGCACAAAAAATCAAAAAAAAGAAGGATGAAAATGTGCCGAATAATTGGCCTGTTCTTGCTGATTAAAATCAATAAACAGACGACTAAAGAACAGAACAACCGTCTTTTTGCCATGGCCCATACATTTATGTCATGAGGGCCTTGACCGTCAGAAATAGCGCAATATGTCCTAATAATGATAACAAATTGTTAATGTTTTGTGTGGTTTTACATGTCACTGATTCAGAACATTAAATGGGTAAAGTCACACCCCTTGTGGGTTTATTTTGAACGCATTGCCGCCTTTCCTTAAGAATATTCCCGAAAAGAAGCTGAATAATTAGGAATAACGCCGATGTCGTTAAGCTTTGATTCAACTACTTTATGGTAAACTTTGCCTCGAATACTAAGAATGGTAATTGCATTGTGATTGTACGTAATACATTTTTCTCTATTTTGTTGTTTATTTTTGGGCAGTTAACGTTTTGTTCTGTTGCACAGGCAGAAGGCAACGCGACGGATAAAGGCTGGTTCTCAACCTTTACGGATAATGTTTCCCAGACATGGACGGCACCTGAACATTATGATCTCTATGTCCCGGCAATAACGTGGCATGCGCGTTTTGCTTATGACAAAGAGAAAACCGATAAATACAACGAGCGTCCGTGGGGCGCGGGTTTTGGCCAGTCGCGCTGGGATGAAAAGGGAAACTGGCATGGCATCTATTTGATGGCCTTCAAAGACTCGTTTAATAAATGGGAGCCGATTGGGGGGTATGGTTGGGAAAAAACCTGGCGCCCGCTAGCGGACGAGAACTTCCACGTCGGTTTGGGCTATACCGCCGGGGTTACTGCACGTGACAACTGGAAATACATTCCAATCCCGGTACTGCTGCCTTTGGCCTCTATCGGCTATGGCCCCGCAACGTTCCAGATGACCTACATTCCGGGTACGTACAACAACGGTAACGTTTACTTCGCCTGGATGCGTTTTCAGTTTTAACTGACAAAACGTTACATGCTGGTGAAAAAACGCGCAGGCGTTGATTCATAAGCGATAAAAATCTGTCAGTGAAAATTAACGCGACTTTAGTCACTTTTTATCAAAGATCCGCTGGACAAAAGGTCCCACAATTGATGTACTGATAACCGACACAGCATTTGTGTCGTTTTTTAATGTAAAGGTAATTTTGATGTCTAAGATTAAAGGTAACGTTAAGTGGTTTAATGAGTCCAAAGGATTCGGTTTCATTACTCCTGAAGATGGCAGCAAAGACGTGTTCGTACACTTCTCTGCAATCCAGTCTAATGGTTTCAAAACTCTGGCTGAAGGTCAGCGTGTAGAGTTCGAAATCACTAACGGTGCCAAAGGCCCTTCTGCTGCTAACGTAATCGCTCTGTAATTCAGACGCGTCAGCAAGAATTTCAAAACCCGCTCACTGAGCGGGTTTTTTTCGTTTTGAATCAGCCAAGCAGATACATTTTCAGGAAGCTGGCAACGATCAGCACGCTCAACAACACCATTCCTGCGCTCATCAGACTCTGTTTCATTCTGTCACCCTCGTTCAGTATTACATTCAGAGTGACAGAGAAAAATTAAGCCAACATTAACGGTTCGGCTGTTAATGCGCGCTTGCGGAAGAAAATAGCCAAAATGCGATCCCCGTCATCGCAAAGGAGCCGAGCATATTGATCGCCACATTCATCAGCGCCCAGCCGATACGGCCTTCCTGAAAGAGAAAAACCGTCTCCGCAGAAAAGGTTGAGAAGGTGGTCAAACCGCCGCAGAATCCGGTGGTAATCAACACCTTCCACATTGGGTCGATGTGCGTCATTCGGTTAAACCAAGCCAGCCCCATACCAATGATAAAGGCACCAATCAGGTTTGCGGCAAGTGTCCCCATAGGAATCGCCTGATGCAGGGGGTTAAACCGCATACTCAGAAACCATCGCGCAACGCTACCCGTTCCCCCACCAATAAAAACGGCTAAAAGAAGTTGTAACACGCTAAATACCTGCTATTTGATGTGTAAGAGAAGCGAGTTTAACGCCGTTTATGATGAGGGGACAAATATGTATGTAGCGGTAGGGCAATTTGTGGTCACGCCTGACTGGCGTGAAAATGCGCTCACGTGCGTCGAACTGATGATGCAGGCCCGGCAGAAAGGCGCATCGCTGCTGGTTCTCCCCGAGGCGCTGCTGGCCAGGGATGATAACGATCCGGATTTATCCGTGAAGTCCGCGCAGCCGCTGGATGGCGAATTCTTACAGCAATTGCTCGGCCAAAGCGCAGGCAATACGATGACGACGATCTTAACGATCCATGTTCCCTCCACGCCGGGTCGCGCGGTGAATACGCTCGTGGCGATTCGTGACGGGGCCATCGTGGCACATTACGCCAAGCTTCACCTCTATGATGCGTTCAGCATCCAGGAGTCGCGACGCGTTGACCCCGGAGACAATATCCCTCCGCTGCTGGAGATTGACGGATTTAAGATCGGACTGATGACCTGCTATGACCTGCGTTTTCCCGAGCTGGCGCTCCATCTGGCGCTGCAGGGGGCTGACGTGCTGGTACTGCCTGCCGCGTGGGTCAAAGGGCCGTTAAAAGAGCATCACTGGGCAACGCTGCTTGCGGCACGCGCGCTGGATACAACCTGCTATGTCGTTGCCGCAGGGGAATGTGGCACGAAAAACATCGGGCAAAGCAGGGTGGTTGATCCGCTGGGGGTGACGATCGCCGCCGCCGCTGAAGCCCCGCATGTGCTGGTGGCGGAGATAAACTTAGAGAGAATTGCGCTTGCGCGTCAGCAATTACCCGTTCTTCGCAATCGTCGGTTTGCGCCACCGCAATTATTGTGATGTTTTTTTCAACAATGCTTGATTCACCTTGTTACAGATTGCTATTGTGTGCACGCGCAAAATGACCGTTAATACAGTCAGGTTTTGGCGCTGAATGCAGCCTGTTTTAAGTAAAGAAGGTATCTATGGGTGAGATTAGTATTACCAAACTGCTGGTGGTTGCCGCACTGGTCGTCCTGCTGTTTGGTACCAAGAAGTTACGCACGCTGGGTGGTGACCTGGGGGCTGCCATCAAAGGCTTTAAGAAAGCGATGAACGATGATGATGCAGCGGTGAAGAAAAGCGCCGAGGATAACGTCCCGGCAGACAAGCTTTCTCACAAAGAGTGACAGCAACGCCTGAGGGCTTGCGAAAAAAAACCGGCTCATGAGGCCGGTTTTTTTGTATTACTGTAAATGAATATTACAGCATTATTTAACTTCTTCGCCTTTAGCCTGCATATCGGCATGGTATGAGGAGCGAACGAATGGGCCGCAGGCAGCGTGGGTGAAGCCCATCGCCATCGCTTCGGCTTTCATTTCATCGAACTCGTCCGGGCTCACGTAGCGCTGCACCGGCAGGTGGTGACGGCTTGGCTGCAGATACTGTCCCAGGGTCAGCATGGTCACACCGTGGCGGCGAAGATCGCGCATCACCTCGATGATTTCATCATTGGTTTCACCCAGACCCACCATCAGACCAGACTTGGTCGGAATATGCGGATGCGCTTCTTTGAAACGCTCCAGCAGTTTCAGGGACCAGTTATAGTCAGCGCCCGGACGGACCTGACGGTAAAGACGCGGCACGTTCTCCAGGTTGTGGTTAAACACATCTGGCGGCGTCGCGGTCAGGATATCCAGCGCGCGGTCCATACGGCCGCGGAAGTCAGGCACCAGCGTCTCGATTTTGATGTTAGGGCTTTTCTCGCGAATGGCCGTAATACAGTCGGCGAAGTGCTGAGCACCACCATCACGCAGGTCGTCACGGTCAACGGATGTGATAACCACATAACGCAGCGCCATGTCAGCGATGGTCTGCGCTAGTTTCTGGGGTTCGTTAGCATCAGGCGCGACTGGACGGCCATGAGCAACATCGCAGAACGGGCAGCGGCGGGTACAGATAGCACCCAGAATCATAAACGTCGCGGTACCGTGATTGAAACATTCAGCAAGGTTCGGACAAGAGGCTTCTTCACACACGGAGTGAAGACCATTCTTGCGCATCGCCGCTTTGATCCCCTGGATACGCGAAGAGTCGGCCGGAAGTTTGATTTTCATCCATTCCGGTTTTCTTAACAGCGCCTCGCGCTCTGTAGCCACGTTTTTAACCGGGATAAGGGCCATTTTATCGGCATCGCGGTATTTAACACCGCGTTCCATCACAATGGGTTTACTCATAGCGTGCGTGTTCCAGTTGCGAATATCGAAGGAAAGCGTTTCAATTCAAGGGAATGTTGTATTTATCAACTATTTTTGAACGAACGACAGGCAGTATATCATTGAAACGGTCGTTAAAGCAGCCTGCCAGATCGCCAATTTGTAAAATAGTTGTTGTTTTGTGCCTTTTGCCCTGCGGGTTGCAGGGGCTTGTGCTGGCTAAACCTGTCAGAAGGCCTGACGGATGATGCGGATGACGTTTTCCAGGACCGGATCGCGCAAACTCAGCTTGTTGTAATGCAGTGAAATCTCGATAGATTCCGCATTAAGCTGGCTGAGCGGGATGCTTTCCAGCGGCCAGCATTTTTGTAGCAGGCTGTACAGGCGTGATGGCATAACGCACAGCATATCGCTGCTGCCGATCAGGGATGCGGTGGTAAACATATTGTAACTGCTGAAGCTGATCTGACGTTCCGGGAAAATTTCATCAATACGCTGACGAAGTGCATGATTAGATTGCCCTTCGGTCATGAAAGACGAGTGATCGTAGTTGCGCAGGTTTTCGATGGTTAACGGCTCGCTAAGAGCAGGATGCTGCTGGCGGCAAACCAGTACCAGGTTATCCGCATAAAGCACATTTTGCCCCAGCGCTCTGGCACTGAAGCTGCCGCTTTCAATAATCAGGTCCGTCTGGAACTGGGCAAGCTGAATGTCAGGTTCATTGAGAGGCACATTGCGAAGCAGGAGCTGCGGAGCATGCTCTTTTACGGCCTGGAAGATCGCCGGCATCACCAGCACCCCGACAGAAGGGGAACAGCCGATGGTGATGGTTCGCTGCTTATCATAGCTCCCGGTTAAATCCAGTGCGCCCAGAATCGACTCTAGCCCCTGGCTGATGTACTCGTGGAGATGCGTGGCATAAGCCGTCGGCGTTACCCCCTGGCCCTTACGGATAAATAACGGGTCGGGAAATATAGCGCGTAGCTTTTGGATTGACTGGCTTATTGCTGATGGCGTGAGATTAAGAATTTTCGCAGCGTTAACGATACCCTTATGGACATATACCGCCTCAAAAATAGTCAGTAAATTGAGATCAATATTACGTAAAGTCCGAAAAATTTGCGGCTTGTCTTCGCCACCGGGTTCATTCAGTCGTTTGGCTGGTAAATTATTATACTCCACGCTTTCACTCCGTATACATTCACAATATGAATGATAGTTGAATTTATTTATTATGCTTGTAGAGATTCGTAAAGTGTTGGTTTTGTTTCACTTGTTTATCAAGGGCAAACGGTTGTGTGATAATTGCTCACCTTACTTATGCCGTGTTTGCCATGCTTGCTGGAGGCTAAATAATATGTGACGGTAATATTCGGGCGCTTCGAAAATATAGAATCTGTGGATTATTGTAAAGTGCAAAAGCTGTAAATAAACAGTGGCCCGCCAAATTATCGAGCCATGTTGTATGATGTATTAAGCAGGGATATATTCGTATGGGGGATTGTTAAGTAGCGCTAACATCTGCTTTAAAAGCACGGGACGAATATGTTCTGGCGTAGCGGTTTCAACCCACTGACGCATTTGCGTCATTTCCATGCCGGCGTAGCCGCAGGGGTTAATGCGCTGGAAAGGCGCAAGGTCCATATTAATATTCAAGGCCAGGCCATGGAATGAGCAACCTTTACGAATACGCAGCCCCAGTGAGCAGATCTTCATTTCCCCAACGTAGACTCCCGGCGCATCGGCGCGTGGATGTGCGTCAATACCATATTCCGCCAGCGTGTTGACGACAGTTTGTTCCAGTAAGGTAACCAGTTCACGCACGCCCAGCTTTCTGCGCTTCAGATTGAGCAGGACGTACATCACCTGCTGACCGGGCCCATGATAAGTGACCTGACCGCCGCGATCGCTCTGAATAACCGGGATATCTCCCGTCATTAACAAATGCTCTGCTTTACCCGCCTGGCCTTGCGTAAATACCGGCAGGTGTTCGACCAGCCAGATCTCATCTGGGGTGCTGTCATCGCGTGAATCGGTGAAGTCATGCATAGCCTGGGAGACAGGCTCATAAGGTTGCAGCCCGAGGTGACGGACCAGAATTTTATCCTGATACAAAACTGCGTCTCCGAAGACGAGGGACAAAAGGTGTGGAGGAGTATATCACAGCGGGGGAGAGGGGTTACCCGGCAAACCGGGTAACCGCAAAGGGACTACAGCACCATACGAACAATTTCGATATTGCCGAGCTCTTCGTACAGCGTTTCCACCTGCTCAATATGTGTCGCAGTGATGGTAATAGAAACCGAGTGGTAGTTGCCCTTGCTGCTTGGTTTTACTGACGGAGAGTAGTCACCCGGCGCATGGCGCTGTACCACTTCAACCACCTGATCAACCAGCTCAGGTTTCGCCAGACCCATTACTTTGTAGGTAAATGAGGTTGGGAATTCAAGCAGTTCGTTAAGTTTGGTTTTCATGTCAGCTCCGGCGTAACGTCAAAAAATAATAACTCCCACGTCAGGTGGGAGTTATCAGGATACTTAGTATATGGGGATCAAAATCACACTTTCAAGTGTTCAATTTTTAACCAAACCAGTGGTGGAACATCAATTTAATGTAATCAATGATTTTGCCGAAGAAATTGCCTTCAGGAATTTCTTGCAGAACAACCAGCGGACGCTGATCGATCGTTTTTCCATCCAGCTGGAAGTTGATCGTACCCACAACCTGGTTTTTCTGCAGCGGGGCATGCAGCTCGGTGCTGTTCAGCACGTAGCTGGCTTTCAGATCCTTCATGCGACCGCGTGGAATGGTCAGATAGAGATCTTTATCAACGCCGAGTGAAGCACGGTCATTGTCGCCGAACCAGACGGGTTCAGACGCAAACTCTTTGCCTGCTTTCAGTGGGTTCACGGTTTCGAAGAAGCGGAAGCCCCAGGTCAGCAGTTTCTTGCTTTCTGTTTCACGACCTTTAAAGGTACGGCCGCCCATCACGGCAGAGATCAGACGCATCTGACCTTCAGTGGCAGAGGCCACCAGGTTGTAGCCCGCTTTGTCGGTGTGGCCTGTTTTGATGCCGTCAACGTTCAGGCTGTTATCCCACAGCAGGCCGTTACGGTTGGTCTGACGAATACCGTTGAAGGTGAACTCTTTCTCTTTATAGATAGAGTATTCATTCGGTACATCGCGGATCAGCGCCTGGCCAATCAGGGCCATGTCACGTGCAGAGCTGTACTGACCGTCTGCATCCAGGCCGTGTACGGTCTGGAAATGGCTGTTTTTCAGACCCAGTGCGTTAACGTAGCTGTTCATCAGGCCCACGAAGGCATCCTGGCTACCGGCGGCGAAGTCGGCCATCGCCACGCAGGCATCGTTACCAGACTGCAGGTTGATACCGCGAATCAGCTGGGAAACAGGAACCTGCATACCCGGCTTCAGGAACATCAGAGAGGAACCTTTGAAAACAGGGTTCCCGGTTGCCCACGCATCGTTACCGATGGTGACCAGATCCGATTCTTTGAATTTACCTGCTTTCATCGCCTGGCCGATAACGTAGCTGGTCATCATTTTGGTCAGACTGGCCGGGTCACGGCGGGCATCGGCATTCTGTTCTGCCAGCACTTTGCCAGAGTTGTAATCGATCAGGATGTAGGATTCCGCGTCGATTTGCGGAACGCCAGGGATCATGGTCTTGATATTCAGGTCATCGGCGTGAGCTGCAGAGAGCGCAGCAGCGCAAAGGGCCGTGGTCAGCGCCATGCGCTGCACAAAACGAGCAGAAAAAGTGGTCTTCATGGTCAGAACTACGACATCCGTGATGGAATTAAAAAAAGTGCCTTACTATAGCAAATGCTATTCAGGCAGGCATCCGACTTTAAGCATGAGTTTGTGAATGTGTTTTACACTAACTGACAATTCGGATACCGCCGGTTAATTATTTCGCAACAGCGATAAATGACTGAAGTTGAGCTTCATTCTGCAGACGCTGCTGCAGGGACGCGGCCTGCGATTTGCTGGCAAACGGTCCCATCTGAATGCGCCAGACCGCGCCGTTCTGCTCAACGCGTCCCGGTACGCCAAACTGCTGGCTCAGACGCTGTTGATACTGCCTGGCCCGGGCCTGATCGCTCACTGCGCCTACCTGAACCACATAGCTGCCGCTTGCCGCTGCTGGAGCCGCTACCACCGCACTTTGCGTGGCTGCAGGCGCCGTTACGGGAGCCGGCTGGGTTACTGGTGCCGCAACGGGAGCAGGGGCTGGAGTCGGCTCACTGCCTTCCAGCACGCCCGAGGCTAAGGTCGTCGGTGCGCCAAGAAAGCCACTACTCTTTACCGGCGCGCCGGTAGAATCCTCGCTTTGCAGCGTGTCATTGCTGATCGGGCGTATTTCTCCCCCCGGCTGAGCAGGCTCTGCCGGAGACGAGACGCTTCCCATTCCGCCGTCAAGATTTGGGCGATCAGGAAGGGCATAGGTCTGTTTTGCCACCGTCGTACACGCGGTACCCGGCCCGGAGAGCGAACCATCCTGTGCGACGATAATCGGGTCAATACGGACTTTGGTGTTGTTCGAGGTGTTCAGGCGATCGGCAGACGCGCGCGACAGGGAAATCACCCGGTCATTTCCGTAAGGACCACGGTCGTTGATCCGCACGACGATCATACGGCCATTCGCCAGGTTGGTGATACGGGCGTAGCTCGGGATCGGCAGCGTCGGGTGTGCTGCCGTCAGCTGCATTGGGTCGAACACTTCCCCGGAAGCCGTCAGGTTACTGCCTGGCTCGGCATCATAAATGGCGGCAAAGCCCGCCTGACTGAAACGGGAAGGATCCTGAACAATTTTATAGCTTTTGCCGTCGCGCTGGTAATCCTGATTGGCACTGGCATTCAGCGGTTCATAAACGGGATCGGCACCGCTAATTTCAACGATCGGGCCATTACACACCGCAGGCTGCGGCGGCGCGACGGTTGCCTGTTGCTGACCATCATCACTTGTGCAGGCCGCAAGTAAACTTGCCGCGATGCAGATCCCCAGCCACTGCTTACGCATTCCGATCCCCTTATTTTTATACGCTTTTTGACAACATTTTTCTGTGGGTATGGATCGACATCACGATACCAAACCCGGCCATCAACACGATCAGTGCCGAGCCTCCGTAACTCACCAGCGGCAGCGGTACGCCTACCACCGGCAGAATACCACTCACCATACCAATATTTACGAAGACATAAACGAATAAAATCAGCATCAACCCGCCGGCCATGACGCGACCAAAAGTGGTTTGTGCGCGTGCTGCAATCCACAATCCCCGCATGATCAGCAGTACGTACAGCGCCAGCAATATTAAGATACCAACCAGCCCCAGCTCTTCCGCCAGTACGGCAAAGATAAAGTCGGTGTGGCGTTCCGGTAAAAATTCCAGCTGCGACTGCGTGCCGTGCAGCCAGCCTTTACCGCGCAGGCCGCCGGAGCCAATCGCAATCTTGGACTGAATAATATGATAGCCCGCGCCCAGCGGATCGGTTTCCGGATCGAGCAGCATCATGACGCGCTGGCGCTGGTAATCATGCATCAGGAAGAACCAGAGGATAGGAATGAACGCTGCAATCAGCACCACCGCGATGCCAATCAGGCGCCAGCTCAGTCCCGACAGGAAAAGGACAAACAGGCCGGAAAGGGCGATAAGAATTGAGGTGCCAAGGTCAGGCTGCGCCGCAACCAGCAGCGTCGGCAGGAAAATCAGCACCAGCGCGATGGCGGTGTTTTTCAGCGACGGCGGACAGACGTCGCGGTTGATAAAGCGTGCCACCATCAATGGAACGGCGATTTTGGCAATTTCCGAGGGCTGGAAGCGGACAACGCCCAGATCCAGCCAGCGCTGCGCCCCTTTTGAAATGGCGCCAAACGCATCTACCGCAACCAGCAAAATAATACAGAAGATGTAGAGGTAGGGCGCCCAGCCTTCGTAGACGCGCGGCGGGATTTGCGCCATCACCACCATGATGATCAGACCCATGGCGATCTGGCCGATTTTGCGCTCCATCATGCCGATGTCCTGGCCGCTGGCGCTCCAGATAACCAGGGCGCTGTATACCAGCAGAGCCAGCAGGATCAGCAGCATGGCTGGGTCGATGTGGATTTTATCCCACAGCGATTTTTTATTTGGATTATCCGTCATGATTATTGGTCCTCCGCCGCAGCGGCGGCCGGGTTTTCAGCCGGCAGTTCGGTGTTGTTATCACCCAGCATAATGTGGTCAAGGATCTGGCGCATGATGGTCCCTACTGCTGGCCCGGCACCGCCGTTCTCCAGAATCATCGCCACCGCGACCTGCGGGTTATCATAAGGGGCAAACGCCGTCATCAGCTTATGGTCACGCAGACGTTCAGCAATGCGGTGCGCGTTATAGGTTTCGTTGGCTTTCAGACCAAACACCTGCGCAGTACCGGATTTCGCGGCCACTTTGTACGGCGTACCGGTGAAGTACTTATGCGCGGTACCGTTCGGGCGGTTTGCCACGCCGTACATACCGTCTTTCGCAATTTCCCAGAAGCCGGAATGGATGTCACCCACCGGGGCCTCGTGCGGCTGATTCCACGGCACTTTTTTGCCGTCTTCAACCGTACTCTGTAGCAGATGCGGCACTTTTACCACGCCGTCATTGATGAGGATCATCATGGCCTTGTTCATCTGAAGCGGCGTTGCCGTCCAGTAGCCCTGACCGATACCTACCGGAATGGTGTCACCCTGATACCACGGTTTTTTAAAGCGCTTCAGCTTCCATTCACGCGTTGGCATGTTGCCAGAACGTTCTTCTGAAAGGTCCACGCCGGTGTAATGCCCGTAGCCGAATTTGCTCATCCACTCTGACAGGCGGTCGATACCCATGTCATACGCCACCTGATAGAAGAAGGTATCCGCAGATTCTTCCAGCGATTTGGTGACGTTGAGATGACCGTGGCCCCATTTTTTCCAGTCACGATAGCGCTTATCTGAACCCGGCAGCTGCCACCAGCCCGGGTCAAACAGGCTGGTATTACGGTTGATGACGCCGGCACTCAGCGCAGAGACCGCCACGTACGGTTTAACCGTGGATGCCGGCGGGTAAACCCCTTGCGTCGCGCGGTTGACCAGCGGCGTGTTCGGGTCATTCAGCAGACCGGAATAGTCTTTACTCGAAATCCCATCAACAAAGAGGTTCGGGTCATAGCTAGGCATGGAGACCATTGCCAGGATACCGCCGGTACGAGGATCGGTGACCACAACGGCTGCACGGCTACCCGCCAGCAGGGTTTCGATATACTGCTGAAGTTTGAGGTCGAGCGTCAGATAGACGTCATGCCCCGCCTGAGGCGGCACTTCTTTTAGCTGACGGATCACGCGTCCACGGTTGTTAACCTCAACCTCTTCATAGCCGGTTTGCCCGTGCAGAACGTCTTCGTAGTAACGTTCGATCCCCAGCTTACCGATATCGTGCGTAGCAGCGTAGTTGGCCAGCTTGCCATCTTTATCAAGGCGGTCGACGTCTTTGTCATTAATCTTGGAAACGTAGCCAATCACATGCGTCAGCGCGGAGCCGTAGGGATAGTAGCGACGCTTATATCCCTTCACTTCCACGCCGGGGAAACGGTACTGATTCACCGCAAAGCGGGCCACCTGGACTTCCGTCAAATTGGTTTTAACCGGAATCGAGGTGAAGCGGTGAGAGCGGGCGCGCTCTTTTTTAAACGCCGCGATATCGTCATCGTTAAGGTCGACAACGCTTTTCAGCGCTTCCAGCGTATCCTGAACATTATCGACTTTTTCCGGCATCATCTCGATTTGATAGATGGTGCGGTTCAACGCCAGCGGGGTGCCGTTACGATCGTAAATAATGCCGCGGCTGGGTGCGATAGGCACCAGCTTAATGCGGTTTTCGTTTGAACGCGTCTGGTAGTCGGTAAAGCGGACAATTTGCAGATTATAGAGGTTGGCGATCAGCACGCCGGTAAGCAGCAAAATCCCGGTAAAGGCGACCAGCGCCCGGCGCACAAACAGCGCGGACTCAGCCGTATAGTCGCGAAAAGAATTCTGTAGTTTCATCCGCTGCTTAATCTACCCTGGTCAGTCATTACTCGCGGTGATAGGGGTGGTTGGTAGTAATGCTCCACGCGCGATACAGGCTTTCTGCCACCAGTACCCGAACGAGCGGGTGGGGAAGCGTCAGCGCGGAGAGGGACCAACTTTGTTCAGCCGCTGCTTTGCAGGCAGGGGATAACCCTTCTGGTCCGCCAATCAACAGACTGACGTCACGGCCATCCTGCTTCCAGCGCTCCAGTTCTTGCGCCAGCTGCGGCGTATCCCAGGGTTTACCTGGAATATCAAGGGTGACGATGCGGTTTTTGCCAGCGGCAGCCAGCATCAGTTCGCCCTCTTTATCGAGAATACGTTTGATATCAGCGTTCTTGCCGCGCTTACCGGCGGGAATTTCCACCAGCTCGAACGGCATGTCTTTTGGAAAACGACGCAAATATTCAGTAAAACCGGTTTGTACCCAGTCCGGCATTTTGGTGCCGACGGCGACCAGCTGCAACTTCACGCATTAACCCCAGAGTTTTTCCAGCTCATACAGGCGACGGCTCTCGTCCTGCATGACGTGGACAATCACATCGCCGAGGTCGACTACCACCCAGTCAGCCGTCGCTTCACCTTCAACACCCAGCGGCAACAGCCCTGCTGCACGCGATTCCTGAACCACGTGATCGGCAATTGAAACAACATGACGCGTCGATGTACCGGTGCAGATGATCATGCAGTCGGTAATACTGGATTTACCCTTAACGTCGATAGCGATGATGTCCTGACCTTTCAGGTCATCAATTTTGTCAATAACAAAATCCTGGAGTGCTTTACCCTGCAAGTTTTCCCCCTGGGGTGAATGAGATTGTAAAACTTTGAATTCGAAGCCAGACAGTATACCTGAACTCACGCCTGCGTCGGGACAAATGTCTCCGGCCGGGCTTTTGAAGGCGGGTATCATCCCACCCTCCGCCTGAGATTGCATTGCCATTTTTGTAAAACAATTTCTGTAAAGCAATGATCGGCGGGAAAGTCTGGCAGCGGAGAATAACAGTATGGCTTACCCTGTCAAGGCGGGATAAACAATATGCCGCTTTTTATGCTCTCCGGCTATTCATCTGCGCTTTTCTGATACAAACCGTGCGCATGGATATAGGCCAGCACCGGAGATGGCAGCAGATCGTCACACGCTAAACCCTGCTGTAAACGCTCGCGAATGAGGGTTGCAGAGATATCAAACCACGGCGTTTCCGCCAGATAGATCTTCCCGGCAGGCTGGTTGTGAAGATCTTCAACATTATCCGTGAGGTGGTCTTCCAGCCACTGCTGGTACTGCTCTTCGCGCATGGTCAGCGGATAGCCGGGACGGCGGCAGACGAGCAGGTGGCTGTTCTCCAGGATGGTTTCATACTGATGCCACGTAGGGAAATTCAGCAGAGAATCCTGGCCGATGATAAAGGCAAGCGGCTGGTCTGGCCCTTGTTCGGCGCGCCACTCCTGAAGCGTCTGAGACGTCCAGGAGGGCGTGTCGCGACGCAGCTCACGCTCGTCAAGTCGGAATAGCGGTTTATCTGCGATGGCAAGGGCAAGCATCTCTTTTCGCTGCTCGCTGGTCGCCTCGGGCTGTGGACGATGGGGCGGGACATTGTTGGGCATGATGGTGACGCGCTGAAGGCCGATCAGATTCGCCAGAATTTCAACCGGCTTCAGATGCCCGTAATGTACCGGGTCGAAGGTGCCGCCATATAAGGCCTGTAAAGAATGCATGCTATCCATCAATAAAAACGTCTGCCAGCGCCTTGTGGCAGAGCAGCAGAGAAAGGCTTTCCAGCTCCGCCCAGACCGACTGGCCATAATCTTGTTTTAACGTGAGCTCAGCGCGCATCAGAAGCTGCACAGCCTGACGAAGCTGTTCATGACTCAGGCGGTTGACGGCTTCGGTGATCAAAGCCCGGCGATTTTGCCACACGCGGTGTTTATCAAACAGCGAACGCAGCGGCGTATGGGCCGACTGACGCTTGAGCGTAATCAGCAGCAATAATTCGCGCTGCAGCGTACGCAGCAGAATAACCGGTTCGCTCCCTTCGAGACGCAGCTGTTGCAGAATATGCAGGGCGCGTTTGCTTTTCGCCGACAGCAGCGCGTCCACCCAGTGGAACGGCGTGAAGTGTGCCGCGTCGTTAACGGCCTGCTCGACGCGCGGCAAGGTCAGCTTGCCATCTGGCCAGAGCAGGGAGAGTCTGTCCAGCGCCTGCGCCAGGGCCAGCAGGTTACCTTCATAGCAGTAGCAGAGCAGTTGGTTCGCCGCATCATCCAGCTGAAGGTTGTTCTGCTTCGCTCTCGCTGCCACCCATTTTGGCAGATGCGCCTGTTCAGGCGTCTGACAGGTAACCTGTACCGCGCGGGCTGCGAGTTGGGTGAACCACGCCGCATTTTCCTGCGCTTTGGTGAGCTTGTTGCCGCGCACAATCAGCAGCAGATCGCTGTGAAGCAGGCTGACCAGCGTGGTCAGCTGTTCATTGATGGCCGCGTTAGGGCCGTTCTCCGGCAGCAGGATCTGAATAGTCTGGCGCGACGCAAAAAGGCTCATCGCCTGACAGAGTGAGAAGAGGGCATTCCAGTCGGTGTTGTTATCCAGCTGGACGGTGTGGTGTTCATCGAAGCCCTGAGAGGCGGCTTCATGCCGCACGGCATCCAGACTTTCCTGAAGCAATAACGGATCGTTTCCAAGAAGCAGATACGCCGCGCGCAGCCCTTCTTTGAGCTGCGCGCGGAGTTGTTCAGGATACAGCCTGATCATCATTTGCCCAGAGAGTTAGCAGCAGGAAGCGTGCCAGCAACCGGTTTTTCAATAATGTCAGAGCCTTGTCGGGTAGACGCTGCAATACCTGGCAGTTTACGGATCAGCTGTTCCGCCGCCTTGTCGTACATTTCGTTGATGATAATCTGCTGTTCGGCATCTTTTGCCAACGCCGTCTGCGGGTTATCGAAGAACGAACGGAACACTTTCGTGCTGATCGGATAGATGTCTTTACCCGGGATCAGGACCGCTGCGTTGACCGTCAGCACCATCTGATATTCAGCTGTACGACCGTCCTGGAAGATGGAGGCCGTATCTCTCGACAGACCTCCTCCGATGATACGCAGAGACGGTACATCCTGGCGCAGCGTTTGTTTCTCAACAAGCTCAACGCCGTTCAGACGCAGCTGATTACGAACTGCCCGGCTGAGTGGACCATTCGGATCCGATGAGTCGAAAATCATCGTTTTCATCTCAGCAGGCACCGCCGTGGTATTGCGCAGGTGCCAGCCACAGCCAGCGGTGACAAGCACCGCCAGTGATAAGAGTATTGTTGCCAGTTGTCGCACGTTTCCTCCCGCGCTTAGCCAACGACCAGATTGAGCAGTTTACCCGGTACGTAGATCACTTTACGTACGGTAACGCCCTCAAGATATTTTGCGACCAGAGGTTCCTGGCCCGCGCGCTCGCGAACCTGTTCTTCGGTTGCATCGACCGCCACGGTAATTTTACCGCGGACTTTGCCGTTTACCTGGACCACAACCAGCGTCGTGTTTTCCACCATCGCGGCTTCGTCAGCCTGCGGCCACGGCGCGTTGTCAATATCGCCTTCGCCTTTCAGCTCCTGCCACAGGGTAAAGCTGACGTGCGGAGTGAACGGGTTCAGCATGCGAACGACGGCCAGCAGCGCTTCACGCATTAAGGCACGATCCTGCTCACCGTCCTGCGGGGCTTTCGCCAGCTTGTTCATCAGTTCCATAATAGCCGCAATTGCGGTATTGAAGGTCTGACGACGACCAATATCATCGGTCACTTTCGCAATCGTTTTATGAACATCGCGACGCAGCGCCTGCTGATCTTCAGTCAGTGCGGCGGCGTTCAGCGCCGGGGCATCGCCCAGTGCAGTGTGTTCGTAAACCAGTTTCCAGACGCGTTTCAGGAAGCGGTTCGCCCCTTCCACGCCGGACTCCTGCCATTCCAGGGTCATGTCGGCCGGAGAGGCAAACATCATGAACAGACGCACGGTGTCCGCACCGTAACGCTCAACCATTACCTGCGGATCGATGCCGTTGTTTTTCGACTTAGACATCTTGCTCATGCCGGTATAGACCAGTTCATGACCTTCGGCGTCTTTCGCCTTAACGATACGGCCTTTCTCGTCGCGCTCGACGATCGCATCAACCGGAGAAACCCAGTTACGCTCGCCGTTAGCACCGACGTAATAGAACGCATCTGCCAGTACCATGCCCTGACACAGCAGCTGTTTTGCTGGTTCGTCAGAGTTCACCATGCCTGCATCGCGCATCAGTTTGTGGAAGAAGCGGAAGTAGAGCAGGTGCATGATGGCGTGTTCGATGCCGCCGATATAGATATCAACCGGCAGCCAGTAGTTTGCCGCATCGGAATCGAGCATACCGTCCTGATACTGCGGGCAGGTGTAGCGCGCATAGTACCAGGATGACTCCATAAAGGTGTCAAAGGTGTCGGTTTCACGCAGCGCAGGCTGACCGTTGACGGTGGTTTTTGCCCACTCAGGATCGGCTTTGATCGGGCTGGTGATACCGTCCATGACCACGTCTTCCGGCAGGATCACCGGGAGCTGATCTTCCGGCGTTGGCATCACGGTGCCATCTTCCAGCGTTACCATTGGGATTGGCGCGCCCCAGTAACGCTGACGGGACACGCCCCAGTCGCGCAGACGGAAGTTAACTTTACGCTCGCCTACGCCCAGAGAGGCCAGCTTATCGGCGATGGCGTTGAAGCCCTCTTCGAAGCTCAGGCCGCTGAATTCACCGGAGTTGAACAGGGTGCCTTTTTCGGTCAGCGCTTGTTCGGACAGGTCGGGTTCAGAACCATCGGCGGCCAGAATAACGGCTTTAATCGGCAGGCTGTATTTGGTGGCAAACTCGTAGTCGCGCTGATCGTGGCCCGGAACGGCCATTACCGCGCCTGTACCGTACTCCATCAGCACGAAGTTCGCTGCCCAGACAGGAATCGCTTCGCCAGTCAGCGGATGCTTCGCATAGAAGCCTGTCGCGACGCCTTTTTTCTCCATCGTCGCCATGTCGGCTTCGGCCACTTTGGTGTTGCGGCACTCGTCAATGAAGGTGGCCAGCTCCGGGTTATTCTCTGCCGCTTTCTGCGCCAGCGGGTGACCTGCGGCCACGGCCAGGTAGGTCGCGCCCATGAAGGTGTCCGGACGGGTGGTGTAGACAGTCAGGGTCTGGTCGTAGTTCTCAACGTTGAAGGTAATCTCCACGCCTTCAGAACGGCCGATCCAGTTGCGCTGCATGGTCTTAACGGTATCTGGCCAGTGGTCGAGGTTATCCAGATCGTTCAGCAGCTCATCAGCGTAAGCGGTGATTTTGATAAACCACTGTGGGATCTCTTTACGCTCAACTTTGGTGTCACAGCGCCAGCAGCAGCCGTCGATAACCTGTTCGTTCGCGAGAACGGTCTGGTCGTTCGGACACCAGTTAACGGCAGAGGTCTTCTTATAAACCAGGCCTTTTTTATACAGCTCGGTGAAGAACTTCTGCTCCCAGCGATAGTATTCCGGGGTACAGGTTGCCAGCTCGCGGCTCCAGTCATAGCCAAAGCCCAGCATCTTGAGCTGGTTTTTCATGTACGCGATATTGTCGTACGTCCACGGCGCCGGTGCGGTGTTGTTTTTGACCGCCGCGCCTTCCGCAGGCAGACCGAACGCATCCCAGCCGATAGGCTGCAGAACGTTTTTACCCAGCATGCGCTGGTAGCGTGCAATCACATCGCCGATGGTGTAGTTACGCACATGGCCCATGTGTAGTCGACCAGAAGGATAGGGAAGCATCGACAGGCAGTAATACTTCTCTTTGCTCTCGTCTTCGGTTACTTCAAAGGTGCGCTTCTCGTCCCAGTGTTGCTGGACTTTTGATTCTATCTCTTCCGGGCGGTATTGCTCTTGCATGGCAGCCAGTGGTCCTGTTTTCAATACAGCTACAAATGTAGCCAATGTATGTGGTAATTCAGATCCGCATAGCATAGCCCAAACGCCCGCGTCAAAACAGCCTTTCGCACAAATGCGCTTTGCAGGAATTTACCGGGTCTGTGCTTCACCTGACAAAGCGGCGATGAAATAAGGTCTATTATTAGAAATAGTTACTTACCCGGGAGGCAAAATGATGAACAAGGTTGCTCAATTTTACCGCGAACTGGTGGCGACACTGACGGAACGGCTGCGTAACGGCGAGCGAGATATCGACGCGCTGGTGGAGCAAGCGCGTGCCCGCGTGACGCAAACGGGTGAGTTAACGCGAACCGAAGTGGAAGAGGTGACGCGCGCCGTGCGTCGCGATCTGGAAGAGTTCGCGCGCAGCTACCAGGAGAGCCAGGAGGAGGTCACGGACAGCGTTTTTATGCGGGTGATTAAAGAGAGCCTGTGGCAAGAGCTGGCCGACATCACGGATAAAACGCAGCTGGAGTGGCGCGAGGTCTTTCAGGATTTGAACCATCACGGCGTGTATCACAGTGGTGAGGTGGTCGGCTTGGGAAATCTGGTGTGTGAGAATTGCCACCATCATATTGCGGTATATACGCCGGATGTCCTGCCGCTGTGTCCGAAATGCGGCCACGATCAGTTCCAGCGTCGGCCGTTTGAGCCATAAATAAAAGCAAAACTCTCTGCTCCCTCTCCCAGTGGGAGAGGGGTGGGGTGAGGGCATCAGGCTGCACATGGTAAAAGCAAAACGGCAACCACGTTGCCGTTTTTAGTGTTTGCCCCCTCTCCCCGTGGGAGAGGGTTGGGGTGAGGGCATCAGGCCGCACTATAGTAAGCAAGTCTCTCCGCCAGCAAATCCACAAACGCCTCGCGGTCGATGTCCACCATCACCGTGGTATTCGGTTTATTCCCCGTCAGCGAGTAGTAATCCACCACCGTCATTCCCTGGGTGTATTTTCCCTGCGTCTCAACACCAACCCATCTGTCCACCGTGGTGAACATCTCCGGCTTCAGTAGCCAGGCAATGGTGCACGGGTCGTGCAGCGGCGCGCCGTGGAAGCCCCATTTCTCTACTTTGTGATACTCCATAAAGAAGTCGAGCAGCTCGGCCACGGTTGTCGCGACCGTATTACCCACGGAGCGGAATCGCTCAATATCGTCCGCCATAATCTGCGCGCGGTGGGTAACGTCCAGTCCCGCCATTACAATCGGTAAGCCGGACTGGAAGACGATTTCCGCGGCTTCCGGGTCGACAAAGATGTTGAACTCCGCCGCAGGCGTCCAGTTCCCCAGCCCCATGGCCCCGCCCATAATCACAATTCGGGCAATTTTATTATGCAGCTCAGGATGGCTGTTCAGCAGCAGCGCAACGTTGGTTTGCGGTCCGGTTGCCACCAGCGTTACCGGTTCTGCACTCTCACGTAGAACCTTCGCCATCAGCTCCACGGCGGTACAGTTTTGCGGCGTGAAACCCGGCTCCGGCAGTGCCGGACCGTCCAGCCCGCTTTCACCATGAACGTTGTCGGCAATAATCAGCTCGCGCATCAGTGGCTTCACGGCCCCGCCGGCGACAGGAATGTCGGTGCGTTTAAGCAGCGTGAGCATGCGCAGCACGTTGCGCAGGGTTTTGTCCGGCGTCTGGTTTCCGGCGGACGAGGTGACGGCTTTTACCTCGAGTTCAGGGGAGGCAAGAGCGAGGACGAGCGCGATCGCGTCGTCATGACCCGGATCGCAATCGAGAATAATAGGCTGTGCCATAGCGTTCTCCATACGTAGCGTTATTTTGTGACAAGGTTAACGCTGCAATGTGACGCCGACGAGCGGAAGTGAGTGAAAGCGTGAAGCAGTGCGCAATCCGCAGATTGCGCACCGGGAAGATTAATGCAGGATTTTCGCGAGGAAATCCTTCGCACGTTCGGATTTCGGGTTAGCGAAGAACTCTTCTTTCGGTGAGTCTTCGACAATTTTCCCTTCGTCCATAAAGATTACGCGGTTGGCCACTTTACGGGCAAAGCCCATTTCGTGGGTCACCACCATCATGGTCATCCCTTCGTGCGCCAGCTCGACCATTACGTCCAGCACTTCATTGATCATCTCTGGATCGAGCGCCGACGTTGGCTCATCAAACAGCATTGCCACCGGATCCATGCACAGCGCGCGGGCGATCGCCACACGCTGCTGTTGGCCGCCAGAAAGCTGTGCCGGGAACTTATCGGCATGCGCCGAAAGCCCAACGCGTTCCAGGAGCTTCAGACCTTTCTCGCGCGACGCTTTTTTATCACGCTTCAGCACTTTTACCTGCGCCAGCGTCAGGTTCTCAATAATGGAGAGGTGAGGGAACAGCTCAAAGTGCTGGAACACCATGCCAACGTGAGAGCGAAGCTGGGCGAGATTAGTTTTCTTATCGTTGACTTTGGTGCCGTTGACAACGATCTCACCCTGCTGCACCGGCTCCAGTCCGTTGACGGTTTTAATCAGCGTCGATTTACCGGAGCCGGACGGCCCGCATACCACCACCACGTCGCCTTTTTTGACTTCGGTGGAGCAGTCGGTCAGCACCTGAAAGTGCCCATACCATTTAGAAACATTTTTCAGGGAAATCATTATACCGTCCTTTTCTTCAGCCAGCTGACCAACAGCGACGCGCTTAAACTAATCACAAAATAGACCGCACCCGCAAAGAGCACCATCTCGACCTGCGTACCATCACGTTCACCGATGGTTGACGCGGTACGGAAGAAGTCTGCCAGACTCAGAACGTAGACCAGCGAGGTATCCTGGAACAGCACGATGCCCTGGGTCAGCAGGAGCGGAACCATGGCGCGAAACGCCTGCGGCAGAATAATGAGCTGCATGGACTGCCAGTGCGTCATTCCCAGCGCCAGCGCGGCGCTGGATTGCCCGCGGGAGATACTCTGAATGCCCGCTCGGATAATCTCCGAGTAGTAAGCGGCCTCGAACATTGAGAACGCCACCATGGCGGAGATCAGACGGATATCGGTTTTCGGCGACAGCCCCAGCACGTTCTGCAGGAAGCCGGGCACAATCAGGTAAAACCACAGCAGCACCATCACCAGCGGGATGGAGCGGAACACGTTAACGTAGGCGGTCGCAAACCAGGCGAGCGGCTTAAAGCTCGACAGGCGCATGACGGCCAGCAGGGTGCCCCAGACGATACCAATGATGATGGCAATAACGGTGATTTTTAAGGTAATCACCAGGCCATCAAGCAGGTAAGGCATGGATGGAACGATAGAACTCCAGTCAAATTCGTACATTATTTGCCCCCCAGATTACCCGGCAGGCGGATTTTGCGTTCAACCAGGTTCATCACCAGCATGATGAAAGCGTTAATCAGAACATACGCGAGCGTGATCGCGGTGAAGGATTCCCACGCGTGAGCGGAATAATCCAGCAGCTTGCCCGCCTGCGCGGCCATGTCGACCAGGCCGATAGTCGAGGCGATGGCCGAGTTTTTCACCAGGTTCATCATCTCGGAGGTCATCGGTGGAACGATAACCCGGTAGGCGTTAGGCAGCAGCACGTAGCGGTAGGTTTGGGGCAGCGTCAGGCCCATCGCCAGGCCCGCGTTTTTTTGTCCGCGCGGCAATGACTGAATGGCGGCACGCACCTGCTCGCAAACGCGCGCAGCGGTAAACAGCCCCAGACACATCATGGAGGAGACAAAGAACTGCACGTTCGGATCCAGTTCCGACTTGAACCACATGCCAATATTTTCCGGCAGCAGTTCCGGGATAACCAGATACCAGGTAAAGAATTGCACGATCAGCGGAACGTTACGGAACAGTTCCACATACAGGGTGCCAAGCGTTGAAAGAAAACGGTTAGGGACGGTGCGCAGAATACCGAACAGAGAACCGACAAGAAACGCGATAATCCACGCCGTTATCGATAGTGCCACGGTGACCTGAAAGCCGCTCCACAGCCAGCCAAGATAGGTGGTGTTGCCGAACGGGGCTTGTTGCAGGAATATGCCCCAGTTCCAGTCTATTGACATAATAAACTCCAGAAAAAAAAGGGTAGCAGCGCTACCCTCGAAGATTGGTGAGAAGCTCATTTTTCGCGCTGAGTGGGGAACGACCACTCAACGTATAGTCTGTCCATGCTTCCCGACAATCGAGAGGGCAGGAGATCCCGCCCCTGTTGTTCTAATTAGTTAAGAGCCTTGTCATTTGGAGATTTGAACAGCGCTTTCATGTCGTCAGACAGTTCAAAATTCATGTTCAGGTTTTTTGGTGGAATCGGGTTCTTGAACCATTTGTCGAACCATTTTTCCGCTTCGCCGGAGGTCTGCACCTGAGCGATGGTGTCATCGATCAGCTTTTTGAACTGCGGATCGTCTTTACGCAGCATACAGCCGTAGGCTTCTTTGGACTGCGCGGTACCGACGATATCCCAGTTGTCTGGTTTCTTCGCTTTCGCACGTTCGCCCGCCAGCAGGGCGTCATCCATCATAAACGCGACGGCACGACCGCTTTCCAGGGTACGGAAGGAGTCGCCATGGTCTTTCGCGCTGATGATGCGCATATCCATTTTCTTCTCGTCGTTCAGCTTGTGCAGCAGCACTTCTGACGTGGTACCGGAGGTCACAACAACCGCTTTGCCTTTCAGGTCAGCGAAGTCTTGGATCTCGCCGCCTTTCTTCGTCAGCAGACGAGTGCCCACGACAAAGATGGTGTCAGAGAAGGCAGCCTGTTTCTGACGCTCGAGGTTGTTGGTGGTGGAGCCACACTCGAAGTCAAAGGTGCCGTTTTGCAGCAGTGGAATACGGTTCTGTGAAGTGATTGGGATCAGCTTCACCTGCAGGTCAGGTTTGTTCAGCTTTTTCTTCACAGCTTCAACGATGGCGTTGGAGTAATCCTGTGAATAGCCCACGACTTTTTGCGTGTTGTCGTAGTAAGAGAACGGGACAGAAGATTCACGGTGGCCGACCACGATGACGCCGTTTTTGGCAATCTTGTCGAGAGTGCTGCCTGCTGCAGGCGCATCTTCAGCGTGAACCACGCCTGCAGACATTCCCATAACCAGCATTGCTGTGGCCAGTTTACGTAATTGCATACCCAACTCCTTTTTTATCAGCGCCAGCGACGCATTGATACCCATTGTGATGTTGTTATATCTCGCGCAGTGCGAGTGCAGTGTTATGCAAGCTTGTTAACATTTAGTCTGGCTTAATGTAAAGATTTTGCTGCGTTATTGTTTATTTTTGCGAAGCGCGCCGCACCAAGCAGAGGCAAATATCTCCCGTTGCACCGTTTCGGTGCTACCGATGATCTACGCTGGTGCGACAAAGTTGCACGTTAAGCCAAACTGCGTTTACCTGAATAAACAAAGCAATAGGCGTGCCAGAATGGGAGTCTGGAGAAAATTGTCGGGTGGCGGCTACGCCACCCGGCAACAGGAGGGAAGGTTATTTCCGACGCTGACGCAGGCTCATCAGCACCGCGCCAAAGCCGAACAGCACGGTCAGTATCCACAGCGGCCAGTTGCCGGTGCGCGCGTATGGCGTCAGCCCGGTGGTTGGCGTGACTTTAGTGGTCAGTACCTCACGGGTAAACTGCGGGATCATCGCCTGAATTTCACCCTGCGGACCAATCACAGCCGTGATGCCGTTGTTGGTGCTGCGCAGCAGCGGACGCGCCAGCTCCAGAGAGCGCATACGTGCCATCTGGAAGTGCTGCCACGGGCCGATTGACTTACCAAACCAGGCGTCGTTGGAGATGGTCAGCAGATAGTCAGTATCCGGGCGGAAGTTATCGCGTACCTGCTCGCCGAGAATGATTTCGTAGCAGATGGCCGCCGTCAGGGCCAGGCCGTGCGCGTGCAGCTGAGGCTGTACGTACGGGCCGCGGCTGAAAGAGGACATCGGCAGGTCAAAGAACGGGGCCAGCGGGCGCAGAATCGACTCCAGCGGGACAAATTCACCAAACGGCACCAGGTGGTTCTTGTTGTACCGGTCAGTGGAGTGGTAGCTGTACTCGCTATCTTTCCCCAGCGTAATGATGCTGTTGTAGGTGTCGTAGCGGTTCTGCTGATTCAGACGCGCATCGACAATCCCGGTGATCAGCGTGCTGCCGTGCGCCAGCAGCAGGTCGTTCATCATGTTGAGGAACGGCTGCTGGTTAATTTCCAGATCGGGGATCGCAGATTCCGGCCAGATAATCAGCTGGGATTTACCCATCACCTCTTCGGTGGCGTTGGCGTAGATCTTCAGCGTATTCAGCAGCTCTTTCTCATCCCACTTCATAGACTGCGGAATATTCCCCTGCACCATGGACACCTGCAGGGTGCGCTCTGGCTCGGGCGTGAACCACTGGATATAACGCAGCGGGAAGGGCAGGGCAAACAGCACCAGCGCCACAGCCAGCGGCTTCCAGCAGCGCTGGACCAGCGCCAGGACCAGCAGGCCGCTCACCACCATCAGCAGGAAGTTGATGGCCTCAACGCCCATTACCGGCGCCAGTCCTTTCAGCGGGCCGTCAATCTGGCTGTAGCCGAACTGCAGCCACGGGAAGCCCGTCAGCACCCAGCCGCGCAGGAACTCGGTTATCTGCCAGACCACCGGCGCGGCAATGGCGACGCGCAGCCAGGTGGTTTTTGGCCACAGGCGAGAAAGGATGCCGGCGAACAGACCGGTATAGAGCGAGAGATACGCGCCGAGCAATACCACCAGGAAGACGTTAACCGGGCCAGGCATACCGCCAAACTGGGCGATGCTGACATAGACCCAGTTGATGCCTGAGCCAAACAGCCCCAGTCCCCAGAAGTAACCGATAGCCGCAGCCTGTACCGGACGACGATTCAGGGTCAGGCCCTGAAGCCCCATCAGGGAGAGAATGGCGGCGGGCCAGATATCGTAAGGAGAAAAAGCCAGCGTACCGCTGGCTCCGAGTAACAGCGCCAGCAGCAAACGGATGCGCTGGCGTTCAAGCAGTGGGGCAAATGCCATTTACATTAATCTTCCAGTTTTGGCACCGGTGAGTCGTCCGGCGTTCTGACGTGAACCTGTATAATACGTCGGCTGTCGGCCATTGCCACTTTGAACTGGTAACCGTCAATGTCAACGGTCTCACCGCGCGCCGGGAGGTGGCCAAAGGCCTGCATCACCAGCCCGCCAATGGTATCGACCTCTTCATCGCTGAAGTGGGTACCGAAGGCGTCGTTAAAGTCCTCAATCGAGGCCAGCGCGCGTACGGTCCAGGTGTGGCGGCTAAGCTGCCGGAAGTCGATATCTTCTTCTTCGTCGTACTCGTCTTCGATTTCGCCCACGATCAGCTCAAGAATATCCTCGATCGTGACCAGACCGGAAACGCCACCAAACTCATCAATAACAATCGCCATGTGGTAACGCTGAGAGCGAAACTCTTTCAGCATCCGATCCACACGTTTACTTTCCGGCACAACCACGGCCTGGCGTAACACTTTTTCCATGCTGAAAGCTTCGGCATCGCTGCGCATAAACGGCAGCAGATCTTTGGCCATCAAAATCCCTTCGATGTGATCTTTGTCTTCGCTGATGACCGGGAAACGCGAGTGGGCGGATTCGATGATCACATCGAGGCACTCGTCCAGGGTCTGGTTACGTTTCAGGGTGATCATCTGCGAGCGGGGGATCATGATATCGCGAACGCGCTGGTCGGCGATGTCCATAACCCCTTCGAGCATTTCGCGCGTATCTTCGTCGATAAGGTCGTTCTGCCCGGAATCACGAATCAGCTCCAGCAGTTCATCACGGTTTTTGGGTTCGCCGTGGAAAAGCTGGTTCAGAATGAGGGAGAAAAATCCCTTTTTACTGGTTGTCGTGTCGCTACTGTGTGAATTGTCGTCGCTCATGGCGTTTGTTAAGGGTTCTCTTGTTAGTTCAACGTTTACCGCCACGCGATATCCTTTCGTGGCGGCATGTGAGTCCGTCAGGTGACGGACTATTCTTTCTCGGCAATGTACGGATCCTCATAGCCCAGAGCAAGCATTATCTCTGTCTCGAGGGACTCCATCTCTTCCGCTTCGTCATCTTCAATGTGATCGTAGCCCAGCAGATGCAGGCTGCCGTGTACCACCATATGCGCCCAGTGGGCCTCAGGCGGCTTTTGCTGCTCTTTCGCTTCCTGTTCAACCACCTGACGGCAGATGATCAGATCGCCCAGCAGCGGCATCTCAATGCCCGGCGGCGCTTCGAACGGGAATGAGAGCACGTTGGTCGGCTTATCTTTCCCGCGATAGGTCAGGTTAAGCTCATGGCTTTCTGCTTCATCAACCAGGCGAATCGTCACTTCTGATTCTTCCTGAAACTGAGGAATAACGGCATCCAGCCATTTCTGAAACTGTGCCTCATCTGGCATGCCGGAATTGTCTTCACAGGCCAGCTGTAAATCGAGGATCACCTGACTCATTTCTGTTCTTGCTCCTGCGCTTCGCGCTTACGTTCTGCGGCCAGTTCGGCCTTACGCTTCTGATCCGCCTCTTCCCAGGCTTCATAGGCGTTAACGATACGCGCGACCACCGGGTGGCGTACCACGTCTTCACTGTGGAAGAAGTTAAAGCTGATTTCGTCGACCTCGGCCAGCACCTCAATGGCGTGGCGCAGGCCGGATTTGGTGCTGCGCGGCAGGTCGATCTGGGTGACGTCACCGGTAATGACCGCTTTCGAGTTAAAGCCGATACGCGTCAGGAACATCTTCATCTGTTCGATGGTGGTGTTCTGGCTCTCATCGAGAATGATGAACGCATCGTTCAGCGTACGACCGCGCATGTAGGCGAGCGGGGCAACTTCGATAACGTTACGCTCAATGAGCTTCTCAACCTTCTCAAAGCCGAGCATCTCGAACAGCGCATCGTATAACGGGCGCAGATACGGGTCGACCTTCTGGCTCAGATCGCCCGGCAGGAAGCCCAGCTTTTCGCCCGCTTCAACGGCCGGACGGGTCAGCAGAATACGACGGATCTCCTGGCGTTCCAGCGCATCTACCGCAGCGGCAACGGCCAGATAGGTTTTACCCGTCCCCGCCGGCCCCACCCCGAAGGTGATGTCGTGGTCGAGGATATTGGCGATGTACTGCGCCTGGTTTGGCGTACGCGGCTTAATAACGCCACGTTTGGTCTTGATGTTAATGGCCTTGCCGTAGTCCGGCACGCTTTCCGCGCTCTGCTCAAGCACGCGCGCCTCTTTAATGGCGAGGTGAATTTGTTCCGGTTCGATATCCTGAATTTCGCCGCGCATGGGTGATGTATCCACATACAGGCTACGCAGAATGTCCGCAGCGGCGTTGACGCAGATAGGGCGTCCGGTAAGTTTGAAATGATTATCGCGACGATTGATTTCGATACCCAGACGTCGCTCCAGTTGTTTGATGTTGTCATCAAACGGCCCGCACAGGCTCAGCAGGCGAGCGTTGTCTGCTGGCTCAAGGCTAATTTCACGCGTATCTATATTCAAACTGTTCCTCTTTAATTGGTTAACTGACCCATTGCGATAGGACGTAATAAAACGGTCATTACCGAAATTATTCACGCCACAGAATAAAGGCGCAAGCGTTGCGGAAGATATTGGGGACGATGAGAGGAAATACAAGGCCTGCCGGAAAGGCAGGCCAGGAGGATTAAGGCTGGTAAATCCCCACGCCAGAATCGTTTTCTTTACGGGTACGAGAGATCACGGATTCCGGTGACTCGGCAATACGCAGGCCCATTTCGTCCTCGGTGCGTACCAGCTTCGCGCGCAGCGAGTTGGTCAGCACTTCGACAATCTCGACGTCCACGAATTTACCGATCATATCCGGGGTGCCTTCAAAGTTCACCACGCGGTTGTTTTCGGTACGACCGGAGAGTTCCATAATGCTCTTGCGGGAGGTGCCTTCCACCAGAATGCGCTGAACGGTGCCGAGCATACGGCGGCTCCACGCGTTGGCCTGCTGGTTAATACGCTCCTGCAGAATATACAGACGCTGCTTTTTCTCTTCTTCCGGCACATCGTCAACCATATCGGCCGCAGGTGTTCCAGGACGCGCAGAGAAGATGAAGCTGTAGCTGACGTCAAAATTCACTTCACCGATGAGCTTCATGGTGCGCTCGAAGTCATCAGCGGTTTCGCCAGGGAAGCCGACGATAAAGTCGGAGCTGATCTGGATATCCGGACGCGCTTCACGCAGCTTGCGAATGGTGGACTTGTACTCCAGCACCGTATGCGGGCGGCCCATCAGGTTCAACACGCGGTCAGATCCACACTGAATCGGCAGGTGCAGGAAGCTCACCAGCTCTGGCGTATCGCGATACACGTCAATGATGTCGTCGGTAAACTCCATCGGATGGCTGGTGGTAAAGCGAATGCGGTCGATACCGTCAATCGCGGCCACCAGACGCAGCAGTTCGGCAAAGCTGCCGGTGGTGCCGTCGTAGTTTTCCCCGCGCCAGGCGTTCACGTTCTGGCCCAGCAGGTTCACTTCGCGAACGCCCTGTGCGGCAAGCTGCGCAATTTCAAACAGAATATCGTCTGCCGGACGGCTGACTTCTTCACCACGGGTGTAAGGCACCACGCAGTAAGTGCAATATTTGTTGCAGCCTTCCATGATGGAGACGAAGGCGGTCGGGCCATCGGCGCGCGGCTCCGGCAGACGGTCAAACTTTTCGATTTCCGGGAAGCTGACGTCAACGACCGGGCTACGGTTGCCGCGAACCTGATTGATCATCTCCGGCAGGCGGTGCAGGGTCTGAGGGCCAAAGACGATATCCACATACGGGGCTCTCTGGCGGATCAGCTTACCTTCCTGCGACGCGACGCAGCCACCCACCCCGATGATCAGATCCGGATTTTTTCGTTTGAGAAGCTTCCAGCGGCCTAACACGTGAAAGACTTTTTCCTGCGCTTTTTCACGAATCGAACAGGTGTTCAGCAGCAGCACGTCCGCTTCTTTCGCATTTTCAGTCAGCTGGTATCCGTGGGTTGAATCCAGCAGATCGGCCATCTTGGATGAATCGTATTCGTTCATCTGACAGCCCCAGGTTTTTATATGGAGTTTTTTAGTCATCGACTTGCTCAGCTCAGGATTGCAAGCCGCGTATTGTAATGCTTTGGTGGGGTTGTGACCAGTATGAAGGTTATGTGTCTCAGGACCGCAAAAATCCGGTAAACTTAAGGGATTCTCCAATAAGGAAAATTGACCATGACACTCCTACACACCGAAGTTGCCGTTGTCGGCGGCGGTATGGTCGGCGGCGCGCTGGCGCTGGGGCTGGCGCAGCAGGGATTTGAGGTAACGGTAATTGAACAGGCTGCTCCGCCGGCCTTCGATCCCGCCGGCAAACCGGATGTGCGCATATCCGCGATCAGCGCGGCGTCCGTCGATCTGCTGCGCGGGCTGGGCGTCTGGGAGGCGGTGCTGGCGATGCGCGCCCATCCTTACAGCCGTCTTGAAACCTGGGAGTGGGAAAACGCCCACGTCGCGTTTGATGCCGCTGAGCTGAAGCTGCCGCGCCTGGGCTATATGGTGGAAAACAACGTGCTTCAGCAGGCGCTCTGGCAGGCGCTGGAGGCGCACCCGAAGGTGACGCTGCGCGTTCCGGCGTCGATTAAGGCTCTGCATCCCCAGGAGAGCGGGTATTCGCTGACGCTCAACAGCGGCGATGAACTGGCCGTTAAGCTCGTCGTCGGAGCGGACGGCGCTAACTCGCAGGTCAGACAGATGGCGGGAATTGGCGTTCATGCCTGGCAGTATGAGCAATCCTGCATGCTGATTACCGTCGAGTGCGAGAATGCGCCGGGAGAAAGCACGTGGCAGCACTTTACGCCGAATGGCCCGCATGCGTTTTTACCGCTGTTTGATAACTGGGCATCGCTGGTCTGGTACGACAAACCGGCACGCATTCGCCAGCTGCAGGGGCTTTCAATGGAACAATTGCAGCGGGAAATTCGCCTGCATTTTCCAAGCCGTCTGGGCAACGTTACGCCGGTGGCTGCCGGGGCGTTTCCCCTCACTCGGCGCCATGCTTTGCAGTATGCCCGTGAAGGGCTGGCGCTGGTGGGCGATGCAGCGCACACCATTCATCCGCTGGCCGGGCAGGGCGTGAATCTGGGGTACCGTGATGTCGATGCGTTACTGGATGTGCTGAGCAGCGCCTGCGGGCACGCGGAAAACTGGGCCAGCCATCAGATCCTGAAGCGTTACCAGACGCGACGCATGGCGGATAACTTTATTATGCAGTCGGGGATGGATCTGTTTTATGCCGGGTTCAGCAATGACTTAGCCCCGGTGCGCATTCTGCGTAATATTGGATTGATGGCAGCGGAACGTGCCGGTGGTCTGAAGCGTCAGGCGCTGAAATACGCGCTGGGACTCTAATCTTTTTCCCCTCTCCCAGTGGGAGAGGGGCAGGGTGAGGGCATCAGGCCGCACCATCCTGAACAACAAAAACAAAAAAGCCCGCAGAGCGGGCTTTTTTGTTACTTAAGTGGCTGGGGTGCAGGGATTCGAACCCCGGAATGCTGGTATCAGAAACCAGAGCCTTACCGCTTGGCGACACCCCAATTGCGTTAAACAAACTGCTTAACGACTTTTTAAATTGGCTGGGGTACGAGGATTCGAACCTCGGAATGCCGGAATCAGAATCCGGTGCCTTACCGCTTGGCGATACCCCAACAATTTGTCTTGATTACCGAAAAAATCGATAATCTTAATTTGGTGGCTACGACGGGATTCGAACCTGTGACCCCATCATTATGAGTGATGTGCTCTAACCAACTGAGCTACGTAGCCAGTACTGCAATCTTCGATGGCTGGGGTACCTGGATTCGAACCAGGGAATGCCGGTATCAAAAACCGGTGCCTTACCGCTTGGCGATACCCCAATACCGCGGAGAACCGCAAAATCGAAGAAATATGGCTGGGGTACCTGGATTCGAACCAGGGAATGCCGGTATCAAAAACCGGTGCCTTACCGCTTGGCGATACCCCATCCGTGCAACGCTTACCCGGGAATGGTGCGGGAGGCGAGACTTGAACTCGCACACCTTGCGGCGCCAGAACCTAAATCTGGTGCGTCTACCAATTTCGCCACTCCCGCAAAAAAGATGGTGGCTACGACGGGATTCGAACCTGTGACCCCATCATTATGAGTGATGTGCTCTAACCAACTGAGCTACGTAGCCATCTTTTTTCGCGTTACCTTATCGGCGTTGCGGGGCGCATTATGCGTATAGACCCTTGCAGCGTCAACACCTTTTTCAACGAAAATAGGCGGAATGTGACTGTTTGGTTAGGTTGCGAACAGCGTGGCCGAATATTCGGCAATTATTGGTTATTAATCAGATTTAGACGGTGAAATGTGAGGCAAAAAAATCAGGCCCCTGAGGGGCCTGATTGCGATCTGAGTGATTATTTGTAGGCTGACTGGTGAACGCCTACCGCGCGTCCTGACGGATCGTTCATGGATTTGAAAGATTCATCCCATTCAATCGCTTTGGCAGAAGAGCAGGCGACGGACGGGCCACCCGGTACGCACTCCGCGGCACTCGGTACCGGGAACAGCTCTTCAAAAATTTCACGATACAGATAGGCCTCTTTCGAGCCCGGCGTGTTGTACGGGAAGCGGAAGCTCGCGGTTTCCAGCTGTTGGTCAGAAACCTGTTTCGCCGCGACCTCTTTCAGGGTGTCGATCCAGCTATAACCTACGCCATCAGAGAACTGCTCTTTCTGACGCCATGCCACGCTCGCCGGCAGGTAGGATTCAAAACACTCGCGCAGAATATGTTTTTCCATTTTGCCGTTGCCGCACATCTTGTCCTGCGGGTTGATGCGCATCGCCACGTCGAGGAATTTCTTATCCAGGAACGGCACGCGCGCTTCCACGCCCCAGGCCGACATCGCTTTGTTGGCACGCGCACAGTCGAACATGTGTAGCGCCTGCAGCTTACGCACGGTCTCTTCGTGCAGCTCTTTGGCGTTCGGCGCTTTGTGGAAGTACAGGTAGCCGCCAAACACTTCGTCAGAACCTTCACCGGAGAGCACCATCTTGATGCCCATCGCTTTGATCTTACGCGACATCAGGTACATCGGCGTTGAGGCGCGGATGGTAGTCACGTCATAGGTTTCAATGTGATAGATCACATCGCGGATCGCATCCAGACCTTCCTGCACGGTGAAGTGAATCTCGTGGTGCACGGTGCCGAGGTGGTTCGCCACTTCCTGCGCGGCTTTCAGGTCAGGTGCGCCTTCCAGGCCAACGGCAAAAGAGTGCAGCTGTGGCCACCAGGCTTCTGAGCGCTCCTGATCTTCCACGCGACGCGCCGCGAATTTCTTGGTGATCGCGGAGATTACGGAGGAGTCCAGACCGCCGGAGAGCAGCACGCCGTAGGGCACGTCAGACATCAGGTGGCTTTTCACGGAGTCTTCCAGGGCCTGGCGCAGCTCGGCTTTGTCCGTGACGTTGTCTTTTACCGCATCATAGTCGAACCAGTCACGCTGGTAATAGGAGCGGATCTCGCCATCTTTGCTCCACAAATAGCTGCCCGCCGGGAATTCTTTAATGGTGCGGCATACCGGCACCAGGGCTTTCATTTCAGAGGCAACGTAGAAGTTGCCGTGCTCATCGTGGCCCATGTACAGCGGGATAATGCCGATGTGGTCACGGCCAATCAGGTACGCGTCTTTTTCGCTGTCGTACAGGGCGAAGGCGAACATGCCCTGCAGGTCGTCCAGGAACTCGGGCCCTTTCTCCTGATACAGCGCCAGGATCACTTCACAGTCAGAACCGGTCTGGAACGCGTAGCGGTCGCCGTATTCGGCGCGCAGCGCCTGGTGGTTGTAGATTTCACCGTTGACAGCCAGCGCGTGCGTTTTTTTCTCGTTATACAGCGGCTGTGCACCGGCGTTGACGTCAACAATGGACAGACGTTCGTGAGCCAGAATCGCTTTATCACTGGCGTAAACGCCTGACCAGTCTGGTCCGCGATGGCGCATCAGGCGGGACAGTTCGAGTGCCTTTTTACGCAGTTCGCCCGCGTCAGTTTTAATATCCAGTACGCCAAAAATTGAACACATAACCTTCTCCGTTAACCCTGTTGCTTTGTAATGTTGCTTGCTTATGAAAATGCCGCAAAGGGGCAGGGCGCGCAAGCGTTTTACGGGTGAAAACGGAAATAGTGCAACAGTGATTGCGGAATAGTGAAAAAAGAGCACGCCAGAAATTCTTTTATTGATGATTATGCAATGAAACGTGCTTTTTGTTAGATGAGACTTTATTTTTGTAGGCCATAAATGAAAAACCACGCCCTGAGGCGTGGTTCGGTATCAGATGATGTCGATTTCATCGACGGAGGGGTAAATCCAGCTTGGCCGGAACGGCATCGAATCAATGTCATCAAGTTGAGAGACGCCGGAGAGGACCAGAATCGTCTCCAGACCCGCCTGGAATCCGGCCAGAATATCGGTGCGCAGGTTGTCGCCGACAATAACGGTTTCTTCAGAGTGGGCCTGCATCTTGTTGAGCGCGGCACGAATGATCCACGGGCTCGGTTTACCGACTACAAACGGCTGACGACCTGAGATTTTTTCGATACCGGCGCACAGCGCGCCGCAGGCCGGATAAAAACCACGGCCGTGCGTATCCGGGTTGGTCGCGATAAAGCGCGCGCCGCTGGCGACAAAGTATGCTGCCTTATGCATCATCTCCCAGTTAAAGGAGCGCGTTTCGCCGACAATCACGAAGTCCGGGTTCACGTCAGTGATGGTAAAGCCAGCTTTGTACAACTCGTGTATAAGCGCACCTTCACCCACCACGTAGGCTTTTTTCCCTTCCTGACGCTTCAGAAAATCTGCCGTGGCCATTGCCGAGGTATAAAACACGCTGTCCGGAACGTCGACGCCCGCTGTGGCAAAGCGGTTAGCCAGGTCCTGACCGGTTTGGGAAGGGTAGTTCGTGAGCAGAACCAGAGGCATTCCTTTGTCGATGATGCGGTGAAGAAACTCCGCAGCACCCGGCACGGCAACGTTGTCGTGCATCAGCACGCCGTCGATATCACAAATTACATTCTTAATGGTCATGGACAGTCCGACATCAAAAAAAGAAGGCGTTACTATAAGGTCCGATCAACTTTCCAGCAAATGCTGCAGCAGAATTCCGTTGAGCATGGCGCGTTTGACCAGCGCGAACGCGCCAATCGCCGAGCGATGGTCAAGCTTTGAACGAACCACCGGGAGGTTCTGGCGGAATGCTTTCAGCGCCTGGGTGTTAATACAGCCTTCAATGGCGGGGAGCAGCACCTTTTCCGCCTCCACAATTTCACCGGCGATCACCACTTTCTGGGGGTTAAACAGGTTAATGGCGATGGCGATGGTTTTCCCCAGATGGCGGCCTACCTGCTCGATCACTTCACAGGCCAGCGCGTCGCCTTTATTGGCGGCTTTGCAGATGGTGCCTATCTTGCAATCGTCCAGCGTGACGCGGCTTTGGTAACCCTGTTCAAGGAGATGGCGAACGCGCTGCTCGATGGCCGTGTTGGCGGCAATCGTTTCAAGGCAGCCGAAGTTGCCGCAGTGGCAGCGCTCCCCGAGGGGTTCAACCTGAATGTGGCCGATCTCGCCGACGTTACCGTTGCGACCAATAAAAATACGGCCGTTAGAGATAATACCGGCGCCCGTTCCGCGGTGAACGCGCACCAGAATAGAGTCTTCACAGTCCTGGCTCGCACCAAAGTAGTGCTCTGCCAGCGCCAGAGAGCGAATGTCGTGGCCCACAAAGCAGGTCACCTTAAAACGCTTTTCCAGCGCGTCGACCAGCCCCCAGTTTTCAACCTGAATATGCGGCATATAGCGGATCACGCCGCTTTCCGGGTCGACCAGTCCTGGCAGAATCACGGAGATGGCAATGAGTTCACGGATCTTGCGCTGACAGCTTTCAATAAACTGCGCAATGGTATTCAGCAGCGCATGCTCAAGCGTCTCCTGGGTGCGCTCCGGAAGAGGGTAGTGCTCTTCCGCAATCGCTTTACTGCTCAGATCGTACAGCGTGAGCGTGGTGTCATGACGGCCCAGACGGACGCCAATGGCCTGAAAATTGCGGGTTTCGGTAATAATGGAGATGGCGCGGCGGCCCCCGGTGGAGGCCTGCTGATCGACTTCTTTGATCAGACCGCGCTCAATGAGCTGGCGGGTAATTTTTGTCACGCTGGCGGGAGCAAGCTGGCTCTGTTCGGCTATCTGAATTCGCGAGATTGGTCCGTGCTGGTCAATCAGGCGGTATACCGCCGCACTGTTAAGTTGTTTAACGAGATCGACATTACCGATTTGAGCTTGTCCGCCAGGTGTCATACTTTTACTTACTCAGTGACGACCTCGTTACCATTAACGATGGTCTTAATAATTTTATAATCGTGTGTGAATGCCGTCAGGTTTGCAACCATACCTGGTGCAATTTCGCCGAGCTGTTTATCCACGCCCATTGCGCGCGCCGGATAAAGGGTGGCCATACGCAGGACTTCATCAAGCGCAATCCCGCAATGTTCAACCAGGTTACGCACCCCTTCAATCATGGTTAAAGAGGAACCGCTCAGCGTACCGTTTTCATCCACACACAGTCCATTGCGGTAGTATATTGTTTTACCGGCAAAAATGAACTGCTCAATATTTGCACCTGCCGGTGCGGTGGCATCCGTCACCAGACAAAGCTTGTCACCTTTCAGCCGCTTAGCGTTGCGAATGTTGGTGTAATCGACGTGTAAGCCGTCAGCAATAATGCCGCAGTAAACGTCTGGCTCATCCAGAATAGCCCCGACCAGACCCGGTTCACGGCCTGTGATATACGGCATGGCGTTGTAAAGGTGCGTTGCGAAGGTAATCCCCGCGCGGAAACCGGCTTTCGCTTCTTTCAGCGTCGCGTTTGAGTGACCTGCTGAAACGATAATTCCGGCACCAGCCAGTTTGCTGATGACATCCGTACCCGTCATTTCAGGCGCCAGCGTCACTTTGACGATCACATCGGCGTTCGCACACATGTAGTCAACCAGCTCCGCATCAGGTTTACGCACGTAATTCGGGTTATGCGTTCCTTTCTTGACCATATTCAGCCATGGCCCTTCAAGGTGCAGACCCAGCGCCTGGTTAGGGTGTTTGGCCAGGTATTCGCGCATCACGCGGATACCCTGCTTCATGAGGTCATCACTGCTGGTGATGAGCGTTGGCAGATAGCTGGTGCAGCCCGATTTCTCGTTGGCTTTCTGCATGATCTCCAGTGTTTCGACCGTCACCGCATCCGCAGTGTCATTGAATTGCACACCGCCGCAGCCGTTGAGCTGTACGTCGATGAAACCGGGGGAGATTACTGCTCCATTGAGTGAGCGCTGTTCAATCTCCGGCGGCAGTTCTGCCAGCGGACAAACACGTTCAATCAGGCCATCAGCGATAACAATCGCATGGTCATCCAGAATTTCATGGCCGGTATAAATCCGACCGTGGGTTAAAGCGTACATAACGACCCCCGGTTAAAAAAAGCGGCCGCCTCTTGTTGAAGAGGCGGTTATTCAATTACAGACCTTTGATGTTCTCAGCTTCTAACTCGTTGAAGTATTTCAGCGTTTTTACCTTCAGCTCCATCGTGGACGGTTCGTCGCAGACGATGACGGATTTAGGATGCAGCTGCAGGCAGCTGATGGTCCACATATGGTTAACGTTGCCTTCAACGGCAGCCTGGAGCGCTTGCGCTTTCACGCCGCCCAGCACCAGAATCATCACTTCTTCGGCATCCAGCAGGGTGCCTACGCCTACGGTCAGGGCGTATTTTGGAACCTGGTTAACATCGCCGTCAAAGAAGCGGGAGTTTGCCACGCGCGTGTCATGGGTCAGCGTTTTAATACGGGTGCGGGAAGCCAGAGATGACGCCGGTTCGTTAAACGCGATATGACCATCATTACCTACACCACCCATGAACAGGTGGATCTTACCGTAAGAACGGATTTTTTCTTCATACTGACGGCATTCTGCGTCAATATCAGGCGCGTTTCCATTCAGCAGGTTAATATTTTCAGATGGAATATCAACGTGATCAAAGAAATTACGGTGCATAAAGCTATGGTAGCTTTCCGGGTGGTCTTTCGGTAAGCCAACGTATTCATCCATATTGAAGGTCACAACATGTTTGAAGCTAACCTGGCCTGCTTTATGCATCTCAACCAGCGCCTTATAGGCGGTCAGCGGCGTGCCGCCTGTCGGAAGTCCAAGAACGAAAGGACGATCGGCGGTCGGTTTAAAGGCGTTAATACGGTTAACGATATGGCGAGCGGCCCATTTACCGACTTGTTCAGCAGTTGCCAGGGGAATCAGTCTCATTGTTCACCTCAAGAGTTTAAGTAGAAGAGTGGGCGGATGGCTATCGGGACCTGATACTTAAGCGTAACCTGGAAACTTTCAGGCCGGATCAATCCGTCTTGATTTTTTGAATGATAAAATAAGTTTTCGCTGTTAGCCAGTATAAGGGAGGGTGAATAACGATATTTGGTGACAAAAATCACAAAAAGTACGCGTTTAATTTGCGATACGAATTAATTTTTCACACACTCACAATGCCAGTGAAGCATCAACTGTATCTATAGTTCGTGACACAATAAAAAACAGAGCTGAGAACATGCCTTAAACGGGGTCTCATAGGGGGAAGAAAGTGAGTATTCTAGGTTATTTACAAAAGGTTGGCCGCGCGCTTATGGTGCCGGTCGCCACGCTGCCTGCCGCAGCCATCCTGATGGGTGTCGGCTACTGGATCGACCCCAACGGCTGGGGTAATACCAGCGCGCTGGCGGCGTTCTTTATCAAGTCAGGTTCTGCCATAATCGACAACATGTCCGTGTTGTTCGCGATTGGTGTGGCTTACGGTATGTCCAAAGACAAAGACGGTGCCGCTGCGCTGACCGGTTTTGTCGGTTTCCTCGTGTTAACCACCCTCTGCTCGCCTGCAGCGGTGGCCATGATCCAAAAAATTCCGGCGGACCAGGTTCCGGCGGCGTTCGGTAAGATCAGCAACCAGTTTGTCGGTATCCTTGTGGGTATTATTTCCGCCGAACTGTATAACCGCTTCAGCAGCGTAGAGCTGCCAAAAGCGCTCTCCTTCTTTAGCGGTCGCCGCCTGGTTCCTATCCTGACCTCGTTTGTGATGATCGTTGTTGCGTTCATCATGATGTACGTCTGGCCGATGATCTTCGACGGTCTGGTGAACTTCGGTGAGCACATCCAGAAATTGGGTTCTGTCGGTGCGGGCGTGTACGCGTTCTTCAACCGTCTGCTGATCCCGGTCGGTCTGCACCACGCGCTGAACTCCGTATTCTGGTTCGACGTTGCCGGTATTAACGATATCCCTAACTTCCTGGGTGGCGCACAGTCCCTCGAAGCAGGTAAAGCGGTTGTCGGTATCACCGGTCGTTACCAGGCGGGCTTCTTCCCGATCATGATGTTTGGTCTGCCGGGTGCTGCGCTGGCTATCTACCACTGCGCGCGTCCAGAGAACAAAGCGAAAGTGCTGGGTATCATGATGGCGGGGGCGTTCGCGGCCTTCTTCACCGGTATCACCGAGCCGCTGGAGTTCTCCTTCATGTTCGTGGCGCCGGTTCTGTATGTGATCCACGCCGTGCTGACCGGTATCTCCGTGTTCATCGCTGCCAGCATGCACTGGATTGCCGGTTTCGGCTTCAGCGCCGGTCTGGTGGATATGGTGCTGTCGTCCCGTAACCCGCTGGCGACCCACTGGTGGATGCTGATCCCGCAAGGTCTGGTGTTCTTCGCGATCTACTACATGGTGTTCCGTTTCACTATCACCAAATTCAACCTGATGACCCCGGGTCGTGAACTGGCCGTGGCCGGTAGCGAAGCGGATGGTCAGGATGTGAACGTGAGCGGTGCTCAGGATCAGGACGTTTCAGGCCTGGCGCGTCAGTACATCGCCGCTGTCGGCGGTTCTGACAACCTGACCGGTATCGACGCCTGTATCACTCGTCTGCGTCTGAACGTCAAAGACTCTTCCCTGGTGAACGAAGCGCTGGCCAAACGTCTGGGTGCTTCCGGCGTTATCCGCCTGAACAAAACCAGCGTGCAGATTATCGTTGGTTTCGTGGCAGAGAAAATTGCTAACGCCATGAAAACCACTGGTCCGGTAGCCGCAGCAGACGCTTCTGCCGCACCTGCCGCCGCGCCAGCGGCCGCAAAACCGCAGGCGGTACCGAACGCCAAAACGGTAGCCGCGCTGGTTTCACCGGTAACCGGTGAAGTCGTTGCGATTGAGCAGGTGCCTGACGAAGCCTTCGCCAGCAAAGCGGTTGGTGACGGTGTGGCGGTGAAACCAACGGACAAAACCGTTGTGTCTCCGGCGGCCGGTACCATTGTGAAAATCTTCAACACCAACCACGCGTTCTGCCTCGAAACCGAAAATGGCGCGGAGATCGTTGTCCATATGGGTATCGATACCGTTGCGCTGAACGGTCAGGGCTTTACTCGCCTGGTGGAAGAGGGCGCTGAAGTGGTGGCCGGGCAGCCGATTCTGGAAATGGATCTGGACTTCCTGAACGCCAACGCGCGCTCCATGATAAGCCCGGTCGTTTGCAGCAACATCGATGACTTCAGTGGCCTGGTCATTCAGGCGAAAGGTCAGGTTGTTGCGGGTCAAACGCCGCTGTATGAGATTAAAGGCAAGTAATCGCTCCTGAGTAGAGTCATGCCTTAAGCGGCGGGGGATATCCTCCGCCGCTTTTTTTTGCAGCAAAAGCCCCCATTATTTTCTTCAGAGACGTTTTAAGGGTTGTCACTACGTCCGGCTTATAAGATCATATGCCGTTATACGTTGTTTACGCTTTGAGGAATCCACGATGAGTGAGGCAGAAGCCCGCCCGAGTAACTTTATTCGTCAGATCATCGATGAAGATCTGGCCAGTGGTAAGCACACCACAGTTCATACCCGCTTCCCGCCGGAGCCGAACGGCTACCTGCATATCGGGCATGCGAAGTCCATCTGCCTGAACTTTGGCATTGCGCAAGACTACCAGGGACAGTGCAACCTGCGTTTCGATGACACCAACCCAGTAAAAGAAGACATCGAATACGTTGAGTCCATCAAGAATGACGTGCAATGGCTGGGCTTCAACTGGTCTGGCGATATCTGCTACTCCTCTGACTATTTTGATCAGCTGTACGCCTACGCGGTTGAACTGATCAACAAGGGTCTGGCGTACGTTGACGAACTGTCTGCTGATGAAATCCGTGAATATCGCGGTACGCTGACCGCCCCGGGCAAAAACAGCCCGTTCCGCGATCGCAGCGTGGAAGAGAACCTGGCGCTGTTTGAAAAAATGCGTGCCGGTGGCTTCGAAGAAGGCAAAGCGTGCCTGCGTGCCAAAATCGACATGGCGTCTCCGTTCATCGTGATGCGCGATCCGGTGCTGTACCGCATTAAGTTTGCGGAACACCATCAGACCGGCAACAAGTGGTGCATCTACCCGATGTACGACTTTACCCACTGCATTAGCGATGCGCTGGAAGGCATTACGCACTCCCTGTGTACGCTGGAGTTCCAGGACAACCGTCGTCTGTACGACTGGGTGCTGGACAACATCACCATTCCTGTACATCCGCGCCAGTACGAGTTCTCTCGTCTGAATCTGGAATACACCGTGATGTCCAAGCGTAAGCTGAACCTGCTGGTGACCGACAAGCACGTTGAGGGCTGGGATGACCCACGTATGCCAACCATCTCTGGTCTGCGTCGTCGTGGTTACACTGCAGCCTCTATTCGTGAGTTCTGCAAACGCATCGGCGTGACCAAGCAGGACAACACCATCGAGATGGCCTCCCTTGAATCCTGCATTCGCGAAGATCTTAACGAAAACGCCCCGCGCGCGATGGCCGTTATCGACCCGGTGAAACTGGTTATCGAAAACTATCCGCAGGGTGAAAGCGAGCTGGTCTCCATGCCTAACCATCCGAACAAACCGGAAATGGGTAGCCGTGACGTACCGTTCAGCGGTGACATCTGGATTGACCGCGCTGACTTCCGTGAAGAAGCCAACAAGCAGTACAAGCGTCTGGTGCTGGGTAAAGAAGTGCGTCTGCGTAATGCCTACGTCATCAAAGCCGAGCGCGTAGAGAAAGATGCGGAAGGGAATATCACCACTATCTTCTGTTCTTATGACGCTGAAACGCTGAGCAAAGATCCGGCGGATGGTCGCAAAGTGAAAGGCGTGATTCACTGGGTGAGCGCTTCCCACGCGCTGCCGGTAGAAATTCGTCTGTACGATCGTCTGTTCAGCGTGCCTAACCCAGGTGCAGCGGAAGACTTCCTGGCGACCATCAACCCGGAATCTCTGGTGATCAAGCAGGGTTATGCGGAGCCTTCTCTGAAAGCCGCTGAAGCGGGCAAAGCGTTCCAGTTCGAACGTGAAGGTTACTTCTGCCTGGACAGCCGTTACAGCACGGCGGAAAAACCGGTATTCAACCGTACCGTAGGTCTGCGTGATACCTGGACGAAGATCGGCGAATAATATTGCTGGTCTGGTCAATGAGAGACAAACGCCGCACTATGCGGCGTTTTTTTATTTAACGATCAGGGTATTAAGACAGGGCCTAAAAAGGCGTCATAAAAATATCAGGTCAATGAGGTGCTACTTATTTTTCAAAAAAAAGTTTGTATCATTGCGGAAATTAAAAAGGTTATAAAAAAGGAAAGAATTCTCACGTCTAGCTACTGAAATACCTGATAATTCCCCGCCATTCCTCGCCTCCTCACAAATGTTACAAAGCGCTACCAATTATGTGCACTTCGTCATAGTCCTGACTTTTGTCCGCTAAAAAGCATTGATAATTCGCGTCGCGAAAAATAACCTAAAGACGGTAGTTAATTCGAGGGTATTTAAAGCTACCCCTGACCATTTGGTCTTTTTTATTTACGCCGCTTCAGGCGTTTTAATTCGTCAAAGAGGAATAATCTATGCGTACGTTCAGTGGCAAACGTAGTGCGCTGGCGCTGGCTATTGCCGGTGTGACAGCAATGTCGGGTCTGGTGGTGACACCAGAGGCGAAAGCGGCGGGCTTCATCGATGATTCTACCCTCACGGGCGGTATTTATTACTGGCAGCGTGAACGTGACCGTAAAGACGTCACCGAAGACAAATACAAAACCAACCTTTCTCACTCCACCTGGAATGCCAACCTGGACTTCCAGTCAGGCTATGCCGCGGATATGTTCGGTCTGGATATTGCTGCGTTTACCGCGATTGAAATGGCGGAAAACGGCGACAGCGCCCACCCGAACGAAATTGCCTTCTCCTCCAGCAACAAAGCCTATAAAGAAGACTGGTCCGGGGATAAAAGCGGCATTAGCCTTTACAAAGCCGCTGCAAAATTTAAATACGGTCCGGTCTGGGCGCGCGGTGGTTATATTCAGCCAACTGGCCAGACTCTGTTAGCACCGCACTGGAGCTTTATGCCGGGTACCTATCAGGGTGCCGAAGCCGGGGCGAACTTTGACTACGGTGATGCGGGTGCGTTGAGCTTCTCCTATATGTGGACCAACGAGTACAAAGCACCGTGGCACATCGAGATGGACAAGTTCTACCAGAACGATAAAAAAACCAAAGTCGATTACCTGCACTCGTTGGGCGCGAAGTACGACTTCAAAAACGATCTGGTGCTGGAAGCGGCATTTGGTCAGGCACAGGGCTATGTCGATCAGTATTTTGCCAAGGCCAGCTATAAATTTGATGTCGCGGGTAGCCCGCTGAGCACCAGCTACCAATTCTACGGTACGCGCGACAAGGTCAGCAACGGTGGCGTAAACGACATTTATGACGGCACCGCGTGGCTGCAGGCGTTAACCTTCGGCTACAAGGTCGGTCAGGTTGATTTGCGTCTGGAAGGCACATGGGTGAAGGCAGAAGGGCAGCAGGGCTACTTCCTGCAGCGTATGACCCCGACCTACGCCTCCTCCAACGGTCGTCTTGATATCTGGTGGGATAATCGCTCAGACTTCAACGCCGACGGCGAGAAAGCGGTCTTCTTCGGCGCAATGTATGACCTGAAAAACTGGAACCTGCCTGGCTGGGCGGTGGGCGCTTCTTACGCTTACGCCTGGGACGCAAAACCTGCCGATATGGCCACGCCGGACGCATACTACGATCCCAACTATCGCCTGAAAGAGTCTTCCTACAGCCTTGATGCTATCTATACCCTGCAGGATGGCCGTGCGAAAGGCACGATGTTCAAACTGCACTTCACCCAGTATGACAACCACTCCGATATCCCGAGCTATGCGGGCGGTTACGGCAACATCTTCCAGGATGAGCGTGACGTGAAATTCATGGTTATTGCCCCATTCACCATCTTCTGATGAACGCACCGGCGGGCTGAGTCCCGCCGGCATGGAGACTGCACATGATGAAAAAAATCGTAATCGTCGCGTTGCTGGCATCAGGGCTGGCGGCGTGTGCTCAGAATCAGGCGCCGAAAGAGGACTCCCGTCTGAAGGAGGCGTATAGCGCCTGCATAAATACTGCGGAAGGATCGCCGGAGAAAATTCAAGCCTGTCAGAGCGTGCTGAACGTGCTGAAGAAAGAGAAAGCGCATGAGCAGTTCGCGACGCAGGAGAACGTCCGCGTGATGGATTACCAGGCCTGCATCCAGGCGCGTAAAACCGGTAACGATCAGGAAGTGGCGAAGCGTTGCGATAAGATCTGGAACGAGATACGCAATAACAATAATTAAGTGCTTTACGCCCGATGGCGCTGCGCTTACCGGGCCTACAAAGGTGTTATAGCCCGTAGGCCCGGTAAGCGCAGCGCCACCGGGCTTTTTTAGGCAAAAAAAAGCCAGCCTTTCGGCTGGCTCAGAGTATGAATCTTATTATTTCGCGTCGTGCGCGTGATCGTCTTCGCGGCAGTCGCCTTCAGCGCAGTGACCGTAAAGGTACAGGCTGTGGTTCGTCAGGCGGATGCCATGACGCGCCGCGATTTCACGCTGGCGCGCTTCGATGGAATCATCGCTGAATTCAATGACCTTGCCGCAATCGAGGCAGATCAGGTGATCGTGGTGCTGCTGCTGGGTCAGTTCGAAAACGGATTTACCGCCTTCGAAATTATGACGGGTAACAATGCCCGCGTCATCAAACTGGTTCAGCACGCGATAGACGGTAGCCAGCCCAATCTCTTCACCCATGTCGATAAGACGTTTATAAAGGTCTTCCGCACTGACATGGTGATTGTCTGGACCCTGAAGCACTTCAAGGATTTTTAACCGAGGAAGCGTAACTTTCAGGCCAGCCTTCTTTAATGCGGTATTGTTGTCAGTCATGCGGAATCTGTCCTGTTGCTAAACGATTCACTTCTGTAGGAAGTGACAGAAAATGCACCCGGGATAATGCGTCTCATTATAGAACTGCCATGGCTAAATGAAAACTGCAAGTCTCAGGCAAAATATGCTTATAAAAACGTGGTATCACCAACAAACTTGCTCAATGGAAAACCACGTTTTATCAGGGAGACATTGTACAGGTCTGGGCGAAAAAGTTAAAAGATTGTAGCGATTAATTTAATCGGTTTGACCTGGAGCATGGGCGCAACCGCAGTTGCGCCGCGATAAAATCAGGCGTTCAGAATATCATCCAGGTGCAGTTCTTCGCGGATCTGCTTCACCCACTTCTCAACGCGCTCTGCGGTCAGTTCTGGCTGACGGTCTTCGTCGATGGCCAGGCCTACGAAATGATCGTCATCGGCCAGGCCTTTAGACGCTTCGAAGTGGTAACCGGCGGTCGGCCAGTGGCCTACGATAACCGCGCCGTTCGGCTCAATGATATCGCGGATGGTGCCCAGCGCGTCACAGAAGTATTCGGCGTAGTCTTCCTGATCGCCACAGCCAAACAGGGCGACCAGCTTACCGTTGAAGTCCACTTCTTCCAGCGTCGGGAAGAAATCATCCCAGTCGCACTGGGCTTCACCGTAGTACCAGGTTGGGATACCCAGCAGCAGAATGTCATAGCCTTCCAGATCTTCTTTGCTGCTCTTGGCGATGTCATGCACATCAGCAACGTCTTTACCGAGCTGTTTTTGAATGTTTTTTGCGATATTTTCGGTATTGCCGGTATCACTGCCAAAGAAAATGCCGATGATTGCCATGAGTAAAATAACCTCTTGAAACTTAATAGTATGGTGGCGCAATTCGGCCACGGATAAGGGCAATAATAGCAGAACTGGCAACCCTGCGGAAACAGCTATCGCGCAGGACTGCACTCTGTGCTACATGAAAAGGGTGAGAAAGGGGATTTTCAGACTTATGCCTGGCTGCGTAACGTCTCAAGCTGGACGAGCAACATCTCTTCAATGAGCTCGCTGCGGCTGATATTTCGCGCGTCAGCCAGCTCGTTCAGCGCGTCGACGGCGTCGGCGTTAAGCTTCAGTTCGACACGCTTAAGCCCACGATTTTTATCGCGTTTAAGCTGGTTGCGTTTATTGATACGCAGCTGTTCATCGCGCGAAAGCGGATTCGTCTTGGGTCGTCCCGGGCGACGCTCATTCGCGAACAGATCTAGTGTCGTACGGTCCGTTTGTTCTTTGGCCATGATTCTGAGACTTCGGGGGAAACACGCCGCCCTGCTAATGCCCGGGCGATAAGCGCGCCATCATACATCACCAAAAACGGCACGCCAACGACTGGAAGCCCGCAGCCTTCCAGTCGCTTTCTTTTTAATCAATTTGCAGTATCAGTGAGATAGCGGCGAATGGCGCGCAGTACAGCATCCGGTTTTTCCGCATGCACCCAGTGCCCGGCACCGGCAATCACGTGGGCGCGAGCCTGCGGGAATTGGGCCAGCAGCGTGTCGCGGTACGCGTCGGTAACGTAAGGCGAGTTTCCACCGCGAATAAAGAGGGTAGGGTGTGGCCAGGCCGGGACGGTTTCCCAGCCCACGATGTTATTGTACTGCTCCCAGAGTACCGGCACGTTAAAACGCCATTGGCCGTCAACAAACGACTTCAGCAGGAACTGCACGACGCCTTCTTCATCAAGATGCTCACGCATGACGGCAGCCGCCTGTTGGCGCGTCGCGACACCCGCTTCTGTGACCGCATTGATGGCGGCAAAAATCTCGTCGTGACGGCGGACGTCATAATCCACGGGCGCGACGTCAATCACCACCAGGCCGCTAATACGGTCCGGGGCCAGTGCCGTCAGGGCCATCACCGCTTTGCCACCCATTGAATGCCCGATGAGGGTCACCTTTTGCAGGTCGTGGGCATCCAGCGTATCCAGCAGATCCTGCGCCATCGCCGCGTAGGTCATCTCGTCGGAACGCCCGGAAAGACCATGATTGCGCATATCGACCTGTAAAATATCGTGGTCGGTAACCAGATCGCGCGCCAGCACGCCCAGGTTATCCAGACTGCCAAAAAGCCCGTGAACCAGTACGATGGGAGAATTATTGTTCGGCGATTGTGCAGTTTGCGCTCGGGTATTCAATTTCATGGCAAAGTTCTTTTTTTACGTATGTCAGGTTAGGGTATCATGTTGACCATTCTGCCGCCCGGCTGCAAGGTTCCAGTTTAATCTGACTTTTGCTGCCAACCTGGTTTGACGCTATCCGCTGTTGGGATTTGACCTTATAATCCCAATGACTTGTATTCAGATAAGATATCGCACTGGATTAAGATGAAAACAATCGAAGTTGATGACGAACTCTATCAGTATATTGCCAGCCAGACGCGGCATATCGGGGAGAGCGCGTCCGACATTTTACGGCGCATGCTTAAAATTTCCGCCGCTTCACAGCCTGCTACCCCAGTCACCAAAGATGTCGTGTCTCAGCCGAGCTTTATTGCACAAGCAAAACCTGCCGTGACGCCGGCAAAAGATAAAGTGCGCGCGATGCGCGAGCTGCTGCTCTCCGATGAATACGCGGAGCAGAAAAAAGCGGTAAACCGCTTTATGCTGGTGCTGTCTACACTTTACTCACTGGATAACAAAGCGTTTGCTGAAGCGACCGAGTCGCTTCACGGCCGTACTCGCGTCTATTTCGCGGGCGACGAGCAGACGCTGCTGCAAAATGGCAATCAAACCAAACCTAAACATGTTCCTGGCACCCCGTACTGGGTGATCACCAATACCAATACGGGCCGCAAGTGCAGCATGATTGAACACATCATGCAGTCCATGCAGTTCCCGGCGGAATTGATTGAAAAGGTTTGCGGTACAATTTAACCCTTGCATCAGAAGGACCCGGTAATGGCAAATCACAGCCGTGCAGGCCAACCTGCACAACAAAGCGATTTGATTAACGTCGCTCAGCTGACCGCGCAGTATTACGTGCTGAAACCGGTCGTGGGCAACGCAGAACACGCAGTGAAGTTTGGTACATCTGGTCACCGCGGCAGCGCGGCGCGCCACAGCTTTAACGAACCGCACATTCTGGCCATTGCTCAGGCCATTGCGGAAGAGCGCGCTAAAAACGGCGTTACCGGTCCGTGCTATGTGGGGAAAGATACCCATGCCCTGTCTGAACCGGCATTCATCTCTGTTGTGGAAGTGCTGGCGGCAAACGGCGTCGATGTGATTGTTCAGGAGAACAATGGCTTCACCCCGACGCCTGCGGTCTCTAACGCCATCCTGGTGCACAACAAAAAAGGTGGCGCGCTGGCGGACGGTATCGTTATCACGCCATCCCACAATCCGCCGGAAGACGGTGGTATCAAATACAACCCGCCTAACGGTGGCCCGGCCGACACTAACGTCACCAAAGTGGTGGAAGATCGTGCGAACGCGCTGCTGGCTGACGGTCTGAAAGGCGTGAAGCGTATTTCTCTGGATGCTGCCATGGCGTCCGGTCACGTGAAAGAGCAGGATCTGGTTCAGCCGTTCGTGGAAGGGCTGGCGGATATCGTCGATATGGCGGCCATCCAGAAAGCCGGCCTGAAGCTGGGCGTGGATCCGCTGGGCGGCTCCGGTATCGAATACTGGAAACGTATCGCCGAGCACTACAAGCTGGATCTGACCATCGTGAACGATCACGTCGATCAGACCTTCCGCTTTATGCACCTGGATAAAGACGGCGCGATCCGTATGGACTGCTCCTCCGAGTGCGCGATGGCGGGCCTGCTGGCGCTGCGTGATAAATTCGATCTGGCGTTTGCTAATGATCCGGATTATGACCGTCACGGTATCGTCACGCCTGCCGGGCTGATGAACCCGAACCACTATCTGGCTGTTGCAATTAACTATCTGTTTCAGCACCGCCCGCAGTGGGGCAAAGAGGTGGCCGTCGGTAAAACGCTGGTTTCCTCCGCGATGATCGACCGCGTGGTCGAGGCGCTGGGCCGCAAGCTGGTGGAAGTGCCGGTCGGCTTCAAATGGTTCGTTGACGGTCTGCACGACGGCAGCTTCGGCTTCGGCGGTGAAGAGAGCGCGGGCGCATCTTTCCTGCGTTTCGACGGCACGCCATGGTCAACCGATAAAGACGGCATCATCATGTGCCTGCTGGCGGCGGAGATCACCGCGGTCACCGGTAAGAACCCGCAGGAACACTACAACGACCTGGCGGCACGCTTTGGTGCACCAAGCTATAACCGTATTCAGGCTAGCGCGACGTCAGCTCAGAAAGCGGCCCTGTCCAAACTCTCTCCGGAGATGGTCAGCGCAAGCACCCTGGCAGGCGATCCGATCACCGCGCGTCTGACGGCGGCACCGGGCAACGGCGCATCCATTGGTGGTCTGAAAGTGATGACTGAGAACGGCTGGTTCGCCGCGCGTCCGTCCGGTACGGAAGATGCGTATAAAATCTATTGCGAAAGCTTCCTCGGCGCTGAGCACCGTCAGCAGATTGAGAAAGAAGCGGTAGAGATTGTCAGCGAAGTGCTGAAAAACGCGTAAGTGCGGTATGGGTGCGGGCTGATGCCCTCACCCCGGCCCTCTCCCACAGGGAGAGGGAGAAAACACTAAAAACGGCAACCCCTGGGTTGCCGTTTTGCTTTTACCTAACTATGTTTGTTCTTCAATTCAAACCGCGGTGACACCAGACCGTACAGCGTCCAGCCCATAAAGGTCACCATTGCCCCGTAGAGCATCGCTTCCTGGCCGGATGAGTAGAGCGCATAAAAGCTGTAGATTGCCCCAATCAGCGCCACGATATTGGCCGCACGCGCTTTGCGTGGATCCACCTTCGCCACCTTCTGAATGATCACCAGCGCTGCCATCGACAGGATATACGGAATGATGTTCGTCACCACCGCCAGGTTGACCAGCACGTTGAACTGGCTGTTCAGCGACGGGCTAATGGTCATCAGCGACAATCCGCTCTGGAAGATAACAATCGCCAGCATGCCCTGCACCGGCGCATCCGCTTTGGTCACGCGGGAGAAGATTTTTGGGAAGTAACCTTCATCAGCCGAGGATTTAAAGACCTGTGCGATGGTGAACTGCCAGCCGAGGAGTGAACCGCAGCAGGACATCACCATCAGCCCCATGATCACTTTCCCGACCTCAGGCGTGAACATCTGCGCGAAGGCCAGACCGAACGGCGCCGTAGAGTTTGCCAGATCCATGTTTGGCACAATCCCGGCAATCACGTTAGTCGAGACGATATAGATCACCGCCGCGCCCAGCGTGCCGCCGAGGACCGCAATCGGCACGTTCTTCTCCGGATTCTCTACCACTTCCGCGTTCGCACAGGCGGATTCCAGACCCAGGAAGGCCCAGAGCGTCATGGCGATTGAAGAGCCGACCGCGGTAAAGAATGGCACATGGTGCGGGTTCCAGGAGTTGGCGTAGAGTGTCGGGCTGAACCAGAACCAGCCGATGATGCACAGGCCGACAACCGGGATAATCACGCCCCAGACGGTGATGCTGGAGAGCTGTCCGGTGATACGCGCGCCGCCAAAGTTAGCCACGGTACAGATCCACAGCACCCCGATGGTCGCCAGCCCAATTTGCACCGGGCTGAGCGTCGCGCCAAACAGCTCCGTACCGTAACCCACGGCGGAGATGGCAATCGCCACGTTGGCGATCAGCAGCGATACCCCGTAGGTATAGTTGGCCATAAAGTTGCCCGACTTGCCGAAGGCGTATTCGGCATAGCCGCCCATGCCGCCTGACTTACGGCTGAACATTCCGCACTTGGCAAACGCCCACGCCAGCGCCATTGAACCGACTGCCGTCACCAGCCAGGAGATGATAGAGATGGTGCCCACCTCTGCCAGTTTGGTGGGCAGCATGATAATCCCGGAGCCCATCATGTTCACCATGGTGAGGATGGTCAGCTGCACCACGCCCATTTTATTGGACTTACTCATAATTTCTCTCCTTTCAGCAGCGCGGGCTGAGCGGCGGGTTGTTTGATGACGTTACAGCGAACCTGCTTGCGACCCTCACACTCCTCGACGTACACACCCTGCAGCTCCGGCGCGAAGCCCGGCAGCAGATTGATGCCTTCTTCCAGCGCGGCAAAGTAGCGCAGCACGGAACCGCCCCAGACTTCCCCTGGGACAACGCACAGCACCCCTGGCGGATAAGGGAGCGCGCCTTCGGCGGCGATGCGGCCTTCCGCGTCGCGCAGGGAGACCAGTTCAACCTCACCGCGCAGATAGGCGTAGTTTGCGTCCTGCGGGTTCATCATCACGCGTGGGAAGTGAGACTTGCGGAACATCTCTTTCTGCAGCTGTTTCACGTTGTGGCGGGCGTACAGGTCATGCATTTCCTGGCAGATCTGGCGCAGGGTGTAATCCGCGTAACGTTCCGGATGCTGTTTGTAGAGAGATGGCAGGACGTCTTTCAGCGGAACATCGCTCTCGAGCAGTTTTTCGAAGCGCACCAGCTGCGCCACCAGCTGCTGCAGTTTTCCCATATCTTCCGCAGGCGTGAGCAGGAACAGGATCGAGTTGAGATCGCATTTTTCCGGCACGATGCCGTTTTCACGCAGGAAGTTGGCGAGGATAGTGGCGGGCACGCCGAAGTCGTCATACTCCCCGGTGCGGGCGTTAATACCCGGCGTGGTCAGCAGGAGCTTGCACGGGTCGATAAAATACTGATGCTCAGCGTAGCCTTCAAAAGCGTGCCAGTTTTCACCCGGTACGAAGTGGAAGAAGCGCAGATCGGTCGCAATTTCCGCGGTGTCCCAGCTTTCCCACGGGCGGCCATCTACCGTCTCCGGTACGAAGGGGCGCAGATACCGGCAGTTCTCCAGGATCAGCTTGCGCGCTTCGATACCGTTCACCACGCAATCCATCCACATGTTGCGGCCGCTCTGGCCTTCGTGCATACGGGCGTTGATGTCCAGCGCAGCGAACAGCGGATAAAACGGGCTGGTGGAGGCGTGCATCATAAAGGCATTATTCAGGCGCTTATGCGGGACATAGCGCTGTTGCCCTTTGATGTGGCTGTCTTTCTTATGGATTTGCGAGGTCTGCGAGAAGCCGGCCTGCTGTTTATGCACGGACTGGGTGACCAGGATCCCCGGATCGTTTTCGTTCAGCTCCAGCAGCAGCGGAGAGCAGTCGGCCATCATCGGAATAAACTGCTCGTAACCCACCCAGGCCGAGTCAAACAGGATGTAATCACACAGGTGCCCAATCTTATCCACCACCTGACGGGCGTTATAGATGGTGCCATCGTAGGTACCCAGCTGGATCACCGCCAGGCGGAACGGACGCGCATCGCGTGCACGGCCTGGCGCCACCTCTGCCACCAGCTCGCGCAGATAACTTTCTTCAAAGCAGTGGGCGTCAATGCCGCCAATAAAGCCGTACGGGTTGCGCGCGGTTTCCAGATAGACCGGCGTTGCGCCAGCCTGGAGGAGGGCACCGTGATGGTTGGATTTGTGGTTGTTACGGTCGAATAGTACCAGGTCGCCCGGGGTGAGCAGGGCGTTAAGCACCACTTTGTTGGATGACGAGGTGCCATTCAGCACGAAGTAGGTCTTATCAGCATTAAAGACTTTTGCAGCATGCTGCTGGGCGATGCACGGTGCGCCTTCGTGGATCAGCAGATCGCCCATCGCCACGTCGGCGTTACACAGGTCGGAGCGGAAAAGCGTCTCACCAAAGAAATCGACAAACTGATTACCGGCTGGATGGCGGCGGAAGAACTGACCACCCTGATGCCCCGGGCAGTCAAACGCGCTATTGCCCTGCTTCACATAGTCGACAAGGGCGCGGAAAAACGGCGGGCGCAGCTGGGTTTCATACTTCTGGGCGGCCGCTTCCAGCTGGCGTCCATAAAAGTCGTTGCTGGTGTCTGAATACTCAAATACGCCATGAATGCGCGATAAATAGTCTGCCGGGATGAACTCTTCTTTGTGCGTCGCGACAAAAACAGGAATGCCAAAACCGGTGGCTTCTATTTCGTCCAGGATACCGCTGGCAATATCCGTGACCGCCAGAACAATGGCGGCAACATCAATATAATCAGAGGCGCGGACATCTACCAGTTCACGCTGGGTAGTAAAGCAATCCGGACATGCACGGCTGGCTGCGATTTTTAAACTTTTCATCTTTCTCTCTTTATTTTAGGTAATAAGCGTCCCTCGATTTCTTGCAAGAAAGAAATCGATAATTTACCGGAAAAAAAGCAAAGGGTGGCCGCTGATTAAAATCAGTGAATTGCTTTTTTGATGATTGAAATTCAGTCCGCCCGGTGCGGATGAGTCTGAATTAAAATGAATGAGCGCACGAGTTCACAGGCAATGGCCTGTAAAATAAGGTATTTCAGGATAACCTGTAAGCGAGTGCGCCAGAAGTCGAAGGACTACCGGGCATTAAAGAGATGAAAGTCAAAGCAGTTTCGGTGGGCAAACATCATGATATGTGTTGTCCGCCTTATATGGGGCATTAAGCGATTGTTGTTTTCCATGTTTCATTTTCCTTTCAGTAATTGAAAGCATGGTCATTTTATCCAGGGAAAGGCGATTAACCGTGAGGTAGATCACCGTTAACCGATCAAATCAGAAATAAATATTCGTTTTAGATGAATATCGCAGATCAAAATTCTGATTTGTTGATGATGCGTTAACAGGTTGTGTTGTCAATGTTTTAAATGAGCGAAAATAGCCCGTAAAAATAATTTATGGGTTATTTGTGAAATATTGTCTGAGGGATTTCGTTTTTATTTAAAAATAAAATGAATAGTTATTCAAAGCATAAACCGATAACCGATACCGGTTTCAGTTAATAAATGGCGAGGGCGAGCGGGGTCAACTTCGAGTTTCTGACGAAGATGTCCCATATATATGCGTAAATAATGACTATGTTCTACAGCGTTGGGTCCCCACACCTGACTTAACAGCTGGCGTTGGGTGAGAACCTTGCCGTGGTTGTTGAGCAGAACGGCGAGCAGGCGAAATTCTATTGGCGTCAGATGGATTTCTTCTTCACCGCGCACAATACGCCGCGCGGCCAGGTCAACCCGGATATCCCCAAACGTGTAGGTTGGGTCAGCGGGCATGGTTGCGCTGTGGCGGCGCAGCGCCACGCGAAGGCGAGCCTGTAGCTCGCCGATACCAAAAGGTTTAATCAGATAGTCATCCGCCCCGGCATCCAGCGCCGCGATTTTATCCGTCTCTTCCGTACGCGCGGAGAGCACGAGGATCGGCATCTGGCTCCACTGACGCACTTCCCGGATAAAATCGATGCCGTCGCCGTCCGGCAGGCCAAGATCGAGGATCACCAGGTCCGGCTTGCGGGTGGCGGCTTCTATTAAACCCCGCTGAAGCGTACCCGCATCATGAACGCGCAGACCGTCCCCTTCCAGCGCAGCGCGCAGAAAACGGCTAATGGCGATCTCATCTTCAACAATCAGAACGTTGATCACAAATCCTCTGGTAATTCATTAAGTTCTGGCGGGGTTTCCAGAGGAAGTGTAACACAAAACCGCGCGCCGCCTTCGGGGCGATTCTCAGCGGAGATGGACCCGCCATGGACGTCAATGATTGCCTGGCAAATCGCCAGCCCCAGCCCCACGCCCGGAATGGCAGACTCCTTATTGCCGCGCGCGAATTTTTCGAAAATAGCCAACTCCTGCCCGGCGGGAATGCCGGGTCCGGTATCCCAGACGTCAAGGCGAAGCGTGCCGTCGTCTACCGTCGCATCCACGCCAATTTGTGCGCTGGCGCCCGCATATTTGCCGGCATTTTCCAGCAGGTTGATCAGCACCCGTTCAAACAGCGGACCATCAACGTGAATTAAGGTCAGGGGCTCGGGCATGTTCAGCGCAATATGCCGCCCGCCCAGGCCGGGTTCGAGCATTTTCAGGGCGCTGCCCACTACCTCTTCAAGTGTGAGCCACTCTTTTTTGAGGTTAAAACCGCCTGACTGGATACGCGCCATATCGAGCAGGTTATTCACCAGACGCGTGGTATTCAGCACATGCTGGCGGATCTCGCTGGCCTGAAGGGCGTGTTTAGAGCCTTCGGCCGCCAGGTCCAGCGTCAGGATTTCTGACTGACCAAACAGGACGGTGAGCGGGGTTCGCAGATCGTGAGAGAGCGCCGCCAGCAGCGAGTTACGAATGCTTTCACGCTCGCTCGCCAGCCTGGCCTGCTCTTCGCTGGCGGTGAGGGCCAGCCGCTCCAGCGCGCTGGCAACCAGCAGCGTAAAGGTCTCCAGCAGCCGCTGCTGTTCGGGGATCATCAGCTGGCGCAGGTTTGAGGGCTCAACAATTACCAGCCCCTGATTTTTATCGGCGCTGCGCAGCGGCAGAATTTGGTAGGGCACGCCGGGCAGGGTGTCGGTCCCTGCGCCCGCAGGTAACCCTTTATCAAAGCTCCAGCGCGCGATGGCTTCGTCCCAGGGCGTCATGCCTGAGGCCGACGTCAGCGGGCGCAGCTTGCCGTGTTCGTCAGGGAGTAAAATCAGGTTGCTGGCATGAAACGTCGAGCGAATGAACTGCTCGCTGGTCTGCACGATATCCAGCGGCGTGCGGCCCACCGCCAGCGATTTCGACATCTCATAGAGATGGCGCGTGCGCTGTTCGCGATAGCGGGCAATACGCGCCTGGTAGCGCACGCCCGCCGTCAGATTCCCGATCACCAGCCCGACGGTGAGCATCACCGCGAAGGTGAGAATGTACTGTACGTCCGACACCGCGAGCGTGCCGCGCGGGGCAATAAAGAACAGATCGAAGCTGATGACGTTAATCACCGTCGCCAGCACCGACGGCCAGCGCCCGTAAAAGAGCGCCACCACCACTACGCCAAGCAGGTAGATCATCACCAGGTTGGCGGCATCAAACGCGATCAGCCACTGGCTGGCAATCACGGTAATCAGGGCGCAGAGCACGACGGCGACAAGACAGCCGCGCAGCTGAATGCGCCATTTATCGCTGAAGGCACGGCTGTCCGGCGCGCGGCTGGGTAACGGCGTGGGCTTATCATCCAGCGCCACGATCACCAGGTCCAGATCCGGTGCGCGGCGGGCCAGCTTGTCGGCAAACGATTCGCGGCTAAACCAGCGGCGATGCTGGCGACGGCCAATCACGATTTTTCCCAGATTGTGCTCACGGGCGTAGCGCAAAATGGCTTTATCTTCCTGAGGGTCGGAAAGGGTGGCGGTTTCGGCACCCAGCTCCTGCGCCAGGCGAAGCGAACTCAATATCGCGCGACGCTGGTTCTCGGGCAGCGCGTGCAGCTGCGGCGTTTCGACATACACCGCATGCCAGACGCTGCCAAATTTGGCCGCCAGGCGCGCGGCGGTGCGGACAAGCTTTTCATTGCCGCTGCCGTGGCCTACGCACAGCAGGATGGCATCTCGCGTATGCCAGACGCGCTCCTGGCCCTGCAGGTCGCGCCAGGCGCGCATCTGATCGTCGACGCGATCGGCAGTACGACGCAGGGCCAGCTCGCGCAGGGCAATCAGGTTGCCTTTACGGAAGAAATGTTCGATGGCGCGCTCGGCCTGGCCGGCGATATAGACTTTGCCTTCATGCAGGCGCTGGCGTAAATCGTCGGGGGGCAGGTCGACCAGCACCACTTCATCGGCAGAATCAAAGAAGGGGTCGGGCACCGTCTCGCGCACCTGAATGCCGGTCACGCCGCTGACCACGTCGTTCAGGCTCTCCAGATGCTGAACGTTAACCGTCGTGAAAACATCGATGCCGGCTTCGAGTAGTTCTTCTACATCCTGCCAGCGTTTTGGATGGCGTGAGCCTGGCGCATTGCTGTGCGCCAGCTCGTCCATCAGGATAAGGGCGGGACGGCGGGCGAGGGCGGCATCGAGATCGAATTCGGTGACTAGCCGACCGCGGTGGCTGATGCGGCGGGGCGGCTGGGTGGCCAGCCCCTTCAGCAGCGATGCGGTCTCTTTGCGTCCGTGGGTTTCTACCACGCCAATCAATATATCGAGCCCCTGCGCCCGAAGCCGCTGGGCTTCCGTCAGCATGGCGAAGGTTTTCCCGACGCCTGCGCAGGCGCCAAAGAAAATTTTCAGTTTGCCGCGATGGGCTTCGGCCGTCTGTTCAAGCAGCCTGTCCGGATCCGGGCGCATGGGCTCGTCGGTCATTTAGTTTTTCCTTAGCGCGTCCAGCGCCAGATTCAGCTCAACAATATTCACTACGGGCATGCCGATAAAGCTGACCAGCGGCTTTTGCGTGTGCTCTGCAACCAGCTGGCTAACCTGTTCGACGGTCAGCTGACGGGCCGCGGCGACGCGCGGGATTTGCCATGCCGCGGCTGCCGGCGTCAGGCTGTAGTCCAGCCCGCTGGCCGAGGCGGTCACCAGCTCTACGGGCACCTCACGGCTGGCCTGCGGATTAGCGGCGCGCAGGGCTGCCACGCGCTCAGCAACGGCTTTGTCCAGCTCGGGGTTGCTGCCCGCCAGGTTACTGCCGCCGGATGCCATCGGATTATACGGGCTTTCGGCAGTGGCGGAAGGGCGCCCCTGGAAGTAACGGGCATCGGTAAAGTTCTGACCAATCAGGCGTGAACCGCGGCTTTCACCGTTTTGCATAATCAGCGAGCCGTTGGCCCGATCCTTAAACCACCACTGGCCCAGCGCGGTGGTCACCAGCGGGTACAGCCCGCCGGTAATGAGAGACAGCAGAATAAACAGAAGTATAGCGGGGCGTAACATCGTCATTTGATTCACCTTTTAAACCAGGCCGAACAGCGTCAACAGCAGGTCGATAACCTTGATACCGATGAAGGGCACCACCAGCCCGCCCAGGCCGTAAATCCACAGGTTGCGGCGCAGCATGGCGGCGGCGGTGAGCGGCTTATAGCTCACGCCTTTCAGCGCCAGCGGGATCAGGAAGACAATAATCAGGGCGTTAAAGATCACTGCGCTCAGAATGGCCGATGCCGGAGAGTGCAGGTGCATCACGTTCAACGCGTTTAATTGCGGGTAGGTCGCAGCAAACGCCGCCGGAATGATGGCGAAATATTTCGCCACGTCGTTGGCGATACTGAACGTAGTCAGCGACCCGCGCGTCATCAGCATCTGCTTGCCGATGTGCACCACTTCAATCAGCTTGGTCGGGTTTGAGTCGAGGTCGACCATGTTGCCCGCCTCTTTTGCCGCCTGGGTACCGGAGTTCATCGCCACCGCCACGTCGGCCTGCGCCAGGGCAGGGGCATCGTTGGTACCGTCGCCCGTCATCGCCACCAGACGGCCTTCCGCCTGATACTGACGAATCAGCGCCAGTTTTGCTTCCGGTGTGGCTTCAGAAAGAAAATCATCCACGCCCGCTTCGGCGGCAATCGCCGCGGCGGTAAGACGGTTATCCCCGGTGATCATCACCGTTTTGATCCCCATTTTACGCAGCTGGGCAAAGCGCTCCTTGATGCCGCCTTTGACGATATCCTTCAGGGCAATCACTCCCAGCACGTGTGCCCCTTCGGCCACCACCAGCGGCGTCGCCCCCTGACGGGCCACGCTTTCGACCAGGCTGTCCACTTCCGGCGGGAAGTGGCCATTGTTGGCCTCAATGTGGCGACGGATGGCGTCAACAGAGCCTTTACGGATCATGCGATCCTGAATGTTAATGCCGCTCATGCGGGTTTGCGCCGTGAAGGGCACGAAAGTGGCGTGCAGGCTCTGAACGTCGCGCTGGCGCAGGTTAAAGCGCTGCTTGGCGAGGATCACGATACTGCGGCCTTCCGGGGTTTCATCGGCTAGCGAAGAGAGCTGTGCGGCATCAGCCAGCGTTTTTTCATCCACGCCCGGAGCGGGCAGGAAATCTGACGCCTGGCGGTTACCGAGGGTAATGGTCCCGGTTTTATCCAGCAGTAAGACGTCCACGTCACCGGCGGCTTCCACCGCGCGCCCGCTGGTGGCGATGACGTTGGCACCGAGCATACGGCTCATGCCGGCTACGCCGATGGCTGACAGCAGGCCACCAATGGTGGTGGGGATCAGGCAGACCAGCAGCGCAACCAGCACCGTGATAGTGACCGCGGTGCCACCATAGGCGGAGAACGGCCACAGCGTCGCGGTTGCCAGCAGGAAGACGATGGTCAGGGCCACCAGCAGGATGGTCAGGGCGATCTCGTTCGGCGTTTTACGGCGCTGCGCGCCTTCCACCATGGCGATCATCCGGTCGAGGAAGGTTTCCCCCGGGTTAACGCTACACTGGATCACCAGCCAGTCGGAGAGAATGCGCGTCCCGCCCGTCACGGAGGCGAAATCGCCGCCGGACTCACGGATAACCGGCGCGGACTCCCCGGTAATGGCGCTTTCATCCACCGAGGCGCCCCCTTCGATGACTTCACCGTCGCAAGGGATAATGTCACCGGCTTCCACCAGCACCACATCGCCTTTGCGCAGTTCATCCGCCGGAACGTGGTCCATCTGCGCGCCGTATTTCGGTTCACGCAGCTTGCGCGCGAAGGCGGTTTTCTTCACCCCTTTCAGGCTGTTGGCCTGCGCTTTACTCCGGCCTTCCGCCAGCGCTTCCGCAAAGTTGGCGAACAGCACGGTAAACCACAGCCACAGGCTGATGGCGCCGGTAAACGTTGCATTTCCCGGCATGTGGCCCGTTCCCATGGCAATCGCCAGGGCGGTGGTCAGCAAGCTTCCCGCCCAGACAATAAACATCACCGGGTTGTGCCACTGCACGCGCGGGCTCAGCTTTTTCACCGCATCCATGAGCGCCTGGCGAACTAATGACGGTTCGAACAGGGCCAGTTGTTTACGACTCATGACAATTTCTCCGCAAAATCAGCGTAAAGAGAGGTATTCCGCGACCGGGCCTAACGCGAGGGCGGGGATAAAGGTCAGGGCGCCGACCAGTAACACGGTGCCCGTCAGCAGGCCGATAAACAGCGCGCCGTGGGTCGGTAATGTCCCGGTGGTGGTCGGCTGGATTTTTTTATTCACCAGCGATCCGGCAATCGCCAACACCGGCACAATGATCCCAAAGCGACCCACAAACATGCAGAATGCCAGCAGGCAGTTCCAGAACGGTGAGTTGGCGCTTAAGCCCGCAAAGGCGCTGCCGTTGTTGTTGGCGGCAGAGGAGACGGCATACAGCACTTCACTAAAACCGTGAATGCCCGGGTTAAAGATGCCGCTGCGTCCGGCCTCGGTCATCAGCGCCAGCGCGGTGCCGAGCAGCACAAGCGCCGGGGTAACCAGAATCGCCAGCGCGGTTAATTTCATCTCGCGAACGTCGATTTTTTTACCGAGGTATTCCGGAGTGCGGCCAATCATCAAACCGGCAATAAATACCGCCAGCAGCACGAACAGCAGCATGCCGTAAAGACCCGAGCCCACGCCGCCAAAGACGACTTCGCCAATCTGCATCAGCCACATCGGGATCATGCCACCCAGCGCCGTAAAGGAATCATGCATGGCGTTGACAGCCCCGCACGAGGCCGCCGTGGTGACCACCGCATACAGGCTGCTGGCAAGAATGCCAAAGCGGCTCTCTTTACCTTCCATATTGATATTGCTGTTGGCCCCCAGCTGCATGAAATGGCCGTTGCCGCTCCATTCAGCCCACATCACCAGCGCCACGCAGACCACAAAGATCAGTGACATCGTCCAGAGCAGGGTGCGGCCCTGACGTCGATCGTTAACCACGTCACCAAAGGCGAAGCAGAGCGCGGCGGGGATCAGGAAAATCGCCAGCATCTGCACAAAATTGGTTAATGCGGTAGGGTTTTCAAACGGATGCGACGAGTTGGCGTTGAAGAAGCCACCTCCGTTCGTCCCGAGCATTTTGATGGCTTCCTGTGACGCTACTGGCCCCATCGGCAGGAGCTGTTTTGCACCTTCCAGCGAGGTATAGGGCGCGTAAGGCATCAGGTTTTGCAGGGTGCCCTGCTGGATGAAGAACAGCGCGATCAGCAGCGCAATTGGCAGCAGGATCCACAGCGTAATGCGGGTCAGATCCACCCACGCATTACCCAGGGTATTGATTTTCTGACGCGCAAACGCACGCGTCAGCGCGAAGATCACGGCGATACCGCTGGCGGCCGAGAGGAAGTTTTGCACGGTTAACCCGATCATCTGGCTGAAATAGCTCAGCGTGGTTTCACCGGCGTAGGACTGCCAGTTGGTGTTAGTGACAAAGCTCACCGCCGTGTTCAGCGCAAGATGCCAGGACAGGCCCGGTAACTGTTGCGGATTCAGCGGCAGGATGCCCTGCAACATCAGCATGGCAAAAAGCGCAATGAGCCCAACGATATTCAGCAGCAAAATGGCGATCAGATACTGACGCCAGTTCATCTCCCGATCGTCTATTCCCAGCACGCGCCAGATCCCTTTTTCAACGCTTCCCGTGCCGGGCAAAGGGACGTTGTTGATCAATCGTGCCAGTCCCGATCCCAGTGGCCTTGCCAGAATGAACAGTACCACTAAGAAGCTGGCAATAAGCAGAAACGCCTGAGCAGCCATCAGAAGGCCTCCGCATTTATCAGGGCATAGACCAGATAACCCAATAACAGGAACACCAGCACGATGCCGGCAATAAGACCTGCACTCACAATCCACCTCCAGGTGACTTTCGTTGTTGTACTAACGGTAGGATTTCCGGCGCAAAGATTTCGCAAAAATGGGGAGGGCGGGTGTAAAAAAAGTATAAAAATGGCAAAACCCACAATTTAACCATTGATAAGTAAACTGTTAACTTTTTTGTAACTTAATTACGGCGTGAATGTAAATATTCACTAAATGGGCAAAAATAAGTGGTCGGATGAGTAGTAAAATTACAAACAAAGCGATATTATTTTAGCCAGGTCACAGATTTTGAATTTTCCGGATGACGTATCCGGCCAACTATAGGGGAGAAAATATGGATCTTTATAAAGAGTATCCGGCTCATATCGTGTTCTTGCGCCGCGCTTTCGCCGTAGTGGCTGGCGTGCTGGCTCTGCCGGTGATGCTGTTCTGGAAAGATCGTGCACGTTTTTACAGCTATCTGCATCGCGTCTGGGCGAAAACCAGCGAGAAGCCGGTGTGGATGGATCAGGCCGAGAAAGCGACCTGCGATTTCTACTGATACTAAGACTACACATAGCAATAAAAAAAACCGCCACATTACTGTTGGCGGTTTTTTTTGTCCCTCGGGATTCGCGGTCCGTTGGGTGATCTTGCAGCCCCTACCCGGGGTTTTAATCATACCTTCCTGTAAGCAGATGGCAATCCCTCGAAGCCTTTATAAATTCCTAATTTTATTCGAGTATCTTACCTTCGCAGCGGATGTTAATTATGATGCTGCGTCCCTTTCCGCCATCTCGCAAATGGGCATCGGTCCTGGGAAAGGTGTACTTACAGCCGTAAAGCAGCCCGCCTACCCGGGCTTGTGTCCACCGACTTATCACCGGTGGTGAACGGTGGAGCGGTTAGCAGCAGGGACCGCATAATGAAACGCTATTTTTGCATCGCGTTCATTGTCGCCAGCGTACTCGTTGTAAAGAGCGATGAACCTAATGGGTTTGTCGCGTTAACCACGATAGCGCAGGACAAGTAGCGCTAAGGCCGCTTCGGGCGGCCTTTTTTATTTCATCCCGTCTACACTTCATGGCAAAGTAGTTCAATGCATGCTTTTTCCTTTTACGGCATGCCCTTACGGACATAATGGATAATTGCCTGGAGTTTTATGCCCACCCATCTGGTTTGGTTTCGCGCGGACCTGCGCGTACATGACAACATCGCCCTTGCGGCAGCCTGCCGCGCCAAAGACGCTAACGTATTGGCACTGTTTATGGCCACGCCCGAGCAGTGGCGGCAGCACGATATGGCCCCCCGGCAGGCGGCCTTGCTCCGGGCATATCTGAACGATCTGCAGCACTCGCTCGCTGGAAAAGGCATACCGCTTCTCTATAAAGAGGTGAGTGATTTTGCCGCGCAGCTTCAGACGGTGCAGGAGATATGTAAGCAGCACAACGTCACGCATCTTTTTTACAACTATCAGTACGAATTCAACGAACAGCAGCGCGACCGTCAGCTGGAGAAGATGCTGGAAGGAGTGGTCTGCGAAGGGTTTGATGACAGCGTGATGCTGGCACCGGGCAGCGTGATGACCGGCAACCACGAGATGTATAAAGTTTTTACGCCGTTCAAAAATGCCTTTATCAAACGTCTGAAAGAGGCGCTGCCGGAGTGCGTTGCCGCGCCTGCCGTGCGAGGCGAAGCCATAAAGGATCTGCCTGAGCTGACGTTTGATTACCCTCAGCAGCCGTTTGATGAAACGCTGTTCCCCGCCGATGAGAAAGCGGCCATCGCCCAACTGCGCCAGTTCTGCAAGCAGGACGCGGCCAGTTACGACGCGCGTCGGGATTTTCCCGCCATCGAGGGCACCAGCCGCCTGTCGGCCTGTCTGGCGCTGGGCGCGATCTCACCGCGCCAGTGTTTGCATCGTCTGCTGGCGGAGCAGCCGCAGGCGTTGGAGGGCGGCGCAGGGTCCGTCTGGCTGAATGAACTCATCTGGCGCGAGTTCTACCGCCATCTGATGACGTATCACCCTGATTTATGTAAACATCGGCCCTTCATTGGCTGGACCGATAATGTAAAGTGGCAATCGAATGATAAGCAGCTTAAAGCCTGGCAAAGCGGGCAGACGGGTTACCCGATAGTCGATGCCGCCATGCGTCAGCTTAACGAGACGGGGTGGATGCACAACCGCCTGCGGATGATTACCGCCAGCTTTCTGGTGAAGGATCTGCTTATCGACTGGCGTATCGGAGAGCGCTATTTTATCTCTCAGCTGATCGATGGCGATCTCGCGGCGAATAACGGCGGCTGGCAGTGGGCGGCCTCTACCGGTACCGATGCCGCACCCTATTTCCGGATTTTTAATCCGACCACGCAGGGGCAAAAATTTGATGCGGACGGCGAGTTTATCCGCCGCTGGGTTCCTGAACTTAACGGTATACCTGCTAAAGCGATCCACGAACCGTGGGCATGGGCGGATAAACAGCGTGTAAGGCTGGATTACCCTCGTCCGATTGTCGACCATAAACAGGCGCGTGTCGCCACGCTGGCGGCGTACGAAGCTGCCCGCAAAGCATAAGAGAGTGATGATGAAAAACAGCGAACTGGAAAGCCTGATTAACGAAAAACTGAACAGTACCTCTTTCAGCGATTACGGCCCGAACGGGCTCCAGGTTGAAGGCCGTGAGACGGTGCAAAAAATTATCACCGGCGTGACGGCAAGCCAGGCGCTGCTGGACGAGGCCGTTCGTCAGAACGCCGACGCGGTGATTGTTCATCACGGTTACTTCTGGAAAAACGAATCGCCGATTATTCGTGGGATGAAGCGCAATCGCCTGAAAACGCTGCTGGCAAATGACATAAACCTGTACGGCTATCATCTGCCGCTGGATGCGCACCCGGAGCTCGGCAACAACGTCCAGCTGGCGCAGCTACTGGGAATTACCGTGATGGGTGAAATTGAGCCGCTGGTGCCGTGGGGCGAGCTGGCGATGCCGGTTCCGGGGCTGGAGCTGGCCTCATGGATTGAAGCGCGCCTGGGCCGTCGCCCGCTGTGGAGCGGTGATACCGGTCCGGATACGGTGAAGCGTGTCGCATGGTGTACCGGCGGTGGTCAGGGCTTTATCGACAGCGCCGCGCGTTTCGGCGTCGATGCTTTTATCACCGGCGAGGTTTCCGAGCAGACCATTCATTCGGCGCGTGAACAGGGGCTGCATTTTTACGCGGCTGGCCATCACGCCACCGAGCGCGGCGGCATTCGTGCCCTCAGCGAGTGGCTGACGGAAAATACCGATCTGGATGTGACCTTTATTGATATCCCTAACCCAGCCTGACGAGAGGTAGTTAAGTGCAGCGAGCGCGTTGTTATCTTCTGGGTGAAACCGCCGTGGTTCTGGAGCTTGAACCACCGGTGACGCTTGCCACGCAAAAGCGTATCTGGCGGCTGACCCAGCGTCTGGCCGAACTACCGGAGGTGGTTGAAGCCATTCCGGGGATGAATAACATCACAGTGGTGCTGTGTAGCCCGCATACCCTGGCGCTGGATGCCATTGAGCGTTTGCAGCGCTGGTGGGAAGAGAGCGAGGCGCTGGAGCCGGAATCGCGCGCCATTGAGATCCCGGTCGTTTATGGCGGTACGGGTGGGCCGGATCTTGGCGTGGTGGCAGATCACTGCGGATTAACAGAAAAGCAGGTTGTTGAGCTGCACAGCTCGGTTGACTACGTGGTCTGGTTCCTGGGATTTCAGCCCGGGTTCCCGTATCTGGGCGGATTATCTCCCCGGCTGCATACGCCACGCCGTGCCGAGCCGCGCGTGAGCGTGCCGGCGGGAACGGTGGCTATCGGCGGCGAGCAGACCGGCGTTTATCCCCTGACATCGCCCGGCGGCTGGCAGCTTATTGGGCATACCGCTACACCGTTATTTGAACCCGGGCTGGAGACGCCAATACTCCTGCGTCCCGGCGATACCCTTCGCTTTATCCCGCAGAAGGAGGGGGTATGTTAACGCTTATTCGCGCCGGGCTTTACACCTCCGTACAGGATGCCGGGCGCTTTGGTCTTCGCCAGTCGGGCGTGAGCTACTGCGGTGCGCTTGACCGTCCTTCGCTGGAGATTGCTAACCTGCTTGTGGGCAACCCAGGCAGCACGGCGGCGCTAGAAATTACGCTGGGTCAGTGTGTGATTGAGTTTGGTCAGGAGACCTGGTTTGCCTTAACCGGCGCAGGGTGTGATGCGACGCTGGATGGCAAAGCGGTGTGGACCGGCTGGCGGCTGCGGGCGAAAGCCGGGCAGCGCCTGACGCTCAAACGTCCGCTGCACGGCGTGCGTAGCTATCTCGCGGTGGCTGGCGGCATCGACGTGCCGGAGGTGCTGGGTTCATCCAGTACCGATCAAAAAGCCGGGATCGGCGGTCACGAAGGACGTTTGTTGCGCGACGGCGATCGGCTGGCAATCAAAGCCTCCGCGCGCCATTTCTCGACCACGCAGGGCGTAAAACAGCTGCTGTGGGGAAACCAGATCCGCGCCTTACCGGGGCCGGAATATCATGAGTTCGACGAGGCCTCTAAAGAGTCCTTCTGGCGCGCGCCGTGGAAGATCAGCCCGCAGAGTAACCGCATGGGCTACCGCCTGCAGGGTCAGCCGCTGACCCGCACGACGGACCGGGAACTGCTCTCCCACGGTTTATTGCCGGGGGTTATTCAGGTGCCGGGGAACGGTCAGCCCATCGTGTTAATGAACGATGCGCAAACTACCGGCGGTTATCCGCGAATTGCCTGCATCATTGAAGCGGATCGCTACCATCTGGCGCAAATTCCCCTCGGTCAGCCGATTCACTTCGTGCAGTGTTCGCTGGAGGAGGCGCTGAAAGCGCGGCAGGATCAGCAGCGTTATCTCGAACAGCTGGCGTGGAGGCTTGATGGTAAAGATTGATTTGAACGCCGATCTGGGGGAGGGAAGCCGCGCTGATGCGGAACTGATGACCCTGGTCACCTCGGTCAATATCGCCTGCGGCTTTCACGCGGGCGATGCGCAAACCATGCTGGAGAGCGTGCGTAATGCCATTAAAAACGGCGTCGCGATTGGGGCTCACCCCAGCTTTCCCGATCGGGAAAACTTTGGCCGTACGGCGATGGATCTGCCCCCTGAGACGGTCTACGCGCAGGTGCTCTACCAGATCGGCGCGCTGGAGGCGATGGTGCGCGCCCAGAACGGCGTGATGCGCCACGTGAAGCCGCACGGCATGCTCTATAACCAGGCGGCGAAAGATCCGGCGCTGGCGGAGGCGATTGCCCGCGCGGTGCGGGACTGTAATCCGCAGCTGATTCTGGTAGGCCTTGCGGGAAGCGAGCTGATTCGCGCCGGACAACGGCTGGGGCTGACCACGCGTCAGGAAGTGTTTGCCGATCGTGGATACCAGCCGGACGGCAGCCTGGTGCCGCGGACGCAGGCCGGGGCGCTGATTACCGATGAAGGCAAAGCGCTGGCGCAGACGCTGGAGATGGTGCGCGCCGGGCGGGTGATCGCCGTGGATGGAACACCGGCAAATGTTCAGGCCGATACGGTATGTTTACACGGCGACGGCGAGCATGCGCTCCAGTTCGCACGCCGCTTGCGGGCAGCGTTTTCTGAAGAGGGTATCCTCGTCAGCGCCGAATAATGACGATAAGGACACAAAAATGCCTGAAGGTCCGGAGATCCGCCGCGCGGCGGATAGCCTGGAGGCGGCGATAAAGGGCAAACCCCTGACGGATGTCTGGTTTGCTTTTCCTCAACTGAAACCGTTTGAATCACAGCTGGTGGGCCAGACGGTGACCCATATTGAAACGCGCGGCAAGGCCTTGCTCACGCACTTTTCCCATAACCTGACGTTATATAGCCATAACCAGCTTTACGGCGTCTGGCGGGTTGTGGAGGCGGACGAGCAGCCGCAAACCACCCGCGTGCTGCGCGTCAGGCTGCAAACGGCGGATAAGGCGATCCTGCTCTATAGCGCGTCGGATATCGAAATGTTAACGCCGGAGCAGCTGCTGACGCACCCGTTCCTGCAGCGGGTCGGGCCGGACGTGCTGGACATGCGCCTGACGGCAAGCGACGTGAAGGCCCGGCTGTTATCACCTAAATTCCGGAACCGACAGTTTTCCGGTCTGTTCCTCGACCAGGCCTTTCTGGCCGGGCTGGGTAACTACCTGCGGGTAGAGATCCTCTGGGAAGTCGGGCTGGCGCCGCAGCATAAAGCGTCTCAGCTGAGCGATGAACAGCTGGAGGCGTTATCCCACGCGCTGCTGGATATTCCGCGGCTGTCGTACAACACGCGAGGCGTGGCGGATGAGAACACGCATCACGGGGCGCTGTTCCGGTTCAAGGTGTTTCATCAGGCGGGGAAAAAGTGCGAGCGATGTGGCGGGATTATCGACAGGATTATGCTCTCTTCCAGACCTTTTTACTGGTGTCCACACTGTCAAAAATAAAAAAGCCGGGTGGCGGCTACGCCTTACCCGGCCTACATTTTTGCCAGCAATAAAAGTAAAACGGTAACCCATGGGTTACCGTTTTTAAGGTTTTCACCCTCTCCCTGTGGGAGAGGGCCGGGGTGAGGGCATCAGGCCGCACCCAACTCCTGTTAGCGCTTAATATCAGACTTAAAATCACGCTGCTCGTAGCCGGTGTACAGCTGACGAGGACGGGCGATTTTCATGCCTTCGCTGTGCATTTCGTTCCAGTGCGCAATCCAGCCTACGGTACGGGCCATGGCGAAGATCACGGTGAACATGGAAGACGGAATGCCCATCGCTTTCAGAATAATGCCAGAGTAGAAATCGACGTTCGGGTAGAGTTTCTTCTCGATGAAGTACGGGTCGTTCAGCGCGATGTGTTCCAGCTCCATCGCCACTTCCAGCAGGTCATCTTTGGTACCCAGCTCTTTCAGCACTTCGTGGCAGGTCTCACGCATGACGGTAGCGCGCGGGTCGTAGTTTTTGTAAACACGGTGACCGAAGCCCATCAGGCGGAAGGAGTCATTCTTGTCTTTCGCACGACGCACGAACTCAGGAATGTGCTCAACGGTGCTGATCTCTTCCAGCATCTTCAGTGCCGCTTCGTTCGCGCCACCGTGCGCCGGTCCCCACAGGGAGGCGATGCCCGCAGCGATACAGGCGAACGGGTTCGCCCCTGAAGAGCCCGCGGTACGGACGGTAGAGGTAGAGGCGTTCTGTTCGTGGTCAGCGTGCAGGATCAGAATACGGTCCATCGCGCGTTCCAGCACCGGGTTCACTTCGTACTCTTCGCACGGCGTGGAGAACATCATGCGCAGGAAGTTACCCGCATAGGAGAGGTCGTTGCGAGGATACACAAACGGCTGGCCGATGGAGTATTTGTAACACATCGCCGCCATGGTAGGCATTTTGGACAGCAGGCGGAACGCCGCGATATCGCGGTGACGCGGGTTATTCACGTCAAGGGAGTCGTGGTAGAACGCCGCCAGCGCACCGGTAATCCCGCACATCACCGCCATCGGGTGAGAGTCACGGCGGAACGCATGGAACAGACGGGTAATCTGCTCATGGATCATGGTGTGACGGGTCACGGTGGTTTTGAATTCATCGTACTGTGCCTGCGTCGGTTTTTCGCCGTTCAGCAGGATGTAGCACACTTCCAGATAGTTGGATTCGGTGGCTAACTGATCGATGGGGAAGCCGCGATGGAGCAGGATACCTTCGTCACCGTCAATGTAGGTGATTTTGGATTCGCAAGATGCGGTAGAGGTAAATCCAGGGTCAAAGGTGAATACACCTTTAGAACCCAGCGTACGGATATCAATAACATCCTGACCGAGCGTGCCTTTTAGCACATCCAGTTCAATAGCAGTGTCACCTTTTAGGGTGAGCGTTGCCTTTGTATCAGCCATTTACGGTCTCCTTAGCGCCTTATGCTTAAGACTGCGCTTTACCGGATTTGCTTTCAGCTGTTAATCACCGTTACCAGATTGTTATTTGGCTTACCGCTCAGCTCACGAGGACAAACCAGGGTACAGAGCTATGGCGCCTTGCAGGTAAACGAATGAAATATCAGTGAAACAACAGCAAATCAGCGTTTTTGCAGTCCGAATTATTCAAACCTGTATATCACTAATAACTGTCCTGATAACTTCGGTCAATACCATCACACTGTTACATAACTATTTGTCAGGTGAAAGAGAGACCTCATAACTTTTGCGCATTATATGCCTTTTCTGATGACGTTTGTAACAATATTGTTTAACATTTGTCAAATCAGATGATTAAAAATTAAAAAGATGTTGTTATCGTGACCCTGATCACTGTTCCAGAGAAAACCCGACAAACTGTATGTAGGTTAATTGTAATGATTTTGTGAACGGCCTATACTGCCGCCAGGTCTCCGGAACACCCTGCAATCCCGAGCCACCCAGCGTTGTAACGTGTCGTTTAAGCATCTGGAAGCAGTGTTTTGCATGACGCGCAGTTATAGAAAAGGAACGCTGCTTGACCCGCATCGCAGTCCGGAGGAAGGAAACAATAAGAACAGCATGTGGGCGTTATTCATGATAAGAAATGTGAAAAAACAAAGACCTGTCAATCTGGATCTCAAAACGATCCGGTTCCCTGTAACAGCAATAGCGTCCATTCTGCACCGTGTTTCTGGTGTGATTACGTTTGTGGCGGTCGGTATTTTGCTGTGGTTACTGGGCACCAGCCTCTCTTCCCCTGAAGGATTCCTCCAGGCCTCCGCCATCATGAACAGCTTCTTCGTGAAATTCATCATGTGGGGCATTCTGACCGCGCTGGCGTACCACGTTGTCGTCGGTGTTCGCCATATGCTGATGGACTTTGGCTACCTGGAAGAGACTTTCGAAGCCGGGAAACGCTCCGCTAACATTTCATTTGTGATTACTGTCGTGCTTTCACTTCTCGCAGGAGTTCTCGTATGGTAAGCAACGCCTCCGCATTAGGACGCAACGGCGTACATGACTTCATTCTGGTCCGTGCTACCGCCATCGTTCTCACTCTTTACATCATCTATATGATCGGTTTCTTCGCGACCAGCGGCACGCTGACGTGGGAAATCTGGAGTGGGTTCTTCGGATCCGCCTTCACCAAAGTGTTCACCCTGCTGGCTCTGTTCTCCATCCTTATTCATGCCTGGATTGGTATGTGGCAGGTGTTGACCGATTACGTTAAACCGCTGGCGATTCGCCTCCCACTGCAGCTGGCCATTGTTGTTGCACTGGTGGTTTACGTTATTTATGGATTCGTTGTGGTGTGGGGTGTGTAATGAAACTGCCAGTCAGAGAATTTGATGCTGTTGTAATTGGTGCCGGTGGCGCAGGTATGCGTGCCGCACTGCAAATTTCCCAGAGCGGCCAGACCTGTGCGCTGCTCTCTAAAGTTTTCCCGACCCGTTCCCACACTGTGTCTGCGCAGGGCGGTATCACCGTTGCGCTGGGTAACTCCCATGAAGATAACTGGGAATGGCACATGTACGACACGGTAAAAGGTTCCGACTACATCGGCGACCAGGATGCCATCGAATATATGTGTAAAACCGGCCCGGAAGCGATTCTGGAGCTGGACCACATGGGTCTGCCGTTCTCCCGTCTGGAAAATGGCACCATCTATCAGCGTCCGTTTGGCGGCCAGTCGAAAAACTTCGGCGGCGAGCAGGCGGCACGTACCGCGGCGGCGGCTGACCGTACCGGTCACGCACTGCTGCACACCCTGTATCAGCAGAACCTGAAAAACCATACCACCATCTTCTCCGAGTGGTACGCGCTGGATCTGGTGAAAAACGCCGATGGCGCAATCGTCGGCTGTACCGCGCTGTGCATCGAAACCGGTGAAGTGGTTTACTTCAAAGCCCGCGCTACCGTGCTGGCTACCGGCGGCGCAGGCCGTATCTATCAGTCCACCACCAACGCCCACATCAATACCGGTGACGGCGTCGGTATGGCTATCCGCGCGGGCGTGCCGGTGCAGGATATGGAGATGTGGCAGTTCCACCCAACCGGTATCGCCGGTGCGGGCGTTCTGGTAACAGAAGGCTGCCGCGGTGAAGGTGGCTACCTGCTGAACAAGCACGGCGAGCGCTTCATGGAGCGTTATGCCCCGAATGCGAAAGACCTGGCGGGTCGTGACGTGGTGGCGCGTTCCATCATGATCGAAATCCGTGAAGGCCGCGGCTGTGACGGCCCGTGGGGTCCACACGCGAAGCTGAAGCTCGACCATCTGGGTAAAGAAGTTCTGGAGTCCCGTCTGCCGGGCATCCTGGAACTGTCCCGCACCTTCGCACACGTCGACCCGGTGAAAGAGCCGATTCCGGTTATCCCAACCTGCCACTACATGATGGGCGGTATTCCGACCAAAGTGACCGGTCAGGCGCTGACCGTAAACGAGCAGGGCGAAGACGTGGTCATTCCTGGCCTGTTCGCGGTAGGCGAAATTGCCTGCGTATCCGTACACGGTGCAAACCGTCTGGGAGGCAACTCCCTGCTGGACCTGGTGGTGTTTGGTCGTGCAGTCGGTCTGCATCTGCAGGAATCCATTGCCGAGCAGGGCGCGCTGCGTGACGCAACCGACGACGAAATTGATGCCTCTCTTGAGCGCCTCAACCGCTGGAACGGTAACCGTAACGGCGAAGATCCGGTGGAAATCCGTAAAGCGCTGCAGGAATGCATGCAGCACAACTTCTCGGTATTCCGCGAAGGCGACGCGATGGCCAAAGGTCTTGAGCAGCTGAAAGCGATCCGCGAGCGTCTGAAAAATGCCCGTCTGGACGACACCTCCAGCGAATTCAACACCCAGCGCGTTGAGTGCCTGGAGCTGGATAACCTGATGGAAACCGCGTTCGCGACGGCGATGTCGGCAAACTTCCGTACCGAAAGCCGTGGCGCGCATAGCCGCTTCGACTTCCCGGATCGTGATGACGAAAACTGGCTGTGCCATTCCCTGTATCTGCCAGAGTCGGAATCCATGACGCGTCGTAGCGTCAATATGGAACCGAAACTGCGTCCGGCGTTCCCGCCGAAGATTCGTACTTACTAATGCGGAGACAGGATAATGAAACTCGAATTCTCAGTTTATCGTTATAACCCGGATGTTGATGATGCTCCGCGTATGCAGGACTACACCCTGGAAGCGGAAGAAGGTCGCGACATGATGCTGCTGGATGCCTTAATCCAGCTGAAAGAAAAAGATCCTACGCTGTCGTTCCGCCGCTCCTGCCGTGAAGGGGTTTGTGGCTCTGACGGTGTGAACATGAACGGCAAAAATGGCCTGGCCTGCATCACGCCAATTTCAGCGCTGCAGCGTCCTGGTCAGAAAATTGTTATCCGTCCTCTGCCAGGCCTGCCGGTCGTGCGTGATTTGGTGGTAGACATGGGGCAATTCTATGCACAATATGAGAAGATTAAGCCTTACTTATTGAATAATGGGCAAAATCCACCTGCTCGCGAGCACTTACAGTCTCCTGAGCAGCGTGAAAAACTCGATGGGTTGTACGAGTGTATTCTCTGCGCATGCTGTTCAACGTCCTGCCCGTCGTTCTGGTGGAACCCGGACAAGTTTATCGGCCCGGCCGGTCTGCTGGCTGCCTATCGCTTCCTGATCGATAGCCGCGACACCGAAACCGACAGCCGTCTGGAAGGACTGAGTGACGCTTTCAGCGTATTCCGCTGCCATAGCATCATGAACTGCGTCAGTGTGTGTCCGAAGGGGCTGAACCCGACGCGCGCCATCGGCCATATTAAGTCGATGCTGCTGCAGCGCAGTGCGTAAGTAGTGAGAGGGGAGCGCTGTTCCCCTCACCCTAACCCTCTCCCTAAGGGAGAGGGGACAGATTGCAGGAAATCTTTAAAAACTGCCGACGGCATTCCCCCTCTCCCTTAGGGAGAGGGTAGGGGTGAGGGTAAAGACCCTTAGACAGTTTCTAAAGGTTCCTTCGCGGGCCACAAAGAGCTCGCAGGTGAACCCCGGCACGTACACGTGGTGTGCGTGGTAGTTTCTACGGCGAAAGTAAGCATAAAAATGCTTAAGGGATCACGATGCAGAACGGCGCAATGAAAGCCTGGCTGGACTCTTCTTTCCTTTCTGGTGCGAACCAGAGCTGGATTGAACAGCTCTATGAAGACTTCTTAACCGATCCTGACTCAGTGGACGCAAACTGGCGTTCCATGTTCCAGCAGTTGCCTGGCACAGGGGTCAAACCGGATCAATTCCATTCCAAAACACGTGATTATTTCCGTCGTCTGGCGAAGGATGCCTCACGTTACTCTTCTGCGATTTCCGACCCTGACACCAATGCGAAGCAGGTTAAAGTCCTGCAGCTTATCAACGCTTATCGCTTCCGCGGTCACCAGCATGCGAATCTCGATCCGCTGGGACTGTGGCAGCAAGACCGTGTGGCCGATCTCGATCCGGCGTATCACGATCTGACCGAGGCCGATTTCCAGGAAAGCTTTAACGTAGGTTCCTTTGCCATCGGCAAAGACACGATGAAGCTGGGCGATCTGATTGACGCGCTCAAGCAAACCTACTGCGGCTCCATCGGCGCGGAATACATGCACATTACCTCTACCGAAGAGAAACGCTGGATCCAGCAGCGCATCGAATCCGTAGCGGGCCACGCGACCTTCTCGGCTGACGAGAAAAAACGCTTCCTGAACGAACTGACCGCAGCGGAAGGGCTTGAGCGCTATCTGGGCGCGAAATTCCCGGGCGCAAAACGCTTCTCGCTGGAAGGCGGCGACGCGCTGGTGCCGATGCTGAAAGAGCTGATTCGTCACGCAGGCAAGAGCGGCACCCGTGAAGTGGTACTGGGCATGGCGCACCGTGGTCGTCTGAACGTGCTGGTCAACGTGCTGGGTAAAAAACCGCAGGACCTGTTCGACGAGTTCGCGGGCAAACATAAAGAACACCTCGGCACCGGCGACGTGAAGTACCACATGGGCTTCTCGTCGGATATCGAAACCGAAGGCGGTCTGGTTCACCTGGCGCTGGCGTTTAACCCGTCACACCTGGAAATCGTTAGCCCGGTGGTTATCGGTTCCGTGCGTGCGCGTCTGGATCGTCTGGACGAGCCGAGCAGCAATAAAGTTCTGCCAATTACCATCCACGGCGATGCGGCGGTAACAGGGCAGGGCGTGGTTCAGGAAACCCTGAACATGTCGAAAGCGCGTGGTTATGAAGTGGGCGGTACCGTTCGCATCGTGATCAACAACCAGGTGGGCTTCACCACCTCTAACCCGCTGGACGCGCGTTCTACCCCGTACTGCACCGACATCGGTAAGATGGTGCAGGCGCCAATCTTCCACGTTAACGCGGATGACCCGGAAGCCGTTGCTTTCGTTACCCGTCTGGCGCTGGACTTCCGTAATACCTTTAAACGCGATGTGTTCATTGACCTTTTCTGCTACCGCCGTCACGGCCACAACGAAGCGGACGAGCCAAGTGCAACCCAGCCGTTGATGTATCAGAAAATCAAAAAACACCCGACCCCGCGCAAAATCTATGCTGACAAGCTGGAGAGCGACAAAGTGACGACGCTGGAAGATGCGACCGAAATGGTCAACCTCTACCGCGACGCGCTGGATGCGGGTGAATGCGTGGTCAAAGAGCTGCGCCCGATGAACATGCACTCCTTTACCTGGTCGCCGTACCTCAACCACGAGTGGGATGAGAGCTACCCGAACAAGGTTGAGATGAAGCGCCTGCAGGAGCTGGCTAAACGCATCAGCACCGTACCGGACGCTATCGAGATGCAGTCTCGCGTGGCGAAAATTTACGCTGACCGTCAGTCCATGGCGGCAGGCGAGAAGCTGTTCGACTGGGGCGGCGCGGAAACGCTGGCTTACGCAACGCTGGTTGACGAAGGCATTCCTGTTCGTCTGTCCGGTGAAGATGCGGGCCGTGGGACCTTCTTCCACCGTCACGCGGTTGTTCACAACCAGTCCAACGGTTCAACCTACACCCCGCTGCAGCACGTGCACAACGGTCAGGGCCAGTTCAAGGTCTGGGACTCCGTGCTGTCTGAAGAAGCGGTTCTGGCCTTCGAATACGGTTATGCCACCGCTGAACCACGCACCCTGACCATCTGGGAAGCGCAGTTCGGTGACTTCGCCAACGGTGCGCAGGTGGTTATCGACCAGTTCATCTCCTCCGGCGAGCAGAAGTGGGGCCGTATGTGTGGCCTGGTAATGCTGCTGCCGCACGGTTATGAAGGTCAGGGTCCGGAGCACTCCTCCGCGCGTCTGGAACGTTATCTGCAGCTCTGCGCCGAGCAGAATATGCAGGTCTGCGTGCCGTCCACCCCGGCTCAGGTCTACCACATGCTGCGTCGTCAGGCGCTGCGCGGTATGCGCCGTCCGCTGGTGGTGATGTCGCCGAAATCCCTGCTGCGTCACCCGCTGGCGGTGTCGAGCCTGGAAGAACTGGCGAACGGAACCTTCCTGCCAGCCATCGGTGAAATTGACGAGCTGGATCCGCAGGGCGTGAAGCGCGTGGTGATGTGTTCTGGTAAGGTTTATTACGACCTGCTGGAACAGCGCCGCAAGAACGATCAGAAAGATGTCGCCATCGTGCGTATCGAACAGCTTTATCCGTTCCCGCATCAGGCGATGCAGGAAGTGCTGAAACAATATGCTCACGTACATGATTTTGTCTGGTGCCAGGAAGAGCCGCTCAACCAGGGCGCATGGTACTGCAGCCAGCATCATTTCCGTGAAGTGATTCCATTTGGGTCAGCCCTGCGTTATGCAGGTCGCCCGGCCTCCGCCTCTCCGGCGGTAGGGTATATGTCCGTTCACCAGAAGCAGCAACAAGATCTGGTCAATGACGCGCTGAACGTCGATTAATTAAAGGATACAAAATGAGTAGCGTAGATATTCTTGTTCCCGACCTGCCTGAATCCGTAGCAGATGCGACCGTCGCTACCTGGCACAAAAAACCAGGCGATGCCGTTAAGCGCGATGAAGTGCTGGTAGAAATCGAAACTGACAAAGTGGTACTGGAAGTACCGGCTTCGGCGGATGGCGTTCTGGACGCGGTGCTGGAAGATGAAGGTACCACCGTAACCTCTCGTCAGATCCTGGGTCGCCTGCGTGAAGGCAACAGCGCGGGCAAAGAGTCCAGCGCGAAATCTGAAGAGAAAGCCTCTACGCCGGCTCAGCGCCAGCAGGCTTCTCTGGAAGAACAGTCTAACGACGCCCTCAGCCCGGCGATCCGTCGCCTGCTGGCTGAACACAGCCTTGACCCGGCAGCCATCAAAGGCACCGGTGTGGGCGGTCGTCTGACCCGCGAAGACATCGACAAACACCTGGCGAAAGCGCCAGCTCAGGCAGAAGCGAAAGCCCCTGCGGCAGCACCAGCAGCACAGCCTGCTCTGGGTGCCCGCAGCGAAAAACGCGTGCCAATGACTCGCCTGCGCAAGCGCGTGGCCGAGCGTCTGCTGGAAGCGAAAAACTCCACCGCGATGCTGACCACCTTCAACGAAGTGAACATGAAGCCAATCATGGACCTGCGCAAGCAGTACGGTGACGCGTTTGAAAAACGTCACGGTATCCGTCTGGGCTTTATGTCCTTCTACGTTAAGGCGGTAGTTGAAGCGCTGAAACGCTACCCGGAAGTGAACGCGTCTATCGATGGCGATGACGTGGTTTACCACAACTATTTCGACGTCAGCATGGCGGTTTCTACTCCACGCGGCCTGGTCACCCCGGTTCTGCGTGATGTAGATACCCTGGGTATGGCTGACATCGAGAAAAACATTAAAGAGCTGGCTGTAAAAGGCCGCGACGGCAAGCTGACCGTAGACGACCTGACCGGCGGTAACTTCACCATTACCAACGGCGGCGTATTCGGCTCGCTGATGTCTACCCCGATCATTAACCCGCCGCAGAGCGCGATCCTGGGTATGCATGCCATTAAAGATCGCCCGATGGCGGTAGACGGTAAAGTTGAGATCTTGCCGATGATGTACCTGGCGCTCTCTTACGATCACCGCCTGATCGACGGCCGCGAATCCGTGGGCTTCCTGGTCGCGATTAAAGAGCTGCTGGAAGATCCAACCCGTCTGCTGCTGGACGTCTAGTTTTGCAGTCTTGCCCGGCGGCGTATGGCTGCCGGGCCAATAAAAGCACGACCTAACGATTACCTGAAGGATGGATAGAACACATGAACTTACATGAATATCAGGCCAAACAGCTGTTTGCCCGGTATGGCTTACCGGCTCCGGTGGGTTATGCCTGTACTACCCCGCGTGAAGCAGAAGAAGCCGCATCTAAAATCGGTTCCGGCCCTTGGGTAGTTAAGTGTCAGGTTCACGCTGGTGGCCGTGGTAAAGCGGGCGGTGTGAAGGTTGTTAAGAGCAAAGAAGAGATTCGTGCGTTTGCTGAACATTGGCTCGGCAAGCGTCTGGTAACGTACCAGACAGATGCGAACGGCCAGCCGGTTAACCAGATCCTGGTTGAAGCGGCGACCGATATCGCGAAAGAACTGTACCTGGGCGCGGTTGTTGACCGTAGCTCCCGTCGCGTGGTGTTCATGGCGTCTACCGAAGGCGGCGTGGAAATCGAAAAAGTGGCGGAAGAGACCCCGCACCTGATCCACAAAGTGGCAATCGATCCGCTGGCAGGTCCAATGCCTTACCAGGGTCGCGAGTTGGCGTTCAAACTGGGCCTGGAAGGCAAGCTGGTTCAGCAGTTCACCAAGATCTTCATGGGTCTGGCGAACATCTTCCTGGAGCGCGACCTGGCGCTGATCGAGATCAACCCGCTGGTGATCACCACCCAGGGCGACCTGATCTGCCTCGACGGCAAGCTGGGCGCTGACGGCAACGCGCTGTTCCGCCAGTCCGATCTGCGTGAAATGCGCGATCAGTCTCAGGAAGATCCGCGTGAAGCGCAGGCTGCACAGTGGGAGCTGAACTACGTGGCGCTGGACGGCAACATCGGCTGCATGGTTAACGGTGCGGGCCTGGCAATGGGCACCATGGACATCGTTAAGCTGCACGGCGGTGAGCCAGCAAACTTCCTCGACGTAGGCGGTGGCGCAACCAAAGAGCGCGTAACCGAAGCGTTCAAAATCATTCTCTCTGACGACAACGTGAAGGCCGTTCTGGTTAACATCTTCGGCGGCATCGTTCGTTGCGACCTGATCGCCGACGGTATCATCGGTGCGGTAGAAGAAGTGGGCGTGAACGTTCCGGTGGTTGTGCGTCTGGAAGGTAACAACGCTGAACTCGGCGCGAAAAAACTGGCTGACAGCGGCCTGAATATTATTGCAGCGAAAAGTCTGACGGATGCAGCTCAGCAGGTTGTTGCCGCAGTGGAGGGGAAATAATGTCAGTTTTAATTAATAAAGATACCAAGGTTATCTGCCAGGGCTTCACCGGTAGCCAGGGGACTTTCCACTCCGAACAGGCGATTGCCTACGGCACGCAGATGGTTGGCGGCGTAACGCCAGGTAAAGGCGGCACCACGCATCTGGGCCTGCCGGTATTCAACACCGTGCGTGAAGCCGTCGAAGCGACGGGCGCAACCGCGACCGTGATCTACGTTCCGGCACCGTTCTGCAAAGACTCCATTCTGGAAGCGATCGACGCAGGCATCAAGCTGATCATCACCATCACTGAAGGCATCCCGACGCTGGATATGCTGACCGTGAAGGTGAAGCTGGATGAAGCAGGCGTGCGCATGATCGGCCCGAACTGCCCTGGCGTTATCACCCCGGGCGAATGCAAAATCGGCATCATGCCGGGCCACATTCACAAGCCGGGTAAAGTGGGCATCGTGTCCCGTTCCGGTACGCTGACCTATGAAGCTGTGAAGCAGACCACCGATTACGGCTTCGGCCAGTCCACCTGCGTGGGCATCGGCGGTGACCCGATCCCGGGCTCTAACTTCATCGACATCCTGAAGCTGTTCCAGGAAGATCCACAGACCGAAGCGATCGTGATGATCGGTGAGATCGGTGGTAGCGCGGAAGAAGAAGCCGCTGCTTACATCAAAGAACACGTGACCAAGCCAGTTGTCGGTTACATCGCGGGCGTGACCGCGCCGAAAGGCAAGCGTATGGGTCACGCAGGCGCGATCATCGCCGGTGGTAAGGGTACGGCTGATGAGAAATTCGCAGCGCTGGAAGCCGCAGGCGTGAAAACCGTTCGCAGCCTGGCGGATATCGGCGAAGCACTGAAATCCATCATTAAGTAAGTCCTCTCTGCTCCCCGAAAGGGGGGCGTTGAAGTATAAAAATGTCCGTTTCGACATGGTTGGCCGCTGTAAAGCGGCCTTTTTTATTGCCTGCCGGGTGTCATGCAATAGTCACTAAATGGTGTTAATTAGAGAGGGGGGTAAAAGTAAAATAATTGTTATTTATTTACCTTAAAGAGAGCGGATGGAAAAAAACGAAAAACGCACTAAAATTTATGTCCTGAATAAATTAGGCATTCGGGCTTCTGAGTTAATAAAAATCACTTCTGTTTATATTCATCAATCGACTTGATAACCTTAATTGTATTTTATATACATATCTTTAACATGGTTTTTACTATGTTCACCGCATCAAAACACATTTAACACAACGGATTGTTTTTGATTTAAATCAATGTTTAATCCTTGGAAAAACCCATCAAAAGGCGGTAAATTGTCCCCGATCAAAATGGCCGAAAAGTGGTAATTTTGCTATAAATTGATCGCCGTCGAAAAACGTAAATGTGATTCAATAAAAACCTGTTTATTGTAAGGGTTTTGCAGCGTATTATATTTGCGGGATCAATTTGAGTTTTTTATTAACGTATTTGTAACCTCACGTCATCGTTTTTATCCTCCTTCAGGGTAATAACGACGACAAGGGTGCGAATAATTTGTATTGGGGCATGCGTGTGGATCTCTCTCTGACGGGGTTCACTCTCGGAGTCTTCATGCGATGAGCAAGGAGTCATGATGTTAGATATAGTCGAACTGTCGCGCTTACAGTTTGCCTTGACCGCGATGTACCACTTCCTGTTTGTGCCACTGACGCTCGGTATGGCGTTCCTGCTGGCCATTATGGAAACGGTATACGTTCTCTCCGGCAAACAGATTTATAAAGATATGACCAAGTTCTGGGGCAAGTTGTTTGGTATCAACTTCGCGCTGGGCGTGGCAACCGGTTTGACCATGGAGTTCCAGTTCGGGACTAACTGGTCTTACTATTCCCACTATGTAGGGGATATCTTCGGTGCGCCGCTGGCCATTGAAGGTCTGATGGCATTCTTCCTCGAATCCACCTTTGTAGGTCTGTTCTTCTTCGGCTGGGACCGTCTGGGTAAAGTCCAGCATATGGCGGTGACCTGGCTGGTGGCATTAGGTTCGAACCTGTCCGCGCTGTGGATTCTGGTGGCGAACGGCTGGATGCAGAACCCTATCGCGTCTGATTTCAACTTCGAAACCATGCGTATGGAGATGGTCAGCTTTGCCGAGCTGGTCCTGAACCCGGTTGCGCAGGTTAAATTCGTTCACACCGTCGCCTCTGGCTACGTGTGCGGCGCGATGTTTGTACTGGGCATCAGCTCTTACTACATGCTGCGCGGTCGTGACTTCGCCTTTGCTAAGCGCTCCTTTGCTATCGCTGCAAGCTTCGGTATGGCTGCAATCCTCTCTGTTATCGTTCTGGGTGATGAATCCGGTTACGAAATGGGTGACGTGCAGAAAACCAAACTGGCCGCCATCGAAGCCGAATGGGAAACCCAACCGGCGCCTGCTGCCTTTACGCTGTTCGGTATTCCGGATCAGGACGCGCAGGAAAACCGCTTCGCCATTCAGATCCCTTATGCGCTGGGTATCATCGCCACCCGTTCTGTTGATAAGCAGGTGACCGGTCTGAAAGAGCTGATGGTTCAGCACGAAGAGCGTATCCGTAACGGTATGAAAGCCTACTCGCTGCTGGAACAGCTGCGTGCCGGTTCTACCGACCAGGCCGTTCGCGACCAGTTCAACAACGTGAAGAAAGATCTGGGTTACGGTTTGCTGCTGAAGCGTTATACCCCGAACGTTTCTGATGCGACAGAAGCGCAGATCCAGATGGCAACCAAAGACTCGATTCCACGCGTTGCGCCACTGTACTTCGCATTCCGTATCATGGTGGGCTGCGGCATCATCATGCTGCTGATCATTGCGGCGTCCTTCTGGTCCGTGATTCGTAACCGCATCGGCGAGAAAAAATGGCTGCTGCGCACCGCGCTGTACGGTATTCCACTGCCGTGGATCGCGATCGAATCCGGCTGGTTTGTTGCAGAGTACGGCCGTCAGCCATGGGCGATTGGTGAGGTACTGCCAACGGCGGTAGCGAACTCGTCCCTGACAGCGGGCGACCTGATCTTCTCCATGCTGCTGATTTGTGGTCTGTACACCCTGTTCCTGGTGGCTGAACTGTTCCTGATGTTCAAGTTCGCGCGCCTTGGCCCAAGCAGCCTGAAAACCGGTCGCTATCACTACGAGCAGTCCACTGCGACTACTCAGCCGGCACGCTAAGACAGGAGTCATCAAATGATCGATTATGAAGTATTGCGTTTTATCTGGTGGCTGCTGGTTGGCGTTCTGCTGATCGGTTTTGCCGTCACGGATGGTTTCGACATGGGGGTGGGGATGCTCACCCGTTTCCTCGGTCGTAATGACACCGAGCGTCGAATCATGATCAACTCCATCGCCCCTCACTGGGACGGTAACCAGGTGTGGCTGATCACCGCTGGCGGCGCGCTGTTCGCTGCCTGGCCGATGGTCTACGCGGCTGCGTTCTCCGGCTTCTACGTGGCGATGATTCTGGTGCTGGCCTCTTTATTCTTCCGTCCGGTTGGTTTCGACTACCGTTCCAAGATTGAAGACACCCGCTGGCGCAACATGTGGGACTGGGGCATCTTTATCGGTAGCTTCGTTCCACCGCTGGTGATCGGCGTGGCGTTCGGTAACCTGCTTCAGGGCGTACCGTTCCACCTGGACGAATACATGCGTCTTTACTACACCGGTAACTTCTTCCAGCTGCTGAATCCGTTTGGCCTGCTGGCCGGCGTGGTGAGCGTGGCGATGATCATCACTCAGGGCGCAACCTATCTGCAGATGCGTACGGTTGGTGAACTGCACCTGCGTTCTCGCGCGACGGCTCAGGTCGCTGCGCTGGTCACGCTGGTCTGCTTCGCACTGGCCGGTGTGTGGGTGGTGTACGGCATTGATGGTTATGTGGTGACCTCTGCAATTAACCACTCGGCACCGTCTAACCCGCTGACCAAAGAAGTGGCGCGTCAGGCTGGCGCCTGGCTGGTGAACTTCAATAACACCCCTGCGCTGTGGGTGATCCCGGCTCTGGGCGTATTGCTGCCGCTGCTGACCGTGTTGACGTCTCGTCTGGAGAAAGGCGCGCTGGCGTTCGTGTTCTCTTCGCTGACCCTGGCGTGCATCATCCTGACGGCGGGTATTGCGATGTTCCCATTCGTCATGCCATCCAGCACCATGCTGAATGCTAGCCTGACCATGTGGGACGCAACGTCCAGCCAGCTGACGCTGAACCTGATGACGTATGTTGCTTGCGTATTCGTACCGATTATCCTGCTCTACACCACCTGGTGTTACTGGAAAATGTTCGGTCGCATCACTAAAGAACATATCGAAAGCAACACCCACTCTATGTACTAAGTAAGGAGCTGAATATGTGGTATTTCGCATGGATTTTAGGGACGCTTCTTGCCTGTGCATTTGGTGTCATCACTGCCCTGGCGCTTGAACACGTCGAAGCGACCAAAGCGGGTGAAGAAAAACACTGATGAATATTATCGCGACGCTTTACGCGGTAATGGACAAGCGCCCGTTACGGGCGCTTTCTTTAGTGATGGCATTACTGCTGGCAGGTTGTATCTTCTGGGACCCTTCGCGCTTTGCAGCGAAAACCAGCGAGCTTGAAATCTGGCACGGCTTTCTCATTATGTGGGCGGTCTGTGCAGGTGTGATCCACGGCGTCGGCTTTCGTCCGAAAGCCATTCACTGGCAGGGAATTTTTTGCCCGCTGATTGCCGATCTGGTGCTTCTCGCCGGTTTGATTTTCTTCTTCTTCTGAATAAGAAATGTCCGTTAACGTTATGGGCTTACCCGAGCCCATAAAAATTTACTCTCCGTTTACTTTCTCCCATTCCCAACCCTCTTTCCCGCGCGTATAGTAGCGAAGTTTAAAAGCATTAACTTTTGTTGCATTACCGGGATGTAAAGTGAATACAACGCTGTTTCGATGGCCGGTTCGTGTCTATTACGAAGATACCGATGCCGGTGGTGTGGTTTACCACGCCAGCTACGTTGCTTTTTATGAACGGGCACGCACAGAGATGCTGCGCCATCATCACTTTAGTCAACAGGTGCTGTTGGCTGAGCGAGTTGCCTTCGTGGTACGCAAGATGACGCTTGAGTATTTTGCGCCTGCCAGACTCGACGATATGCTCGAAGTCCAAACTGAAATTACATCAATGCGCGGGACCTCACTGGTTTTCACGCAGCGGATAGTCAACGCAGAGAATACCGTACTGAACTCAGCTGAAGTGCTGATTGTTTGTGTTGATCCAACCATAATGAAGCCTCGTGCGCTTCCTAAGTCTATTGTCGCGGAGTTTAAGCAGTGACTGACATGAATATCCTTGATTTGTTCCTGAAGGCAAGCCTTCTGGTTAAACTTATCATGTTGATTTTGATTGGTTTTTCAATCGCATCCTGGGCCATCATCATCCAGAGGACGCGTATCCTCAATGCCGCTGGCCGTGAAGCTGAAGCGTTTGAAGATAAGTTCTGGTCGGGTATTGAGCTTTCTCGTCTGTATCAGGAAAGCCAGGGACGCCGTGAAAACCTTACAGGCTCCGAGCAAATTTTTTATAGCGGTTTCAAAGAGTTTGCTCGTCTGCATCGTGCAAACAATCATGCGCCGGAAGCGGTTGTAGAAGGTGCCTCGCGTGCGATGCGTATCTCTATGAACCGTGAGCTGGAAAATCTCGAAACGCATATTCCATTCCTCGGCACTGTCGGTTCCATCAGCCCGTATATCGGCCTGTTTGGTACCGTGTGGGGGATCATGCACGCCTTTATCGCGCTGGGCGCGGTGAAGCAGGCGACGTTGCAGATGGTTGCACCGGGTATCGCTGAAGCACTGATTGCGACCGCTATCGGTCTGTTTGCGGCAATTCCTGCGGTTATGGCTTACAACCGTCTGAACCAGCGCGTGAACAAACTGGAACTGAACTACGACAACTTTATGGAAGAGTTCACTGCGATTCTGCACCGTCAGGCGTTTACCAGCACCGAGAGCAACAAGGGGTAAACCATGGCCAGATCGCGTGGACGAGGTCGTCGCGAGCTCAAGTCCGAAATCAATATCGTTCCACTGCTGGACGTCCTGCTGGTACTGCTGCTGATCTTCATGGCGACAGCGCCAATCATTACCCAGAGCGTGGAAGTGGATCTGCCGGATGCGACAGAATCACAGGCGGTGAGCACCAATGACGATCCTCCGGTTATCATTGAGGTTTCCGGCGTAGGGCAATACAGCGTCGTGGTAGAGAAAGATCGTATGGATCAGCTGCCGCCTGAGCAGGTTATTGCTGAAGCGCAGCGTCGTCTGGAGTCAAATCCGAAAACGGTCTTCTTAATCGGTGGCGCGAAAGACGTACCCTACGATGAAATTATTAAAGCGCTGAACTTGCTACATAGTGCGGGTGTTAAGTCAGTTGGCTTAATGACCCAACCTATTTGATCATCCGCGTAGTTTTTGGGAACCGATAGTGTCAAAGGCAACCGAACAGAACGACAAGCTTAAGCGAGCGATAATCGTCTCCGCAGTGCTGCACGTGATTCTCTTTGCAGCGCTGATCTGGAGTTCGTTCGACGAGCATATTGATGCATCAGCCGGCGGCGGTGGAGGGTCTTCCATTGACGCCGTGATGGTGGATCCCGGTGCGGTAGTACAGAACTATAATCGCGAACAGCAGCAGAAGGCGAGTGCCAAACGGGCTGAAGAGCAGCGTGAAAAACAGTCGCAACAGCAGGCGGAAGAACTGCGTGAAAAGCAGGCCGCAGAGCAGGAGCGTCTGAAGCAGCTTGAGAAAGAGCGTTTGCAGGCGCAGGAAGCTGCGAAAGAGCAGGCGGAACAGCAGAAGCAAGCCGAAGAGGCCGCGAAGAAAGCACAGGAACAGCAAAAGCAGGCGGAAGAGGCGGCAGCAAAAGCCGCAGCGGACGCGAAAGCACAGGCTGATGCCCAGGCAAAATTAGCGGCAGAAGCGGCGAAGAAAGCCGCTGCCGATGCTCAGAAGAAAGCTGAAGCGGAAGCCGCGAAGAAAGCCGCAGCCGATGCTCAGAAGAAAGCTGAAGCGGAAGCCGCGAAGAAAGCCGCTGCCGATGCTCAGAAGAAAGCCGAAGCGGAAGCCGCGAAAAAAGCCGCTCAGGAAGCAGAGAAGAAAGCTGCTGCCGAGGCCGCGAAGAAAGCGGCTGCTGCTGAGAAAGCGGCTGCAGAAAAAGCTGCCGCCGCTGAAAAAGCCGCTGCCGATAAAAAAGCTGCAGCTGAGAAGGCTGCCGCCGATAAGAAAGCTGCAGCTGAGAAGGCCGCTGCCGATAAGAAAGCTGCTGCTGATAAAGCGGCGGCCAAAAAGGCCGCGGCTGCTGAAAAAGCCGCTGCTGCCGCAGGGGTTGACGATCTGCTGGGCGATTTAAGCTCCGGTAAGAATGCACCGAAAACTGGCGGTGGGGCGAAAGGAAACAACGCAGCGCCGACGGGAAGTGGTAACACTAAGAGTAACGGTGCGACAGGGGCTGAAATCAACGGTTATGCCGCGCAGATTAAATCCGCTATTGAAAGCCGATTCTATGATGCGTCTTCCTATACCGGTAAAACGTGTACGTTGCGTATAAAACTGGCTCCGGACGGCATGCTGCTGGATATCAAGTCTGAAGGTGGCGACCCGGCTTTATGTACTGCGGCCCTGGCTGCAGCGCGTCAGGCGAAGATGCCTAAACCGCCGTCTCAGGCAGTTTACGAAGTCTTCAAAAATGCGCCGCTGGACTTCAAACCTTAAGTTACATTTTCCCCGTGCAAACGGGGAAAAATAGACCAGGTTTAGTCACAGGGTTCTGGTAGTTTTGTCTATTTGAGTTTGTTAACATTCTGCTAAATTATCGTGGGTAAGGTTACCCGGATAAGGGAGATATGATGAAGCAGGCATTACGTGTAGCATTTAGTTTTTTAATGCTGTGGGCAGCAGTACTGCACGCAGAAGTACGTATCGAGATCACCCAGGGGGTGGACTCGGCACGCCCAATCGGTGTTGTTCCGTTCCAGTGGGCCGGTCCTGGCGCTGCACCTGAAGATGCCGGTGGCATCGTGGCGGCTGACCTGCGTAACAGCGGTAAATTCAACCCGTTAGATCGTTCTCGTCTGCCTCAGCAGCCGGGCAGCGCGCAGGAAGTACAGCCTGCAGCATGGTCTGCACTGGGTATTGATGCCGTGGTTGTGGGTCAGGTTACGCCTAACCCGGACGGCTCTTACAACGTGGCCTGGCAGCTGGTGGATACCGGCGGTGCACCGGGTACCGTTCTGGCACAGAACTCTTACAAGGTCACTAAGCAGTACCTGCGCTACGCGGCACACGCTGCCAGCGATGCGGTATTTGAAAAACTGACCGGCATTAAAGGGGCGTTCCGTACCCGTATTGCTTATGTGGTGCAGACCAACGGTGGTCAGTTCCCGTATGAGCTGCGCGTATCTGACTACGACGGCTACAACCAGTTCCTGGTGAAACGTTCTTCTCAGCCGCTGATGTCTCCAGCCTGGTCTCCGGACGGTTCTAAACTGGCCTATGTAACCTTCGAAAGCGGCCGTTCAGCGCTGGTTATCCAGACGCTGGCAAACGGAGCTGTTCGTCAGGTGGCGTCTTTCCCACGTCACAACGGTGCACCTTCCTTCTCTCCGGACGGGTCTAAACTGGCGTTTGCGCTGTCAAAAACCGGTAGCCTGAACCTGTACGTGATGGACATTGGCTCTGGCCAGATCCGTCAGGTGACCGACGGTCGCAGCAACAACACTGAACCTTCATGGTTCCCGGATAGTCAAAACCTGGCGTTTACTTCTGACCAGGCTGGCCGTCCACAAATCTATAAAGTCAACATCAACGGCGGTGCTCCGCAGCGTATTACCTGGGAAGGTTCGCAGAACCAGAACTCAGACGTGAGCAGCGACGGTAAATTTATGGTAATGGTGAGCTCCAACGGTGGGCAGCAGCACATTGCCAAACAGGATCTGGTAGCGGGTGGCGTTCAAGTTCTGTCGTCAACGTTCCTGGATGAAACGCCGAGTCTGGCACCTAACGGCACGATGGTAATCTACAGCTCTTCTCAGGGGATGGGATCTGTGCTGAATCTGGTTTCTACAGATGGGCGTTTCAAAGCGCGTATTCCGGCAACTGATGGACAGGTAAAATCACCTGCCTGGTCGCCGTATCTGTAAATAATAATTAATTGATTACTAAAGGAATCATAGAAATGCAACTGAACAAAGTGCTGAAGGGGCTGATGATCGCTCTGCCTGTAATGGCAATCGCAGCGTGTTCTTCTAACAAGAACGCCAGCAATGACCAGAGCGGCGAAGGCATGATGGGTGCCGGCACCGGTATGGACGCGAACGGCAATGGCAACATGTCTTCTGAAGAGCAAGCGCGTCTTCAGATGCAGCAGCTGCAGCAGAACAACATCGTTTACTTCGATCTGGATAAATACGACATCCGTTCTGACTTCGCTGCGATGCTGGACGCTCACGCTAACTTCCTGCGTAGCAACCCATCTTACAAAGTCACCGTAGAAGGTCACGCGGACGAACGTGGTACTCCAGAGTACAACATCTCCCTGGGTGAACGTCGTGCTAACGCTGTTAAAATGTACCTGCAGGGTAAAGGCGTTTCTGCTGACCAGATCTCCATCGTTTCTTACGGTAAAGAAAAACCTGCAGTACTGGGTCACGACGAAGCGGCTTACTCCAAAAACCGTCGTGCCGTACTGGTTTACTAAGAGAATTGCATGAGCAGTAACTTCAGACATCATCTGTTGAGTCTGTCGTTACTGGTTGGAATAGCGGCCCCCTGGGCCGCTTTTGCTCAGGCACCAATCAGTAGTGTCGGCTCAGGCTCGGTAGAAGACCGGGTCACTCAACTCGAGCGTATTTCTAACGCTCACAGCCAGCTTTTAACCCAACTCCAGCAACAACTTTCTGATAACCAAAACGATATTGACTCTCTCCGCGGCCAGATTCAGGAAAGCCAGTATCAGTTGAACCAGGTTATGGAACGTCAGAAGCAGATTTTGCTGCAGATGGATAGCCTGAGCAGCGGTGGTGCAGCAGCACAAGCACAGCCAGCCGCGGGCGATCAGACCGGTGCGGCGACATCAGCTCCGGCTGCGGATGCTTCTGCTTCAACAGGTGCGCCTGTACAGAGCGGTGACGCGAATACGGACTACAACGCGGCCATTGCCCTGGTGCAGGATCAATCTCGTCAGGATGACGCGCTTGCTGCGTTTCAGAACTTTGTTAAGAAATACCCTGATTCCACTTATCAGCCAAATGCGAATTACTGGCTCGGTCAGCTGAATTACAACAAGGGTAAAAAGGACGATGCGGCGTTTTATTTTGCCTCAGTGGTGAAAAATTACCCGAAATCGCCAAAAGCGCCTGATGCGATGTATAAAGTGGGCGTCATCATGCAGGACAAAGGCGACACTGCGAAAGCCAAAGCGGTTTACCAGCAGGTGGTCTCCAAATTCCCGGGTACTGAAGGTGCTAAGCAGGCGCAAAAACGTCTGAATTCGATGGGATGATTATCGCATGACCAGAAATCGCGTTATTTCTGGTCGTGCAGCATGATTCGTAAGCAGTTAAGTGATCTTCATCGAAATTTTTGTTGCGCTGAATTCTTAAATCAGTAATATATGCCGCCGTTGCCACGGGATATCAAACAACGTGAAAACAGCGTAAAAGTGGGTCGTTAGCTCAGTTGGTAGAGCAGTTGACTTTTAATCAATTGGTCGCAGGTTCGAATCCTGCACGACCCACCACTAAGTCAGGTGGAAGTAGTAGTAAAACGTGAAGGATAACGTTGCGTCAGCAACGGCCCGTAGGGCGAGGCGAAGCCGAGTCATCCTGCACGACCCACCACTTAACGCACACCAGCAGTACAGAGTGGGTGATTAGCTCAGTTGGTAGAGCATCTCCTTTACACGGAGGGGGTCGGCGGTTCGAGCCCGTCATCACCCACCACTCGGGTCGTTAGCTCAGTTGGTAGAGCAGTTGACTTTTAATCAATTGGTCGCAGGTTCGAATCCTGCACGACCCACCAATTTTATTGGTTCCGAGTGATAATTCAGGCAACACCCAAAAGGGTCGTTAGCTCAGTTGGTAGAGCAGTTGACTTTTAATCAATTGGTCGCAGGTTCGAATCCTGCACGACCCACCAGCCTGAATAAATTTGAAGTACATCCCGCAAGGGGTCGTTAGCTCAGTTGGTAGAGCAGTTGACTTTTAATCAATTGGTCGCAGGTTCGAATCCTGCACGACCCACCAGTGTAGAAAGGCGCCCTAAAGGCGCCTTTTTGCTATCTGCCGTCTGTGCAGGTCGGGCAAGGCGAATCCGCCAGCCGACAAATGCTATCCGCACCTATTTCCGGTGACTTTTCCTCTCATATTCGCTATCTTGTTTAGTATACAAAACACAATTGCCATGCGTTTTGCTATGTCATGCAAAAGAAAGGCAATATTGTTAAGCCCGTAAAACGAGAAGCCATAATGAGTGTGATGTTTGATCCTGAAGCCGCAATCTATCCGTTTCCGCCAAAGCCTGTCCCGCTGAGCCAGGACGAAAAGCAATTCTACCGTGAGAAGATCAAACGTCTTCTCAAAGAACGAGATGCGGTGATGGTGGCCCATTACTACACCGACCCGGAAATTCAGCAGCTGGCGGAAGAGACCGGGGGCTGTATTTCTGACTCACTGGAGATGGCACGCTTCGGTGCAAAACATCCTGCTTCCACGCTGCTGGTTGCTGGCGTGCGTTTTATGGGCGAAACGGCAAAGATCCTGAGCCCTGAAAAAACCATTCTGATGCCGACGCTTAATGCGGAGTGTTCACTGGATCTCGGCTGCCCGATTGACGAATTCACGGCCTTCTGTGACGCCCACCCCGACCGGACCGTGGTGGTTTACGCCAACACCTCTGCGGCGGTAAAAGCGCGGGCAGACTGGGTTGTCACCTCCAGCATCGCCGTTGAGCTGATTGAACATCTGGATAGCCTGGGCGAGAAAATTATCTGGGCGCCTGACCGCCATCTTGGAAATTATGTCCAGAAGCAGACGGGGGCTGACGTTCTCTGCTGGCAGGGTGCCTGCATTGTGCACGACGAATTCAAAACTCAGGCGCTGGCGCGCATGAAGGCACTTTATCCTGACGCCGCGATTCTTGTTCACCCTGAATCACCGCAGTCGATTGTCGACATGGCGGACGCCGTGGGCTCAACCAGCCAGCTTATCAACGCGGCCAGAACGCTGCCTAACAGACAGCTCATTGTGGCAACCGATCGCGGTATCTTCTACAAGATGCAGCAGGCCGTGCCGGAGAAAGAGCTCCTTGAAGCGCCAACGGCAGGTGAGGGCGCAACGTGCCGCAGCTGTGCGCATTGCCCGTGGATGGCGATGAACGGCCTGAAGGCCATTGCCGAAGGGCTAGAGACGAGCGGGGCAGCACATGAAATCCATGTGGATGCCGCCCTGCGTGAAGGTGCGTTAATTCCGCTTAACCGCATGCTGGATTTTGCGGCTACACTACGTACTTAATTCAAAACGCCCCGGGGAAAAGATGGATTTTTTTAGCACGCAGAACATTCTGGTTCATATACCGATTGGTGCAGGTGGCTATGACCTGTCATGGATTGAGGCCATTGGCACGCTGGCGGGATTACTCTGTATCTGGCTGGCAAGCCTGGAGAAGATCAGCAACTACGCGTTCGGGCTGATTAACGTTACGCTGTTTGCGATTATCTTCTTCCAGATCCAGCTGTACGCCAGCCTGCTTTTGCAGCTGTTCTTCTTCGCCGCCAATATTTACGGCTGGTACGCGTGGTCGCGTCAGAACAGCCAGCAGGAGGCAGAACTGCAGATCCGCTGGCTTCCATTGCCGAAAGCCATCGCCTGGTTTGTCGCCTGCGTGGTCGCCATTGGTTTAATGACCGTCTATATCAACCCGGTGTTTGCGTTCCTGACCCGCGTTGCCGTTTCGGTCATGTCCGGTTTCGGCCTGAACGTGACGATGCCCGAGCTCCAGCCGGATGCCTTCCCGTTCTGGGATTCCTGCATGATGGTGCTGTCGATTGCGGCGATGATCCTGATGACCCGTAAATACGTTGAGAACTGGCTGCTGTGGGTCATCATCAACGTGATCAGCGTGGCAATCTTCGCCCTGCAGGGCGTCTATGCGATGTCGATGGAATATCTGCTGCTGACCTTCATCGCGCTGAACGGCAGCCGGATGTGGATTAAGAGCGCGCGTGAGCGGGGTTCTCACGCGCTTTCCAGCTAGTGGTGATGCTGATGTGAATGTCCGGACTGCGCCTCGTTAAGGTGGCAGTCCGGCCCGTTACAGGGCTGATACTCCATCTGGATGGTGGCGTGGCCAATTTCGTAGTGATGTTCAAGAAAATGCTGGATGCGTTCAAGCAGCGCATCGTGGTCGTGAGGCGGGATCACCTGAACGTGCAGCGTCATGACCGGTTTTTCCCCCACCAGCCAGACGTGCACGTGATGAACATTGCGGACTTCCGGGACTGAACGGCGCAGGTTGCGCTTCAGCTCGTCAATATCCATAGATGCCGGTGCCCCTTCAAGCAGTTCATTCACGCTCTCCTTCAGCAATCGCCAGGCGCTGCGCAAGACCAGACACGACACCAGCACGGACAGAATCGGATCGACAGGCGTCCAGCCGGTGTAGAGGATCACCAGCGCGGCGACAATCGCCCCGACTGAGCCGAGCAAATCACCCAGAACATGCAGAGCCGCAGCGCGCACGTTGAGGTTCTTTTCCCCGCTGCCGCGGTGCAAAATCCAGAAGGCGAGGATATTCGCCAGCAGCCCCGCCACGGCAATCACCATCATTGTCGCCCCGGCGATCGGCTGCGGGTGTCTGAATCGCTGTACGGCCTCCCAGACGATAAGAACGGTAATGACCACCAGCGCAATAGCGTTAACAAACGCGGCGAGGGTTGTCAGCCTCAGCCAGCCGAAGGTATGGCGCGCATTGGGAGGACGACGCGCAAACTGCACCGCCAGCAGGGCGAAGAGCAGCGCTGCGGCATCGGTCAGCATGTGTCCGGCATCGGCCAGTAGCGCCAGAGAGCCGGAAATCAGGCCGCCAATGACCTCGATAATCATAAACGTTGCGGTAACGCCAAAGGCCAGCATCAGTCGTTTAGCGTTGTCGTTGCCGGGAGAGGGTGAATGGGAATGGGAGTGAGCCATGTCTGCTTTCCTGATATGTTATTGTTTTTAGTGTAGCGTTTTTAATAGGTTACTCCAAAAAGAAAGGAGAGCCAGAGCTCTCCTTTTTCTTACCGAACACCCCCGTTACTGGGTGGTGCCATCGGTTTTGGTATTCGCATCGTTCCCTACTTTGTCATTAGGGTCAGGGCATTTGCCGTCCTTGCACATTGAGTTCTTATGAACCTCGTCCGAGCTCATATTGTCATGATTCATGGTGCCGGAACCGCTGCCGTTGGGATGCAGCATGGTGCCGCCGGTGTTGGTGTTGCCGGTATTAATCTGGCTGTTGTCGACATTATTCGGGGCGATATTCTGTTTCGCATCAGGTGCGGGCTGGCCTGCTGCCGCAGCGGCATTCGCATCACCGTTGCTGTCTGATGTGCCCGTTTCCGCGGCCAGGACGCTGCCGCTTGCCAGAGTAAGTGTGGCGGTCAGGAAGAGGGTTGCCAGTTTTGTCATTTTCATCATGGTGCTCCTGTTCTTGTCGTTACGCTGGATAACATTCTCCAACAGTGCATCTTTTTCTGAGGCGAAAGATTCCGCCTTACGGACTTACGTCAGTAGGGAATCGCGTTTAAGCGTGTAAAATTGGTTGTTACAGTTAAAAAGCTTAGGTTAGATCTCGTTTTTCGCTATTTTGTGGCGATTTTTAGGCGAATTCCAGGAATTATCTGCGTGAAGTGTAAAACCGTGTTTACACTTCCTGGTCGACAAGATAGATTGAAAGGATTGCTTTCATTACAAAAGATATGGCAGAGCTGGAAAGAAAATGAATTATCAGAACGACGATTTACGCATTAAAGAGATCAATGAGTTATTACCTCCTGTAGCGCTCCTTGAGAAATTCCCCGCCACTGAAAATGCCGCAAACACGGTTTCTCATGCTCGTAAAGCGATCCATAAGATCCTGAAAGGTAATGACGATCGTCTTCTGGTGGTGATTGGTCCGTGCTCCATTCACGATCCTGCAGCTGCGAAAGAGTACGCTGCCCGTCTGCTCACCCTCCGTGAAGAGCTGAAGGACGAGCTGGAAATCGTGATGCGTGTCTATTTTGAAAAACCGCGTACCACCGTGGGCTGGAAAGGGCTGATTAACGATCCGCATATGGACAACAGCTTCCAGATCAACGACGGTCTGCGCATTGCGCGCAAGCTGCTGCTGGAGATCAACGACAGCGGCCTGCCTGCGGCCGGTGAATTCCTCGACATGATTACGCCACAATATCTGGCAGACCTGATGAGCTGGGGCGCAATTGGTGCCCGCACAACCGAATCTCAGGTTCACCGCGAGCTGGCGTCCGGTCTTTCTTGCCCGGTGGGTTTCAAAAACGGCACTGACGGCACCATTAAGGTGGCTATCGACGCCATCAACGCAGCAGGCGCGCCGCACTGCTTCCTGTCCGTGACCAAATGGGGCCATTCCGCCATCGTTAACACCAGCGGTAACGGTGACTGCCATATCATTCTGCGCGGCGGCAAAGAGCCAAACTACAGTGCGAAACACGTGGCGGAAGTGAAGGTCGGGCTGGAAAAAGCCGGGCTGCCACCGCAGGTGATGATCGATTTCAGCCATGCCAACTCCAGCAAGCAGTTTAAAAAGCAGATGGAAGTGGGTGCAGACGTCTGCCAGCAGATTGCCGGCGGTGAGAAGGCGGTGATTGGGGTAATGATCGAAAGCCATCTGGTTGAAGGTAACCAGAACCTGGAAGGCAGCGAGCCGCTGGTGTATGGCAAAAGCGTCACCGATGCCTGCATTGGCTGGGACGATACCGATACCATCCTGCGTCAGCTGGCGAATGCGGTAAAAGCGCGCCGCGGCTGAATTCTCAGGCACAAATAAAAAAGCGCGGAAGGCTCCGCGCTTTTTTTTATGCCTTGCGAAAGTTACTTCGCTTTACCCTGGTTCGCGACAGCCGCTGCTTTCGCCGCGATCTCTTCTGCGTTACCCAGATAGTAGTGTTTGATTGGCTTGAAGTTTTCGTCGAACTCATACACCAGCGGTACGCCGGTTGGGATGTTCAGTTCGAGGATTTCGTCTTCACCCATGTTGTCCAGGTATTTCACCAGCGCACGCAGGGAGTTACCGTGAGCAGCGACAATCACGCGCTCGCCGCTTTTCAGGCGTGGCAGAATGGTTTCGTTCCAGTAAGGCACAACGCGGTCGATGGTCAGCGCCAGGCTTTCGGTGGTTGGCAGCTCAGCGTCGGTCAGCTTCGCGTAGCGCGGGTCGTGGCCCGGGTAACGCTCGTCATCTTTGGTCAGTTCTGGTGGAGTGATTGCGAAGCCGCGACGCCACTGTTTAACCTGCTCATCGCCATATTTCTCAGCGGTTTCCGCTTTGTTCAGGCCCTGCAGCGCACCGTAGTGACGTTCGTTCAGTTTCCAGGACTTCTCAACCGGCAGCCAGGCCTGATCCAGTTCGTCCAGCACGTTCCACAGGGTGTGGATGGCACGTTTCAGCACAGAGGTGTAAGCAAAATCAAAGCTGAAGCCTTCTTCCTTCAGCAGTTTACCCGCTGCTTTTGCTTCGCTTACGCCTTTCTCAGACAGATCAACGTCGTACCAACCGGTAAAGCGGTTTTCGTTGTTCCACTGGCTTTCGCCGTGACGCACCAGGACCAGCTTAGTTATAGCCATCTCTTACTCCTCAAGCATTTTTAGAATGATAACAATTCTCATTATATTGCCGTGGCTGTGCCACCAGCAACGCTTAACCCTAACCATAGCGAAAATAGTCTCTGAGTGTAAGATGCTTGTGAATCCAGGGTTATGATTTTGTCTGCGATCGGCGCTATTTTCAGCAAGGCGCGCAGAAAAAAGCCCTCCGGAGGGAGGGCTGGATATTAATGTGGAATAAAATGATATTCCGTCACGCTCACGTACTCTTTACCCGGACGCAGCACGCAGTCTGGCTGCGGCCATTCCGGATGGTTCGGGCTGTCCGGCAGGAACTCGCTCTCCAGCGCCAGGCCTTGCCAGTCGCTGTACTCATCGTGTTCGCGCGCCGTCGTCCCGCCGAGGTAGTTGCCTGAGTAAAACTGCAGTGCAGGGGCTGTGGTATAAACCGTCATCTGCAGTTTCTCATCCGCAGACCAGACCTGCGCGGCAGGCTGTTTCACATCGCCTTTGGCCTGGAGCAGGAAAGCGTGATCGTAGCCTTTCACCTTGCGCTGATCGTCATCACTCATGAAATCCTGGGCGATGGACTTCGCGCTGCGGAAGTCAAAGCTGGTGCCGCTCACGTCTTTAAGGCCCTGATACGGAATGCCCATCTCGTCAACCGGCAGATACGCATCCGCCAGGATCTGCAGCTTGTGCTCACGCACGTCGCACTGGTTACCGTCCAGATTAAAGTACGCGTGGTTGGTCAGATTGACCGGACACGGCTTATCGACCGTCGCACGGTATTCGATGGCGATACGGTTGTCGTCGGTCAGCGTAAAGCGCGCGGACGCGACAAGGTTCCCCGGGAAGCCCTGATCGCCATCAGGCGAATCCAGCGAGAACAGCACTTCGCCATCGTTTTGACGAACAATCTTCCAGCGGCGTTTATCAAACCCGTCCGGTCCGCCGTGCAGCTGGTTCTCACCCTGGCTTGGAAGCAGGGTGTACTGCACGCCGTCGAGTTCAAAACGGCTCTTCGCGATGCGGTTAGCATAGCGACCAACGGACGCGCCCAGATAGGCGGACTGATTGATGTACTGCTCAGGCGAGGCGCAGCCGAGCAGGGTCTCGCGCACGCTGCCGTCCGGCATCGGTACGCGGGCAGAAAGAAGGGTTGCCCCCCAGTCCATCACCGTAACGACCATCCCCGCGCTGTTGCGCAGGGTTAACAGGCGATACGGCAGACCATCCGGTGCAAGGGTAGGTGTTTCGTTTAGCACTGTCCGGCTCCTTGTGATGCTTTACAAACATAGAAGGTTTCTTTGATGCCCGTTTTTGCTTCGTACTGCTTCGCCACGGCATCCTGTACGGCAGGGACCAGCTCTTCTGGCACCAGCGCAACGATGCAGCCGCCAAAACCGCCGCCCGTCATGCGCACGCCGCCTTTGTCGCCGATAGTGGCTTTAACGATGTCCACCAGGGTGTCGATCTGCGGAACGGTGATTTCAAAATCATCGCGCATGGAGGCGTGAGATTCCGCCATCAGCTCACCCATGCGTTTCAGGTCACCTTTCGCCAGCGCGGACGCGGCTTCAACGGTACGGGCATTTTCCGTCAGCACGTGACGAACGCGTTTGGCGACAATCGGATCCAGCTCGTGCGCCACTTTGTTAAATTCATTGAGCGTCACGTCGCGCAGGGCAGGCTGCTGGAAGAAGCGGGCGCCGGTTTCGCACTGCTGGCGGCGGGTGTTGTATTCGCTGCCCACCAGCGTGCGCTTAAAGTTGCTGTTGACGATCACCACAGCCGCGCCTTTCGGCAGGGGAACGGCTTTGGTTCCCAGCGAGCGGCAATCAATTAACAGGGCATGCTCTTTTTTGCCCAGCGCGGAGATCAGCTGGTCCATAATGCCGCAGTTACAGCCCACGAACTGGTTTTCTGCTTCCTGACCGTTCAGGGCGATTTGCGCGCCGTCCAGCGGCAGATGATAAAGCTGCTGGAATACGGTACCAACCGCGACTTCCAGCGACGCAGAGGAGCTTAAGCCCGCACCCTGCGGCACGTTGCCGCTGATAACTAAATCCGCACCGCCAAAGTTCTTGTTGCGCTTCTGAAGGTGTTTCACCACGCCGCGCACGTAGTTAGACCACTGCTGGCTGTCGTGCGTCACAATCGGGGCATCGAGGGAAAACTCGTCCGTCTCATTACCGTAATCCGCCGCAATCACGCGAACTTTACGGTCGTCGCGCTTCGCACAGCTGATGACGGTCTGGTAATCAATGGCGCACGGCAGCACGAATCCGTCGTTATAGTCGGTGTGTTCACCGATCAGGTTAACGCGGCCTGGCGCCTGGATAACGTGGGTGGCAGGGTAGCCAAATTTCTCAGCAAACAGGGATTGGGTTTTATCTTTCAGACTCATTTTTTTTAGACTCCTGATTCGCGATAGTGGACGTCGCTAACGGCACGCAGACGTTCTGCCGCCTGTTCCGCCGTCAGGTCACGCTGGGTTTCCGCCAGCATTTCATAGCCCACCATGAATTTACGTACCGTCGCAGAGCGCAGCAGCGGCGGATAGAAATGGGCGTGCAGCTGCCAGTGTTGATTCTCTTCGTCGTTAAACGGGGCGCCGTGCCAGCCCATGGAGTACGGGAAAGAGCACTGGAAGAGGTTGTCGTAACGGCTCGTGAGCTTTTTCAGCGCCAGGGCAAGGTCGTCGCGCTGCGCGTCGCTAAGATCGGTGATGCGCTGCACGTGCGCTTTCGGCAGCAGCAGCGTTTCAAACGGCCAGGCGGCCCAGTAGGGGACGACGGCCAGCCAGTGTTCGGTTTCCACCACGGTGCGGCTGCCGTCGGCCAGCTCGCGCTGGGTGTAGTCCACCAGCATCGGCGAACCGTTTTCAGCAAAATACGCTTTCTGCAGACGGTCTTCACGCTCGGCTTCGTTAGGCAGGAAGCTGTTCGCCCAGATCTGGCCGTGCGGGTGCGGGTTAGAGCAGCCCATGGCCGCGCCTTTGTTTTCGAACACCTGCACCCACGGATAGCTCTGCCCCAGCTCTGCGGTTTGCGCCTGCCAGGTGCTGACGACCTCTTTCAGCGCGTCCACGCTCAGCTCCGGCAGCGTTTTGCTGTGATCCGGCGAGAAGCAGATCACGCGGCTGGTTCCGCGCGCGCTTTCGCAGCGCATCAGCGGATCGTGGCTTTGCGGCGCGTCCGGCGTGTCGGTCATCAGCGCGGCAAAATCGTTGGTGAACACGAAGGTGCCTTTGTAGTCCGGGTTTTTATCCCCGGTGACGCGCGTGTTGCCCGGACAGAGGAAGCAGTCCGGGTCGTGCTGTGGCAGCGTCTGTTTTGCAGGCGTCTCCTGCGCGCCCTGCCAGGGGCGCTTGGCGCGATGCGGAGAAACCAAAATCCATTGCCCGCTTAACGGGTTAAAACGACGATGCGGATGATCGACGGGGTTAAATTGCGTCATGACGGATCCTTAGTCCGGATAGCCTTGCGGGTGGCGTGACTGCCAGTGCCAGGTATCCTGTGCCATTTCATCAAGCGTGCGCGTCACACGCCAGTTAAGCTCTTTGTCGGCTTTGGTGGCATCGGCCCAGTAAGCAGGCAGGTCGCCATCACGACGCGGAGCGAAGTGATAGTTCACCGGCTTGCCGCAGGCTTTGCTGAAGGCGTTAACCACGTCCAGCACGCTGCTGCCGACCCCGGCGCCGAGGTTGTAAATATGCACGCCCGGTTTGTTGGCCAGCTGCTGCATGGCCGCAACGTGACCGTCGGCCAGATCCATCACGTGGATGTAGTCGCGCACGCCGGTACCGTCTTCGGTCGGATAGTCATTGCCAAAAATCGCCAGCGAGTCGCGGCGACCCACGGCAACCTGGGCGATATACGGCATCAGGTTGTTCGGGATGCCCTGCGGATCTTCCCCCATATCGCCTGACGGATGCGCGCCGACCGGGTTGAAGTAGCGCAGTAAGGCGATGCTCCACTCCGGCTGTGCTTTTTGCAGGTCGGTCAGGATCTGTTCCACCATCAGCTTGCTTTTGCCGTACGGGCTTTGCGGTGTACCGGTCGGGAAGCTTTCAACGTAAGGGATTTTGGGCTGATCGCCGTAGACGGTGGCGGAGGAGCTAAAGATGAAGTTTTTGACGTTCGCCGCGCGCATGGCGGAGATGAGACGCAGAGTACCGTTGACGTTATTGTCGTAATACTCGAGCGGCTTCGCAACGGATTCACCGACCGCTTTCAGACCCGCGAAGTGGATCACCGCTTCGATGGCATGGTCGTGAAGGATCTCGGTCATCAGCGCTTCGTTGCGGATGTCGCCTTCCACGAAAGTCGGTTGTTTACCGCCAAGGCGTTCAATCACCGGCAGCACGCTGCGCTTACTGTTGCACAGGTTGTCGAGGATGATGACGTCGTGACCGTTTTGCAGCAGTTGCACGCAGGTATGACTACCTATGTAACCGCTACCACCTGTTACCAGAACTCGCATATTTCGCTCCATTGGGCTTATGGTATGTAATAACCATAGCATAACAGAGACGCAAAAAGTGTGACATGGGATAAAATAGTGGAATCGTTTACACTCGTTTTCACACTCGCTTTTTCAATGACTGAGTGCATTCTAGATCAAAGAGATAGCCATGTATTGATGCAAGTTATCTGAAAAAGAGGAGGGCAGAGCCCTCCACGGTTAATCGACGTTACTGAGAAGGTAGCGATAACCCTCACCGTCCGGCACAAACTCCAGGCGATGCGTGATGCAGGCGGGGGCATCTTCGGCATGATGTGAAACGAACAGCAGCTGCGTTTCACCTTCGCTAATCAGCACGTCCACAAAGCGGCGGATAAGCTGGCGATTCAGCGGATCGAGTCCCTGCAGCGGTTCGTCGAGGATCAGAAGCGTAGGGTGTTTCACCAGCGCGCGAACGATCAGGGCCAGACGCTGCTGTCCCCACGACAGACTATGAAACGGTGCGTCAGCGACCCGGTTGTCCATGCCCAGGATATCCAGCCACTGCTGGGCGAGCTTGTGTTGTTTGTCAGACACCGCCTGATAAATACCGATGGAATCAAAATACCCGGAAAGGATCGCGTTGCGTACCGTGGTACTGACCCGGTAATCCAGATGCAGGCTGCTGCTGACGTAGCCGATATGTTTTTTAATATCCCAGATGGTTTCGCCGCTGCCGCGACGCCGACCAAACAGCGTCAGATCGTTGCTATAGCCCTGCGGGTGATCGCCGGTTATCAGGCTCAGCAGCGTGGATTTTCCCGCGCCGTTAGGTCCGACGATCTGCCAGTGCTCGCCGGGATTGACCGTCCAGCTAAGACGGTTAAGGATCGGGCGATCGTCATAAGAGACCATCCCATCCCGCAGCACGATGCGTGGCTGGTGGGGATCGAGCGCATGGCGGGCCGAAGGGGCGTCAGGTTCCGGAAGCGTAATTCCGTCGAGTTGTTCACTGTGCGCGAGCTGGGCAATGAGCGCCTGCTTGAGAAGCGCTGTTTTTTCACCGGTCTCGGTCAGGTTACAGTCGGCCAGTACGCCCGCGTGCTGAATAAAATCCGGAATTTCATCGAAGCGGTTAAGCACCAAAACCAGGGTATATTCCTGCTGATTAAGCGACTCCAGCAGGGCCGCCAGCTGCGCACGGGACTGCACGTCAAGGCCGTCAAAGGGTTCGTCGAGGATAAGCAGCTCGGGCTCGCTCATCAGCGCCTGGCAAAGCAGCGTTTTTCGCGTCTCGCCGGTTGAAAGGTATTTAAAGCGCCGGTTGAGCAGGGCGGTGATGCCGAACCGTTCTGCCAGACGCTGACAGCGGGCGGGATCTTTCACCTCATCCTGAATAATTTCCGCCGTCGTACGGCCGGTATCTTCTTCGCCAGGGCTGAGTAAATCAGTGTTATTGCGCTGCCACTCGTCGCTTACCAGCTTTTGCAATTGTTCAAATGACAGGCGCGTCAGGCGCGTAAAGTCGCCCTGGCATTCGCCCTTGAGGAGGGGGAGCTCGCCGGCCAGCGCGCGGGCCAGCGCGGATTTACCGCTGCCGTTAGTGCCGACAAACGCCCAGCTTTCACCCGCGCGTATCGTCAAATCAGCAATCGTCAGCGTTCGGGTATCGCTAAGACGAAACGTGCCTTGCGAAATATGCAATGATAACATGGTTTATCCCTGTTTTTGCAGCAACAGATATCAGGGATACGCACTGTCGGCGCGATTGTCAATGCGCTCAGCACAATGTGGCGATAATCACCCGGTCTGCGTTGAACCAGGCGGTAACGACAGAACCTTCTTCTAAACCGTCCGCTTCGCTAAGCGGTATCGTCGCGCAAAGCGGTTGCCCGTCTGCGAGGGTCATCAGCACTTCGCACTGCGCCTGGCCGCGTTCGATATGGCTAATAGCGCCCTGGAGCTGGTTATCGGCCGCCTTTGCGGCGTTGGGATCGCGCGTGATATTGACCCACGGCGCTTTCAGCAGCACCAGCACCTCTTTACCTTCATCGAGCTCAAGGCGCTCTGCGCTCTGCGCCGTTATTGCGGCTTTCAGACGGGTGGTGCCATCGGCAAGCAGGATCTCAATATGCTGCTGTACCTGGAGATTGTCGCGCGCCGTCACCGTTCCAAACCACTGGTTGCGGGCGCTGGTTTGTAACGAGAAGCGGGAAATGGCGGCCAGCAAGCTGTCCAGCGGAACGTTATCGTCGTCGCTCAACACATCGAACGCCTTTTGCTGGATCTGGGCCAGCAGATCGTAAAGCTGAATAAGGCGCTGGCCATAGCGCGTCACGATCGCACCGCCGCCGCCTTTGCCGCCTGTGGCTCTGTCCACCAGCGGGTGTTCGCTCAGGGTGTTCATTTCGTTGATGGCGTCCCAGGCACTTTTGTAGCTGATGCCCGCGTTTTTCGCCCCCTGGCTAATCGAGCCCGTTTGTTCTATTTGTTTAAGCAGGGCGATACGTCGCGGATCGGCGAAAAGCTTTTGCTGAAGTCGTAGAGTGAGAAGAATTTCGGCCTGCATAACAGTGTCCTGGCAAAAAGAGTATTGTGACCCAAATGGTGCAGGGCGCAAAGGGTACCGCACAAAAGGGGATGTTTTTCTCACTTGAAAGGGTAGAATGAGCCGTTCACAATATCTGGAGAAAACCATGTTAGAGTTGTTGAAAAGTCTGGTATTCGCCGTGATCATGGTACCAGTAGTGATGGCCATCATCCTCGGTGCCATCTACGGCCTGGGTGAAGTGTTCAACGTCTTTTCGAACATTGGTCACAAAGACCAGGCTAAAAAGCAGCATTGATTCCCCACAAAACGCCCGGCGAGTCCGGGCGTTTTGCTCTCAAGATTTTCCCGTCTACGCCGATATTATTTAACGCATCACACCGGTTTACCCCTTCAGCGGTACGATTAAACGCTGGGATCTCCCTGACGTTATCGTTATATTAAGATGTATATAACGCTACTCACAGGAGTTACAGATGGCACGTTCATGGGTACGCCTTTTCGCAGGGGCAACGCTGACGCTTTCACTTACCGGACATGCGCTGGCGGACGAGGGTAAAATCACCGTCTTTGCCGCGGCGTCGCTGACCAACGCGCTGCAGGACATCGCGGCGGCGTATAAAAAAGAGAAAAACGTCGAGGTGGTTTCCTCTTTTGCCTCTTCCTCGACGCTGGCGCGCCAGATAGAAGCTGGCGCACCGGCGGATCTGTTCATCTCGGCTGACCAGAAGTGGATGGATTACGCGGCGGAGAAGAAATCGATTGATGCGACAACCCGCGAAACGCTGCTGGGGAATAGCCTGGTTGTCGTGGCGCCAAAAGCCAGCGCGCAGGCGGACTTCACCATCAACAAAGAGACCCACTGGACGAGCCTGCTGAACGGTGGCCGTCTGGCCGTAGGCGACCCGGAGCACGTTCCGGCGGGGATTTATGCCAAAGAAGCGCTGCAAAAGCTGGGTGCATGGGAGACATTGTCACCGAAGCTGGCCCCGGCGGAAGACGTGCGCGGCGCGCTGGCGCTGGTAGAACGCAACGAAGCCCCGCTGGGCATTGTGTATGGCTCTGATGCCGTTGCCAGTAAAGGTGTAAAAGTGGTCGCAACGTTCCCGGAAGACTCCCACAAGAAAGTGGAATATCCTGTTGCGATTGTTGATGGACATAAAAATGCGGCCGTGACGGCCTTCCGCGATTACCTGAAAGGGCCGGAGGCGTCCGCAATCTTTAAACGCTATGGATTTACGACTCACTGATGATATTGACCGATCCTGAATGGCAGGCTGTTCTGCTGAGCCTAAAAGTCTCTTCCCTGGCGGTTGCGCTGAGTTTGCCCTTTGGGATCTTCTTTGCCTGGCTACTGGTTCGCTGTCAGTTTCCCGGAAAAACGCTGCTCGACAGCGTGCTGCATCTTCCGCTCGTTTTGCCGCCCGTGGTGGTCGGTTACCTGCTGCTGATTTCGATGGGGCGACGTGGTTTTATCGGCGAGAAGCTCTATGACTGGTTTGGGCTGACGTTTGCGTTTAGCTGGCGCGGTGCGGTACTGGCGGCGGCGGTGATGTCATTCCCGCTGATGGTGAGGGCGATCCGCCTCGCGCTGGAAGGCGTGGACATGAAGCTCGAACAGGCGGCCCGCACGCTGGGCGCAGGGCGCTGGCGCGTCTTTTTCACCATCACGCTTCCGCTCACGCTGCCGGGCATTATTGTCGGGACGGTGCTGGCCTTCGCCCGCTCGCTGGGCGAGTTTGGCGCGACGATCACCTTTGTGTCGAACATCCCCGGCGAGACGCGAACCATCCCGTCGGCAATGTATACCCTGATTCAAACGCCGGGCGGTGAAGGCGCGGCGGCGCGGCTGTGTATTATTTCAATTGTGCTGGCGCTGGTATCGCTGATGGTGTCTGAATGGCTGGCGCGGCTCAGCCGCGAGCGGATGGGGAAATAAGCATGCTGGAACTCAATTTCACCCAGACGCTGGGAAACCATACCCTGACGCTTAACGAGACGCTGCCGGCAAGCGGAATCACCGCTATCTTTGGCGTGTCGGGAGCGGGAAAAACGTCGCTGATTAATGCCATCAGCGGCCTGACCCGCCCGCAGTCAGGCCGTATTGTCCTGAATGACCGCGTCCTGAATGACGTGGAGAACAAAATTTACCTCTCGCCGGATAAGCGCCGCATCGGCTATGTTTTCCAGGACGCGCGCCTGTTCCCGCACTACAGCGTGCGCGGCAACCTGCGTTACGGCATGGCGAAAAGCATGGCCGGGCAGTTTGACAAGCTGGTGACGCTTTTAGGCATTGAGCCTCTGCTCGACAGGCTGCCATCCTCGCTCTCCGGCGGAGAAAAACAGCGTGTGGCCATTGGCCGCGCGTTGCTGACCGCCCCGGAGCTGCTGCTGCTCGACGAGCCGCTGGCCTCGCTCGATATTCCGCGTAAACGCGAACTTCTGCCTTATCTACAGCGACTGACGCGCGAAATTAATATTCCGATGCTCTACGTCAGCCATTCGCTGGATGAGATCCTCCATCTGGCCGACAAGGTGCTGGTGCTGGAAGAGGGCAGCGTGAAGGCCTTCGGCAACCTGGAAGAGGTGTGGGGCAGCAGCGTAATGCACCCCTGGTTACCCCGGGAACAGCAGAGCAGCATTCTTAAAGTGAGCGTTCTGGAACATCATCCGCACTACGCGATGACCGCCCTGGCGCTGGGCGACCAGCATCTGTGGGTCAATAAGATCGACAAACCGTTACAGTCCGCGCTGCGAATTCGCATCCAGGCGTCGGACGTCTCGCTGGTGCTGCAGCCGCCGCTGCAAACCAGTATTCGAAATATTCTGCGCGCCAAAGTCGCGGAGTGTTTTGATGATAACGGGCAGGTGGAAGTGAAGCTTGAAGTCGGCAGCAGGACGCTCTGGGCGCGCATCAGCCCGTGGGCGAGGGATGAGTTAGGGATCAAACCCGGCCTGTGGCTATACGCGCAAATTAAGAGCGTCTCGATCACCGCCTGATTACAGCAGGTGGGTGTAAATGTACTGCGCGATGCTATCGGTGGTGTTGTCACCAATCACCACGTTGGCGCGGGCTTTTACCGCGTCGTCGGCATTGCCCATCGCCACGCCGGTACCGGCGGCTTCCAGCATGCTGATGTCGTTGTAGTTGTCGCCGAAGGCGATCACGTCACGCATCGACCCGCCCTGTGATTCCACATACTGCGTCAGGCGCTTGCCTTTGCTGTTGCCTTTGCGGGCAATATCCACCTGATCATGCCAGGACCATTCGCACTCCAGACCCAGCGTGTGTTCCACGTGTTTTGCGAAGGTATTCAGTTTGGTGGTGTCTTCATCGGTCAGGGCGAATTTCCAGATTGCCTCAACGTCCTGGGCTGCCTGACGCAGGGAGGAAACCTGGGTAAAGACCGGACGCTGTGCTTCAGGCAGGGACAACGCCCAGTTGCTGGTGCGCACCACATGGCCAGTAGGGCGCTCGTACACCATCGCGTTATCCACGTACATCAGGCCGTGAACGGCATGCTCATCCAGAAGATCGATCAGCTGCAGCGCCTGGGGAACCGGCAGCGGGTCGGATTCTAAAACCTTTTTTGCCTGATAATCATACAAATAAGTGCCATTACAACAAATTGCAGGTGTATCTAACGCCAGTGCCTGATAAAAAGGGTGAATGGCAACGTGATGTCGACCCGTTACGATAAGGAGTTGATATCCCACTTCCTGCGCGCGTTTTAGCGCCTCAAGGGAGGAGGGGAGAAGGGTTTTTTGCGGCGTCAGTAAGGTACCGTCTAAATCCAGAGCAATCACACGCGAGGTCATCTGTTTTCCCGGGTTAATATTGAATTTACGTTTTGATGGGATGGTACACCGAGAGGCGAACGCTTCAAAAGTCCTGTCGACAATTCAGCATTCACCGTCAAAAGTTAACTACTTTCATGCGCAGTGAGGAGTGAATATTCATGAAACAAACCGTTTATACCGCCAGTCCTGAAAGCCAGCAGATCCACGTCTGGCGTTTAAATACCGAAGGGACACTCACGCTGGTTCAGGTTGTTGATGTGCCAGGCCAGGTGCAACCGATGGTCATCAGCCCGGATAAACGTTTCTTGTACGTGGGTGTGCGCCCGGAGTTCCGCGTGCTGGCCTATCGCATTTCTCCGGACGATGGCGCGCTGACGTACACTGCCGAAGCCCCGTTGCCGGGCAGCCCAACCCATATCTCGACCGATCGTAAAGGCAACTTTGTCTTCAGCGGATCGTATAACGCGGGCTGCGTCAGCGTAACGCGTCTGGAAGATGGTATTCCGGTCGAAACCGTGGATGTGGTGGAAGGGCTTGAAGGCTGCCACTCGGCGAATATCTCTCCGGATAACCGCACGCTGTGGGTGCCTGCGCTGAAGCAGGATCGTATCTGCCTGTTCACCCTGAGCGACGATGGTCACCTGGTGGCGCAGAATCCTGCCGAAGTGACTACCGTTGAAGGCGCCGGTCCGCGTCATATGGTCTTCCATCCGAACCAGCAGTACGCCTACGTGGTCAATGAGCTGAACAGCTCTGTGGACGTATGGGAGCTGAAAGATCCAAACGGTCAGATTGAGTGCGTGCAGACGCTGGACATGATGCCGTCTGATTTCTCCGATACCCGCTGGGCGGCGGATATCCACATTACGCCAAATGGTCGCCATCTGTACGCCTGTGACCGTACCTCCAGCCTGATTACCGTCTTTAGCATCTCTGAAGACGGCAGCGTGCTGGCGATTGAAGGGTTCCAGCCAACGGAAACCCAGCCGCGCGGCTTTAATATCGATCACAGCGGTAAATACCTGATTGCGGCGGGGCAGAAATCCCACCACATCGCGCTGTATGAAATTAAAGGCGAGCAGGGGCTGCTGGAAGAGAAAGGGCGTTATGCCGTAGGCCAGGGGCCAATGTGGGTGGTGGTAAACGCTCACTAAGCGGCTAAAAACAAAAAACCTCGCGAATGCGAGGTTTTTTTATGCCCGGTAAACGCAGCGCCACCGGGCAAAACAGCTTACTGCTTCGGCTCAGCAACCACTTTGCTACCCAGACCGCGGTTGTTGTATTCCCACATGCGGTTGAAGTTAGCGTCGTTCAGGTTGCGCTGCACGTTCCCTTTATCATCCACCGCGCCGGTATTGCCGGAGAATGGACGTTTGGAGATCGCGGCATCAGCCCACGGCTTCGCCATGTTGAAGCCTTCATTGATCACGCTGTCGCGGATCACGACCTGACCGTTGGTCGCAGAGTCCACGTCCAGGGAGCGTCCCAGCTGCGCCACGCCGTCACCGGCAGCGTTAAAGCGGCTGTTCACGGCCAGGAAGCCGTAGAAGAGGTTAGACTGGGTTGCCGGAGCAAACACGTAACCTTCCTGCTGAGTGCGGGAGTTCACCACGCGGAAATCGGTATTATCAAACACCACCGCGCCGCGACCGGACACCAGATCCACGTCACCTTCAACGTAGCTGTTGGTCACCAGAGTACGGGTCAGGCGGTTATTCTGCAGGGTGTTCTGCACGCCGCTGTTGGTCACGAAGAAGGTGTTCTGACGGCCCAGAATGTTGACGTTGTTAATCTGCACCTTATCGCCATCGCTACGCAGCGCAACGGCCTGGTGGCTGCCGGCATCAACGCTGTCGCCCAGGGTATTCTGAATGGTCAGGTTCTGCAGCTGCAGACCGTTATTCTGAGACCAGAATACCGCCGAGCACATCACGCCAATGGTGGCGGAACGCTTGCTCTGGCAGTTATCAAACATATACCACGCAGGTTTGCCCGGCATATATTTACCGGCCGGATTCACCAGGTGACGCCAGGTGTTGCTGTCGATTTCGGAATCAATCGCCAGGCCAATTTTTACGTCGATCGCTTTTTCGCCCAGACCGTAAAGCGTAATGCTGCCAGGGGCCGCCGGAACATATACGGTGCCTTCATATTCACCCGGCAGGATCGCGATGTACTGGCGAGACGCGCTGTGTTTAGTGATGGCAGCATCAACCGCAGCCTGAATAGAGGTATGCGTTACGCCCTGCGCACCCGCCGGGCCAACCACGAAGTCAGGCTGTTTAGGCAGGTTGATAGAAGACGGTGTCCACGGCGCAGCGTTAGGATCCATCGCCGAGAAGTAGTGCGCACGATCGAAGTTCTTCGCTTCATCAGCGGACAAAATCGGGCGGGAGGCGGTACCGGGCGCAACCTGCTCAGAAGGGCGCTGATCCGGTGGTGTTGAACTGCATGCGGATAAGGTCACGCCAAAGGCGAGTGCTAACGCCAGACGGGAAATCCTGGAAATGTTCAAGGTAGAGCTCCTTGGTATGCAAGTCTTAAACGGGATAGACGAAATAGCCTGCTTTTTTATACTAAGTTGAGCGAAACGGGAAGATAAAAAGGGTAAAAGTTGCATTTTTAGCCCCGGAGCGGCAGGTAGGTGATCACAAATAAATAACATTTTCCGTTAAGGCGGTTGACAGTAGACGGTGGATGCAAATAAATGTCTATACAACCTAAGACAAGTGGAATGCCCCATGCAGCAGATTCATCCCGACGATGTAATATGGCGAAATGCGCGACTGGCTACGATGGCGCCGGACGTACCTGCGCCTTATGGACTGAAAGAGCAACACGCCCTGGTTGTGCGCGGCCACACTATTCTGGCCGCGATCCCTGAATCTGACATTCCTTCGGGACACCGACACTGTGTCGATCTTCAGGGGCGTCTGGTCACGCCTGGCCTGATTGACTGCCATACCCACCTGGTATTTGGCGGCGACCGCGCGGCGGAGTGGGAGCAGCGCCTGAACGGCGTCTCTTATCAAACCATCAGCGCCCAGGGGGGCGGGATTAACGCTACCGTGACGGCGACACGCAGCAGCTCAGCCGAAACCTTGCTGAAACTGGCGCAGCAGCGGCTCCTGCGTCTTATGAATGAAGGCGTGACGACCGTTGAAATCAAATCGGGATACGGGCTCAACGCCGAGGCCGAAGAGAAGATGCTTCAGGTTGCCCGCCAGTTGGGCCTCAATAATCCGATTGATATCAGCCCAACGCTGCTGGCGGCCCATGCGGTTCCGCCGGAATACCGGCAGGAGCCGGATGCCTACCTCACGCTGGTCTGCGAGCAGATACTGCCTACGCTGTGGCAAAAAGAGTTATATGAAGCAGTCGACGTGTTTTGTGAAAACGTCGGCTTTACCCCGTCGCAAACCGAGCGCCTCTTCAAGGCCGCCGCCGTGCTGGGTATCCCGGTGAAAGGGCATGTCGAACAGCTGTCGAATCAGGGCGGCGCGGCGCTGGTCAGCCAGTATAAGGGGCTTTCCGCCGATCATATCGAGTATCTCGACGACGCAGGCGTTCAGGCGATGGCGGAAAGCGGCACGGTTGCCGTCCTGTTGCCGGGTGCGTTCTATTTTCTGCAGGAGCGCCAGCGTCCACCGGTTGAACAGCTCAGAAAACAGGGCGTGCCGATGGCCGTCGCCACCGACTATAACCCCGGCACCAGCCCGTTTGCCAGCCTGCACCTGGCGATGAACATGGCCTGCGTCCAGTTTGGCCTGACCCCGGAAGAAGCCTGGGCTGGCGTCACGCGCCATGCCGCGCAGGCGCTGGGCCGTGGCGCAACCCACGGACAGCTCAGGGCAGGGTTTGTCGCCGATTTTATCGTCTGGGATGCACATCATCCGGTTGAGATGGTCTACGAGCCGGGACGCAATCCGCTGTATCAACGTATTTTCCGTGGGGAGGCAGTATGAGGTTATGGCGGCCCGTAGCCGAAACCGTCTGGCAGGGGCGCGATGACAGCGCCGAGGCCAGCAGTGCAAAGCGCATTTTCCAGACGATAAAGCAGCAGGGCCAGTTCACGCCGCTTTCATCCGGCATCGCGCTGATAGGCTTTGAATGTGATGAAGGGGTAAAACGCAATCAGGGCAGGCCCGGCGCCGTGCAGGCACCGGATATGCTGCGAAAAGCGCTGGCAAATATGGCAAGCCATGAGGGACATGACCGGCTGGCGGATATGGGCTCGGTGTACGTTGAAGGCCACGAGCTGGAAGCGGCACAGCAGGCGTTAAGCGATGCCGTCACGGCCTGTCAGCAGTCCGGGATGCGCACGCTGGTCTTTGGCGGCGGGCACGAAACCGCGTGGGCGCACGGTCGCGGCGTGCTGGAGGCCTTCCCGAACGAGCGGGTTGTCATTATCAACCTTGATGCCCATCTCGATCTGCGCAAGGCCGACCAGGCCACATCCGGCACCCCGTTTCGCCAGCTGGCGCGCTACTGCGATGAGCGCGGGCGGGAATTTCACTACGCCTGCCTTGGCGTGAGCCGGGCGGCGAACACGCTGGCGCTGTGGGACGAGGCCGAACGCCTGAACGTCACGCTGGTGGAAGATCTCCATTTCAGGCGCGATGCGCTATCCGCCCTGGAAAGGGTGCTGGCGCAGGCCGATCGTATCTATCTGACGATCGATCTGGACGTCCTCTCCGCCAGCGAAATGCCTGCCGTGTCCGCACCGGCTGCGTTAGGCATACCGGCGCTGGATCTTCTCCCGGTTATCGAACAAATCTGCCGTAGCGGTAAGCTACAGGCCGCCGATCTGGTAGAGTTTAACCCGCAGTACGATCGGGACGGACAGGGCGCTAAGCTAGCCGCCCGCCTGGCCTGGCAAATTGCTCACTGGTGGGCATAACACTATTCAAGGAGTCACGATGTTTTCACGCTCACCTCTGCCGCAGTCGAGCCCTCCCGCGCCTTTCTATGAAAAGGTGAAGCAGGCAATTAGCGAAAAAATCGCTACCGGCGTCTGGCGCCCGCACGATCGCATTCCTTCGGAGGCCGAGCTGGTAGCGCAGTTTGGTTTTAGCCGGATGACCGTCAACCGGGCGCTGCGCGAGCTGACCGACGAAGGGCTTCTGGTGCGCCTGCAGGGCGTGGGGACGTTTGTGGCGGAACCGAAAGGACAGTCGGCGCTGTTTGAAATCCGCAGCATTGCGGACGAGATAGCCGCGCGTAATCATCAGCACCGCTGCGAGGTGCTGGTGCTCGAAGAGACCCAGGCCAGCGCCGAGCAGGCCACAGAGCTTAACGTCAAGGAGGGAAGCCGCATTTTCCACTCCGTGATGGTGCATTTCGAAAACGACATTCCGGTGCAGATTGAAGATCGCTGCGTGAACGCTGAGCGGATACCGGACTATCTGAACCAGGATTACACCCAGACCACGCCGCACGCCTATCTCTCGCTCGTCGCACCGCTGACGGAAGGGGAGCACATTGTGGAGGCCGTGCGCGCCACGCCGCAGGAGTGCGAAAGGCTGCGCATTAAAGAGCACGATCCGTGCCTGCTGATCCGCCGTCGAACCTGGTCCTCGTCGCACATTGTGTCGCATGCCCGACTGCTTTTCCCGGGGAATCGCTACCGGCTGCAGGGCCACTTCATGTCATAAGTTTTATAAGCGTGATCGCTAACGCAATATAACAAAATTGTATCTTTTTTGTTAAATCTTACCTTGTGTGTGCTTGTCTATACAAGTATATCTAAATGCATCATCTGTCCCCTATGAGGAGCACACAATGTCGTCAGGTAAATACCGCCAGCAGGACGTCCGCGCCGCGCGCGGCACCACGCTTACCGCCAAAAGCTGGCTCACCGAAGCCCCGCTGCGCATGTTGATGAACAACCTCGACCCTGAGGTGGCGGAAAACCCCCACGAGCTGGTGGTCTACGGCGGCATAGGCCGCGCCGCGCGCAACTGGGAATGCTATGACGCAATTGTAAAATCCCTGACCGAACTCGAACACGACGAAACCCTGCTGGTACAGTCCGGCAAGCCGGTTGGCGTGTTCAAAACGCACAAAAACGCGCCGCGCGTGCTGATCGCTAACTCTAACCTCGTGCCGCACTGGGCCACGTGGGAACATTTCAACGAACTGGACGCGAAAGGGCTGGCGATGTATGGCCAGATGACCGCGGGTAGCTGGATCTACATCGGCAGCCAGGGGATCGTGCAGGGCACCTACGAAACCTTCGTGGAAGCCGGTCGCCAGCACTATAACGGCTCGCTCAAAGGCCGCTGGGTATTGACCGCAGGTCTCGGCGGCATGGGCGGCGCGCAGCCGCTGGCCGCCACGCTTGCCGGTGCGTGCTCGCTTAACATTGAGTGCCAGCAGAGCCGCATTGATTTCCGTCTGCGCACCCGCTACGTCGATGAGCAGGCAACCGATCTGGACGATGCGCTGGCGCGCATCAAAAAATACACCTCCGAAGGCAAAGCGGTGTCGATTGCCCTGTGCGGCAACGCGGCGGACATTCTCCCGCAGCTCGTCGCCCGCGGCGTGCGTCCGGATCTGGTCACCGACCAGACCAGCGCCCATGACCCGCTGCACGGTTACCTGCCAAAAGGCTGGACGTGGGAAGAATATCAGCAAAAAGCGGAAACCGACCCGGAAGGCACGGTACTTGCTGCGAAACGATCCATGGCCGAGCACGTCTCCGCCATGCTGGCCTTCAGCCAGATGGGCATTCCGACCTTCGACTACGGCAACAACATCCGCCAGATGGCGAAAGAGATGGGCGTGAATAACGCCTTTGACTTCCCGGGCTTCGTTCCTGCCTATATCCGCCCGCTGTTCTGCCGCGGCATCGGTCCGTTCCGCTGGGTTGCCCTGTCCGGCGACCCGGAGGACATCTACAAAACCGACGCCAAAGTGAAGGAGATCGTCGCCGATGACGAACACCTGCATCACTGGCTGGACATGGCCCGCGAGCGCATTAACTTCCAGGGCCTGCCGGCGCGTATCTGCTGGGTAGGGCTGGAGTGGCGTCAAAAACTCGGCCTCGCCTTCAACGAAATGGTGCGCAGCGGTGAAGTTTCCGCGCCGATCGTCATCGGCCGCGACCACCTGGACTCCGGCTCCGTCGCCAGCCCGAACCGCGAAACCGAAGCCATGCGCGACGGCTCGGATGCGGTCTCCGACTGGCCGCTGCTGAACGCTCTGCTGAATACCGCCAGCGGCGCGACCTGGGTGTCGCTGCACCACGGCGGCGGCGTGGGGATGGGCTTCTCCCAGCATTCCGGGATGGTCATCGTCTGCGACGGAACCGATGAAGCCGCCGCGCGTATCGCTCGCGTGCTGCACAACGACCCGGCCACCGGCGTGATGCGTCACGCGGATGCGGGTTACGAAATTGCCATTGACTGTGCCAAAGAGCAGGGCCTTAACCTGCCGATGATCCCTGCCACACAAGGAAAGCATTAATGAACGCATTAACACTCACTCCCGGCTCGCTGACGCTCAAGCAGCTGCGTAACGTCTGGCGCAAGCCGGTCACCCTTTCGCTGGATGCAAGTGCCCACGCCGCCATTAACGACAGCGTCGCCTGCGTCGAAGCCATCGTTGCCGAAGGGCGCACCGCCTACGGGATTAACACCGGATTTGGCCTGCTGGCGCAGACCCGCATCGCGACACACGATCTGGAAAACTTACAGCGTTCGCTGGTGCTGTCGCACGCGGCGGGCGTGGGTCAGCCGCTGGACGATGAGATTGTCCGTCTGATGATGGTGCTCAAAATCAACAGCCTGGCCCGCGGCTTCTCCGGCATTCGCCTGAGCGTGATTCAGGCGCTGATGGCGCTGGTCAATGCGGAAGTCTATCCGTGGATCCCGGCAAAAGGTTCCGTTGGCGCATCCGGCGATCTTGCGCCGCTGGCGCACATGTCGCTGCTGCTGCTGGGCGAAGGCAAAGCGCGCTGGCAGGGCGAGTGGCTTCCTGCGAAAGAGGCGCTGAAAAAAGCCGGGCTAAACCCGATCACCCTGGCGGCGAAAGAGGGGCTGGCGCTGCTGAACGGCACGCAGGCATCGACCGCTTTCGCGCTGCGCGGCCTCTTTGAAGCGGAAGATCTGTTTGCCTCGGCGGTGGTGTGCGGTGCGCTGACTACCGAAGCCGTGCTGGGCTCGCGCCGCCCGTTCGATGCCCGCATCCACGAGGTGCGCGGTCAGCGCGGGCAGATTGATGCCGCCGCGATGTACCGTCACGTGCTTACCGACACCAGCGAAATTGCCGATTCACACCATAACTGCGAGAAGGTTCAGGATCCGTATTCCCTGCGCTGCCAGCCGCAGGTGATGGGCGCGTGCCTGACGCAGCTGCGTCAGGCGGCAGAAGTGCTGCTGGTGGAGGCCAACGCGGTGTCCGATAACCCGCTGGTGTTCGCCCAGGAAAACGAGGTGGTTTCCGGGGGCAACTTCCACGCCGAGCCGGTGGCAATGGCGGCGGATAATATCGCCCTGGCGATTGCCGAAGTCGGCGCGTTGTCCGAGCGCCGCATCGCGCTGATGATGGATAAACATATGTCCCAGCTGCCGCCGTTCCTGGTGCGTAACGGCGGGGTCAACTCGGGCTTTATGATTGCCCAGGTGACCGCGGCGGCGCTGGCGAGCGAGAACAAAGCCCTGTCGCACCCGCACAGCGTGGACAGCCTGCCAACGTCAGCGAACCAGGAAGATCACGTTTCGATGGCGCCGGCTGCCGGGCGTCGCCTCTGGGAAATGGCCTCCAACACCCGCGGCGTGCTGGCGGTGGAATGGCTGGCGGCATGTCAGGGTGTCGATCTGCGTGAAGGGTTAAAATCCAGCCCGCTGCTGGAGCAGGCGCGTCATGCGCTGCGCGAGCACGTATCGCACTATGATGACGACCGCTTCTTTGCGCCGGATATTGATAAGGCGATGCAGCTTCTGGAAGAGGGAAGCCTTGTAGGACTGCTACCTTCAGTGCTGTGATTTTTGCCCTAACCCTCTCCCACAGGGAGAGGGAATTGTCCGGTTTTCTCCCTCTCCCTGTGGGAGAGGGCCGGGGTGAGGGCATCAGCCCGCACTATTATGAATACATCGCCGTAATCGACGCGCTCCCCAGCGAATGGAAATGCACGTTAAACCCTACCATCGCGCCGCTCGCCCCTTCATCGACCTCAATCTTCTCCACATCCAGCGCGTGCACCGTGAAGATATAGCGGTGGGTTTCCCCTTTTGGCGGCGCCGCGCCGCCGTAGCCCGCTTTACCAAAGTCAGTGCGCGTCTGAATGGCGCCTTCAGGCAGGGCAACCAGGTCTGAACCGGAACCCTGCGGCAGGACGCGCGTGTCGGCAGGCAGGTTCGCCACAATCCAGTGCCACCAGCCGGAGCCGGTCGGCGCATCCGGGTCGTAGCAGGTCACGACAAAGCTTTTGGTTCCGGCCGGAACCTCGTCCCACGCCAGGTGCGGGGAGATATTGTCTCCCTGATACCCCATGCCGTTGAATACGTGGCGTTCCGGCAGTTTTTCACCGTCGCGCAGATCTTTACTGATGATTTTCATACGGTTTACCCTCGTTGATCGCTCGTTCAGCAAGTGTAATGCATAGGGTTACATCGTGAAATGCGCGGGAATGTTAACGGCTGTTACAACCGCGTCGGTTAATTTACGCAGCTGCTCCGGCGTAATGCTGTACGGCGGCATCAGGTAGATAAGCTTGCCGAAAGGCCGCACCCAGACGCCCTGCTCAACGAAGAAGCGCTGCAGCGCCGCCATATTCACCGGATGGGTGGTTTCAATCACGCCGATGGCGCCCAGCACGCGCACGTCTGCCACAAAATTCGCGCCCGAGGCGGCATTCAGTTCATCTTTCAGCTGCGCCTCAATCGCCGCAACCTGCGTCTGCCACTCGCCGCTCTCCAGAATGGCAAGGCTTTCGCTTGCGACGGCGCAGGCCAGCGGGTTGCCCATAAACGTCGGGCCGTGCATAAAGCAGCCCGCCTCGCCGTCGCTGATGGTGTCGGCCACCTGGCGGGTCGTGAGCGTGGCGGAGAGCGTCATGGTGCCGCCGGTCAGCGCTTTACCCAGACACAGAATATCCGGCGCAATGCCCGCATGCTCGCAGGCAAACAGCCTGCCGGTGCGGCCAAAGCCGGTGGCGATCTCATCGGCAATCAGCAGAATGCCCTCGCGGTCGCACATCCTGCGAATGCGCCTCAGCCATTCCGGGTGGTACATCCGCATTCCGCCTGCGCCCTGCACAATCGGCTCCAGGATCACTGCGGCGATTTCATGGCGATGCGCCGCCATCAGCCGCGCGAAACCGACCATGTCCATCTCGTTCCACTCGCCGTCGAAGCGGCTCTGCGGGGCAGGGGCGAACAGGTTTTCCGGCAGATAGCCCTTCCACAGGCTGTGCATGGAGTTGTCCGGATCGCACACCGACATCGCCCCGAAGGTATCCCCGTGATAGCCGTTGCGGAAGGTGAGGAACCGCTGGCGCATTTCGCCCTTCGCGTGCCAGTACTGCAGCGCCATTTTCATCGCCACTTCCACCGCCACGGAGCCGGAATCGGCCAGGAACACGCACTCCAGCGATTCAGGCGTCATCGCCACCAGGCGACGGCATAAATCCACGGCGGGCTGATGGGTGATCCCGCCAAACATCACGTGCGACATCTGGTCAATCTGGGCCTTCATCGCCGCATTAAGGCGCGGGTGGTTGTACCCGTGAATGGCCGCCCACCACGAAGACATCCCGTCAACGAGCCGCTCGCCGCTGGCGAGGTGCAGCTCGCAGCCGTGGGCCGAGGCCACCGGATAGACGGGAAGAGGGCGGGTAGTGGAGGTGTAAGGGTGCCAGATATGCTGCTTGTCGAAGGCGAGATCGTCCTGGGTCATAATCGACTTGTAAACCATTTTGAAAAGTTTTAGGTTTACGAGTATAAACCGAACCGAAAATTAACAAAACCCTTTGGAGAAGCCCGATGGCTCACCACGCACGCTGGACGATGTCGCAAGTCACTGAATTATTCAACAAACCTTTCCTTGAGCTGATGTTCGAAGCCCAACAGGTGCATCGTCAGCACTTCGATCCGCGCCATGTTCAGGTCAGCACGCTGCTGTCGATCAAAACCGGTGCCTGTCCTGAAGACTGCAAATATTGCCCGCAGAGCGCGCGCTACAAAACCGGCCTGGAGTCCGAACGGCTGATGGAGGTGGAGCAGGTGCTCGACTCCGCTCGCAAGGCGAAAAACGCCGGTTCAACCCGCTTCTGCATGGGCGCAGCGTGGAAGAACCCGCACGACCGCGACATGCCGTATCTGGAACAGATGGTGAAGGGCGTGAAGGAGATGGGCCTCGAAGCCTGTATGACGCTCGGCACGCTGAACGAGGAGCAGGCGCAGCGCCTCTCTGCGGCGGGGCTGGACTACTACAACCATAACCTCGACACCTCGCCGGAGTTTTACGGCAACATCATCACCACGCGGACCTATCAGGAGCGTCTGGACACGCTGGATAAAGTGCGTGACGCGGGGATCAAGGTCTGCTCGGGCGGTATTGTGGGCTTAGGCGAAACGGTGAAAGACCGCGCGGGCCTGCTGCTGCAGCTGGCGAACCTGCCGACCCCGCCGGAAAGCGTGCCGATCAACATGCTGGTGAAGGTTAAGGGAACGCCGCTGGCGGATAACGACGACGTGGATGCGTTTGATTTTATTCGCACCATCGCGGTGGCGCGCATCATGATGCCGACCTCTTTCGTGCGCCTCTCTGCCGGTCGCGAGCAGATGAACGAGCAGACCCAGGCGATGTGCTTTATGGCCGGAGCCAACTCCATCTTCTACGGCTGCAAGCTGCTGACCACGCCGAACCCGGAAGAGGACAAAGACGTTCAGCTGTTCCGCAAGCTGGGGCTTAACCCGCATCAGACCGAAGTGCTGACGGGCGATAACGAGCAACAGCAGCAGCTGGAGCAGCAGATTTTCAACGCCGACACCGACCAGTTCTACAACGCGGCAGCCGTATGACCTGGCAGGCACGAATAAATACCGCGCTGGACGAACGCCGGGCGGCAGAGGCGTTTCGCGTTCGCAGGGTGGTGGAAAACGGCGCGGGCCGTTTTCTTACCCGCGAGGGGCGGCAGTTTTGTAATTTCTCCAGCAACGACTATCTCGGGCTGAGCCAGCATCCGGCCATCATCCGCGCCTGGCAGCAGGGTGCGGAGCGGTTTGGCGTGGGCAGCGGCGGCTCGGGACACGTCAGCGGCTACACCACCGCGCATCAGGCACTGGAAGAGGCGCTTGCCGACTGGCTCGGCTACCCGCGCGCGCTGCTGTTCATCTCCGGCTTTGCCGCCAACCAGGCGGTCATTACCGCCCTGATGGGAAAAGAGGACCGTATTGTCGCCGACCGCCTGAGCCACGCCTCGCTGCTGGAGGCTGCAAGTTTAAGCCCGGCGCAGCTGCGCCGCTTTGCCCATAACGATGCGGGGCAGCTCGCCGGGCTGCTGGATAAACCCTGCGACGGACAACAGCTGGCGGTTACGGAAGGGGTGTTCAGCATGGACGGCGACAGCGCGCCGCTTGCCGCGCTGCATGAGGCCGCAAAGCGGCAAAACGCCTGGCTGCTGGTCGACGATGCCCACGGCATTGGCGTAATGGGCGACGAAGGTCGCGGCAGCGCATACCAGCAAAACGTGAAGCCGGAGCTGCTGATCGTCACCTTCGGCAAGGGCTTTGGCGTCAGCGGCGCCGCCGTGCTGTGCAGCGATTCGGTCGCCGACTATCTGCTGCAGTTTGCCCGACACCTGATCTACAGCACCAGCATGCCCCCGGCGCAGGCCGTGGCGCTGTCTGCGTCGCTGGCGGTGATCCGCAGCGCAGAAGGGGATGAACGTCGTCAGCGGCTGGCAGAGCATATCTCCCGCTTCCGCAAGGGGTTAGCGGCGCTGCCCTTCCACAGCCCCGATTCGCAGAGCGCCATCCAGCCGGTGATTGTCGGCGAAAACGGCCGCGCGCTGGCGCTGGCACAGGCGCTGCGCGAGCGCGGGATGTGGGTGACCGCTATCCGCCCGCCAACGGTCCCGCCGGGTACCGCGCGGCTGCGCTTAACCCTGACGGCGGCGCATGACGCTCGGGATATCCAGACGCTGCTGGAGGCGCTCAATGACGCCGGTGAATAAGCAGGCCGTCGCGGCGGCATTTGGTCGGGCCGCGCAGAGCTATTCGCAGCACGATGAGCTGCAGCGTCAGAGCGCGGAGGGGCTTCTGGCCGCGCTTGGCGAAAACCGTTTTCCGCAGGTGCTGGACGCTGGCTGTGGTCCCGGCAGCAACAGCCGCTACTGGCGCGGGACGGGAAGCCAGGTCACGGCTATCGACCTCTCGGCCCAGATGCTCGACGAGGCGCGTCAGAGGCAGGCAGCGGACCATTATTTGCTGGCGGATATCGAGGCGATCCCGCTGGCGGATGCGCAGTTCGATCTGGTCTGGAGTCATCTGGCGGTCCAGTGGTGCAGCAGCCTGCCGCAGGCCTTGCGCGAGCTTTATCGCGTGGCGCGACCGGGCGGGAAGGTGGCCTTTACTACCCTGCTGGAAAGCTCGCTGCCGGAGCTGAATCAGGCGTGGAAAGCGGTGGATGAGCAGCCGCACGCTAACCGCTTTTTATCGCATGAGCAGGTGATGCAGGCGCTGGCAGGCTGGCGCTACCGCAGCACGGTGCAGACCATCACCCTCAATTTTAGCAATGCGTTCAGCGCCATGCGTTCGCTGAAGGGTATCGGCGCCACGCACCTGCACGCCGGGCGGGAGAAAAAACCGCTGACCCGGGGCCAGCTGCAGCGTCTGGAGCTGGCCTGGCCGCAGCAGCGGGGGCATTTCCCGCTCTCTTATCAACTTTTTCATGGGATTATCGAACGTGACTGAACGTTATTTTGTTACCGGCACGGATACGGAAGTGGGCAAAACGGTGGCCAGCTCGGCGCTGCTGCAGGCGGCACGACTGCTCGGAAAAAACACCGCCGGATATAAGCCCGTTGCTTCCGGCAGCGAGATGACGGCGGAAGGGTTACGCAACACCGACGCCCTGGTGCTCCAGCGTAACAGCACCCTTGAACTCGCCTATTCAGCGGTGAATCCGTACACCTTTGCCGAGCCGACCTCGCCGCACATCATTAGCGCTGACGAAGGTCGTCCGATTGATTTCACCGTGCTGTCAGCCGGGTTACGGACGCTGGAAAGCCAGGCCGACTGGGTGCTGGTGGAAGGTGCAGGCGGCTGGTTTACGCCGCTTTCGGAGACGCAGACGTTTGCTGACTGGGTGCAGGCCGAGCAGCTTCCGGTCATTCTGGTCGTCGGCGTCAGGCTGGGCTGCATCAATCACGCCATGTTGACCGCGCAGGCCGTACAGCAGGCCGGGCTGACGCTGGCGGGCTGGATAGCCAACGACGTGGTTGCGCCGGGTAAACGACATCAGGAGTATCTGGCGACGCTCAGGCGCGTACTACCCGCCCCGTGCCTGGGGGAAATTCCCTGGCTTGCTGACGGCGCGGAAAATGCCGACACCGGGCGTTATCTCGATCTCAGCGTCTTGCTTCCCGCGACATCCAGTGCGCGATAAGCTCGTCATCCAGTTCGTTAACGTGGCCCTGCGCCACGTTACGCCCGCGATAGAGCATGCAGAAACGGTCCGCAACCCGGCGGATAAACGACAGCTGCTGTTCCGCTAATAGCACCGTCATACCTAACTCCCGGTTTAAGCGCGCCAGCAGCTGCCCCAGCTTCTGGGCGAAGCTGTGTCCTGCGCCGTGCAGGGGCTCATCGAGGATCAGCAGGTGCGGACGGTTCACCAGCGCATTAGCCAGCGCCAGCTGATACTGATCGTCCGGAGAGAGCGTATTGGCGCGGGCCTGCCGCAATGCGTAGAGCGCCGGAAACAGGTCGTAAACGTCACTTTTCGCCTCCGGGTTGGGTTTCCCCATCGCCCGCATGGCGATATGCAGATTCTCCTCAATCGTTAACTGGGAGAAGATCCGCCTGTCCTGCGGGACATAGCCTATCCCCGGTCCTGAACGCTGTTCTGGCGGCAGGTTAAGCAAATCGCGCGGCGGCGCGCCCGCCTCGTGCCAGATGATGCTGCCGCTTTCAACGGGCACTCTCCCGGCGATGCAATTCATAAGGGTGGTTTTCCCCATCCCCGGCAGGCCAACGACGCCTGTACACATCCCTTGCGGAAAATCCAAATTCACGTTCCATAGCGTATGTTGGCTTCCGTAAAACTGATTCACAGCACGCAGACTCAACATCTTTTTCTCCTTAAAAATGTGTGTAGGTGAGGCTCGTGTTTGAATCTGCAAAACCCCTGCCAGAAACCGAAAAGTGTTCAAAAAAACGGCTTTTTTAGGAATGAATCACCAGAAAGCGGTTTATAAAAAACCGGATTGCACAGCGACGGTGCTGGAAGTGGTGAATTGTGGTGCAGAACCCAAAATGATGAAAATGTGAGCAAGATCCCATCGACTGGTTATGATTGACGCAACTGTTAATCATCAAAAAATAGCTATAAAAATTTTTTACTGCCGTCTCGTGGGAAAAACCGGGAATTTGCCGAGCGCCAGTCTGTATGGGCTGGAAGCAGTTATCCACTATTCCTGTGGATAACCATGTGCATTAGAGTTAGAAAACACGCGATAAGCGAGAGAAGACGCGGCTTACGCCCAAATTGGCGCGAAACGCGGCTTTAGAAAATATCGTTTATTATTTAATTGCTTAGATAAAAGCAATTCCCGTCATGAAAGTGTCACCCGTTGCCACAAAACTATCATTACCTGGCTTGACAAATGTTAAAAAAGAAAAAGTTCTGGGGATAACCTGACCTGACTGGTGTTTTATATTGTCACAGTCCAAATTTTGGCCGTTATCCCACTTATCATTCAGGCGCTATGCTAAATATCCTGACATGCCACTGGTTTTTCATCCAGTGTTTTTTACTGGCATTCCTGGCAACAACGAGTAAAATTACTCACCTGCCGCTTATAACGTCATCAGGTCGTCGCCCATGAGTAAACCGTTCAAATTGAATTCTGCTTTCCGTCCATCTGGCGATCAGCCTGAGGCGATCCGTCGTCTGGAGGAGGGGCTGGAAGACGGGCTGGCGCACCAGACGCTGCTGGGGGTAACCGGCTCGGGTAAAACGTTCACTATCGCCAACGTGATTGCGGATCTCCAGCGTCCAACGATGGTGTTGGCACCCAACAAAACCCTGGCCGCACAGCTTTACGGCGAGATGAAAGAGTTCTTCCCGGAAAACGCGGTGGAGTATTTCGTCTCCTACTACGATTACTACCAGCCTGAAGCCTACGTACCGAGCTCTGACACCTTCATCGAGAAGGATGCCTCGGTGAACGAACACATCGAGCAGATGCGTCTGTCGGCCACGAAGGCGCTTCTGGAGCGTCGCGATGTGGTCGTCGTCGCGTCGGTGTCCGCGATCTACGGTCTGGGCGATCCGGATCTCTATCTCAAGATGATGCTGCACCTGACGCAGGGGATGATTATCGACCAGCGCGCCATCGTCCGCCGTCTGGCGGAGCTGCAGTACGCCCGTAACGATCAGGCGTTCCAGCGCGGCACCTTCCGCGTACGCGGAGAGGTGATCGACATCTTCCCGGCGGAATCGGACGATATGGCGCTACGCGTCGAGCTGTTTGACGAAGAGGTTGAACGCCTGTCGCTCTTCGACCCGCTGACCGGACACGTTGAGTCGGTGATCCAGCGCTTTACCATCTACCCGAAAACGCACTACGTTACGCCGCGCGAGCGTATCGTGCAGGCGATGGAAGAGATCAAAGTGGAGCTGGCCGAGCGCCGTAAGGTGCTGCTGGCGAACAATAAGCTGCTGGAAGAGCAGCGCCTCAGCCAGCGCACCCAGTTCGACCTTGAGATGATGAACGAGCTCGGCTACTGCTCCGGCATTGAAAACTACTCGCGCTTCCTCTCCGGGCGCGGGCCGGGCGAGCCGCCGCCGACGCTGTTTGATTACCTGCCGGCAGACGGTTTGCTGGTGATCGACGAATCCCACGTCACGATCCCGCAGATCGGCGGGATGTACCGCGGTGACCGGGCGCGTAAAGAGACGCTGGTGGAGTACGGCTTCCGCCTGCCGTCAGCGCTGGATAACCGTCCGATGAAGTTTGAAGAGTTTGAGGCATTAGCGCCGCAAACCATTTACGTCTCGGCCACGCCGGGCAACTACGAGCTGGAGAAATCCGGTGAAGACGTTGTCGATCAGGTTGTGCGTCCGACCGGGTTGCTTGACCCAATTATTGAAGTTCGTCCGGTGGCTACGCAGGTGGACGATCTGCTCTCGGAAATCCGCGCCCGTTCCGCCATCAACGAGCGCGTGCTGGTCACCACGCTCACCAAGCGTATGGCGGAAGACCTCACCGAGTATCTCGAAGAGCACGGCGAGAAGGTGCGCTATCTGCACTCGGATATCGACACCGTGGAGCGCATGGAGATTATCCGCGATCTGCGTCTGGGCGAGTTTGACGTGCTGGTGGGGATCAACCTGCTGCGAGAAGGTCTGGACATGCCGGAAGTCTCGCTGGTGGCGATTCTGGATGCGGACAAAGAGGGCTTCCTGCGTTCTGAACGCTCCCTGATCCAGACCATCGGCCGTGCCGCGCGTAACGTCAACGGTAAAGCGATTCTGTACGGTGACAAAATCACCCCGTCGATGGCGAAAGCGATTGGCGAAACGGAGCGCCGACGCGAGAAACAGCAGCGTTACAACGAAGAGCACGGCATTACCCCGCAGGGGCTGAACAAGAAGGTGGTGGATATTCTGGCGCTGGGTCAGAACATTGCCAAAACCAAAGCGAAAGGCCGCGGCAAGGCGCGTTCAGTGGTGGAAGAGGATACCGTCGTGCTGACGCCGAAAGCGCTGCAGCAGAAAATCCACGAGCTGGAAGGGCAGATGATGCAGCACGCGCAGAATCTGGAGTTCGAAGAGGCGGCGCAGATCCGCGACCAGCTTCATCAGCTGCGGGATCTTTTCATCGCGGCATCGTGAGTAAAGCGTTGTTTTCTCCCTCTCCCCGTGGGAGAGGGCAGGAGGGAGGGCAACAGGCCGCACAAAACGAACCTAACCCAGCGCCTGAATCGCCTTCTCCAGGGCCTCGCGCAACAGGTGACGGTCATGGCGATATTTAATGTCACTCGCTTCCAGCGGCTCCTGCACCACCACGCGGTCGCCAATACCCGACACATCCACCTTCGGCCCGACCACGACGCCGTCGATAATTTTTTTACCGACGTACTGCTCCATTAAATCAAGTTTGTCAGCCAGCGACAGGCTCGCCGCCGCGGGGCTCAGTTCACGTCCCAGGTTACCGATGTAAACCATCGGGGCAGGGGTGCGGCGCAGCGCCTGCGCCAGCTCTTTTACCAGCAGAATGGGCATCAGGCTGGTGTAAAAACTGCCCGGACCGATCAGGATAAGATCCGCTTCCCCGATGGCCTCCACCGCTTCTCGCGTGGCGGGCACGCTCGGATAGGTCATTAACTCCGTTGGCGGCAGGATGAGCTGGTCGATATTCACTTCGCCGTACACTTCATGCCCTTCGGCGTCGATTGCCATCAAGTCAACCGGTTGTTCTGACATGGGGATCAGGAATGCGTCCACTTTGAGCAGATTACGGATTAAGTTGATGGCTTCCAGAGGCCTTACGCTCAGGTGATCGAGCGCCTTTAACATCAGATTTCCGAGGTTATGCCCGGAAAGTTCGCCATTACCGCCAAAACGGTACTCAAACATCGCCGACGCGACGCTCGGCTCGGTAATTAACTGGTTCAGGCAGTTGCGCATATCTCCCCAGGCAATGCCGCCTTCGGCACGTCGAATGCGCCCGGTTGAGCCGCCGTTGTCGGTGGTGGTTACTATCCCTGTCAGCCTTGAGCCGAGTGACGACAAAGAGGACATAACCCGGCCTAAGCCGTGTCCTCCGCCAAGAGCGACCACTCGGTCAAGATCCGCAAAAGTGCGATTGCGCATACGTATTCCTTATCACGTTCGATCGCGTAACAGTAACCTAACTACCCCTAAAAGACGATGCCTCACCCGATGCAAAATGACGTATATCAATGTGAAAATGCGGTTTTTAGGTATTCTGTAGCGAAAATGCAGGAACGATTCGCTATATAGATAATTATATAGCGTGAAGCGATAATGGCGTCGTCAGAATTTCCGCGCTACTATCGCCCTAACCACGTTTTCAAAATTGAAAACATACACTCTAGCCCTTGTGCCTGTGTCGAAAGATATGGCGCTCTGGCCGTGGCGAATTTGCCACCAGGGTACAGAAAGAAATGACTGTGCCTCCCGATCTGGAAAGGTGTACATGGCTTCACAACTTACTGATGCTTTCGCGCGTAAGTTTTATTACTTACGTCTGTCGATTACCGATGTGTGCAACTTCCGTTGCACCTACTGCCTGCCCGATGGCTACAAACCGGGCAGCGTCACCAATAACGGCTTTCTCTCCGTGGATGAAGTGCGCCGCGTCACGCGCGCTTTCTCTGAGCTCGGCACCGAAAAAGTGCGTCTGACCGGCGGCGAACCCTCCCTACGCCGCGATTTCCCCGACATCATCGCCGCCGTGCGTGAAAACGAACGTATCCGCCAGATTGCGGTGACCACCAACGGTTACCGCATGGCGCGTGACGTGGCGAACTGGCGCGATGCCGGGCTGACGGCGATCAACGTCAGCGTCGATAGCCTGGACGCTCGTCAGTTCCATGCCATTACCGGCCAGGATAAATTTCAGCAGGTCATGGACGGCATCGACGCCGCGTTCACGGCGGGCTTCGAAAAAGTCAAAGTCAACACGGTGCTGATGCGTGATGTGAACCATCACCAGCTCGATACCTTCCTGGCGTGGATCAAATCCCGCCCTATACAGCTGCGTTTTATCGAGCTGATGGAAACCGGCGAGGGCAGCGAGCTGTTTCGTCGCCATCACATCTCCGGCATGGTGCTGCGCGACGAGCTGCTGAAACGCGGCTGGATCCATCAAATCCGCCAGCGCAGCGACGGCCCGGCGCAGGTCTTCTGTCACCCGGATTATGAGGGTGAGATTGGGCTTATCATGCCCTATGAGAAAGACTTCTGCGCCAGCTGCAACCGCCTGCGCGTCTCCTCCGTTGGCAAGCTCCATCTTTGCCTGTTCGGCGACGGCGGCGTGGATCTCCGCGATCTGCTGGAAGACGATGCGCAGCAGGCCGCGCTTGAAGCACGTATTTCTGACGCGCTGACGCATAAAAAACAGACCCACTTCCTGCATCAGGGCAATACCGGCATTACTCAGAACCTGTCCTACATCGGCGGGTAATCAGCCTTAAGAAGGAATCAGAAGATGAGTCAGGTAAGCGCAGAATTTATCCCGACACGCATTGCTATCCTTACCGTTTCCGACCGCCGTGGCGAAGAGGATGATACCTCCGGCCACTGGCTGCGCGAGGCGGCCCATGACGCGGGGCATCACATCGTCGATAAAGCGATCGTGAAGGAGAACCGCTACGCCATTCGCGCTCAGGTTTCGCAGTGGATTGCGAGTGATGAGGTGCAGGTGGTGCTGATCACCGGCGGCACCGGCTTTACCGCAGGCGATCAGGCCCCTGAAGCGCTGATCCCGCTATTCGACCGCGAGGTGGAAGGCTTCGGCGAAGTGTTCCGCATGCTCTCCTTTGAAGAGATTGGTACCTCCACGCTCCAGTCGCGCGCCGTTGCCGGGGTGGCTAACAAAACCCTGATTTTCGCTATGCCGGGCTCGACCAAAGCCTGCCGCACCGCGTGGGAAAACATCATCGCCCCGCAGCTGGATGCCCGTACCCGTCCGTGTAATTTCCATCCCCATTTAAAGAAATAAGCTATGTCACAACTGACCCATATTAACGCCGCCGGCGAAGCGCATATGGTGGACGTCTCCGCCAAAGCGGAAACGGTGCGCGAGGCGCGCGCCGAAGCGTTCGTCACCATGCTGCCGGAAACCCTGGCGATGATTATCGACGGCAGCCATCACAAGGGCGACGTCTTTGCCACCGCCCGCATCGCCGGTATTCAGGCCGCCAAACGGACCTGGGATCTCATTCCGCTGTGCCATCCGCTGATGCTGAGCAAGGTGGAAGTGAACCTGCAGGCGCAGCCGGAGCATAATCGCGTGCGCATTGAGTCACTCTGCCGCTTAACCGGCAAAACCGGCGTGGAGATGGAGGCGCTGACGGCGGCCTCAGTCGCCGCGCTGACCATCTACGACATGTGCAAAGCGGTGCAGAAAGATATGGTGATTGGCCCGGTTCGCCTGCTGGCAAAAAGCGGCGGCAAATCCGGTGATTTTAAGGTGGACAGCCATGATTAAGGTGCTCTTTTTTGCGCAGGTGCGCGAGCTGGTGAATACCGACAGCCTGACGCTGGATGCGTCCTTCGAAAACGTCGCTACCCTGCGAGCGCATCTGGCGGCACAAAGCGACCGCTGGGCGCTGGCGCTCGACGAAGGCAAGCTGCTGGCCGCCGTTAACCAGACGCTGGTGGAATTCACCCATCCGCTGAACGCAGGGGATGAAGTGGCCTTCTTCCCGCCGGTTACGGGGGGCTAAGATGGCTGAAACCCGAATTCTGGTGAGTCCCGAGCGTTTTAACGTGGGGACCGAATACAGCTGGCTGGCGGAACGTGATGAAGACGGCGCGGTCGTCACCTTCACCGGCAAGGTGCGCAACCACAACCTCGGTGACAGCGTGAAGGCGCTGACGCTGGAGCACTATCCGGGGATGACCGAGAAATCGCTGGCGGAGATTGTCGACGAGGCGCGAGGCCGCTGGCCGCTTGGCCGCGTCACGGTTATTCACCGCATCGGCGAGATGTGGCCTGGCGAAGAGATTGTCTTCGTCGGGGTGACCAGCGCGCACCGCAGCAGCGCGTTTGCGGCAGGGGAGTTCATTATGGATTACCTCAAAACCAAAGCGCCGTTCTGGAAGCGCGAAGCCACGCCGGAAGGTAACCGCTGGGTAGAATCGCGCGACAGCGATAAACAAGCCGCCAGCCGTTGGTAGTCGGTTTACGTGGATGTGTTAATCTTAACGTGTGTGTCTACTTAATCTTAATCAGGAGTGAATCATGGACCGATTTCCGCGTTCCGATTCAATAGTACAGCAGACCCGTAGCGGCCTGCAGACGTATATGGCTCAGGTGTACGGCTGGATGACGGTTGGCCTGCTGCTTACCGCGTTTATCGCGTGGTATGCGGCGAACACGCCTGAACTGATGATGTTTATCTTCTCCAGCAAAATCACCTTCTTTGGGCTGATTATCGCGCAGCTGGCGCTGGTGTTTGTGCTTTCTGGTCTGGTGCAAAAGCTGAGTGCCGGAATGGCGACTACGCTGTTTATGCTCTATTCGGCGCTAACCGGGCTGACGCTTTCCAGTATCTTCATCGTTTACACCTACTCCTCCATCGCCAGCACCTTCGTGGTCACCGGCGGGATGTTCGGTGCGATGAGCCTGTACGGTTACACCACGAAGCGCGATCTGAGCGGTTTCGGCAGCATGCTGTTTATGGGGCTGATTGGGATTGTGCTGGCGTCGTTGGTAAACCTGTGGCTGAAGAGCGACGCGTTGATGTGGGCCGTAACCTACATCGGGGTGGTGATCTTCGTTGGGTTGACGGCGTATGACACCCAGAAGCTGAAAAACATCGGCGAGCAGATCGACGTACGCGACAGTTCGAACCTGCGCAAATACGCGATTCTGGGCGCGCTGACGCTGTATCTGGACTTCATCAACCTGTTCCTGATGCTGCTGCGGATTTTCGGCAACCGTCGCTAAGGTTGTTTTGCCGGGATGCGGTCTGGTGCCCTCACCCTGACCCTCTCCCGTGGGAGAGGGAACAAACACTAAAAACGGCAACAAGGTTGCCGTTTTGCTTTTATTTCGCTAACGCCTTCTCGTTCTTCGCTCTCAGCTTTTTCGCCCGACTCTCCAGCACCAGATAACACACCGTTGCCAGCGCCAGCGGCAGGAAGTAATACAGCATGCGGTACGCCAGCAGGGCGGCGATAATCGTTCCCTGAGAGACATGCTCCCCGGCCAGCAGGGCAATAAATACCGCCTCCAGCACGCCGATCCCCGCCGGAATATGCACAATCACGCCCGCAATACTGCTCACCAGCAGCACGCCCAGCACGAAGAAGTAATTGACGTCCTCGCCAATCAGCAGCCAGATAATCGCCCCCATCGCCATCCAGTTGGCGCTGGAGACGGCCATCTGCAGCACCGCAAACTTCCACGAGGGCAGCACCAGCTTTTGCCCCTTAATGGTCATATGGCGGCGTCTGGCAAAGGCGCAGGCCCACAGATAAACGGCGATAATCAGCAGCAGTACGATGCCCAGAATGCGCAGCGTAGCCTCATCGATATACCAGTGCGCGGGCAGCTGCACCACGCCGATGGTGAAGATCACCCCGCCGAGCAGAATATAGCCCAGCCAGTTGGTGGTGATGCTTAACGAGAAAATGCGCGTGATGGTCCCGCCCGGCAGGCCGAGCCGCGAGTAGAGGCGATAGCGCATGCCAATGCCGCCGACCCAGGTGCTCAGCGTCAGGTTGAAGGCGTAGCAGATAAACGACACCAGCATAACCTGACGTTTGGCCAGCTTGTGGCCGCAGTAAGCGCGGCCCAGCAGGTCATAACAGCCGTACATCAGGTAGCTGACAATAACCAGCCCCACAGCGCCCAGCAGCACCATCCGGTTATAGTTGCGGATGACTTTCCACACCTCTTCCCAGTCAACTTTCTGCGCGTAGACCACCAGCAGAACCGCGACCGCAATAAAAAACAGCCAGGTCAGGATCTTTTTTGCCAGCCGCCAGCGCGGATGCGATTTCGACATCAGGGTTTGCCTCCGTCTTCCGCTTCAATACGGTCCTGGGTTTCCATTTCGGGCTGTACCGGCGGGTCCACCTGCGCAAGCTTAGGCGTATGCGCCGGCAGCCAGCCGACCATGGCCGGGAAATGACGCAGAAAGTGGAACACCACCACGCTGATGCCCAGGTTCCACCAGGTGCGTTTGGGAACCATGGATTCGTCCACGCGCACGCAGTCGTTAACGATCAGCGCCTGCAGGTTATCCCGCAGGGTCTGGTTAAACTGGCGATCGTGAATGATCAGGTTAGCTTCGAGATTGAGCGATAAGCTCAGCGGATCGAGATTACTGGAACCCACGGTGGCCCAGTGATCGTCCATCAGCGCCACTTTGCCGTGCAGCGGTCGGCGGCGATATTCGTAGATCTGTACGCCGCCCTTCACCAGGTAGTTATACAGCAGGCGTGCGCCGACTTTGACGATAGGCATATCCGGCTCGCCCTGCACAATCAGCTTCACGCGAACCCCGCGTCGGGCCGCATTGCGCATGGCGTGCAGCAGACGATAGCCGGGGAAAAAGTAGGCGTTAGCAATAATCACTTCGCGCTTCGCGTTGGCGAGCATCTTGAGATAATGACGTTCAATGTCGTCCCGGTGCTCGCCGTTATCCCGCCAGACGAAAAGGGCCTGCGCTTCGCCGGGCTTCCGGTTCTCTTCCGGGCGATGGCGGCGTCTCCACCAGCGGCGAACGGCCTCTTTACCCGGCAGGTTCTCCAGCTCAAACAGTAAGATGTCCTGAACCACGGGGCCTTCAATGCGAATAGCGTAGTCCTGCTTCGCCTCCGGGCCGTAGTCGGACATATGCTCAGCGGAGTAGTTAATGCCGCCGACAAACGCCACCGTCTCGTCCACCACCACTATTTTGCGATGCATCCGGCGGAAAAGATTGGTGCGCATGCCGAACAGGCGAGGGCCGGGATCGTAGTAGCGGAACACCACGCCTGCGGAGGTCAACTCATTCACAAACGTATCGCTGAGATCCGGCGAGCCATAGCCATCAAGCAATACTTCAATTTTGACGCCGCGCCGGGCGGCGCGCAGCAGCACGCCATGCAGCTGCTTGCCGACGTCGTCTTCGAACCAGATAAAGGTTTCGAGGATCACCTTCTGCTGTGCATGGTCAATCGCTTTAAACACGGCCGGATAATACTCGTCCCCATTGACCAGCAGCGTGATTCGGTTGCCTTCCTGCCAGGAACATTTCATAGGTGGATCTCCGCGCTGAGCGGGGCATGGTCGGAAAGATGTCGCCAGTTAAGGAGCGCCAGGGCGGTCGGGCTGCTGGCGTGGGCATTTTTCACGTAGATGCGGTCAAGCCGAAGCAGCGGGAAACGGACCGGGAAGGTGCGCGCAGGCCTGCCGTTGGCGCGAGTAAAAATCTCTTCCAGCCCGGCATCCACTTTCAACGGATGGTTTGCCCGCTGTCTCCAGTCGTTGAAATCGCCCGCTACCACCACCGGTTCACCTTCGGGAAGCGCGTTGGCCCATTCGGCCAGCATTTTCAGCTGCGCCTGACGATGGGCTTCGCGAAGGCCCAGGTGAACACAGCCGACATGGACAGGTCGCTCGAGGTCGGGCGGCGTAATGCGGCAGTAAAGCAGGCCGCGTTTTTCGCTTTCCCCGACGGAAACGTCGCGGTTTTCGTAATGTTCAATGGGGTAGCGGGACAGCACCGCGTTTCCGTGATGCCCTTCCGGATAGACCGCGTTGCGGCCATAGGCGTAGTCACTCCACATGGTGTCGGCCAGAAATTCATAGTGCGGCGTGTCGGGCCAGTTCTCAAAGTGGAGCGGATGCACTTCGTGTGCGCCCATCACCTCCTGCAGGCAGACAATATCCGCGCTGACGGTGCGTACCGCGTCGCGCAGCTCCGGTAAAATGAAGCGGCGGTTAAATGCTGTGAAGCCCTTATGAATGTTTATCGTCAGCACCTTAAGCGAGAAATGCTGCATTTTTTGAGTCATAAGCTCCTTCCTGAGTGACTATCCCAATGAAAATAAAGTGTAGTCGTCGTCACAAAAAGATGCGGCGTTACGGAATTTTCCGTAAAGTGCGGTAGTCTGATTAAGCAGAGAAAAATCCTTCAGGAGAGAAGCCATGAAGTGGCAACAACGTGTTCGTGTCGCAACTGGCCTGAGTTGCTGGCAGATAATGTTGCATTTACTGGTCGTGGCCGTACTGGTGATGGGCTGGATGAGCGGCACGCTGGTGCGTGTTGGCCTGGGGCTATGCGTCCTTTATGGCGTCACCGTGCTGTCGATGCTGTTCTTACAGCGCCACCATGAAGCGCGCTGGCGCGAGGTGGGTGATGTGCTCGAAGAGCTCACCACCACCTGGTATTTTGGTGCGGCGATGATTGTGCTTTGGCTGCTGTCGCGCGTGCTGCAAAACAACCTGCTGCTGGCCCTGGCGGGTCTGGCTATCCTCGCAGGGCCTGCGGTCGTCTCGCTGCTGACCAAAGAGAAAAAGCTACGCAATGTTGCGTCTAAACATCGCGTACGCCACTGAGCCCGTCGTGGCCGCTATGACCAGTAGCGGCCACAAACTTCCCCAGACAATATCCAGACTCGCATCCTTCAGATAGATTTGCTTGGTGATGTCCGTAAAGTGCCGAATCGGGTTTACCCACGTCAGATCCTGTAGCCACACCGGCATGTTCTCGACGGGTGAAACATAACCCGAGAGCAAAATCGCGGGCATCATAAAGACGAAGACCCCGATAAACGCCTGCTGCTGCGTCGAGCAGAGCGCCGAGATCAGCAGTCCAAATCCCACCAGCGACAGCCCGTAAATGACCATCGTGAAGTAAAACAGCGCCAGCGAACCGGCGAACGGGATCTGATAGGCCCAAATTCCCACCCCCAGCACGATAGTGGCCTGAAACGTCGCGACGATCAGCGCCGGGACCGCTTTGCCGACGAAAATTTGCCAGGTGGCGAGCGGGGAGACCAGCAGCTGGTCCAGCGTGCCCTGTTCGCGCTCGCGGGCGACGGAAAGGGAAGTCACGATCATCACCCCGATAGTGGTGATCATGGCGATTAGCGACGGCACCACGAACCACTTGTAGTCCAGGTTCGGGTTGTACCAGTTACGCACCACCAGCTCGCTGTTGTTGGGCTTCGGTTTGCCCTCCATCAGCTCCTGCTGGTAATCCTTCACCACCTGCTGCAGGTAGTTGGCGGCTATCTGGGCGCTGTTGGAGTTACGCCCGTCGAGGATCAGCTGCATCGGCGCGGTCTGGAAGGTATCCAGATTGCGGGAGAAATCCGCCGGGAACCGCACCAGCAGCAGCGCTTTTTGCGTGTCGATGGTGGGCTGGATCTCCTGCGGGCTTTTCAGCAGCAGGATGTGGGTAAAGGCTTTTGCACGGGCAAAACGCTGCGTCAGCTCGACGGAATGTTTGCCGTTATCTTCGTTGTAAATGGCAATGGTGGCGTTGGTCACCTCAAGGGTGGCGGCAAACGGGAACAGTAAAACCTGGATCAGCACCGGCAAGACCAGAATGGCGCGGGTTTGCGGCTCGCGCAGCAGGGATTGCAGCTCTTTGCGTATCAACGTCCATAATCGGTGAAACATGTTCGCTCCTTAATCCAGTCGCCGTTTGGTTTTCATCCACGTCAACCCAATAAACATCGCCGCTGACGCCATTAAAAACAGCGTGTTGACGATCAGCACCACCGGAATATTCCCCGCCAGGAACAGGCTTTGCAGCGTGCTCACAAAGTAGCGCGCCGGAATAACATAGGTCACGGTGCGGATCACCGCAGGCATACTGTCTATCTGGAAGATAAACCCGGACAGCATAATCGACGGTAAAAAGGCGGCGTTGAGGGCCACCTGCGCGGCGTTGAACTGGTTGCGGGTGATGGTGGAGATGAGCAGCCCCATGCCCAGCGTGCTGAGTAAAAACAGGCTGGTGATAAAAAACAGCACCACCAGCGAGCCGCGATACGGCACGCCGAGGATAAAGACTGAGACAAGCATACAGAGCAGCATCGCCAGCATGCCGAGGAAATAGTAGGGGATGAGCTTGCACAGCAGCAGCTCGACGCGCGTCACTTCGGTAGAGAGCAGCGCCTCCATGGTCCCGCGCTCCCACTCGCGGGCGATCACCAGCGAGGTCAGGATCGCGCCAATCACCGTCATGATAATCGTCACCGCGCCCGGAATAATAAAGTGCTGGCTGATGGCGGCGGGGTTAAACCAGTAGCGCGTCTGCACGTCGATCAGCGGTTTAAATTCTTCGCCCCGATCTTCCGCCCGCTGCATCTGCCACAGCTGCCAGATCCCCTCCGCGTAGCCCTGTACAAAGTTGGCGGTGTTTGGCTCGCTGCCGTCGGTAATCACCTGGATCGGCGCATCGGCATTCGCCCGCGCCATGTTGGCGGCGAAATCCACCGGAATGACGATCAGGCCGCGAATTTTCCCGGCCTGCATTTTCTGGATCAACTCCTGCCTGTTATCGCTGATGGTGGCGTCAATGTAGGGCGATCCGGTCATGGCGTGAGTAAAGTCCAGCGCATCCTCACTCTGCTGCTCCAGCAATATCCCGACCCGCAGCTTGCTGGAGTCCAGGTTAATGCCGTAGCCAAAGATAAACAGCAGCAGCAGGGGGATGACTACCGCAATCAGCCAACTGCTGGGGTCACGCACGATCTGCCGCGTCTCTTTAATGCACAGCGCGCGCACCCTGCGCCAGGAAATGGCATTACTGCGCATGGGCATTCTCCTTATCCCAGTCGTGGATGAGGGTGATAAACGCCTGCTCCATGGTCGGATCCGGAACCTCATCGTCGGCGGCCTGGTTTTTCAGGTCGTCCGGGGTACCGTGGGCAATCAGCTTGCCGCGATACACCAGCCCGATGCGGTCACAGTACTCCGCCTCGTCCATGAAGTGGGTGGTCACCATCACGGTCACGCCTTTTTCCACCATGCTGTTGATGTGCAGCCAGAACTCACGGCGGGTAATGGGGTCAACGCCTGATGTCGGCTCATCAAGAAACAGAATATCCGGCTCGTGCATCAGCGAGCAGGCCAAGGCCAGCCGCTGCTTAAAGCCGAGCGGCAGCTCGTCGGTGGCGTGGGAGGCGATGTTGGTTAAGGCGAAGGCGTCGCTCATGCGGCGGATTTTCTCGTTCTGCGCCCGCCCGCGCAGGCCGTACACGCCGGAGAAAAAGCGCAGATTCTGTTCGACCGTCAGGTTGCCGTACAGGGAAAACTTCTGCGCCATATACCCGAGATGCTGGCGCGCCTTGCCGGAGCTGACCTTCAGATCCATATCCAGCACCAGCGCCTTGCCGGACGTCGGCACCAGCAGGCCGCACATCATCTTAAAGGTGGTCGATTTTCCCGCGCCGTTCGGTCCGAGCAGGCCAAAAATCTCCCCGCGCTTCACCGCAAAGTTGACGTTGTCGGTGGCGGCGAAATCCCCGAACTTTTTGGTGAGGGATTTGGCTTCAATCACCGTTTCGCCCGGCGTGCCTTCCACCGTATGCAAAATGGCGGCAAGCGGCGACTCTGAGGTACCCGCGCCGCCCAGCAGGTCGATAAACGCGTCCTCAAAGCGCGGTGCGGTCTCTTCTATCTCGATCTCAGGCATGCCTTGCGCCTGGCGAATATCGTCGACGGTGGCCTCTTTTTTGAGGATCACCCGTACCGAGCGGCCCTGGATCATCCCGTCGCTGACCTGCGGCAGCCTGAGCACCCGCTGCAGCAGCCTGCGGTTGGACTCCTGCGGGCTGTGCAGCAGGAAGCTGCGCCCGGCCATGCTCTGCGTCAGCGTCGTCGGCTCGCCCTGATAAAGCAGTTCGCCTTCGTTCATCAGCAGCACGTCCCGGCACTGTTCCGCTTCGTCGAGGTAGGAGGTGCTCCAGAGGATCAGCATCCCGTCGCCCGCCAGCTCGTGCACCATCTGCCACAGTTCACGGCGCGAAATCGGGTCTACGCCGACGCCGGGCTCGTCCAGCAGCAGCACTTTCGGTTCGCCGACCAGCGTGCAGGCCAGCCCCAGCTTCTGCTTCATCCCGCCGGAGAGCTTGCCCGCCAGCCGGTCGGTGAACGGGCCGAGGGAGGTAAACTCCAGCAGGCGCGCGAAGGTTTTTTGCCGCGTTTCGCCGGTGACGCTGCGCAGGTCGGCGTACAGGTTCAGGTTTTCCATCACCGTCAGGTCTTCATACAGGCCAAACTTCTGCGGCATATAGCCGAGCATGGCGTGAAGGGCTCCGTCATCCTCGATCGGGTCAAGACCGAGCACGCTGGCGCTTCCTTCATCCGGCTTGAGCAACCCCGCCAGCATCCGCATCAGCGTGGTTTTCCCCGCGCCGTCCGGACCGACCAGCCCGGTCACATAGCCTTTCCGGATGGTGCAGTTCAGCGGCGCGACGGCCGGTTTGTCCATTCCCGCGAAGCGTTTAACCAGATTGTTGAGCTGAATAACCGCGTCATTCATGTCGTTCCCCGTTGTTCACTTTTACGGTGACGGGCATGCCCTGACGCAGCGCGTCGTCCGCATCGGTCACGATGATGCGCAGGCGATACACGAGGTCGGTACGCAGGTCCGGTGTTTCAACGGTTTTCGGCGTGAATTCGGCGGTAGGGGAGACAAAGCCCACTTTGCCGTGATACGGCTTGTCCGGGCGACCGTCGGTATAAAGCAGCAGTTCGCGGCCCGGCTGCATCTGGCCGAGATTCGGCTCATCAACGTAGGCGCGTACCCAGACCGGGCGGGTCAGGGAGAGCGTTAAGACGGTGCTGCCCGCGCTGAGCATGCTGCCCGGCTCCACGGCGCGGGTCATCAGCATGCCGTCAGACGGCGCGATTAAGGTAGTGTCGTGCAGATCCAGCTCTGCCTGAGCCAGCTGCGCCTGCGCCTGTTCAAGGTTGGCTTTCGCCTGGGCGATATCCTGCGGGCGGTTACCGGTGTGGTACTGGCTTAACTTATCCTGCGCGGACTTCAGCGTTGCCTGCGCCTGGTCGCGGGACGAGCGCGCATTTTCCAGATCGTTAGCGGAAATGGTGCGGCTTTTCCACAACCCCTGCTGGCGCGCGTAGAAGTTCTGCGCGTAGTCATAGGCGGCTTGCGCCTGCTTAACGGCAGCGGCGGCCTGGGCGATCTCTTCGTCGCGATAGCCTGCCAGCATCAGGTCATACTGCGCCTGGGCGACGGACACCCCCGCTTTGGCCTGCAGCAGCGCATTCTCATAGGGCGCTTTATCCAGCATCCCCAGCGTCTGCCCGCTTTTAATGGCATCGCCTTCGTCCACGCTCAGCGAGGCGAGACGTCCGCCCACGCGGAAGCTCATGTTCACCGTGCGAATATCCACGTTGCCGTACAGCGTCAGGCCTTTATCCTGATGGCTCTGATACCACAGCCATCCACCGACTCCGGCAGCAAGCAAAACAACAACCACCAGAATGATGGCGACAGGTTTTTTCATGACTTCAGGCTCCTTTGCGTTAAGCCTTGCAGGATTAGATCGACGTGACAGGCGATGACCTTACTAATCTGCGCGGCTTTATCCTCATCAAATTGTGTCCAGCCGGTGCGTAACAGGATGGTTTCCCTGCCCAGACGGAAGGCAAGAATTTCACCCAGCAGGGCGTGGGTATGCAAAATTGTCTCGGTATCACTGGCGTCCCGCCCGGTATAGGCGGCGATCAGCCGGGTCAGGTGCGAGTGCATTGGCTCAATCACCCGATCGTGTACCCGCTGGTAGGCGACGGTCGGGGAGAGCTGCTCCCGGGAGATAAACTTGCTCAGGTTGAGCGTATCGTCGTGCGTCAGCAGGCGGATCATATCGTGGCAGGCATAGAGAATAAGCTGGCGAACGGCGGCGCGATCGGGCGACGACTGGCCGAGCAGCGCGGTGGCTTCCTCAACGTGCGGGTGAAACTGCGTGCCGATAAAATCGGCGATCCACTCGGCGCAGGCGAGGTATAAATCCTCTTTTGAGCCAAAATAATAGGTAATCGCCGCAATGTTCTGCCCGGCCAGCGCGGCAATATCGCGGGTGGTGGCATGCAGCCCGTACTCACCAAACTGCGCCAGCGCGGCGGCGATAAGCTGATTTTTGGCCTGTTCACCTTTGGTTGTTGTGGGGGTCGTATTCATGGCGGCATTAAGAATTAATCAATCGATTGATTAAGATTATGCCTGATTCACGCTAACGTCGAGGGAACGCTGAGGGATATTTTATGCGCCACGTCACAAAAGCTGCTACACTCCGCTCCTTCGCGACATTGTGGTTTTTGTCCTCCCCTATTCGTTATATCTCCCTGAAAACTACACCTGTGATGGTCGGGGCGGTTCGGAGTTTTTATGTCTTTTGATTCCCTTGGCCTGAACCCGGAAATTCTGCGCGCGATCGCAGAGCAGGGCTACGTTGAGCCAACCCCAATCCAGCAGCAGGCGATCCCCGCCGTTCTTCAGGGCCGTGACCTGATGGCGAGCGCCCAGACCGGTACCGGCAAAACCGCGGGCTTTACCCTGCCGCTGCTGGAACTGCTGGTAAAAAACCAGCCGCACGCCAAAGGCCGTCGTCCTGTCCGCGCCCTGATCCTTACCCCAACCCGCGAGCTGGCGGCGCAGATTGGTGAGAACGTGCGTGACTATAGCCGCTATCTCAACATTCGTTCGCTGGTGGTTTTCGGCGGGGTAAGCATCAACCCGCAGATGATGAAGCTGCGCAGCGGCGTCGACGTTCTGGTTGCGACTCCAGGTCGCCTGCTGGATCTGGAGCACCAGAATGCGGTGAAGCTGGACCAGGTTGAAATTCTGGTGCTGGACGAAGCCGACCGCATGCTCGACATGGGCTTTATCCACGATATTCGTCGCGTGCTGGCCAAGCTGCCCGCGCGTCGTCAGAACCTGCTCTTCTCCGCGACCTTCTCCGACGAGATCAAGGCGCTGGCGGAAAAGCTGCTGCATAACCCGCTGGAAGTGGAAGTGGCGCGCCGCAACACCGCCTCCGAGCAGGTGACGCAGCACGTTCACTTTGTGGATAAAAAGCGCAAGCGGGAACTGCTCTCCCAGATGATCGGCCAGGGCAACTGGCAGCAGGTGCTGGTCTTTACCCGCACCAAGCACGGCGCCAACCACCTGGCGGAACAGCTGAACAAAGACGGCATTCGCAGTGCGGCGATCCACGGCAACAAGAGCCAGGGCGCGCGTACCCGTGCGCTGGCTGAGTTCAAATCCGGCGATATCCGCGTGCTGGTGGCGACCGACATCGCCGCCCGTGGCCTTGACATTGAAGAGCTGCCGCACGTGGTGAACTACGAGCTGCCAAACGTGCCGGAAGATTACGTTCACCGTATCGGCCGTACCGGCCGCGCGGCGGCAACCGGTGAAGCGCTCTCTCTGGTCTGCGTGGACGAGCACAAGCTGCTGCGCGACATCGAGCGCCTGCTGAAGAAAGAGATCCCGCGCATCGAAACCCCGGGTTACGAAGTGGACCCGTCGATCAAAGCCGAGCCGATTCAGAACGGTCGTCAGGGCGGCGGTGGACGCGGTCAGGGCGGCGGCGGTCGCGGTCAGCAGCCGCGTCGTGCCGAAGGCGGTGCGCCGAAATCATCCGGCAAACCGCCGCGTCGTAATAACGACAGCAAACCGGCGGGTGAAAACCCGTGGCGCAGCGGCGAAGGGAAACCGGCAGGTGAAGGGCAGCGTCGACGCCGCCCGCGCAAGCCTGCTAACCCGCAGTAATCTGGAAGCCCGGTCGTAAAGCCGGGCTTTTCTTTTTGCGGCAGCGAAGAGAAAGTGCCACAATAGTGGCTGTTTATACAGTATTTCAGGTTTTCCGATGGCTTTAACCGCTGCGCTCAAGGCGCAAATTGGCGCATGGTATAAGGCGCTACAGCAGCAGATCCCCGACTTTATCCCCCGAGCGCCGCAGCGGCAGATGATTGCTGACGTGGCAAAAACGCTCGCCGGGGACGACGGACGACATCTGGCGATTGAAGCCCCAACCGGCGTCGGGAAAACCCTGTCGTATCTCATTCCCGGCATCGCGATTGCGCGGGAAGAGGACAAAACGCTGGTGGTCAGCACCGCCAACGTGGCGCTGCAGGATCAGATCTTCAGCAAAGATTTGCCCCTGCTGCGCAAAATCATCCCCGACCTGCGGTTTACGGCAGCCTTTGGGCGCGGGCGTTACGTGTGCCCGCGTAACCTGGCGGCGCTGGCCAGCAGCGAGCCGAATCAGCAGGATCTGCTCGCGTTTCTGGATGACGAGCTAACGCCAAACAATAAGGCCGAGCAGGAGCAGTGTGCAAAACTCAAAGTCGAGCTCGACGGCTATAAGTGGGACGGCCTGCGGGATCACACCAGCCAGGCCATCAGCGACGACCTGTGGCGCAGGCTCAGCACCGACAAAGCGAGCTGCCTGAACCGCAACTGCCACTACTACCGCGAATGCCCGTTCTTTGTCGCCCGGCGTGAAATTCAGGAGGCGGAGGTAGTGGTCGCAAACCACGCGCTGGTAATGGCGGCGCTGGAGAGCGAAGCGGTGCTGCCGGAGCCCAAAAACCTGCTGCTGGTGCTCGACGAAGGCCACCATCTGCCGGACGTGGCGCGGGATGCGCTGGAGATGAGCGCCGAAATCACCGCTCCGTGGTTCCGCCTGCAGCTGGATCTCTTCTGCAAGCTGGTAGCGACCTGCATGGAGCAGTTCCGCCCGAAAACCACGCCGCCGCTGGCGGTGCCGGAGAGGCTGAGCGACCACTGTGAAGAGGTCTATAGCCTCATCTCATCCCTGAACAACATCCTGAATCTTTATCTTCCGGCAACCCAGGAAGCCGAACATCGCTTTGCGATGGGTGAGCTACCGGAAGAGGTGATGGCGATCTGCCAGCAGCTGGCGAAACATCTGGAAAAGCTGCGCGGGCTGGCGGAGATGTTCTTAAACGATCTCAGCGAGAAAACCGGCTCGCATGACGTGGTGCGTCTGCACCGCGTTCTGCTGCAGATGAACCGCGCGCTGGGGATGTTCGAAGCGCAGAGCAAGCTCTGGCGGCTGGCCTCGATGGCGCAGGCGTCCGGCGCGCCGGTCACCAAATGGGCAACCCGCGACGTGCGGGACGGGCAGGTGCACCTCTTTTTCCACTGCGTGGGCATCCGCGTGGCCGATCAGCTGGAAAAGCTGATCTGGCGCAGCGTGCCGCACGTGGTTGTCACCTCTGCCACGCTGCGTTCCCTGAACAGTTTCTCAAGGCTGCAGGAGATGAGCGGGCTAAAAGAGAAAGCGGGCGACCGTTTCGTGGCGCTGGACTCGCCGTTTAACCACTGCGAGCAGGGCAAGCTGGTCATTCCGCGCATGAAATTCGAGCCGCTCATCGACAACGAAGAGCAGCACATCGCGGAAATGGCGGCCTACTTCCGCGAGCAGGTCGAGAGTAAAAAGTACCCCGGTATGCTGGTGCTGTTTGCCAGCGGGCGGGCGATGCAGCGTTTCCTCGAACATGTCACCGATCTGCGTTTACTCCTGCTGGTGCAGGGGGATCAGCCGCGCTACCGGCTGGTGGAAACCCACCGTAAGCGCATTGATAACGGCGAGCGCAGCGTGCTGGTGGGGTTGCAGTCGTTTGCTGAAGGCCTGGATTTGAAAGGCGACTACCTGACGCAGGTGCATATCCATAAAATCGCCTTCCCGCCCATCGACAGCCCGGTAGTGATCACCGAGGGGGAATGGCTGAAAAGCCTCAACCGCTATCCGTTTGAGGTGCAGAGTTTGCCTGCGGCGTCGTTTAACCTGATTCAGCAGGTCGGGCGCTTGATTCGTAGCCACGGCTGCTGGGGCGAGGTGGTGATTTATGACAAACGTCTGCTCACCAAAAATTACGGCCAACGGCTCCTGAACGCGCTGCCGATCTTCCCGATCGAACAGCCGGAAGTGCCCGAGGTAAAAAAACCGCCGGTCAAACTGACCGCAGGGCGCAAGAAAAGCCTCCGTGCTAAGGGGCGCGGTCCTACTGGTAAATGAAGGTCACCTGCACCACGCTGCTGAACGTTCCTGCCGTGACCGGCAATGAGGTGGCGTAATAGCGGGCGGCCAGCGGGAAATCCGCCGTGTGATTGTCCTGGTTGATCAACACGCTGAAGCTGGCGTCCGGGGCAAGCGAGATCTGATCCTGCGGGTCGGCAAGCTCCAGCGCCAGTCCTTTCGCGGTTCCGGTGCTGGCGAATTTAGTCGGATGAATACTGTCTGGCTGACCGTGAAAGGTGGCCGTGGCCAGCACGGAAGTGGTTGGGCATTTCGACAGGGTTAAGTCGAATGAATGCCATTGTCCGGTATCGCCCACATCCTTAAAATCGCCGGTATTCGCTTTGCCCAGATTGACCGTCAGGTTCTGGCTGGCGCTGTCTACCTGGCAGGCGTTGGCGTAAATGTTTCCGCGAATATCGAGCTGAATCTCTTCCGCCAGGCTCTGGCTGGCGACTCCAAGGAGTAAAAGGGCTAATAAGGTTTTCATTTGTAGGCCACCGTAATGGTTGCGACGGCATTCGCCGTTCCGGGCGTCACCTCCGAACTGGTTTGTTCGTAAGAGACGCTGAAGGGATATTGCGAGCGGATATTGGCATAGGCGGTAAAGGTATTCATATATTGCCCGAAAACAGGTATCTGACCGTTAAAGAGCATTCTCACCCCCACGCCGGTCGCCACGCCGTTTTCCGGCGTTAATTTGATCACGCCAGGAAAATTCGTTTCATAGCCATTGGCGCTGGTGATCATCATTTCCGGCTGTACATCCTGATCGCAGAGCATGTCGATATTGAATACCGACTGGGAGACCAGGGTTCCCGGACCGGTAAAACGGCTCACCGGAAAATCCCCCAGCGTGACGGTCAGAGATTTGGGTGATACGGTGCAGGTGACTGCTTTAACCACCACGTTACCTGAGTAGGAGAGGGTGTTTGGATAACTCAAGCTTTCTACTTGCTCAACACCAAAGCCAAATTGTGTATTACTGGATGTGAGTGTACCGGCGGTTACCACCTCGCTGGTTTTCACCAGTTCCAGCGAGACGTCGAAGCTAAACGCAAATGAACCATCGCTACCGCTCGAATCAGACACTTGACCCACGGAAGACTTAGTTGTGCAGATTTGGTCTGCTGCTCCCATCACGCGCTCCCCTTTACTGTTTCGGAGCGACACACCGATCCCGGCAACACCCGACTCATAAACACCAGGGATATTGGGAGTCTCTCTACCCAGGCCGTGGTAACAGGCAATGATCTGACGGCCTGCGTCTTCGGCTGTATAGCAGCCCCCCGCAATGTGAGCCGAACGTTCCGTTCCCGGGATGGTCTCTCCCACGGGAAGGCTGGTAGGCACTGAAATAGACGCTAACGACAGCAGCGCTGGTAAATTTGGTGAGACACAGTTGGCCTTTGCGTGCGGCATGAAGAGTGCTGCCGTCGCCAGAACTAAAAGTAAGAAAAACGATTTTGCTATCTGCATTATGATCGGTCCGGTGTTAATCAGTGACACTGCGCGGCAGCGTTAATAATGTTGGTGTCATCCTTCTCTTGCGTCAGGGCGTAATCGGCGACGCAATGCTCGCTCGCCTCCTTGCCCCACGAAACGAAAAGGCGTCCTTGCTGCGGCAGTCCGGTGAGATACACCAGGCCGTCGTTACCGACGATAAATTCGCTGCTCTTGTCTTCCGTGGTGACCGTTGCGCCAAAGGGCAGCGGTTTGTCTTTCCAGGCCAGCGTCATTAAGACGCGGTTGCCCACGCGAGTATCGAAGCTGGCGCGAACTATCGCGCCGCGCGTTGGTGTCACCGTCTGCGAGGCGTGTGTCACGTCGGCATCGTCTGGCAGCGTCTCGGTATCCAGCGAAATTGGGTTGTGACGCCACGGAGTGACAAAGGGCACCAGCGTATAGCCGCGATAGTCCGTTTCCACGCCCGTCTGGTTGGCAACGTGCGTACCGTGCGTTCCCGGCGCTTTAATCAGCACCACGGTTTCGCCCAGGGTCTGACCGAAGGTGACGCCGTCAGAGTGGGCGACGATGCCGCCCTGGATCCCGGCGTTCACGGTGTACTGATGGCTGTCCTGGCTTACGCCGCCGCGCACTTCACCGTAGGTGCCTTTGTAATCCGCATTCATACTGGTGGAGGTGTTGTTATTAGCGCTGTCCAGTCCCTGCTGAACGTTCCAGCTCAGCTTGTCTCCCTCCAGCGCGGTACCATTCAGGCCCAGGTTGTGGGTGGTGCCGTCTTTACCGTTGTTCAGGCTGTAGTTTGCCCAGGTGTTAGGCAGCCAGCGGTCGAGCGGAACCGACACGTTAAGGCCGATTTGTCGGTCATAGCTGATGGATTTACCGTCCTCGTCCGTGTCGTCGCTGTTTTTATTGATGCTGTAGCTCAGGCTATAGCTCACGCCGTGCCAGCTATTGTTGTAGTTAACGCTCAGGGAGGTCATATCCTGACGCTGGCTCCAGTAACTCTCTTTCACCAGGCTTAGCGTCACCGAACCCCACTTTTCGCCCAGCGTCTGGTCGACGGTGGCCTCCGCCCGTGCGCGGCGCTGCTGTGGAGCGGACCAGTCGTTTGCACTGGTCCAGGACTCCATGGTGTCCTGCAGGGTGTAAAAGCCTTTGCTGTTGTAGCGATAACCCGCCAGCGAAAAGTGAGTGCCGGTCGCGATAAAATTTTTGCTGTAGCGCAGACGAAGGGATTGCCCTTTGCTGGTTTTGCGCTTTTTCAGTAACGCTTTGGCGCGGGTAACGTCTACGGAGAACGCGCCGAGGTCACCAACGTTTTTCCCTGCGCCGAGCGCGGTGGAGTGGTAATGCGAACTCTGCTGCGTACCGCCGTAAACGGTGACGCCGTGTGGCAGGCCATAGATGGCGCTGCCCTGGGCGAAAGGGGTCTTCTCAACCTCTTTATCATATGAACGGTAGCGCCCTGCAGCGATGCTGTACTTGAGGTGTTTTTCCCGCTGCAGCACCGGCACGGAGGCAAACGGCACCACGAAGTGACTCTCGCTGCCGTCGGTCTCTTTTACCGTGACGTTCAGATCGCCGCTGCTGCCGGTGGGATAGAGATCGTTAATCTCAAACGCGCCGGGGGCAACGGTGTTTTGGTAGATAACGTAGCCATTCTGGCGAACCACCATCTGGGCGTTACTGTGCGCCGTACCGCGTACCACCGGGGCATACCCGCGCTCGCTGTCGGGCAGCATGTCGCTTTCGGTTGCCAGCTGTGCGCCAGTGTAAGAGACACTGTCGAAAACGTCGGCCTGGGTGCTGCTCTGTCCCACGGTCAGCTCGCTCTTCAGCCCCACTATATCGCGCTGGGCATAGGTATAGACCGGGGTCAGCTTGCCGTCGCCCTGACCGCCATCCGAATTGTGGTTCCAGGTGCTGTAATTTCGCACGCGCCAGGCACCGGTGTTAAAACCGGGGCGCAGGTTAATAAACTGGCTGCTGTTGTCCGCTTTCCCATGCTGGCGGGCGTGGCTTTGGCTGGCGTTAACGCTATAGTTCAGGATGCCCGCGGTGATCCCTTCGTCATACTCTTTCGGATCGATGTAGCCGCGAGGCACCTGGCCCAGCGCCGACTGGGGAATACTCAGCAGTAGTTGCTGGTTTTTGATACGGAAAGTCGCCGAGGCCGAAGGGATGGCGCTGAGATCCGCGCATTCCCCTTTTGCCGCCAGCTTTGGATAATCTTTGGTTTTGATGCCCAGATGCGTTAATTCATCCAGACTCAGGCATGGCTGCAGGGAATCATCTCCCTGCGCATCTTTTTGTAATATAAAAAGGACGTCACGAGTGTCGATTTTATTATTATTGACGAACATCGTGACCTGATATTTACCTGGCGCCTGACCGGGACCGTTTTCATAAACAGAGAGATCGGTCTTTGCCTGCTCTGGATTATCAATATCCAGCAGGGCAGGGTTAAAATAATCATCAGCGTGGGCCTGCAGCGCGCAGCATGTCACCGCTATCCCACAAAAAGTGGGCAGCATTTCACGCAGTCGACATAATAGCGGCTTAGTTGTGCTGTACATGATTATCCAGGCGTTGAATAGAGTATTAACGAACGGATGCAGACCAGGTTTTACTGATGCTTCCGTAATCGTTAATGACCGACCAGCTTACGGTGTTACCGCTCATATTTGCCGGAAGGGCAAAGCGGGTAGAGGTATCTGGCACAGCCCAGGTAGCTTTTGCCACTTTTTGGCCGTTCAGCGTTACGCTCTGGAAATTCATATAGAAAGGCGTGGGGTTGTTTACCACCAGATCATTGCCTTCGCGGTGCCATTCCAGTTTATCAGCCACTGCTTCAGGTTTGCCTTTAATCGATGCAGGGCGATGCAGCAATTTAATACGGGTATTAATGGCTATTTGTAATGTATTAACGCCCTCTTCATGACTTGAAGAAGGAATGGCTTTAATATTTAACCAGTACAACGACTCGCGATCTTCTGGCATATTTCCGCCGGTGCGCACCACGCGCAGCACGTTATCTTCTTTAGCGTTCAGACGGAACAGAGGCGGGGTAATCAGAAATGGCGCTTTACCGCCTTTTTTCAAGCCGGTATCCACCCAGGACTGTACCAGATAGTTAATATCATCCGGATTGGAAATCCCAATCGAAGACTCTTTTTTCTCTCCCTGATAAACCAGTCGGGTGCCATTAATAATCACACCTGCATGGGCTGTTACTGCGGTCAGTAAAAGTGCGCTTAATAAATAACTGTGTCGCATAAATCTGTCTCAAAGAAAGAGGAGATATTAACCTTCGCGTGAAGGCGAATATCTCCTTATTGATCGTATCAGTTATAAATAACTGTAAAAGTAGACGCTGAGTTAGCCTGGCCGGCAGTGATCGATGCCTGTGTCTGTATATAACGTGCGCCAAACTCCAGATTATTTACCGTCGTGCCAGCAGCTAAAGGATACTGCTTCGAAGGCGTATATAAACTGACGGGCTGTTCGGAAGAATCAACCAGCTGAATCGCCACGCCAGTTGCCGTCGTCGCACCCGGGGTCAAGGCCAGCGTGGTGTTATTATCCGCATCTGGCGTACCGCCGAAGTTGATGGCTGCTGACGTGACCGTTTCCGGGCAGTTTTTTAACTGAATATCAAATTTCGTTAAGGTGCTGGTAGATCCCGCGCCGGTAAAGGCTGTTTTGGAGACTTTGCCCAGCGCAACATTCAGCGGACTGCTTAAGCCGTTAACCACCTGACAGGCGGAATCGATAATTTCACCTGTGAAGTTAATTTGCCCTTCACCGGTGGATGCTGCGAAAGAAGATGCAGAGCATCCCAAAGCGGCAGCAATGAATAAACCTAAAGTGACTTTTTTCATATTTAAACCTGTATGTTTCTCCTTTCGACATCTGCATCCCGCATTATTCGAAGTTATGTCTCAACTACTCACCGCCGACTATTTAATCAGAAAATTCAGGCCGGGAAAGGTCCCGCGCGGCTTCCAAATAATTCAATTAATTCTTGAAAAATAATTTTTCTTACTAAAACAACTGATTATAAAAAACCGCAGGGTGGGTAAAAAAACTAACAGCGGAGTCATCATCAGGGCTATATTGTTGATAACCTGCTGTAAGGAGAAATGTCGTGGATTATCGTAAAATTATCAAAGAGGTAGGCAGAGGTAAAAACCACGCCCGCGATCTGGACCATGAAACCGCGCGTGCGCTTTATACCCGCATGCTTAACGGCGAGGTACCGGAGCTGGAGCTGGGCGGTATCCTGATTGCGCTGCGTATTAAAGGCGAAGGTGAAGCGGAGATGCGCGGCTTCTATGATGCCATGCAGGCGCAAACGCTGCGCTTAACGCCGCCGGTGGCGAAACCGATGCCGATTGTGATCCCGAGCTATAACGGCGCGCGCAAGCAGGCAAACTTAACCCCGCTGCTCGCTATCCTGTTACACAAGCTGGGGTTCCCGGTGGTGGTGCACGGCGTTAGCGAAGATCCCACCCGCGTGCTGACGGAGACCATTTTCGGGATGCTGGGCATCGAGCCAACGCGTCATGCCGGCCATGCGCAGGCGAAGCTGGATGGCCATCAGCCTGTTTATATCCCGGTCGGCACGCTCTGCCCGCCGCTGGAAAAGCAGCTCGATATGCGCTGGCGCATGGGCGTGCGCAACAGCGCGCACACGCTGGCGAAACTGGCCACGCCGTTTGGCGAAGATGCCGCCCTGCGTCTCTCCAGCGTTTCGCACCCGGAATACGTGGCGCGCGTGGGGCAGTTCTTTGAGGCTATTGGCGGAAGGGCATTGCTGATGCACGGCACGGAGGGCGAGGTTTATGCGAACCCGCAGCGCTGCCCGCAGGTGATGCTGATTGATTCTGCAGGCACGCGCGCCATTCTTGAGCGCGGCGAAGAGAATACCGGTGTGATACTGCCTGAGGCAAAAGATCCGCATACTACAGCCCACTGGATTGAGCAGTGCCTTGCCGGAAATGTTCCTGTTCCGCATTCGATCAAGCTGCAGATGGCCTGCTGTTTGCTGGCTACCGGAGAAGTGGAATCCGTTCAGGCCGGGCTTGAACGCGTGGCGCAGGCGTTTTAGACAAAAAAAAGCCCGTCCAGTGGCGGACGGGCAAGCAAGGGTAACAACAACAGGGTCAATGAGGGTGGAGCAGCTCACCAGAGGGTATGGCGAGGGTACAGCATTCATTCAGTCGATTATTTGTAGATAACCGCGGTACCGCTCAGCTTGTTATTGCCGTTAGCGGAGGTAATGGTGTATCCGCTTGCACCGGCAGCAGCGGCTTTCTCAGCCAGTTTGGCTTCCAGACCGTCCAGCGTGGTGGCGCCATCAGCACTGACCACACCAACTTTGTTCATGTTCTGTGCCTGAGTAGAAGAGACAGGCTCTACGGCGAAAGCGCCGAAAGACAGAGCGGACAGGGCAACAGCAGCTACAGCATATTTGATGGTTTTCATAATTAATCTCTCGCAGGTGTTTCTGTTAAGGGGACGATGTTCCGTCGATGTGATAAGTATCACGGTTTTTTACGAGAGATAAAATCGAAGAGAATTGACGTGGTTGCTCAAAAAAATTGAATGACAAATAACTTATTGAATATTAATAAATTCAAAGTGCCGCTTTACACTTCTTGTGGATGCGCTTTACAGAAGCAATACGAAGGGCACGTTTTGCTACGCGTCTGGCTAAAAACCGTGAGCGTAAAGGAACGTGCGGGCTCGGTTAGTCTGGGTAAAGTAAAGTCAACGCAACTGGCTGTCTTTCGAACCTCTGCGATTATATCCTGAGTGCGATGAGTTTTTCGAATCTTTATGCTGCTGACACGTAATGCAAAGCCGCACGCCGGGGATGGCTTTTCGACGCGCCTCCGGAATGGGTTCTCCGCATTCTTCGCATTCCGTTAAGCTTTCGCCGCGCGGAATTTCACCGCGGGCACGCGCAACCGCATCTTCAATTGTACTGTTGATCTGTTCGTTAACAGCGTCGTCATTTGCCCAGCCGGAAGCCATAGCGTCCTCCTGAAATCGGTTTAGGCCATACGTTTACTATGGGGTTAAAAAATGAACAATCAAGGCGAAGGGAGAAGAGAACTGCACCCGTTGGGCAGATGCAGTCTTGTGGAAGAGACAGGTTATTTATAGATAGTCGCAGTGCCGTACATATGGTTATCTCCGCCAGCGGAGTTCACCACGAATCCTTTTGCACCTTCCTGACGGGCTTTTTCGGCGAGCTTAGCCTGCAGATCGTCAAGGTTGCTGGCACGGCTTACCGAAACGGTGCCTGCAGGACGTAGCTGGCTCGTATCGGTACTCTGGGTGAGTGACTGGACGGCCATGGCAGAGAAGGACGCGGTCGCGAGGGCGGCTGCGATAACAGCAAGGGTCAGGTACTTTTTCATAATCACATCCTCATGAGGAAACAACAGGTGATTCCCTTTAAGTTTAGAAGCCTGACGAGTGTGACTTAGCGCAAATATTTGATGATGATCTGCTTATTTTTTGAACGATATAAATTGACAATTCGCTGACGGATCATAGACATAAAGGTGTTTGATTTATGGCGATTTTTTGAACAGCGCAGAGAAAGATTTACCGTTGGGCCAGCAAAGGGTATCTTACGCCGCTGTTTAAAGGAGAATGCCATGACTGCCCAAAAGCCGGGATTGCACCCGCGAAATCGCCACCGCAGCCGCTACGACATGAACGCGCTATGCCTGAGCTGCCCGCCGCTGCAGGACTATCTTGTTCAGACCCCAGCGGGTGAACCCTCGGTCAACTTTGCTGACCCGCAGGCGGTTAAAATGCTGAACAAAGCCCTGCTGGCGCATTTCTACGGTGTGGCTCACTGGGATATTCCGGAAGGCTTTCTCTGTCCACCCGTACCGGGCCGCGCGGATTACGTTCATCACCTTGCCGACCTTCTTGCCGAAGGCAATGAGGGTGTCGTTCCACAGCAGGCCACCATTCTGGATATTGGCACCGGGGCGAATCTGATTTACCCGCTGATCGGGGCGCATGAATATCAGTGGCGCTTTACCGGAAGCGAAATCGGTGACGAGGCCTTTGCCAGCGCCCAGGCGATTATCAGCGCTAACCCGGGATTAAGCCGCGCCATTCGCCTGCGTCGTCAGAAAGATGCGGCGTCGATCTTCAACGGCATTATTCACAAAAACGAAAGCTATGACGCCACGATGTGCAACCCGCCGTTCCATGATTCGGCGGCATCGGCCCGTGCGGGCAGCGAGCGCAAGCGCCGTAACCTGGGTCAGGCTGAAGACGTCGCGCTGAACTTCGGCGGACAGCAGCAGGAGCTCTGGTGTGACGGGGGCGAAGTGGCGTTTATCCTGCGCATGATTGCGGAAAGCAAACAGTTTGGCCGTCAGGTGAAGTGGTTCACGACGCTGGTTTCCCGCGGGGATAACCTGCCGCCGCTCTACCGCGCGCTGACCGAAGCGGGCGCCGTAAAAGTGGTGAAAAAAGAGATGGCGCAGGGCCAGAAACAGAGCCGCTTTATCGCCTGGACGTTTATGGACAACAACAAACGTCGCAAATAGCACCCTGTCATAGGCCGGGTAAGGTGAAAGCCGCCACCCGGCTCGGTTACAGCGTCGGCTCCTGCGGCGGGAGCGGCGATGCGGGCGGCGGCAATACCTGATACGTCTGCACGGGCATCCGCACGTTCGCCAGATCGAAGTGTTTTTTCACCATGCTGTCGAGGGCAAAGCGCACCGTCCACTGCTTCAGCGGCTGGGTGGTGAACGACACGCGCAGGGTAAACGCCGTGTTCGTCAGCCCGACGATGCCGGCAAATGACGGCTCTCCGATCACCAGCCCGCGAATATCCTCCATCTGCATCAGTTCTTCTACCGCATCGCGCAGCGCCTGCTTCGCTTTGTCCGCATCCTCGTGGCGATCCACATCATAGTTCGCCACAACGGAACCAATCCCGCGCACAAAGTTGGCGAAGGTGGTGATCGAAGACCAGGGGATGATGTGGTAGGCCCCGGTGTCCTGACGCACGCCAACCGAACGGATGGACATCCTCTCCACGGTGCCGGTTAACGGCCCGATGGTCACCAGATCGCCCGTGTTCATCCCGTTCTCAAACTGAATGAAGATGCCGGTAATAATATCCTTCACCAGCGTTTGTGAGCCGAAGGAGATGGCCAGCCCCAGGGCACCGGCACCCGCCAGCAGCGGGGCAATATTCACGCCGATTTCTGACAGCACGATCATGATGGTGATGGTGCTGATAATTACCGCCAGCGCGTTGCGGAACAGGGTGAGCAGCGTTCTTGCCCGGGCGCTGGGTAGGGGCCTGCCGTGAATATCCGATACCAGGCGGTTCTCAATAAGGCTCGCCAGCAGCGTCCAGCCGACGGCGGAGAAGAACAGGATCAGCGCGATGCGAATCAGGATGTCGACCGTTTTTTCACCCGCACCGTTGTGCAGCCAGTTCCAGAAATCAAACAGGCTCCACGCATTCAGAAGCAGCATAATCGCCACGCAGACGGTGAGAATGCGCGCCACTTTGAGCGATACCGACATCCAGCCGTTTACCCGTTTTTGCAGTTCCGGGTAATTACGCTGCACCTGCGGCGACAGGGTGATGGTTTTCGAGATCCATCGCGACAGCAGCCCCGACACAAAGGCCGCGATGCCGATAATGGCCAGGCTTTTGAACGTCGCCCCCATCATAAATTTCAGGCTATTGCCCGGGTCAAACAGCGAGAAGAAGCACAGCACGATGAAGTAAGCGCTTGCCAGCCAGTGCCACACCAGGGCGAACGCGCGAATAAAGAGGCTAAAGAACGAGAGGGAGCGATCGGCCAGATTCAGCAGGCTTTGGGTAATGGTTTTTTTATTGTGGAAGATAAGATACAGCGACCAGACGGTAATGCAGATCATGATCAGCACGTTTGCCAGCGCGCCAAACTGGACGTTCACCTGGTTGGAGATGATCGGCACGGCAACCAGCAGGCCGTAGCCAATCAGCCCGCTGAGCACGCTCAGACGCAGCGCCCAGTACTTCGCGCTCGCATCCCGAATGGAGAAAGGCCGCAGCTCCGGCACGTGCGGACAAAAGAGTAACCGCAGCAGCGCCTTGAAGAACTCAATCAGGGCAAAGGCATTCAGGAAAAGCGACTGCTGGAAGGCGATGGTTTTGTTGCCTGCATTCAGCCTGTCGGCCAGCATCTGGCCTAAAAACAGCGTCAACGCCAGCAGCAGTAAATCGATGATAAACGCTGAGGCTATCATCAACGGCAGGTGCAGCCAGCTGCTTTTATGCTGATTCTTCCTGCGTCCCCATTGCCCCATTTTGCGGTACAGCGGCCACGCGCACAGACGCACCAGCCAGTAAAAAAGAAATACCGCACCCGCCAGCATCAGGAACTGCGTGGCGGCGGCGGTAAACGTTTGCGGGTTAAATGCCTTATGCGGCGAGCCAATCAGGTTGCGGTACAGCTGAGCGAAGCGTGATGAGAGCGCTTCCCCATAGTGGCGGCTCACGTCGGTGACATTTTCCAGCACCGTTTTTTGCTCCTCAACCTGCGGAGGGGTGAGGGTTGGCACCGACTCCTGCGGCGGCGTGGCGGCGGCTTTGCGCAGCTGGCCAATGAGCTCCTGCCGGGAGGTGTCGTTTTCAAGGACGTCGGCAAGCGCACCGTAGGCGGCTTTTTTCTGTTCAACATCGGGTTCCGGAGGCGGCGTATTTTGCTGGGTCGCAGGGGTTCCGGTGGTCACGCCGGGGATCGCGACGGCGAACGAAGGCGCACTAAACAGGCTAATCAACAGCAGCAGGATCCACGGCACGGCGTCCTCCGGTGAAAATGTCGAACAAAATGATAAGTATAGAAGTCGGGGCGAGGAGGGGGATTTTTGGGAACAATCTGGCGTAAAAAAGCCGGGCAAGCCCGGCTTAGCGTAAAGCGATGGATCAGGAGACGTGCTGCAGGAACTCCTGCAAACGCTGGCTCGGCGGGTTCGCAATCAATTCCTGCGGGTTACCGTCTTCCGCGATACGGCCTTTATCAATAAAGATCAGGCGGGACGCCACTTTCTCGGCAAAGCCGATTTCGTGGGTTACGATAACCATCGTCATCCCTTCTTCCGCCAGATCCTGCATGACTTTCAGCACCTCGTGGCGCAGCTCCGGGTCGAGTGCGGACGTAGGCTCATCAAACAGCATCATTTTCGGTTTGACCGCCAGGGCGCGGGCAATCGCCACACGCTGCTGTTGACCGCCGGACAGCTCGGAAGGGAAGTGGTGCGCACGTTCTGCCAGGCCGACTTTCGCCAGCAGATCTTTTGCCAGCGCTTCTGCCGCCGCTTTGCTGGCACCGCGCACGCGCAGCGGGCCAAACATCACGTTTTCCAGCGCCGTGAGGTGCGGGAACAGGTAGAACTGCTGGAACACCATGCCCGCTTCCTGACGAATCAGACGGTCGTCCACTTTCGGGTCGTTTACCTTCAGGCCGTCGACGATCAGATCGCCGCTGGTGATCTCTTCCAGCTTGTTGATGCAGCGCAGCAGGGTGGATTTACCGGAGCCGGATGGCCCAATAATCACCACCACTTCACCCTGTTTGATATTCAGATCGATATTGTGCAGCACCTGGGTTGGGCCAAAGTGCTTGGAAACGTTTTTAAATTCAATCACAGGATTTTCATCCTTCTTTCAAGACGACGCAGAACGAAGCTCAGAACCAGAGTAATGATCAGGTAGACAACGGCTACCGCACTCCAGATTTCCAGCGCGCGGAAGTTGCCAGCTATGATCTCCTGCCCCTGACGGGTCAGCTCTGCCACGCCGATAACAATGAACAGCGACGTATCTTTAATGCTGATGATCCACTGGTTACCGAGCGGCGGCAGCATGCGACGCAGCGCCAGCGGCAGAATAACGTGGCGGATCGTTTCGCGACGAGAAAGACCTAGCGCCAGACCGGCTTCACTGAAACCTTTATGAATCGACAGCACCGCACCGCGGGTGATTTCCGCAATGTAGGCGCCTGAGTTGATCATAATGGTGACGACGGCTGCGCTGAACGGGTCGATGCGCAGGTCGGTGAACGCCATAGGCAGGGCGAAGTAGATGAACATGACCTGCACGACAATTGGGGTGCCGCGGATCACTTCGATGAAAACAAGTGCGATGTGGTTTGCGATCCAGCCGCCGTAGGTGCGGGCGAAACCGGCGACAAGACCGATAATCAACCCACCAACCAGACCCAGGACCGAAATCCACAGGGTCATTTTAGCGCCTTCAAGCAAGAGTGGAATGGCAGGCCAGATGGCGCTCCAGTCAAACTGCATGATAATTTCCTGTTACTGTTACCGTGTTTCAAAAATAGCAGGGGCGAAAGGTCGCCCCCGAGTGAACGTCATTTTTACGTCTTATTATTTAGGCTCGGTACCGAACCATTTTTTGTAGATTTCGTTATAGGTGCCGTTCTCTTTCAGCGTTTTCAGCGCGCCGTTAACTTTCGTGCGCAGGTCGTCGCTGCCTTTCGGGAACGCGATACCGTACTGCTGTGCTTCCAGAGACTCGCCAACGGCTTTGAACTTGCCGTTACCGGCTGTCTTAATGAAGTACAGGATGTTAGGCGTGTCGTGCAGAACAGCGTCAGCACGGCTGGTGCCGAGTTCCATGTACGCGTTGTCGATGTTCGGGAACTGACGCAGGTCTTTGGTTTTGATATTTGCTTTCGCGTAATCAACAGAACCGGTGCCGCTCTTCACTGCCACCACTTTGCCGTCGAGATCTTTCACGCTTTTTACGTCGTTATTATCGGCTTTGACCATGACCAGCAGGCCGCTTTTGTAGTAGCCGTCAGAGAAGTCGATCGCTTTTTTACGTTCATCGGTAATGGTGATGCCTGCCAGTGCCAGATCAACGTTTTTGGTTTGCAGTGCCGGGATGATGCCGCTGAAGTCCATAGGCTTCAGGGTGTAATCCAGCTTGAGTTCTTTTGCGACAGCGGCCCACAGATCCACATCAAAACCAACGTATTTATCACCCTGTTTGAATTCAAACGGAACGAACGCCGTGTCGGTCGCCACAACCAGTTTGTCGGCAGCCTGAGAGGACACTGCAAAAGCCAGGGTAAGTGCAGCCAGTGAAACTTTTAATACAGACTTCATAGCATTTCCTTTTATATCCACGGGGCGATCCCCTGCGAGAACAGGTGGCACAATGAAAAAATCGTGCCAACTTTACAAGCTATTGTTTTGCAAAGGGGATGATGTCATGCATTGCACAATAAATGGGGCAATGAGGCTTTATTGCACCAAAGTGGAGCACCGTTTTGGTGCGCTTCGTTTGGCTCAACTGACGGGGAGATATTTAGCGTAAATTCTGACGAAAAAACAATCTTCCGTTAACGGTTGTGTGAGGTGATTATTACATTTCGTTCACTTTTGCAGGTGTGCAGACAAAAACTGTGCACCATAGATGTGCAAAACCCTCACCGGAGGGCGAGGGTTTGATAGAAAATTCGTATGAATTATTCGATGTTAGATTCGATAAACCACAGGAACTGGTCCAGGTCGCGGGAGGCGGCAGTGAAAATGTCTGCGGTATCTTCGTCTTTGGCTTCGCCGATCGCTTTGCGCACGTCATTGGCCACAATCGCGTAGCGGTCCGCCAGCTCTTTCAGGTGATCCTGAACGGTATGGATATCCAGCGGATAACTCTTCAGTGGCGTTTTGCTGTTGATCACCTGCGTGGTACCCAGCGCCACGCCGCCTAACTGAACGGCACGTTCAGCCATCGTATCGAGGTGGGTCACGAGTGCTGTGCGGAAGCCATCCAGCATTTCATGAACGGCAATAAAGTTTGCACCGCGCATATTCCAGTGGGCCTGTTTGGTGATCAGCGAAAGATCGATGAACTGGATCACCTGGCGATTCAGCAACTCAATGGTCGCCTTTTTGTCGCTATCCGATACATCGTTACGGGTATAAAGCAGATTAGACGCTTTCGTTTTCACCAGTTTAGCGGTACTCATAATCTCATATCCTCTTGATGTTTATGTCCCAGGTAATTACGGAACTAAGTATAGCACCGGATTTTTTCTCTGCGGTTTGGCTGTGCCTATCGGTTTAATAGCGAGAAGTGGCTTGTGAATTTAATTCATTGAAATAAATGGGTAATTTTAAAATTGATACAGATCAATCTTAATTGCTGGATGGGGATGTAAACGCAGAGGGATATTTCGAAAATAGAACAAAGTGTGTAAGAAATTATAACGCATGTCTTTCTGGCCTTTATTCTGCATGGCATGGAAGCCATGCAGAATATATGGCCTTAGCTGATATCCACTTTCTCAACTTTAGGTTCCGGGCGCATGGTGAGCGTCGAGCCCATTGATGCCGCGATAATCGAGCAGAGCGCCAGCGTCTGGGTCAATGTCAGGGTTTCGCCGAGAAACACCATTCCGGAAATGGCGGCTAGCGCAGGCTCCATGCTCATCAGGGTGCCAAATATACGCGTCGGCAGACGCGTAAGGGCAATCATCTCCAGAGAGTAGGGGAGTGCGGTAGAGAGAATCGCGACCGCCAGCCCGATGGGCATGACGGACCATTGCCAGATAGATTCGGTCGCCTGCGCCATGCCGATAGGCACGAAGACGATGGCTGCGATCAGGGAACCTAACGCGACGGTCGCCGGACCGTGCTCTTCTCCTGCACGCTGGCCCGTAAGTATATAGACGGCCCAGCAGGCGCCAGCACCCAGCGCCAGGGCTGCGCCCGTCAGATCAATCTCAGCGACGCTCTGGCCCAGCGGCAGCAGGAACCATAAGCCCAGAACGGCTAACACGACCCAGATAAAATCGACCGGACGTCGCGAGGAGAAAAGCGCCACCGCCAGCGGGCCGGTAAACTCCAGCGCGACGGCGATCCCCAGCGGTATCGTCTGAATAGAGAGGTAGAACAGATAGTTCATTGCCCCGAGGGAAAGTCCATAAAACAGCAGGGGTAAACGCTGCTCCTTTTTGAAGCGCAGACGCCAGGGTTTGAAAATGACCACCAGTATCGCCGTGCCCAGCACGATACGCAGGGCAGTCACCCCTGGCGCACCTACCAGCGGGAAAAGTGATTTTGCCAGCGAAGCACCGCTTTGAATGGACAACATGGCAATGAGTATGACTGCCACCGGCAACCAGACCGACGACGTGCGGGATAACCCAGGCATCCTTTCTCCTGTCAGCTTATGTCAAATGAGGTAAAGGTTGCAGTGTAAAGGAAATAAGCGGCAACGGTTGAGGCGCTGTTGAAAAAAAACCGTGTCAAATCCGTAAAATGGTTAAGCGCTGGTGGATTTATCGCCTGATAGATTAGGAATAATCTGGATGAATGTAACGGCGCGTACGCGCAATATGCGCATTTAGTAGTGAAAATTGCATGTGATTTGAAAGAGATAGCTGATGCTGGAAACGTTCTGTTACAGGAAAGGTTTCATTAGACATCACGAATCACAAAGAGTTTCGCAAATTTTTTTGATATATTTAAAACTTACGGACTTACTTGAAGCACATTTGAGGTGGTTATGAAAAAAATTGCATGTCTTTCAGCACTGGCCGCTGTACTGGCTGTTTCCGCAGGTACCGCTGTAGCTGCTACTTCTACTGTTACTGGTGGTTACGCTCAGAGCGACTATCAGGGCGTGATGAACAAAGCTAACGGTTTCAACCTGAAGTATCGCTACGAGCAGGATAACAACCCACTGGGCGTGATCGGTTCTTTCACCTATACCGAGAAAGATCGTTCTGAAAACGGCGCATACAACAAAGGCCAGTACTACGGTATCACCGCTGGTCCAGCTTACCGTCTGAATGACTGGGCGAGCATCTACGGTGTTGTAGGTGTTGGCTACGGTAAATTCCAGCAAACTGAAAACCAGAGCGAAAGCCGCACTGCAAGCAACAGCGACTATGGCTTCTCCTATGGCGCAGGCCTGCAGTTCAACCCAATCCAGGACGTTGCTCTGGACTTCTCCTATGAGCAGAGCCGTATCCGCAACGTTGACGTTGGCACCTGGATCGCGGGCGTAGGTTACCGCTTCTAATCACTCCGGTGAGCTAATAAAAAATCCGCCCAATGTGGCGGATTTTTTTTTGAAGGTAAAAGCAAAACGGCAACCCCAGGTTGCCGTTTTTAGTGTTTGTTCCCTCTCCCCGTGGGAGAGGGCCAGGGTGAGGGCATCAGTCCGCACGAGACGGCAATTACTTACTCTTAATATCAAAAATATCCGTACCCAGATGGTTGTAGTCAACTTTCTGTAACTTGAAGTTGGTAACGTACACTGGGGGAGCTTTCTTGTTAGAGACAAACGGGTAAGCCGTTTTTATCTGCTCGGCCTTAATCCCCGTCCACTGCGAGAAGAACTGCAGGAAATCATTTGCCGAACGACGCGCTTTAATAACGCGATGCGTTTTATCATCACTCGACAGCACCATAAACGGCACCTGGAAGTTCTGCTGGAACTTGTCATCGTGCGCCAGATACTGCACCTCTTTACCACGCTCTTTAAACGCCAGTCCGTGATCCGAGAAATAGACCATGGAGAAGCTGTCGCCCGTATTGCGCAGCTGATCGTACAGCTTGCTCAGCAGCTCATCGGTTTGCGTCATGGTGTAGAGATAGCAAGAGGTCTCTTTGGACTGCACGAACTCCGCGTACTTCCCGCCGGTCCGATCGCAGGCCTGTGGGTGCGATCCCATCAGGTGCAGGACGATCAGCTGAGGCTGGGTGCGCGGGGTGGCGAAGACCTGTGCCGTCATTTTCAACAGCGCTTCGTCTTTGGTGTTTTTGTCGGCTTCAAAGTCGCCGTTCTTCAGGAACTGCACTTCGTCGGCACGTTTGGCGATACTGGCGATGGCCGTATCGTATTCGCCAATTTGCCCCTGATTGGAGAACCACCAGGTCTGATAACCCGCGCGGTTTGCCAGGGTGACAAAATTATCCTGATACTGGGGTTTGCCGTCGACGACACGGTTTAGGGTCAGGCCGAGCGATTTCTGCGTCGAGCCGCTGGCCGCGACATAATCGGTAAACAGCGTGCCTTTAACCGAACTGGCAAACGGTGTGTTATCCCAGTGTCCGCCGAAGGCTCCCATGGCATCGCGACGGGCACTTTCGCCAATCACCACCACATAGGTGTGATATTTTGGCTTAACGGCCAGCACGTTCCAGGTGTCTTTCATATTGGAAAGCTCAGCCATGCGCGCCTGCTCGTCGAGAACCTCTTTATTATTGACAACGACGTCCTTCACGAAGCGGAAAACCGGATAGCCGATATTGGTGAGCCTTAGCTTACCGTCCCAGGGAATATTCTGGATGGGGGCGACAAACGCCACGGCAACGCTGAACACCAGACAGAGTATTTCGATCTTACCCCAGGGTTTTTTCTCGCCCGGCTGACGGCGGATGGCGATAACGCCCAGCGCGAAGATAAAGATCCCGACCACGTAGCTGTACCACGGGAAGATCGTCAGGATCTCCGTTGATTCTTCCATATTGGTCGAGTGCAGCGCCAGCAGGGTATTAAAGTTTGGCGCGCCGTAAGCCTGGCCAAACGGGAAATAGAGTGCAGCGACCAGCGAGCAGATCCCGATTAACGCTTTTTGCACGCGCGGTGCGGATCGCCACAGCACATGCAGAACGCAGGTGAACGCCACCGCGTAGAGCAAACTAAAGGGATAACCCAGCGCAAAGTTAATCAGTAATGACTGCAAAAAGTAAAAACCCGTCCACGGGCTTAAGGCCCGGCTGCGGGTCACAACGGTATCTATCAGGGTTACATTCATAGGTCACTATCATGGATGAAAACGCCATGTGCTCACCCTGGCGTCAAGGGTCATAACCTGCCTGACAGTGCGTGGAGAGGGAATGAGGGTCCGCTTCAGCGAGCCGCAAATTGTGCAGGGCTGCAAGAAGATAGTGCGAGCGCTAAAGAATATCAACAGTTGCTAAGCAGATGTTTTGCGAAGGGGACTGCAAATCCGTAAAAAAGATCGGGAATAAGGCGGCTGGAAGCCAGTTTAGAGCGAGATTGTGACGGGAAAATGAAGCGGCGTACCGCAACGCCGCTTAGTGGGAAGGTTTGTCGTCCTGATGCGGTTTGTTGTTAATCATATCGCACAGCATGTTCAACAGCATTAAGCGCACTTTAAAGGGAGAGTGGGTAAACACGGTCATGCACCTCTTGAATTCGTTCATAAGACCTCCTGAGTTTTGATCCCTTCGATCCGTGAAGGGTGACTGCATTACATACAGATATAGCACAGGCTATATTGTATAGCTATGGCTATTTCGTTAATTTTTTGTGCTTGCGGAGCTATGGTTTACAATGTGCGCTCTCGAATCCGGGCGCTGGAAGCGTCACCCCACTGAGGAAGTACAATGAACCGTCGCGCAGGTCATCCGACAATGAGGAAAACGACGCAACTGGTGAATGTTGAAGAACATGTCGAAGGTTTTCGCCAGGTCCGTGAAGCGCACCGGCGTGAACTGATTGATGATTATGTTGAACTCATTTCCGATCTGATTCGTGAGGTTGGTGAAGCGCGCCAGGTCGATATGGCCGCCAGGCTGGGGGTTTCACAGCCAACTGTCGCTAAAATGTTAAAACGCCTGGCTTCCGTGGGCTTAATTGAAATGATCCCCTGGCGCGGTGTTTTTCTGACGCCGGAAGGGGAGAAACTCGCGCAGGAGAGCCGCGAGCGCCATCAGCTTGTCGAGAATTTTTTGCTGGTGCTGGGCGTCAGCCCGGAGATCGCCCGCCGGGATGCGGAAGGCATGGAACACCACGTCAGCGAAGAGACGCTGGTGAAGTTTCGCGAATTTACCCTTAAATATGGTCCCTCCGCTGAATGAAAATCCCCGGACTGCAGGCCCTGGCACGCGATCGTTTCTTCCATCTCTTATTAATCATTGGCGCAGCGTTAAGCCTCTTTGTGCCTTTTGCGCCACACGCCTGGCCCGCCGCAATTGACTGGCGCACCATCATTACCCTGAGCGGCCTGATGATGCTCACCAAAGGGGTCGAGCTGAGCGGCTATTTTGACGTTCTGGGCCGTAAAATGGTGCGCCGCTTTGCCACCGAGCGCAGGCTGTCCCTGTTTATGGTGTTCTCCGCCGCGGTGCTGTCGACGTTTCTGACCAACGATGTGGCGCTGTTTATCATCGTACCCCTCACGCTCACGCTGCGTAAGCTGTGCGAGATCCCCGTCAGCCGGCTGATCATCTTTGAAGCGCTGGCCGTCAATGCGGGCTCGCTTCTGACGCCAATCGGCAACCCGCAAAATATCCTTCTGTGGGGACGGTCCGGGCTGTCGTTCGCCGCCTTTACCTGGCAGATGGCCCCTCTGGCGCTGGTGATGATGCTGTCGCTGATGGCGGTGTGCTGGTTCGCGTTTCCGGATAAAAAGCTGCAGTATCACAGCGGCACAACCGGCCCGCAGTGGCAGCCGCGCCTGGTGTGGAGCTGTCTCGGGTTATACATCGTCTTTCTGTTCGCGCTGGAGCTGAAGTATGAGCTGGCGGGCGTCCTGCTCGTTGCCGCAGGCTTTGTCGTCCTGGCGCGTCGCGTGCTGGTGAGCGTGGACTGGACGCTGCTGCTGGTCTTTATGGCGATGTTTATTGATGTGCATCTCCTTATCCAGCTTCCGGTACTGCAGAACGTTCTGCACAGCGTCAGCACGCTGTCTCAGCCGGGACTGTGGCTGACGGCGATTGGCCTGTCGCAGTTTATCAGCAACGTACCGTCCACCATTCTGCTGCTCAACTATGTTCCGCCCGATACGCTTCTGGCCTGGGCGGTGAACATCGGCGGGTTTGGGCTGCTGCCCGGCTCGCTGGCAAACCTGATCGCTCTGCGCATGGCCAACGACCGTCGTATCTGGTGGCGTTTCCACGTCTGGTCGATTCCGATGCTGGTTTGGGCCGCGGCGATCGGTTTCGGAATATTCCTTCTCATATAGTGCGCAATTTGTCAGTTTTTCCTGGCAAACGTATAGCAACGTCCTAGCTTTAGTGAACGGCATAGTGTGATGCCGCTCACTGACAGGACCGTTGCTGAACTATGGCTGAAGATCAAAACCCGCCTGCTGACGAGCAGGACAAAAACAATAATGAGCGTAAGCGCCCGGGCAAGAAACCGTTAATTATCCTCGGCATTGTCGTGGTGGTGATGGTGGTCGTGGCGCTGGTCTGGTGGTTTTTAACCCGTAACGAAGAGACGACCGACGACGCCTTTACCGACGGCGACGTGGTGACGATTGCCCCCAAAACGGCGGGCTACGTTACCGAGCTGCGCGTGCGCGATAACCAGCGCGTGAAAAAGGGCGATCTGCTGGTGGTTATCGATCCGCGTGACACCACCGCGCAGCGCGATCAGGCTCAGGCCCAGCTTGGGCTGGCTATCGCGCAGCTGCATCAGGCGCAGGCACAGCTGGCGCTCTCGAAGGTGCAATATCCCGCCCAGCGTGACGAAGCCAAAGCGCAGGTGCTGAAAGCGCAGGCCGATCTGGCGAACGCGCAGGCAGAGTACCGTCGCCAGCGCGGCGTCGACCCGCGTGCGACCACTCAGCAAAGTATCGACTCCGCGAACGCACAGCTGCGCAGCGCACAGGCAGGGCTGGCCAGCGCTCAGGCGCAGCTGGAAGTGGCAGAGCAGGTCCAGCTGCAAATCCGCCAGCAGGAAACCAACGTTGAAGCGCGCGAGCGTCAGGTCGATCAGGCTAAAGCGCAGCTAGAAACGGCCAACCTTAACCTCTCCTATACCGAAGTCCGCGCCCCTTTCGACGGCGTTGTCACCAAACGCAACGTGCAGCCCGGCACGCTGGTGCAGGCGGGGACGGCGCTGTTCTCGCTGGTTTCCCCGAACGTGTGGGTGGTCGCGAACTTTAAAGAGTCGCAGCTCGAGCGCATGAAGCCGGGCGATAAGGTCACCGTGTCCGTCGACGCGTGGCCGGATATGGAGCTTGAGGGCCACGTCGACAGTATTCAGCAGGGCAGCGGCTCGCGCTTCTCCGCCTTCCCGGCAGAAAATGCCACCGGCAACTTCGTCAAAATTGTGCAGCGCGTGCCGGTCAAGATCGTGATTGATAAAGGCCTGGATCCAAACAAACCGCTGCCGCTGGGGCTGTCGGTTGCACCGAAGGTGACGGTGGAATGACGGATCACAGCCACGACAGCTGGAAACCCGCCAGCAATCCGTGGGCGGTGGCGATTGTCGTCACCCTGGCGGTATTCATGGAAATTCTGGACACCACCATCGTCAACGTGGCGCTGCCCCACGTGGCAGGCTCGCTCTCGTCCAGCTATGACGAATCCACCTGGGTGTTAACCAGCTATCTGGTCGCGAACGGCATCGTGCTGCCCATCTCAGCGTTTCTGAGCCGGGTGTTTGGCCGCAAGCAGTTCTTCCTGATTTGCATCGTCATGTTCACCGTCTGCTCGTTCCTGTGCGGGATTGCCACCGAGCTGTGGCAGATCATCCTGTTCCGCGTGATGCAGGGCTTTTTTGGCGGCGGGCTGCAGCCCACGCAGCAGTCGGTGCTGCTCGACTACTTCAAGCCGGAGGACAGGGGCAAGGCCTTTGGTCTGTCCTCCATTGCGATTATCGTTGCGCCGGTGCTTGGCCCGACGCTGGGCGGCTGGATCACCGATAACTATTCCTGGCGCTGGGTGTTCTTTATCAACATTCCGGTGGGGATTGTCACGGTGCTGGCGATCTACCAGCTGCTGGAAGATCCGCCGTGGGAGAGCAAATCAAAAGAGAAGCTGACTATCGACTGGACGGGGATCGGCCTGATCGCGCTGGGGCTGGGCTGTCTGCAGGTGATGCTCGACCGGGGAGAAGATGAGGACTGGTTCTACTCGAACTTTATCCGCACCTTCGGCGTGTTGACGCTTGTCGGCATTATCGGCGCCATCTACTGGCTGGTGTATGCCAGAAAGCCGGTGGTGGATCTGCACTGCATGAAGGACCGCAACTTTGCCATCTCCAGCCTGCTGATGGCGGGGATGGCGATGATCCTGTACGGCAGTTCGGTGGTGATCCCGCAGCTGGCGCAGCAGGACCTGGGCTACACCGCTACCTGGTCCGGGCTGGTGCTGTCGCCCGGCGCGGTGCTGATTGTTTTAACCATTCCGCTGGTGCTGAAGCTGATGCCGGTGGTGCAGACGCGCTGGATCATCGCCTTTGGCTTTACCTGTCTGGCGGTGTCGTTCTTCTGGTCGCGAACGCTGACGCCGGATATCGACTTCGAAACCCTGGTGCTGTTCCGCAGCGCCCAGTCGATAGGGCTGGGGTTCCTGTTTGTGCCGCTCACGACGATTGCATTTATCTCGATACCGAGGCGGCTGAATGCCGATGCGGCGGCGCTGTTTACCATGTTCCGCAACGTCGCGGGTTCGATTGGCATATCCCTTTCGACGGCGGCCATCACCGAACGCGCGCAGGCGCACAGCGCGCATCTGGCGTACCACGCCTCGCCGCTTAACGAGCAGTTCCAGCAGGCGATACGCGAAAGCGCCCAGGCGATCCAGAACTTTACCACCCAGGTGGGCGACCCCACCGGCATCGCCACCGGACGCATGTACCAGACCATGATCGAGCAGTCGCGCTTCCTGGCCTACATCGACGTCTTTACCATCCTGAGCGCGGTGGCCTTGTTACTGATTCCGTTTTGTTTGTTGCTCTCGCCGGTTAAGAGCGAGGGGAGTGCAGGAGCACATTGATGATACACAGACGTTTACACCCCCTGATGATAATGATGCTGCTGGCGGGCTGCGCCGTCGGGCCTGACTACCAGCAGCCTGCGCCGCCCGCCGTTACGCACTGGAACGATAAGGGCGACAGCGCGGTGAAATCGCAAACCACTTCCGCCGCGACCAATCCGCGCTGGTGGAAGACCTTCGGCTCGACGCAGCTCGACAGCCTGGTTGAGCGCGCCATTGCCGGAAACCTGACGCTGCAGCAGACGGTGCTGCGCATCGCCGGGGCGCGAGAGCAGATTAATCAGGCGGGCGGGGCGTTTTATCCGTCGGTCAACGGCAATCTGCAGGCGACGCGCCAGCAGCTTGGCCTGGAAGGGGAGCTGAAATCCCATGGCGTGTATGACCAGGTGGATAGTATCGATCCCAACCTGAAGGGCGCGCTGGGGCCGCTGACGCAGCCGATTAATCTCTACCAGGGCAGCTTCGACGCCCAGTGGGAAATCGACCTGTGGGGCAAGGTGCGTCGTCAGGTGGAAGCCGCCGAAGCGCAGCAGAAAGCGGCTATTGAGCAGCGTAACGACGCGCTGGTATCGCTGGAGGCCGAAGTGGCGCGCGCGTGGCTCCAGCTGCGCGGGGCGCAGAGCATTATCGCCACGCTGAACACCCAGATTAAAAGCGCGCAGCAGACGCTGGATCTCACCGAAAGCCGCCAGCGGGGCGGGCTGTCGCCGCAGATGGATGTGGAAAACGCCCGGGCGCAGTTAGGCAACCTTGAAGCACAGCTTCCGCAATATCAGGCGCAGGAGCGGCAGGCGATGAACGGCCTGGCGATCCTGCTCGGCAAGCCGCCAGGGGCGCTGGATGCGGAATTGCAAAGCGTGCAGCCGATGCCAGCCCTGCCGGATATTGTGCAGACCGGCATTCCGTCCACGCTGGCGCGACGCCGTCCGGACGTGCGCGAAGCGGAGGCGAACCTCCACGCCGCGACGGCGCAAATCGGCGTCTCGGTGGCGGAGCTGTTCCCGAGCTTTACGCTCTCCGGGCAGTTTGGCCTGCGCAACAGCGAAACCAACTGGCTGACCGACTGGAGCAGCCACTTCTACAGCTTCGGCCCGCAGGTCTCCATTCCCATCTTCCAGGGCGGTCGACTGGTCTCCAGCGTCAAGGTGGCGCGCGCGCAGCAGGGAGCGGCGGTGCTGGACTATCGCCAGACGGTGCTGACCGCGCTCGGGGATGTGGAAAACGCGCTGGTGAGCTATCGCACCGACCAGCAGCGTGAAGCGGGTCTCGCAAAAACGATCGACGCCCTGCAAAACGCCTTTGATTTAGCGAGCGACAGCTACCGGCAGGGGATCGCCAGCTTTATCGACGTGCTGGACGCCCAGCGTCAGCTGGCGCAGGCCCAGCAGCAGCGCGCGCAGGCGCAGGTGCAGAGTGCGCTCGATCTGGTGGCGCTCTACAAGGCCCTCGGCGGCGGCTGGGAACCGTATCAGCAGGTGCAATTACCAGAATACAGCGTCTTTGGCGACGCCCCGCGCGGATAAATTCAGAGGATTGGGCAAGAAACGGACAGGAACACCACATTCGCGATGGCTGAGGGGCGGGTATAACTATCGGGTACCCAATCGACATGCGAGGAATAACTTATGCGTTATCAAAAACTGGGCAACACCGGTCTGTTTGTTTCTGAACTGTGCCTCGGCACCATGACCTTCGGCGGTGAGGGCGGCATGTGGGGCAAGATTGGCCAGCTCCAGCAAAGTGAAGCCGAGCAGCTGGTGGGCCGCGCGCTGGATGCCGGGATCAACTTTATCGACACCGCGGACGTTTACTCGGAAGGACGCTCGGAGGAGATCACCGGTCAGGCGCTGAAAAACCTGAAGATCCCTCGCGAGAACGTGGTGGTCGCCACGAAAGTGTTCGGCGAAACGGGAACGGCAGGGGTGAACTCGCGCGGCAGCTCGCGCTATCACATCATCAGCAGCGTGAAGGAGAGCCTGCGCCGCCTGCAGCTCGATCATATCGATCTCTACCAGCTTCACGGCTTCGACCCCGCAACGCCGATTGAAGAAATGCTCTATGCGCTGGATAACCTGGTGCAGCACGGCCACGTGCGCTACATCGGCGTCTCGAACTGGGCGGCGTGGCAGATTGCCAAAGCGCTCGGTATTTCTGAACGTCTTGGGCTGGCGCGTTTCGCGTCGCTGCAGGCGTATTACACCATTGCCGGGCGCGATCTGGAGCGCGAGCTGGTACCGATGATGCAGAGCGAAGGCGTCGGGCTGATGGTCTGGAGCCCGCTTGCGGGCGGTCTGCTGAGCGGAAAATATGGCCGCGACGGTCAGAGCGAAGCCGGTGGTCGTCGTCTGGAGTTTGACTTCCCGCCGGTGAACAAAGAACGCGCCTTCGACTGCGTGGACGTGATGCGCACTCTCGCCGAAAGCAAGGGCGTCTCCGTCGCGCAAATCGCGCTGGCCTGGCTGCTGCATCAGAAAGCGGTGACCAGCGTCATCATTGGCGCGAAACGCGTCGAACAGCTGGACGACAATATCGCCGCGACCGGGATCCGACTGAGCGAAGACGAGCTTAAGCAGCTTGATGCGGTGAGCGCGCTGCCGCGCGAATACCCGGGCTGGATGCTGGAGCGGCAGGGGGAATATCGCCGCAATCAGCTCGCGCAACAATAACCTTCCTTGCCCCGGTAGTGCATCGCTAACCGGGGCTTTTTTTCCCGCATTGCTCACAAAAAACGATCCTCCTCTTTGATCCCCATTTCATCTTCGCCTATATGACTAGTCATGAAATTTTAAATGACTAGTCATATAGGGAGAGAGCATGAACAATTCGCTGCCGGCCAATTTTTTATGGGGCAACTCGGTGTCCAGCATGCAGACGGAAGGCGCATGGAACGAGGGTGGGAAGGGGATGTCGGTTTACGACATTCGCGAAGCCGGGGAGAACGTCTCCGACTGGAAAGTCGCGACCGACTCCTACCACCGCTACCGGGAAGATTTCGACCTGATGCAAGATCTGGGCATGAACTGCTATCGCTTTCAGATCTCATGGAGCCGCGTCTGCCCGCAGGGCGACGGCGCGTTCAACGACGAGGGCATCGCATTTTATGACCGCTTTATTGACGATCTCATCGCCCGCGGCATCGAGCCGATGGTTTGTCTTTACCATTTCGATATGCCGCTGGCGCTGGCGCAGGAGTACAACGGCTTCAACGACCGCCGCGTGATGGAGGCCTTTATCCGCTACGGCAAAAAGATGATCGACTGCTATGGCGACCGCGTGAAGTACTGGCTGACCTTCAACGAGCAGAACATTTTCCATATGCCTGAAGCGTTCCGCATTTCCGGCTATATGCACGGCGACAAAACCCTGCGCGAGCTGTACGAGCTGCAGCACCATACGATGGTGGCGCACATGGCGCTGACCGAATATCTGCATCAGACCAGACCGGGCCAGCTGATGGGCGGCATGCTGGCGCACCAGCTGATCTACCCGGCCACCTGCAAACCGCGCGACATCTTCTGCGCCCAGCAGTACGACGAGTTCCTCAACCAGAACCTGCTGCGCGTCTTCGCCGGGCAGGGCTACAGCCCGGCGGTGATGGCGGTGGTGGAGCAGGAGGGCTTTGGCGATATCTACCGCGCCGAGGATTTAGCGCTGCTGGCGCGGACTAAAAACGACTATATGGCCTTCAGCTACTACGCCAGCAAAACGCTGGACAGCGATGCGATCCCGGAAGGCACGCCGGTGAACTATTACCTGCTGCACGGCGAGAAAAACAACCCGTACCTGAAGGCCACCGAGTGGAACTGGCAGATCGATCCGCTGGGCTTTCGCACCATCATCACCCGCTACGCCAACGACTGGCGGATGCCGGTCTTCCCGATCGAAAACGGCATCGGGGTGATTGAGTCCTGGGACGGCGTGAACCCGATTGAGGATACCTACCGCATCGACTACCACCGGGCGCATATCAATGCCATGAAGGAGGCGATGTTCGAGGACGGGGCAGAGGTCATCGGCTACCTCGGCTGGGGGTTAATCGACATTCTCAGCTCCCAGGGCGACATGCGTAAACGCTACGGCGTGGTCTATGTCAACCGTGAAAACCATGACCTGAAAGACCTGAAGCGCGTGCCGAAGAAGAGCTACGCGTGGTTAAAACAGGTTATCCATACCAACGGACGCGAGATGTAAGCCGTACGCTGCCGGGCCGTTTTTGTGACTGATTGATGGGAACTATCCGCTATGTCTGAAACAAAAATAACACCGCACATGCAGTCTTTTGTCGATAAATTTGTAGAGTTCTCGGCGCGCCTGGCAAATCAGGTGCACCTGCGCTCCCTGCGCGACGCTTTCGCCACGGTGATGCCGATTTTCATCCTCGCCGGTCTGGCGGTGCTGGTGAACAACGTGGTATTTCCGTGGATTTTTCACGGCGACACGCTCGCGCAGTTTAAGGTGTGGGGCGAGGCGATTATCAACGGCACGCTGAACATTGCCGCGCTGCTGCTGGCCCCGATGATTGCCTGGTCGCTGGCGCGCAACAAAGATTTCGACAATCCGGTCTCGGCAGTGGTTATCGCCGTCAGCAGCTTCATCATCATGATGCCGATGCGCCTGCAGATTACGCCCGTCGGCAGCGATGCCGCGGTGAACATCACCCAGGTGCTGACGTTCACCAATATTGGCTCAACCGGGATTTTCGCCGGGGTGCTGATCGGGCTGCTCTCAACGGAAGTGTTTATCGCCATTTCGCGCCTGAAGGCGCTGCACATTTCCCTCGGAGAAAACGTGCCTCCGGCGGTGAGCAAATCCTTTACCGCGCTGATCCCGACCATTCTCACGCTCTGTCAACGCAAAGCAGAAGTGTCACCTTCGGTGCGAAACAGAGATGTCATGCTTTGGTTCAGAGAATGCGTTTGACCGCCTCGCTATATACTTCCGAGCGTTCTCTTTTCCCAACAGAAATCACGAA